>ERZ778511.1455-NODE-1455-length-15985-cov-4.380540_pt1 | contig 15985 bp, 10 predicted proteins | sample MGYA00510347_ERZ778511 | MGnify/ENA primary metagenome ERZ778511 (study PRJEB29527, sample SAMN07138967) | mouse gut metagenome | material: feces | host: mouse | place: China:Nanjing | collected 2016-01-25 ...
GGCTCTGTCCCGTATGGTGTCCATAGGCGACCAAAAACCCGGATGCCGGTAAGCCATCATTTCCCCGTCCGCCGCCAGCCGTTCAAAGGGAGTGGCCTCCAGCATTTCACTGCCGTCTCCCAGGTAGTCAAACACTTTCCTGTGAAAAACCATATAGCCGATATTTACCCAGGACTGATCCCGTCTTGCCTTCTCCTTAAAACTCTCCACCTGTCCCTCTGCACTGATTTTAATGGCGCCGAACCGGCCTTCCGGCTGTGTGGTGGATATGGTGGCAATTTTTCCATGGCTGTTGTGAAATGCCAGCAGTTCACGGATATCCACATCTGCAACACCATCCCCATAGGTCAGCAGAAAGGTATCCTCCCCTTCCAGATATTTCCGGATTTTCAGTATCCTCCCTGCGGTCAGGGTATGCAGGCCTGTGTCCGCCAGTGTAACTTTCCACTGCTCCGCCGTATTTTTATGCTCCGTCCTGACTCTGTCTTTTACGGAAAATGTGACATCGGACTGATACATATAGTAGTGGACAAAGTAATCCTTGATCATATGCCCTTTATACCCGCAGCAAATGATAAACTCATCCATCCCATAATGGGAGTATGTGCTCATAATATGCCAGAGAATCGGCCTGTTCCCGATTTCTATCATCGGTTTGGGGCGGAGCTGCGTTTCCTCACTGAGCCTGGTGCCCATGCCGCCTGCCAGTATTACCGTTTTCATATATCCACCTCTACCATACTTTCCATGGCGCCATGCCTGCGTTCCAAAGATTTTCCATCTGTTCTTTATCCCGTTTTGTTTCAATGGGGGACCAGAATCCTCTGTGTTTATAGGTGGCAATCTGCCGCTTTTCAGCCAGCACTTCCAGAAGCTGCTTCTCAAGCTGATAGTTTCCCATCAGATAGTGAAATACCTGTCTGTGAAATATATAAGCCCCCGCATTGACCCATGCATGGTTTTCCTCGGAATCATGCTTGTACAATCCCAGATAATTGCCTTCCTCGTCAATATCCAGAATTTTGTTACGCCCTGCCGGATGTGCCAGCGCCACTGTGGCCAGCTTTCCGTTTTTCCTGTAGGCCTCCAGCAAATCCCTCACATTGATATTTGAAAGACAGTCCCCGAAATTGACAATAAATTCATCTCCGTCTATATATTTCTGAATCAGACTCACCCGCTGTCCGGTGGAGGCATATAATCCCGTAACCACCGTCACCTTCCAGTCTTCCGTAATCTTCCGGTGGATTTCAATTGTATTGTTTTTGAGATCCACCGTTATATCCGACTGATAAATATAAAAATCATTAAAATAATCTTTGATCAGTTCTTTTCTGTATCCGGCGCATATGATAAATTCATGAAAACCATAATGCGCATAACTTTTCATAATATGCCAGAGAATGGGGTTCTCCCCGATCTCCACCATAGGCTTGGGCAAACCCTGTTTGTCCTCCGCAATCGTACTGGGCAGTCCGCCTGCCAGAATCACCACTTTCATTTCAGCCTCCCGCTTCCATATACATCCCCGTCACAGCAGCCAGGATAATTATCAAACTCTCTGTGCCCTGCCACCATACCAGTCCTTCAGAAATTCCTCAATCTGCCTGTCCATACACGCCCTGATATCATTTCCCTGTAAATAACAAACAGACCACTCCACAATCCGGTTCAATGCCTGCTCCAGATTCCACACCGGTTTCCATCCAAAAACCCGTTTGAGTCTGGAACAGTCCAGCTTGAGAAAATTGGCTTCATGAGGACCTCCGTCATGCCGGTTGATCCATTGAACCTTTTGCCCGGTATACTGTTGCCACGTTTTGCAGAACAGATCCGCCAACGCCCCTGTCGTATAACAGTCTGACTCATCCGGCCCCACATTATAACTCCCTGCACAGCGTTTATCCTCATATTGCGACGCCGCAATCATCAGGTATACCGCCAGCGGTTCCAGTACATGCTGGTATGGCCTGGTGGAGTATGGATTCCGGACAATGATGGATTCCCCCTTCTCCATGGCACGGACACAGTCCGGAATAATCCTGTCAGCCCCAAAGTCGCCGCCACCGATCACATTACCTGCCCGGGCCGTTGAAACTGCCGGACTGTGCCCATTTGTATCCGCAGCCGAAAAAAAGGCATGTTGGTAGCTGTCCGTTACCAATTCCGAGCAGGATTTGGAATTAGAATAGGGATCATATCCGTTCAGTTCTTCCTCTTCCCGATACCCCCATTCCCACTCTCTGTTTTTATAGACCTTATCTGTTGTAACATTTACAAAAGAGCGAACACTGTCCGTGAGACGCACACATTCCAGGACATTGACCGTTCCCATGACATTCACATCATAAGTGTACACCGGATTGACATAGGATGCACGGACAATTGGCTGCGCAGCCAGATGGATCACAATTTCAGGCCGGAACTGCCGAAATACGTCCCGAAGCTGCTCCAGATCACGCACATCACCGATGACAGAATGAATACCATCCTCTATATGACACAACTGAAACAGAGCAGGCCCTTTTGGCGCTTCCAGTGCATACCCCGTAACCTCTGCGCCCGCCTGTCTGAGCAGCGCACACAGCCAGCTTCCTTTAAAACCTGTGTGCCCTGTAATCAGTACTTTTTTATGTTTATAAAATGAAAAAAAATCTTTGTCCGGCATTTTGTATCTCCTGATTTAAAATTATGACAATACTTTTGTTTTCTGTTTCCGTTTATTCAGCGCTTTTATGACAGAATCGGCGGCCAACAGCAAGACGCCCCCTGCTGAAATCGCTGTCCCGGCCAGCAGTCCCGGTGTACAGTATTCCAGACGGATGTCATGGGCACCCGGTTCCAGTTCCAGCGCAGTAAACATAATATTTCCCCGCATCAGTGGTCTGGGTTCTCCATCCACCCAGGCTTTCCAGCCTGTGGAATAGGGAATCGTCAGACAGAGAATTTTGGGCTCGTCCAGCGTAATCCGGCCGGTTATCAGACCGGTTGCGGATACTTCCCCGATCTCCGGATTGTAATGCATGTCTATCTCCTGCAATACATCCTTGCGCAACGCGCTGATCTGCTCAATGTAGTGATCCATGGGCTGACACAGTACCTGGATTGTGTCCATATGGTATGTGCCGATATGGGAAAATGACATCGTGATAGACTGCTTAGGCAATTCATCGTATCCCAGATTGGCAAGGAAATCGTGGCGTCCTGTATTATTACTGTGTGTCGGCGTATAGTAATGCAGTCGTTTAGCGACTTTTTGAGATCCATCCGAATTTTTCAGTTTCATCTTTATCGTAATTTCTCCCGCAGGCAGCCAGTATCTGGCATTGGCTTTTTCACGGTTTTTCACCATAGGGGACAGCCGGTTCCAGTCATCTTCCGTGTAACGCTCAAGAGGATCAATCGAAAGGTCATCGTTATACAAATCAATCGCCCTGGCGGCGGTAAATTTTAATCCTTCCAGGTATACATACGTCTCCGCATTTTCGATTCCTTCAAACGTGAATGTGACACTGGCGCCGTCCTGGGTCACAATAAATTCATTTCCGTCAAAGGTAACCGAGTCACTATCGCATTCCACTGTATATGGCACTGCCCGCACAGTAGATATAAGCTCTGCTTCCCTGCACATTTCCGGCGTTGTTTCCAGGCGAATCCCCTGCAAAATCCCTTCCTGCCGTTCCAATGGAGAAAGGCTGTCAAATGTTGCCGGCGTGATATACGAATCATATGTATATCCCAACGGCATTGCAACTTGATTTTGATAAATATCATAAACATCATTGATTTCAGGCGAAATCGGATCCATTTCTTCATACCCGTAAGGAATTTCATATGGATTTTCGTCATGGCCCTGGCTCATAAAATAATATTTGATACCCGACAGCGAATTGATAATCGTTCTGTTATCCAGCTTTTCGTAATAAAACGTCGTATCTTCTATCATCGCCATAGCTGTCATAAACTCAAACTCGTTTCCATCCGAAAGACTCCAGTAACTCTGCACACTGGACAGGCCGCTCAACAGCGCGGAATTCCGCTGGGTAATTTCATCTATGCCATTGCAATATCTGTAAAAGGTTTCAAAATCTCCGATTGCCATCACCGCTTTGTCAATGGCGCCGGTCTGCGCTTCAGCAATCCCGTCTTTGTCCATGTACTGTTCTGTATAATTGCCCTCAAACATGGAATACTCAAAATACCCATTCCCTATGATCCCTGCCAGCAAAATCCCGCACAGCAAGCATTCACCCACTCTTCTTTCAGACTTCCCCTGGCCGAAAAATACCAGTATATTCAGACCGGCAAAAACAAGCGCCATGGAAAAGAACGTATTTTTATTCACCGATTGTCTCAAAACGATACAGAATGTCAGATAAATACCGGATAACAGCAATAAGATTCCATATTCCCGGCGCGATATAGAAAACAAATCCTGCCACATCGTAACCAGAATATAGGAAACCAGCATAATAAAGCCCCATATCCATCGTTCCGAGACGTAGGCACATCCGTTTAGGACATAACCAAATACAGGAAATATGATAAATATAAACAGAATTGAAAACATAATTTTCAAATCCGCATGTTTCTTTTTTATGAAAAGAAGAAATATGCCAAGAATGGCAGCCGCTGATACACCATATCTCGTATGCGTCAGAAAAGCGGCGGGTAACTGCTCCAGGAAACCGATAGAAGGCATAAAATCAAATGTATAATCTGTCGTACGTCTCGGACTGTTCAGAAAAGCCAGAATCACCGGTAATAACAGAAAGGCACTCAGCATAACCCCTATCAGTGCATTCCATCCGATAGAAAATAACTGGCAGACAGCCTGTACCACCCCCCACCTGCAATTTTACGCCATAGATGGTAATCAGCCGTACTCCGACATATAATACAGTCAGAATAACAAGCATATAGAAAAAATAAAAATTACTGATAACAGAAACAAACACACCCATTATAAATACCAGCGGTTTCTTTTCCTTAAAAATCCGTTCAACGCCCAAAAGTAACCACGGAAAATGTATTAACGGATTCAGGAAAAACGGATGTCTGATCTGTATCATAGCAAACCCGCAAAAAATGAACACAAACGTACCTGCCAGAATTGCAATACTTTTTTCTTTTTTCATATACATACAGAAATGTGCAAAACTGATTCCTGCCAGATACAGCCTGAGCACAATGAGAAAATCATACAGATAATGTGTATATCTGCCCGGCACAAAGACTGACAACAGATTCAAAGGATCACCAACGCCATAATAATGCAGGGTCGTCAGAATGTCTCCGCCATATCCGAGGCTGAAACTATAGAAAGGCACTTCCAATACATGAGACGAAAGCAGCGTCCGGGCAATCTTTCTGAGCCAACGGCCATAGTAAACCAACGCTTTATAGTGCTGCATCCACCCGTCCGGATACCAGATCAGCGTCTTTCCGTTATGGTAAAACGGAAAAAAGAGAATGCATGCCATTACAACAAAAAGAATCGTATACACAACCCAAAAATTACTTAGCCAGTTTCTGATACGGTCATAGAACCATTTCCGTCTTTCCATGTCTCTTACTCCCATTTACACTCTCACAAGATAAATCTGGTCATTTGGTATTCTCGCCGCAGCCCGGTAAGGCCGTGCCGCCGATTCAAACAGTATATACATACCATCCGCCGTCATCTGGATCTGTTCCACACCTTCCGGCAAAGTCGCATACCATACAGGCTCCTCAAAGCGTTCCGCTTTTTCGTCATATGCAAAAGCCAACAGGCTGGAATCTTCCGTCTGATATCCCGAACTAAACAGTATATACCGCTCACCTGTGGTAACATCCTCCTGGAATGTAACGCCCTGCACCCGCTGGGGTATCACATATGCGGCCACTTCCGACGGTCTCTCATACTCTGTCACATCATAACGCTTGAGCATGCCCGTGTCTCCGTCCACATAAGAACCCACAAACAATTCATCCCCATAGATGTTTAAGAAGGAGGCCACCGCTGAGTCGTTATGATTTTTCAGTCCCGCATCAAAATCCGCCAGTATCTCTCCCTGATACCCGCCTTCCAGAATCGCCGGCCAGGAAACCGCATAGACATGTCCCGACGGACCTGTCACCCAGAGAAGATCTCTGTTTTCATCATATGCAATACCGCCTGTATGGGCCTTGAATCCCAGATCCACCGTTTTCTGCAAATTTCCTTCCGTATCCAACACAAACAGAATACTGTTATGGGCGCCGGAGTAACTGTACGCCGATATCACAATCATGCCGCCCGCTCTGGTCAGTCCCTGTACCACATAGTCTTCCAGGGGCACCGTCTCATTTTGCCGGTAAAGTCCCGGCATCGTAATGGACTTCTCAAAATGTTCCGCCAGGAATCCATATTCCGGGTGTACGATTACCTTTGCCAGTCCCGGATCATTGGTGACAATTCCGTCCGCACCCATTTCCCGCACCCTGGTCATCTGCTCCGGTGTGTTCACCGTCCAGACAAAGGCTTTCCTGCCTGCTTCATGTATGGAACGAATCGTCTCGGCAGTTACATTTTGTATAAACAGTCCGTAATATTCCGCCGGAAATTCATCCGGTAATGTGCTTTTTCCGGAAACCGTATTGTATAAAACCGCCAGATTGCTGTCCAACTCTTTTATGCGGGCCAGATAGCTATAATTAAATGAGGCAAGTACACATTGCCTTTCCATGCCGCACCGCTTTACAACTTCCACCACAGCCTCTTCGAAACCGGCCACATCTCCCATATCTTTCAGTTCCAGATAAATTCTGCAGTCAGACGCGCCTATGAGTGTCAGTGCATCTTCCAGTGTGGGGATTCTCTCACCCGCAAAATCGGCACCAAACCAGCTTCCCGCATCCATCTCCAAAAGTTCGTCCCGGCTGTAATCCGCAACATTTCCCGTCTGTCCCGTAATGCGGGCAAGATCACCATCATGGAATACCATCACCTGTCCGTCAGCCGATAATTGTACATCCAGTTCAATATAATCCACACCAATGTCCAGTGCCCCTGCAAATGCGGAACGGGTATTTTCCGGAAATACGCCGCTGTATCCTCTGTGGGCAATAATCTGCAGCCCTTCTTCCTGAAAGGATTGTAAGTCTTCCGGGGCAATCGGTGTATTGTCTGACGCACTGTCCGCCGCTTCTGTCTGCTGCGCGCCTGCCTCCGCCTCCGCCTTCTGTGCATTCCGGCGCACCTGCCAGGGAATCGCAGACAGACACACTGCCGCCAATACACAAACGGCCAGTCCCATCATGAGCCGTCTGCTTCTAAACCCTGTCAAATCCCGCGCCCGCTCCCATACGCACCAAAGAAACGGATACCCTGCCATAATATAGACAGCCAGGAAAAACGACGCAAAAAAGCCTGCATATTTGGCAGGCATAAACAATGTCAGCACCGGGCCCACGCCCCGATAGACTGCCAGCAGAAGCAAACCGCCAATCCCCAGCCTGCCCAGCCTCTCCGGCAGACTACCGCTTATTTCAAACCGCACAAAACGACGCTCTGCCAGCCACCCAATCAAAAAACCCATACCGGCACCCGCATTGGACATACATCCGATTTTAAGCATGGGCAGAAAACAGAGCACACAGCCCGCACCGCAGACCAGAAGATCCCCTATGGGATGCTTGTCCGCAAATTGTAAACTCTTTGCAGTCAGCCAGAGAATTCCAATCCCCAGCACAAGGGATACCAGTACATCCTGGGGCGTGTGCACGCCCAGATAGTTTCTGGAAAATAAAACAGCCGCCGTGATCAGCCAGCAAAGACTGCTGACCAGGCGATATTTTTCTTTCTTCCAGGTCCCGCTGCCCACAGCGCCCCAGGCAGCCACTGCTCTGGCCGTATGACCGCTGGGAAAAGAATAACCGCCTGCCCCCGGCAAAGCCGCCTCCACAGGATGAATCCGCTCATCTCTTATCCATGGACGATCTATATGGAACAATGGTTTTAAAAACTGGTTCAGTGTACACCCAAGGGCCACGTTCAATCCCATAGATTGCCCGATCCGTTTATCCACACACCAATATAGAACAGCTAAAAGAAGGAACGTCGCAGTTCCTTCTCCCAAAGCTGTTACCTGCATCATAAACGAATCAAACACGCCTCCGAACGCTTCTCTGGCTTTTTGTAAAAACAATAAATATGATATATCCATTTTTTAATCCTGTTCCAGACTCCTGTTTTTTATACGCCCACCTGGCAGTTTATTGCCTCTCAAACATGGGAATCAACATATTCTCCTGCATCTCTGCGTCACTGATTGGAGGATTCAGAAATTCCAGCGGCAGCGATTCCATCTGTCCGTCGGACCGTTTATAGGATACCTGCTTTGGCACAGCCGTCAGTGCAATGGGGGTCATAACCTCGCAGATAACGGGGCCCGCATACTCCAGAACCGCTTTCACTTTCTCGTCCAGCTCACTGTTTGTACGGATCACCACCGATTGTAAACCATATGCCTCCGCAATCTTCGCAACAGGCGGTATGGTCAGGGCAGATTCTTCGTTGCATCCCACCAGATGGCCTCCGAACAAATTGGTCTGGGTGGCTTTTATCGCCCCATAGCCCCGGTTACTCAGCACAAAGATTTTGATGGGAAGCTGCAGACGCCGTATGGTTTCCAGTTCCTGAATATTCATCACAAAACCGCCGTCACCATTGACACCCACTGTCCGCCTGCCTCCGCTCGCCAGACAGGCGCCGATTGTGGAAGGCAGCCCGTAGCCCATGGATGCCAGCCCCTTTGTACAAAACACCCGCTGTCCTTTTTTCACCCGGAACGTCTGCATGGAAATATCAATGCAACTGCCCGAACTGCCTGACACATAAATATCTTCGCCTGTCATATACCTGGAAATCGTCTCCAACAGGCAATAGGAATTGACCAGTTCTTTCTGTTCCCAGTACTCAGGCTTTACAATGGGATACTGTGCTTTCAGCCGATTGCAATACGTCAGCCATCCCGTTCTGTCTTTGCGGACAATTTTATCCTGATGAAGCAGCAAAAGTTCCATAAATTCTTTTGCATCTCCGCATATTGGCAGATCCGGCCGCACATTGATCTTGTGCAGTTCTCCATTGTCAATATCCACCATGACTTTATAAGCCTCTCTTGCAAAGCCGTCAAAGTTATAGCCTGTCTGCAGCAGGTTCAGCCGTGCCCCGATGCTCATGAAAAAGTCTGCATTTTGCTGCATAAAATTGGCGTAACGATGCCCCAGGCCACCTGGGCGCCCATAATAGAGAGGATCCGCCTCTTCCATCAGATCAATACCGTTCCAGGTGGTGAGTACCGGGATATTCAGCGTACGGACCAGCTTTTCAAATACTTCCACACCATCCGACAGCCGGATACCATTCCCGGCCAGCAATACCGGCCGCTCAGCCTGATTCAAAGCTGCAATCACCTGTAGCACCTGCTTTTCCAGATGGGTATTTTTTACCTCCGGAATCGGTGTGTAGCCAATCAGCTTTGTCTCGTCAATCATGGTTGCCTGTACATCCAGCGGAATATCCAGCCATACAGGCCCTTTCCTCCCATGACATGCCTCATACAGGCTTCGCTCGATATGATACCGGATCATCTGCGGATCATCTACAAGCGCTGCATATTTGGTAATGGGCTTCACCACAGAGATAATGTCCAGTTCCTGCATCCCCTGCTGCCGGATACCCTGCCCGTTGATCATATCCAGCCGCTTTACCTGTCCTGATACTACAAACATGGGGGTGGATTCCAGCCAGGCGCCGGCCACACCGGTCAGCGCATTGGTTCCGCCAGGGCCGGTGGTAACCATCAGCAGGCCAATCGTATTATTTACCCTTGCATAAGCCTCTGCCGCCATGGCACAGGCCTGTTCATGCAGACAACAGATATACTGTATTGTTTTACTCTTTCCAAGGGAATCATTCAGGTGCATTGCACCGCCGCCGGGCAGCATAAACATATGGCCCGCACCTGTTTCTTCCAGTCTTTTTACTACATAATCAGATACTTTCATCATATCGGTTCACCATCAAACATCATATTTACTTTCTGTAACAAATTGAATCGTCATATAATTCGCTGTGATCTTCTTAAAGTCCTGGAACATATCACAAATTTCTTCGTTGAGTTCATCCCACCGTTTCCCCGGATTGATATGTGGCAGGGAAATATCTGCATAACTCTCCGACCAGGCATCTTCAAAACCGTCAAACCCGGCCAGGGCCACCCTGCAAATGTGCAGTTTGTTCAGCAGACGCAGACACATCATGCCGGAATTGTCAAAATGCTCCCATCCCCGCTTCACCAGATGATTGAAATTCACCACCCGTTCCTCTGCCTCCCCTTCTGTTTTAATATTGGAGGCAATAATCCTTTGATTCTTATAAAACAATTCCGGGTAGATTTCTCTGGCATACTCATATCTTACCGAATTGCTGAAAAATAATGCATCATAGGTGTATTGCGCAAACACCGCGTTAATCCCGATGATATACGGCTTACACTCCGCAATATGCTGTTTGATGACAGTCTCCTGTTCCGTAAGGGATTTGCCCGGAAGAAGAAGCAGTACTTCTCTGTCGCCGATTTCTTCTTTCAGTCCTTTCAGAACCCGTTCATCATCCACTGTTTTATTCTGGTACTCCAGATATTTCTGTTCCAGCAGATCGTAATCATATTTTTTCCTGTCCTCTTCTGACAGGGACTCTATAATATTGCGCATTGCCAGCGTATTGGTCCGGTGATTTTTCTGCAGATAGGCAATATTATTCACATGGGCACAGTACATACCGGATATAAAATAGGGGATGGAATACCCCCAGGTGAAATGTTCCGTAAAATATCCCATATACATATCTATGGCATCCATGATGACATTCATATCATAGTTTCCATTATATTTCCGGTTCAGGAAATTGGCAGTCAGCTCCGTTGTGGCATTCCCTGCGCCGCGCCCCATACCGCAAAGGCTGGAATCGGCGATGACACTGCGGCCTCTCTTCGTCAATGTCTCAATAAACTGCATTGTCAGCGCAAAGGAAAGCTGCTGATTATTATGGGAATGAAAGCCCAGTTTGATATCAGAATCCAGATATTGATCCAGAATCAGGATAATATGTTCCAGATCATCGCCATACATGGCGCCAAAAGTATCCACAACCGACAGAGCCACCGGGTGCGCAGCATTGACTTCCTGCGCCAGTGTAATCAGTTCCGCATCACTATACCCCAGCGTATTGGCAGCCTGCAGGTATACCTGGTATCCTTTTTCCTGAATCTGTCCTGCCAGCCCGATTCCTTCCCTGAAATGATCCTGGGGAAATACCACCCGGATGGCGTCTATGGACTTTCCGTCATAGACAGGCAACTGCTCGAGATTGTATCGGTTCCAGTCAATCATGGCCACATAGGTGGTATGGCTGTTTTTTCCCAGCAGATACGGCTCCAGGTCAGCAGGGATATGATAGAAGGTGGTTCCCTCTTTATGGGGCCCGTCCTTGAGCCAGCCGCATTCTACCAGTTCTATATTGGCATCCTGCATCCGTTTGATAATCCCTCTGATGGCAGGCGTTCCAAATTCACCGTCCACAATATATGCGCCGTCACGCAGCGTGCAGTCAAGCAGTTGTACTTTTCCACTCATTACCAGATGACTCCTTTTCTTTTTACACTATGAGCCGGTCTTCTCCCGTTGATCGGAGGGAACTGCATGTAATCCCCATAACCTTTTGCACGCAGTAAACCATCACAGTCTACAGGCACTTTTACCTTTACGCCACACATGTCCATTTCTTTTCCTTCACCGAAAAACCGCTTTTCAAACGTCAATGGCATATAATTGATTGTACCGTTTGCTTCAAAATAATAATCACTGTTTTCTTTTTTCGCGTAATCCCGGATTTTTTCATACATCCAGAATAAAATTTTAGCGGGAATGACACTGCCCACCATATTTACAACCCGGATTACAAAACGTGCCGTTGCCGAAACACGATCATATTCTGAATAATCAATATATGCCCGATGTCCCATACACAATACATAGACACCTTTAATCATCGTAGTTGCTATTTTGTGCCGTTTTTTACTATTGGATGCATCATCCATAACAAATATATCCATTGCCAGCTTGTTCATAATTTCCGGCCGTGCTTTTCCCACAACTTTACTGTATGTTCCGTTGGGCACTTCTTCTTTCATATAGGCAAGTCTGGGAATAAAATCAGAAAATGTATTTTTCCCCAAACTATCATAATCTACCAGTTCAAAATCACTGCCCTTCCATATTTCATCCGCTTTTTCTTTTAAAATCTTATAGTCGTCCCTGGTCATGGACACATCCAGATCATCATCCCAGGGAATGAATCCCTGGTGTCTGACCACACCAATCAGAGAACCGCTGATGACATAATAATGCAGATGATATTTTCTGCAGACGCGGTCAAATTCAACCATGATCTTCATCAGAATTTCATGAACCTTTTTCAGATATGCCTGCTCATCCGCCTGAGTAACGGCATATTCCTCTGCAAGTCCCACCGGATCAAATCCTTTCAAAGGCCTGTAATTAAAATTCCCCATAGCAAGCAACTGATCCCGCACCGGCTCATAGGCTTCGCTGCACAATATCACAAACACTTTGTCCGGATCTTCTGCCGCCAGGGCATCCGGCCCTTTAATTTCCACCCCGCTCTTACTGGTTCCCCACGTTTCCGAAGAATTGTCAACTGCATATGCAGGCATATACTCGTTCGAAAAGTTCTTCATATATTCATCAAAATATTCGTCTGTACCAAATAAAATCACCTGTTTACCCGGTGCGGCATTATTCAACGCTTCTCTGAATGCCGCCATTCCGCTCAGTCCTGCCGGAAGCAGCGAATGCATCCGTACTCCATGGGCCTTGCAATACGCCTGATCCGTCTGAAAGTGTCTGCCATATTCAACACCATAAAAACACACATCAAACTGTATCTGCTCATGGCACTTTTGCAGAGATACATTTTGTGCATCCACAGAAATCACCTCGTCTACTGCCTGCAAAGATAACAGCATTTCTTTTTTCTGCTGGAATGGCAATTCCGGATTTCTGCCGGACATGAGCAGAATAAATTCATCTGAAGGCACACCTGCAATCAATCTGCCACACATTTCTTTACAGGAATTCAAAATTTTTATTTCACCATGGCTAATTGCACCTTTTATATCATACATTAAATAACCTTTTATATCACTTTGCATAATTATTCCTTTTCTCTCTCATTATCTTTAGGGCAATATGACTACTTTTTGATTATACCAGATTATAAATCAACATACCAGTTCTTTACAGTTCAACCGTCCTGGAATGTATTAAACGGTTTTTTATTTCACAGTAAAAAGTTTCTATCATTAAAAGCAGACTCATACAATAAATTGACGCATATCTTACAGCAAAGGAAAGATCTCCTGTTATCTTTGTAATAAAAGGTGTATTCCACACAAAAAAGCAGAATATCCCCGCAAACAGAATCGCATATACATAGTCTGCTCTGTGATTTCGTTTTTCGGTCAGAAAATAGATTAATGGAATGATGAGATAAAACGGGGTATAAGATCCTGCCCAAAATGGCACGATAACCATAATGCTGCATAATAAAAACAGCTTTTTCCATACATCCTGTGCCAGCCACACACCCACTACCGCAAATATCGCATACATAGCGGTTAACAATCTTCCGACAATTTGAAGATTCAGATGCAGAAATCTGTTATCTATCTGGTTCCATGTCGATTGAATGCTTTTCCATCCATAATATACCTGTGAATGCAGTTCTCTCTGATTTTGCAGCATCTGAAACAGTCCGTGGATGCCGCCAAAGAAAACGAATGGAACAAAGAAACAGAGTATTCCATATACAATCAGTCTCCCTGCTTCTTTATACCGTCTTTCCTTTAAATACAGTATGCCAAAAACCGCAGGATATATTTTGAGACCCGCTGCAACTGCAATCAGTATCAGAGCCAGCTCTTTTCTGGCCCGGTCTTCCTTATCCCGCAGCTCCAATGCCCTGAGCAGCAGAATACACGCAATCAATGCAGAGTTTCCTGTCCATATAACACTGAAAATAAACACACCCGACATACTTGCAAACAGCGTAATCCAAAGGCTGTCGTTCTGCCGCCCCCCCCTTGCAGTATAAAGCCTGCGTATGCTGTCATAAAGCAGTATTCCCAGCAACACATAATAGGTGACATATAATAACAGAGCATAAGATGTCAGTGCTGACGGATCATCCATTACCACCGTATCAGCCGGCAGCATTTGTGCCAACAGCCAGTACAGCATATAAGCCAGAGGTGGAAAACAGGCATTAAAATTCACATCATATACGTTGGACGGTTCCTGCACATAAAATATGTGATTAAAAAAATCCATAAAATACCACTCAGGAGACGGAAGTACTGTACGCATACAGGCGCCTCTCGTATAACATAACCAGAATACTCCAAATAAACCAAGGCCAATCATCAAACATACAAACAAACGCTGCGGTGTAATCCCGTTCATCCTTTTTTGCACTGCAAGAAGCTCCTTTCCATTCATTATAAAATTTTACTCCCACAGATAATATACATTCGCCATACCATATGTGCACAAAAATTCAGCTTCCTTCCAACGCTGTCCGGAAGACAGGATTTCATCCACAATGGCATCTCCTTCATAGGAACTGGTAGAAACATATAATACGATCCCTGTCTCTTTACGCGCTTCCATTATCTCCGGAAATTCCTTATAATTTACAAACATATATTTTTGAAACAGCGGCAAATCTTCGTAATGATTACACAGCGTCCAACTGTCCTCATAGATATATACCGCCATACTGTCTTTATATTGTGACAACTGTTCCCGCAGTTCCCGATTGGTCAGATAGGAAAAGGGCAATTCTCCTTTTAGCACAATCATCGAGGACACATTCAATCCCAGAAAAATAAGAAAAACCAGGACGCATATGTTTTCATATTTCCAGTCTTTTTTCACCAGGCACAACAGTCTGTGCAGCAAATCCATGCTGAGAAGAATGAGGCACCAGCCCACGCACATAATATAGCGGTCAGCGCGGAACGGCGCGATTTTAATAATCACCGCCAGATAACAGACCGTCATACACAGCACCATATATTCCTGCAGACTGATTTCTTTCAGGATACTTTTGAAACGGCCTTTGCGTCCAAACAAAAGAACTCCCATTGCAAGGAAAAATAAGACCATCACAACACGTCCCCCGAACAGCTCCCTTGCCATCCAGCCAACATTTCCCACAATCCGTTCTGCCAGATTATCTACAGAAACGATATTGTCCCACGCTTCCTGTCCTCTGTAGCCGCTGCCGAATATATGATCCAGCATTGCCGGAAAAATCAGTACGGAAGAGACGCCTGCTGCTGTCAGCGTCAGTAAAAAGCAGAGAACATCCTTCCATTTCCGTCTCCAGAGAAAAACAATCCCCTGAAACAGACACAGAAAAAACAGCACAATCAGAAAATAATACTGCACCAGCGTGCCAATAATGGAAATCAGATACAAATACAGCCAAAACCGTCTGTCTTTTTCTCTTTCAAAATACCATAAAAAAAGAAAAACCGCGGCCAGCACGGCAACTGTCAGAAGCGCATACATGCGAATAAAGATGATCATATTCATCATCATGGCGCGAAGCCATATACAATAACAGCCATCAACGACCGGGCTCTGGACCCAAACATTATCTTTCCAATCTGATACAGCAAAATATCTATCACCGGCAGACAAAACAGGTTGGGAATCAGACCAAACCATTTACTGAACACACCCGGAAAAAACGAACAGATTGTATGAATGATCACATAGTAAAAAGGCGGATGTACATCTGCTTCCTGTTGTGCCCAGACATTGGCATAATCAAAGGCCTGCGATACCCCCCCCCACTGTGAAAAATTCA
>ERZ778511.1456-NODE-1456-length-15975-cov-4.993593_pt1 | contig 15975 bp, 11 predicted proteins | sample MGYA00510347_ERZ778511 | MGnify/ENA primary metagenome ERZ778511 (study PRJEB29527, sample SAMN07138967) | mouse gut metagenome | material: feces | host: mouse | place: China:Nanjing | collected 2016-01-25 ...
CCTAAATTCCCGGGAGGTCAAGAGAAACCGAGCCTGCCGGCCACAAAAATGGCCGGCCCCGGCGCCGTCGGGCGCCGGGGCCGGTTCGTGGAAAAGTCAATCCGCCCGGGAAAAGGCTTTCCGCACTGTTTCCAGGGGAAGATCCTGCTCTTTGGCGATTTCTGCCAGCGCGCCGTATTCCGGCTTGCTCTTGGTCACGCCGTAGCCCGTGCCGGTCTTGCGGGGCATCGGGCCCAGGTCCGTCTCCACGGAGTCCATGGAGACCGCCAGGGCGTAGCGGGCACAGTCCGTGCGCCGCACGCCGAAGGTGCCGGTATGCCGCAGCATCTCCGCCGCCAGCCGGTCCGCCTCCGCCGGGCGGCACAGGCAGGTGAGCAGGACGCCGGGGCGATTCTTCTTCATATAGATGGGCGCATAGGACACGTCCAGGGCCCCCGCCTCCAGCAGTCGGTCCATGGCAAAGCCCAGCGCTTCGCCGTCCATGTCGTCGATGTTGGCCTTCAGCTCGACCACCGCGTCATTGGGCCCCTGGGCCTGGGAGGCATCGGCCACCAGGAGGGCGCGCAGGCAGTTGGCCCGTGGGAAGTCCTTGCTGCCGCAGCCATGGCCGCAGCCCAGGAGCACCCCCTCCGGCATCGGTCCCCAGCTCTCCGCGAAGGTGTGCAGCAGCGCCGCGCCGGTGGGGGTACACAGCTCCGCCTCCACGTCCCCGGCGGCGATGGGGACCCCGGTGAGCAGCCGCACCGTGGCGGGCGCGGGCACCGGCAGCAGTCCGTGGGCGGTACGGACCGTACCGCTGCCCACGGTGACCGGAGAGGCGCAGACCCTGTCCGGGGCCAGCAGGTGCAGCAGGTAGCACACGCCGGTGACGTCTATCACCGCATCCAGCGCCCCCACCTCGTGGAAGTGGACCTCCCCGACCTCCACGCCGTGGGCCTCCGACTCCGCTTGGGCGATGCGGGCGTAGACCCGGCGGGCGTTCTCCCGCACCGCCTCCGGCAGGGGGAAGCCACCGATCATCGTCTCGATGTCCGCCAGGGAATGGTGTTCGTGGTGGTGGTCATGGTGGTGATGGTGGTGGTCATGGCCCTCCTCCCGGCCGTGGATCACGACCCGCATGTGGGTTCCGGCGAGGCCCTGGCGGGTGACCCGCTCCGCCTCCACGGACACGCCGGGGAGCAGGGCGTTCATGTCCCGCAGGAACTTCTCCTTCTCCGGGTACAGCTCGTACAGCGCCCCCATGAGCATGTCCCCCGCCGTGCCCATGGCGCACTCCAAATACAGCGTTTTCATTGGTCAATTCCTCGCATCTGGTTAATTCTATGGGCCAGAAAGCCCGCGCCGAAGCCGTTGTCGATATTGACCACGCTCACCCCGCTGGCGCAGGAGTTCAGCATGGCCAGCAGCGCCGCCAATCCCCCCAGGTTGGCCCCATAGCCTACGCTGGTGGGTACGGCGATCACCGGGCAGCCGACCAGTCCGCCTACTACGGAGGGCAGCGCCCCCTCCATGCCCGCCACGGCCACGATACACCGGGACTTTTCCAGAATTTCCAGGGACCCCAGCAGGCGGTGGAGCCCCGCTACACCGGCGTCATAGACCCGGTGGACCCTGCTGCCCAGGGCCTCAGCCGTCAGCGCCGCCTCCTCGCAGACGGCCAGGTCGCTCGTGCCTGCGGAGACCACGGCCACGTCCCCCGTCAAAGGCCGCTCCACCGGGTTTGCCACCGCCAGACGGGCGGCGGGGGAGTACCGGTAGGGGAGTTTTCCCCGCAGAAGGACCTCCTTCTCCTCCGACAGACGGGTGATGATGATGTTGGCCGCGCCGCGGTCCATCATGGAGCGGACGATGCCCTCGATCTGCTCCGCCGTCTTGCCCTGGCCGAAGATGACCTCGGCCGCACCCTGCCGGGCGGCCCGGTGGTGGTCCACCTTGGCGTAGCCCAGGTCCTCGTAGGCGTCCTGCCGCAGAAGTCCGGCGGCGGCCTCCGGGGTGGTATGTCCGGCGCGTACTTGTTCCAACAGTTTTAGAAGCTGCTTTTCGTTCATACCTTATCTCCGGTTCCTCAGATTGGATCTGACAGGTTAAAAATTGAACTGACTGCCCGGTGGCACGAGCAGTCAGCATGATGATCCTTGCCTGACAATGGGGCGCTGACCGTGGGAATAGCGCCCTTTTCTATTATTATACTGAGCCGATCCGGTTTTGTCAAGCGGGCGTTGCTGCCCCTTTGGAGCAGATCCGTCATGATGAGGCAACCTCCACCGTATGGTGGTCGCGGTAGAGTCCGGACGTATCGAAAAACTGTTCCGCCAGGGCGATATAGGATCCCTGTGCGTCCAGCTGATCCAGGGAGCGGCGGTCATAGCGGATGTCAAATGGCGCACTGTTGGGGAAATAGCGGAAGGCAGACAGCTTTTCCCGGAGGCATTGGTCGAAATAGGGGTCGGCATAGGCGTAGTCCCCCTGAAAGACAACCAGGTCCGGGTCAAATACAAGAGAAATATTGCGCAGCGCCTGGGCGAAGTTTTCGGCCAGATATTCGGTCAGATTCCGGGCCAGCGGGTCGCCGCCCTCGGAGAAAGCGAATACGTCGGGAATGGTGAGGGCCTCTGCCAGCGGAAGCAGCGCAGAATCAGGGAACCGCGCGGACTGCTCCCCCAGCAGGCGCTGTAGCCGCCCGGCGCTGACCAGGCGCTCAAAGCAGCCTCTGCTGCCGCAGCCGCAGGGCTCCGCATCATGGGGGTCGATAATCATGTGTCCGATCTCGCCGATCAACGAGTTCCTGCCGCTGAGGATATGCTTTTTTTCCACCATGCAGCTCGACAGGCCCCAGCAGGCGAAAATAACCAGAATGCGCTTCGTCTCCAGCTCCGGCTCCAGCAGGAGGGGCCGGGCCGTCATTTTTCCGGCGTTCTCCAGGAAGATCGCCGTATCCGGCGCAAAATACCGGTGCAGGTACTCCCGCAGGGGGGTGTCCGTGCCCCAGGACGGGGATTGGGAGCTGTATTTCAGCAGACCGGCTTTCCGGTCCACAATACCGGCGGTGGACAAGCTGACGGCCAGCACGTCCTCTTTTGGCACGCCGTTTTTCGCCAGGAGGGTCTCCGCCAGCTTCCCCGCATCATTGACTGCGGTCAGGGCGCTGTCCGGCAGGGGAGGGGAGAGGCGGATGCTGTCCACCAGGTCCCCGCCGATGGTATACAGGTGCAGCCGCAGGTCGTTGGGCCAGAGGGCGATACACAGGAAGAATTTCTTCTTCGACAGGGAGAAGCGCTCGGGCCGCTTTCCGCCGATGCTGGTGGAGTCCCCCTTCCCGGCAGAGACCAGCAGCTCCTTGGACTGGAAGAACTGGATGGCCTTCATGACGGTGGGGCGGCTCAGGCCAATGGAGGCCGCGATCTCCCCGGCGCTGGCGGTTTTGCGCTGCAAAAAAGCCTGGATGACCTGTGAGCGGTTGACATATTTCAAATCAGAGGGCAGGGAGAGCTTCTCTGCTGCTGCGGAAGCGTATAGCATGACTCATACCTCCAGAATTGCGCCGAGGGAGTACAACGCGTGTTTTACAATAGCATTATATAACAGTCGTTTTAGAAAAACAAGGTATTTTTTACGAGGTTTCTCCTGCAAAAAGAAATTGGATTTGTTGCACAATATTTTCCACTAATACTTGTCTGGTTTGAACAAAAACACAACAAAACGAAAAATCTTGTTGAATTTTGTCGGGCGGTGTGCTATCATTCCAATATCGTAAGTATATTTCGTAACTTTCTTGCGTAATGTCGGGACAGGACAGAACAGGCGAAGATTTGGAAGAAGGGATGTGGGAAAATGGAACGTTCACCCTTGATAGAAGTAAAGGAGATCAGCAAATCCTTTACCTCCACGAAGGCACTCCAGCACGTCTCCATGGCGGTCTACCCAGGGGAGGTGCATGGACTGATCGGAGAAAACGGCTCGGGGAAATCCACCCTCTCGGCGATCATCTCCGGAAATCTGAAGGCGGACGAGGGAGAGATGTTTCTCTTTGGCGAGCCATACTGGCCTGCGGACAGCTTTGATGCCAGCCAGCACGGTGTGAGTATGATCGTGCAGGAGCAGGGGACCATCGACACGGTGTCCGTAGCGGCCAATATCTGCGCGGGGCGGGAGGACCAGTATTGCCGGTTCGGCATTCTGGACAGCAAGCGCCTGACCCAGGACGCACAGAAGCTGCTGGAGGAGGTGGTGGGGACCAGCATATCGCCCAACGCGCTGGCGGGGACCCTCTCCTTCGAGGACCGCAAGCTGGTGGAGATCGCCCGGGCCTTTTATAAGATGCCGGAATTGTTCATCGTGGACGAGACCACCACGGCATTGCCCCAGAAGGGGCGGAACATCCTCTATGGTCTGATCCGCAAGCTGCGGGAGGCGGGCAAGGCGGTCATTTTCATCTCCCATGATATAGACGAGCTGATCCAGGTCTGCAACTGCGTCACCATCCTGCGGGACGGCAAGTACATCGCCACGCTGAAGGAGGACGAAATGGAGCCGGGCCGGATGAAGTCTCTGATGGTGGGCCGGGAGGTGATGGATAACTTCTACCGCAGCGATTATGAGACCTGCCCGCCGGATGCGCCGGTGACGCTGGAGGTGCAGAACGTCTCCGCCGGGATCCTCAAGGACATTTCCTTCCAGCTCCATCAGGGGGAGATCCTGGGGCTGGCGGGGCTGTCCGACTGCGGGATCCATGATGTGGGCAAGGTGGTGTTCGGCCTGCGGGAGCTGTCGGCGGGCTCCGTCCAGATCCCCGGGAAGGGGAAGGTCACCTCGCCCCACAGGGCGATTCAGGCCGGGATGGGCTTCATGTCCAAGGACAGGGATACCGAGTCCATGCTCATCACTCTGAACATCCAGGAAAATATCGTGCTCCCCTCGCTGGGCGACTTGCAGAAGCTGGGCTTTTTCATCTCCCCCCGCAGCGAGAGGGCGCTGGCGGAGAAGTGGTGTACCCGCCTGAGCGTGAAGATGCGCGATCTGGAGCAGTCCTGCGCGGAGCTCTCCGGCGGCAACAAGCAGAAGATCGTCCTGGCCAAGTGGCTGGGGAACAACTCGGATATTTTCGTGCTGGACTGTCCCACCCGGGGCATCGACATCGGCGTGAAGGAGACCATCTACCGGATCATCGAGGATCTGAAGCAGCAGGGAAAGTCCATCATCATGATCTCGGAGGAGCTGCCCGAGGTGATCGGCATGAGCGACCGGATCCTGGTGCTCAAGGACGGCGAGATCGTCAAGTCCTTCGACCGGAGTCCGGACCTGAGCGAGGCCGATGTCATTCACTATATGATTTAAGGAGGGGAGAAGATGGACAACGCAGCAAAAACCGTCTCCGAACAGCAGGCGGACCGCGCTCTGAAGCGGAAGCAACTGTTCTCCAAGTCGATCAGCTTCCTGGGACTGGTGGTTCTGGTAGCATTCTTCGCCGTCGTGACCGGTGGACAGCTCCTCAACCCGGATAACCTGATGCTGATTTTCAAGCAGGGCTTTACCCTCTTCATCGCGGCCCTGGCGGCGGTCTTCATTATGGCCACCGGAAATCTGGACTTCTCCATCGGCGCGAACGTGGGCTTCTCCTGTGCGATCTGCGCGCTGGTGGCCAAGTCGGTCTCCCCCGTGGCGGGCGTGGCGGCGGCCCTCTGCGTGGGGGCGCTCATCGGCGCGGCCAACGGCGTCATCATTACGAAGCTCAAAATGCCCAGCTTCATCACCTGCCTGTGCATGATGTTCATCCTCATGGCGGCCACCCAGACCGTCTGCTCCAATGAGGGCGGCAGTATCTCCATGCCGCTGTCCATGCGCAGGTGGGAGAGCGTGGGGATGTACGTGGTGATTGGCGTCATCTACTTCGCCGTGATGCTGGTGATGTTCCGCTACACCAAGTTTGGTAAGTACATGAAGGCCCTGGGCGTGTCGGTGGAGGCGTCCCGACAGTCCGGGGTGGGCGTGGACAAGATGATCTTCCTGGGCTACCTGCTCTCCGGCGCGGCGGCCGGGTTCGCCGGGTTCCTGACCATGCTGCGGGTAGGCGGCGCGTCCCAGACCACCGGTATGGCGATGACCAACGACGTCATTGTCGCCATCGTGTTCGGCGGCATGTCCATCTCGGGCGGCGCCACCAGCAAGATCTCGGCGGCGCTGCTGGGAATGCTGATCGTGACCACGCTGAATAACGGCATGGTGCTGGCGGGCTACGGCGGCGAGCTCCAGCAGCTGGTGAAGGGCATCCTGTTCCTGGTGGTCATCGCGGTTTCCACCAAGCGGGACCCCAACACCATTGTCAAGTGATTTACGCCGCTCCCGCGGTGTAAATAAGAACCTGTATTCATAACCGGGGGATGCTGGATGGGCGAGGATTTTTCCCGCCAGACAAGGAAAATTAACGCAGTATGGCGGGGAAAAGACTGCCCAGACAGCGTGCAACGGTTGTGAATACAGGTTCTAAATGATGGAAGGAGAACACATATGAAAAGGAGGACAAACATGAAAAAAATCTTTGCGATTCTCTTGGCTCTTGTGATGGTCCTGTCCCTGGCCGCCTGCGGCGGGAAGGACGACTCCAGCGGCAGCAAAACCGATACGCCCGCGAAGACCGATACGCCCGCATCCACTGACGCAGATACCCCCGCGCCCGACAACACTGGCAGCTTCAAGTACGGCTTCGCCAGCTGGGGCACGGCGGATGAGCACGGCCGCACCCTGAATGCCGCCGTGGGCTGGGCCGTGGATGCGGCGGGCGGCGAGTTCGTCGGCGATGCGGGCGGCTTTACCGCCGAGGCCACCGTGGCGTCCATTGAGAACCTGATCTCCGCCGGCTGCCAGATGGTCAGCTTCTGCACCTACGCCGGTGAGGCGTCCGTGCCCACGATCTCCGACATGTGCCGCGAGAAGGGCGTGTACTGGACCATGTGGGATACGCAGATTGCGGACCCGGAGATCGCGGCCTACATCGCGGAGGACCCCTACTATGTGGGCTGCACCTTTGAGGACAACGTGACCTCCGGCTATGAGACCATGAAGGCCATGGGGGAGGCGGGCGTGACCAACGTCATCATCATCCGTTACGGCAGCGGCATCCCCACCTGTGACGAGCGCTGTGAGGGCGGCATCAAATATGCGGGAGAGGCGAACATCACCATCGTGGACGATATGATCATCCAGGATACCGCCGAGTACAAAAACGCCGTGGCCAACGTCCTGCTATCCCATCCCGAGGTGGACGGCGTGTTCCTGGCCGGTGCCGGCACGGCCTCCGCTACGGTGGCCGAGGCGTTCCGCGGCGCGGGCAAGGACAAGTTCTACATCGGCGCGTTTGACTACTTCGACGGCATGGGCGATATGCTCAAGTCCGGCGAGCTGGTCTGCATCAACGGCGGCCACATGGTCACCGGCACCTTCTCCGCCCTGATGGCCATCAATACCTGGCAGGGCAACCCCCTCTCCACCGACAAGCAGGAGATCATCATCCCCTATCTGACGCTGAAGTCCTATGAGGACTACGAGGCGTACATCCAGTACGCGTCCCAGGGCGCCGCCTATACCAACGAGGAGCTCCAGCAGTTCCTGGTCAGCTATAACCCGGAGTTGACCCTGGAGTCCTTCCAGGAGGGCGTCTCCAAGTGGTCCGTGGCCGACATCATGGCCCGCAAGAACGGCTGAGACAGCGCTGTCTCATGCTTCCGGACGGCCCAGCCGTCCGGAAGCGGGCAGCACAGAGGAAGTGAGGTGCTCTATGAAGGATAAAATTGATGTAAAAACCATCTGCACGCGGGTCGCCTATACCCTTGCGCTTCCGGTGCTGCTGTATGCGGCGATGTGCGTGCTCCGTCCGGGCGTCTATCTCAATTTCAATGCGGTGGTCACCCTTTTCAAGCAGTCCCTGATTTATACCCTGGTGGGCTGGTCTATGGTCTTTGGGATGAGCTGCGGCCTATTTGACTTCAGCGTGGGCGCACGTTACCTGGTGGCCGCCCTGTTCGGGATCCACATGTCCCAGTATTTCGGCGTGGCAGGTTTCGTTTTGGGTGTGCTTCTCAGCTCGCTGCTGCTGGCCGCGCTTACTGGCGCTATTTTTGCCGGGCTGAAGATCCCCTCCATTATCACCGGCTTTGCCGCCCTGCTGATTTTTGAGTCTGCGGCGGCGATCTATCAGACCAAATTCAGCGTCATCGTTACCGAGAATATTTCCGCCTTTGGCCGGAGCCCCGGCATCTATGTCATGACGGCGATCACTTTCGTGGTGGTCTACATCCTCTTTAACCGCACCAAGTTCGGCTATCAGATCAAGGCCATCGGCGGCAATGAGAAGGTGGCCCGCAGCATGGGCATCAAGGCCGTGCAGCTGAAGGTGCTGACCTATGTCATCGGCGGTCTGATCCTGGGGCTGGCCGCGCTGTGCAAGGTGGGCTTTGACCAGTCCGTCCGGGCGATGACCAATATGGCGTCCATGTCCGCGGCGTTCACTCCGATGATGGCGGTGATGATCGGGCTGTATCTGGGCTCCTGCAACCCGGTGGTGGGCGTGATCGTGGGGTCCTTCTCCATCTCCGTGGTCAGCTCCGGCCTGGTGGCCCTGGGCATCAATTACCGGCTGCAAAACGTGTTCATCGGCGTGTTCCTGGTGATTTTCATCGGCTATAAGATGAACGCCGGGCGCATCCGGGCCCTCTTCCGGAGAAAGCCGGGCCATCAAAAAGTCCAGAGCGCCTAGGGTGGCCCTTTACATTTGAGGAAAAACGATTTATAATGGGAGGAAATCTGCATGTTTACAGAAAGAAATGGCAAGCTGTTTTACACCTATGACAACGAGACGGTATGCGTGGAGGCATGGGGCCGGAATGCGCTGCGGGTACGGATCACCCACAACGCGGAGTTCAACGGCAACGACTGGGCGCTGACCGAGCCGGTGGATCAGGGGGAAGCCAAGGTCGTCATCTACAAGGATGAGAACACAGCGGGCGGCGCGTTCGCCAACATGTTCGCGGGCAAGGACGACTCCTATGCCGCCATCACCAACGGCGGCATCACCGGGACCTTCAACGCCCAGGGCGTGCTCACCTTCACCAACGCCGCAGGCAAGGTGCTCCTCAAGGAGAACTGGCGGCGCTTGACGGACGATCCCAGCATGTCCCTGAAGTACGAAGGCCGGGAGTTCCGCAGCGTGGAGGGCGACAACTGGCGGGTGGTGCTCCGCTTCCTGGCCAGCGACAGCGAGAAGATTTTCGGTATGGGCCAGTACCAGCAGAAGTACCTGGATCAGAAGGGCTGCATCCTGGAGCTGAGCCACCGCAACAGTCAGGCCTCCGTCCCCTTCTATCTCTCCAGCGAGGGCTATGGCTTCCTCTGGAACAACCCCGCCATCGGCAAGGTGACCTTCGGCAAGAATGGCACCGAGTGGATCGCCGACAGCACCAAGCAGGCGGACTACTGGATCGTGGCCGGGGATGACCCTAAGGAGCTGGAGGAGACCTACACCGCCGTCACCGGTCGGGCCCCCATGATGCCCGACTACGGCATCGGCTTCTGGCAGTGCAAGCTGCGCTACCGCACCCAGGACGAGCTGATGGCCGTAGCCCGGAAGCACAAGGAGCTGGGCCTGCCCATGGATGTGATCGTGGCGGACTTCTTCCACTGGACCCAGCAGGGCGAGTACAAGTTCGACCCCGAGTGCTGGCCCGACGTGGAGGGCATGTGCAAAGAGCTCGACGAGATGGGCATCAAGCTGATGGCCTCCGTGTGGCCCACCGTGGACTACCGCTCCGAGAACTTCCAGGAGATGATGGAGAAAGGCTATCTGGTCCGCACCGAGCGGGGCTACCGCGTGACCATGAACTGCTTCGGCAACGAGGTCTTCATGGATCCCACCAACCCCGGCACCCGGGAGTTCGTGTGGAGCAAGTGCAAGCAGAATTACTACGATAAGGGCGTGCGCCTGTTCTGGCTGGACGAGGCCGAGCCGGAGTATTCCGTCTACGACTACGATAACTACCGTTACTATCTGGGCACCGACCTGGAAGTGGGCAACGTATATCCCCTGTATTACGCCAAGGCGTTCTATGACGGCATGAAGGAAGCCGGCATGGAGCTTCCCCTGAACCTTCTGCGGTGCGCCTGGGTGGGCAGCGCCAAGTACGGTGCGCTGGTCTGGTCCGGCGACATCGATTCCACCTTCGAGTGCTTCCAGCGCCAGGTCCGGGCGGGCCTGAGCATGGCCGTGGCCGGGATCCCCTGGTGGACCACCGACATCGGCGGCTTCCACGGCGCGGACATCCACGACCCCAAGTTCCATGAGCTGCTGCTGCGCTGGTTCGCCTACGGCTGCTTCTCCCCGGTCTTCCGCCTCCACGGCAACCGCAACCCCGGCTACGGCTACTCCGGCGACATCCTCTCCGGCGTGGGCACCTTCGGCAGCGGCGCGGAGAACGAGGTGTGGAGCTACGGCGAGGACTGCTTCCAGGTGATGAAGAAGTACCTGTTCCTCCGGGAGCGCCTGCGCCCCTATATCAAGGAGCAGATGGCGCTGACCCACGAGAAGGGCACGCCCATCATGCGCCCGCTGTTCTTCGACTTCAAGGACGACAAGGCCGCCTGGGATGTGGACGATCAGTACATGTTCGGACCGGACATCCTGGTAGCGCCCGTCCTGGAGGCCGGTGCGTCCAGCCGGAAGGTCTATCTGCCCGCCGGGGCCTCCTGGACCGACGCCTGGACTGGCAAGGTCTACGAGGGCGGCGCGGAGATCGACGCCGACGCGCCAATCGACATCATTCCGCTGTTCCTGAGGGACGGCGCGAAGCTGCCCATCGCGGAATAATCCTTTTTCTTGAAAGAAAAAGGATCAAAAAGAACTTTGACACGGGCCTATCGCAACTGCTGTTCCTGGATTTCCGCCCGGTAACGTTGGTATCCTTTTTATCGAGGAACAGGATAGGGGACTGAAATATCCGGCGCGAACCGCGTGTGTGCGTTCTGCGGTTCGCGCCCTTTTTTGCAGAGGAGAGAGTATGCTTTATATTGGGATCGACTTAGGTACATCCGCCGTAAAGCTCCTGCTGATGGATGAGGCGGGGGAGATCAAGAACATCGTTTCCAGGACATATCCCATCGAATTTCCCCGCCCCGGCTGGAGCCAGCAGAGCCCGGAGGACTGGCGCGAGGCCGTCCTGGAGGGTATCCCCGAGCTGCTGGCGGGGCATGACGCCCATTCGGTGGCCGGGATCGGTGCGGGCGGGCAGATGCACGGCCTGGTGGTCCTGGACAGGGACGACCGGGTGATCCGGCCCGCCATCCTGTGGAACGACGGGCGCACCGCCCGGGAGGTGGACTACCTCAACGGCGAGGTGGGGAAGGAGAAGCTCTCCCGGCTCACGGCCAACATCGCCTTTGCGGGCTTCACCGCCCCCAAGCTGCTGTGGATGCGGGAAAATGAGCCGGAGCTTTTTGCGCGCATCGACAAGATCATGTTGCCCAAGGACTACATCAACTACGTCCTCACCGGCGTCCACTGCTCGGACTACTCCGATGCCTCCGGGATGCTGCTGCTGGACGTGGAGCATCGCCGCTGGTCCGGGGAGATGCTGGCGCTGTGCGGTCTGCGGGAGGAGCAGATGCCAAGGCTCTTCGAGAGCTATGAGACCGTGGGCACGCTGCTGCCGGAGATCGCGGACCGGCTGGGACTGCCCCGCACCGTGCGGGTGGCCGCCGGGGCGGGGGACAACGCCGCCGCCGCCGTGGGCACGGGCACCGTGGGCGAGGGGGGCTGCAACATCAGTCTGGGCACCTCGGGGACGATCTTTATCTCCTCCCGCCGCTTCGGCGTGGATCCCAACAACGCCCTCCACGCCTTTGCCCACGCCGACGGGGGATACCACCTCATGGGCTGTATGCTCTCCGCCGCCAGCTGCAACAAGTGGTGGCAGGAGGACATCCTCGGGGCCGCGGACTACGAATCGGAGCAGGCGAAAATCACGCCGGAGAAGCTGGGCCGGAACCACGTCTACTTCCTGCCCTACCTCATGGGGGAGCGCAGCCCCATCAACGACACCAACGCCCGGGGGACCTTCCTGGGGCTGACCATGGACACCACCCGTGCCGACATGCTCCAGGCGGTGCTGGAGGGCGTGGCCTTCGCCATCCGGGACAGCTTCGAGGTGGCCCGGGGCCTGGGGCTGGACATCCGCAGCAGCAAGCTGTGCGGCGGCGGCGCCCGGAGCGGGCTGTGGCGGACCATCCTGTCCAACGTGCTGAACATCCCCCTGGAGCTCCCCGCCTGCGAGCAGGGGCCGGGCATGGGCGGCGCCATGCTGGCCATGGTGGCCTGCGGGGCGTATCCCACGGTGGAGGACGCCTGCCAGAGGATCGTCCGGGTGGCGGATACGGTGCGGCCCGACCCGGAGACGGCGGCCCGCTATGAGGCGCGCTATCAGGACTTTCGGAAGATTTATCCCGCCTGCCGGGAGCTGTTTTCCCAGCTGGCGGAGCGTGAAGAAATGTGAGGAGAACATGATACATATTTTACCGGTAACAGACCCTTCCTTTCAGAACTACGGACAGATCCTCACGGGCTATGCGCTCTCGCCCCTGCTGGAGGTCCTGGAGACGGTGACGCCGCTACCGGAGGGGACGGCGTATCAGCCGGAGCAGGCGGAGCTGATGGCCCTGCCCATCGCCCGGGAGCTGTCGGAGCGCGCTTACGGCGGAATGCCCATTCAAATCGGGTGGTGCAACGGACACAACACGAAGCTCAACTGCCTGGAATACCACCGGGACAGCGAGCTGGACGTGGGAAGCCGGGACTCCATCCTCCTGCTGGCCAAGCGGGAGGAGATGGTGAACGGACGGCTGGACACGGAGAAGGTCCGGGCCTATTTCTGCCCCGCCGGGACCATGGTGGAGCTCTATGCCACCACGCTGCACTATGCCCCCTGTTCCGCCAGGGCGGGGGAGGGGTTCAAGGTGGCCATCATTCTCCCCAGGGGGACCAATGGGCCCCGCCCCGCCATCCGGCCGGGGAACGGGGAGGACCAGCTCCTCTGGGCCTGCAACAAGTGGCTCCTGGCCCATGCCGAGAGCAGCGAGGCCGCCCAGGGTGCGGACGTGCGCCTGGACGGGGCAAACGTTGACATAGCGGCGCTGATCTGATACGATTCTCCGATTAGAAGCATAGTATCGTTACCGGGCAAAGATCCAGGGATCGCAACCGCTATAGACCCGTGTTAAAGTTCTTTTTGATACTTTTTCTTTCAAGAAAAAGTATGAGAATTTATTAAAGGAGGAACCTTTTTATGGCACTTACCAATATCCCCGAGGTCAAATTGGGCCTGATCGCCGTCTCCCGGGACTGCTTCCCCATTGCGCTGTCCACCTCCCGCCGGGACGCCGTAGCGGCGGCCTACGGCCCCGAGATCTACAACTGCCCCATCACGGTGGAGAACGAGAACGACGCCCTCAAGGCGCTGGAGGACGTGGCGAAGGCCGGGTGCAGCGCCCTGGTGGTCTACCTGGGCAACTTCGGCCCCGAGACGCCGGAGACCCTTATCGCCCAGCGCTTCGACGGCCCGGTGATGTACACCGCCGCCGCCGAGGGGGACGGGGACCTCATCAACGGCCGGGGCGACGCCTTCTGCGGGATGCTCAACTGCTCCTATAATCTGGGGATGCGCCGTGTCCGGGCCTATATCCCGGAGTACCCCGTGGGCACCGCCCGGGAGACGGCGGAGATGATCCGCCAGTTCGTCCCCGTGGCCCGGGCCGTGCTGGGCGTGAGGAACCTGAAGATCATCACCTTCGGCCCCCGTCCCCAGGACTTTTTCGCCTGCAACGCCCCCATCAAGGGGCTCTATGAGCTGGGCGTGGAGGTCGAGGAGAACTCCGAGCTGGATCTGCTGGTGTCCTACAAGGCCCACGAGGGCGACAGCCGCATCGACGAGGTCTGCGCCGACATGGCCCGGGAGCTGGGCGTATCTGGCAACAACTACCCCGAGCTGCTGCCCCGCATGGCGCAATTTGAGCTGACCCTGCTGGACTGGGCCGAGGCCCACAAGGGGGCCCGGAAGTACGTGGCCTTCGCCGACAAGTGCTGGCCCGCCTTCCCGGAGCAGTTCGGCTTTGAGCCCTGCTATGTCAACTCCCGCCTGGCCTCCCGGGGCATCCCTGTGGCCTGCGAGGTGGACATCTACGGCGCCCTCAGCGAGTACATCGGCATCTGCGTCTCAGGCGACACGGTGACGCTGCTGGACATCAACAACTCCGTCCCCGCCAGCCTCTATGAGGAGGACATCGCCGGGAAATTCCCCTGCCGCCTCACCGACACCTTCATGGGCTTCCACTGCGGCAACACCCCCGCCTGCAAGATGTGCGCCAGCCGGGCCGTGAAGTACCAGCTCATCCAAAACCGCCTGCTGGAGAACGGCGGGGAGCCGGACTTCACCCGGGGCACCCTGGAGGGGGACATCGCCGCCTCCCCCATCACCTTCTACCGCCTCCAGTGCGACAGCGAGGGCAGGCTGCGCTCCTACATCGCCGAGGGGGAGGTCCTGCCCGTGCCCACCCGGTCCTTCGGCGGCATCGGTATCTTCGCCATCCCGGAGATGGCCCGGTTCTACCGCCACGTGCTCATTGAGAAGCGCTATCCCCACCACGGCGCAGTGGCCTTCCGGCACTGCGGAGAGGCCATGTTCCAGGTGTTCCGCTATCTGGGGGTGGACGACATCGCCTATAACCAGCCTGCGGAGCTGCCCTATCCCACAGAGCGTCCCCGCTTCGCGCGGTAAGGCTGTGGTTGGACCGGCTGAAATAGTGCAGCGCGGGAGGCCGTCCGGCGTACAGGGATGAGCCCGGAAGTAGCTGCATCCAATCCGCTTTAGCGTGGACAAATCCGCCCAGGCGTGGTATATTGTTCCCGTCAGTTTTTGCGAGGAGGGACCGCTATGCTCACGCCGGTGGATATTCTGATAACATTTATAGATGCCACGATGGCCCACGCCATCGCGGCGGCCTACCTGTTCGCCGTCATGGACGAGCGGAGCGGGCGGCGGCTGAAAAAGCTGCCCGCTCTGCTCCTCTCCCCGCTGGTCAACTGCCCGCTCAGCATATTTCTGTACGACGCCCTTCCCGGTGGTGTGATCATCCGTTTCTGGGTCACTAGCTTGTGCACCATGCTGGGCTGCGTGCTGTGGGCCCGGTGGGCCTGGAGGATGGGATTCTGGCGGGCCCTCTCCGCCATGTCTATGGCGGGGGTGTTTCAGGTATCTTTCATCATCCTGACCCGCTTTCTGTTCAAAAACATCTTTGTGGATAGCGAAGGTCTCCAGTTCGCGGTGGCGGCCATTGCCTGCTCCATGGCGGTGCTCTCCACCGCCCTGCTGTACCGCCTGCGCTTCGGCCGCTGGTTCCGCCTCCTGATGGAGGAATGCCCCGGCCAACATCGGATGGCCCTCTTTCTTTTCTCCCTGGCGTGCGTCATGGAGATGTTCTACCTGCTCCAGCTGGGGCTTCAGGAGGCGTATTTTGCCCTATACTACCTGCTGGCGCTAATAACGGCGGGCCTGGCGACGGGCCTGGTGCTCTACCTGGCCCAGTGGTTCGACTCCGCCCGGAAGATGGAGGCCCAGCGGGACGTCATCGCCCAGCAGCAGCTCTATGAGCAGGATTTGGAGGCCATCCGCCGGGAGGTCCGCGCCTTCCGCCATGACTACAAAAACCTGCTGGCGGGCCTGTCGGAGCAGGCGGACGAGGGGGAACTGGACCAGCTGCGCACCGCCCTGTCCGAGCTGGACGCGGGCTTCGACCGGCGCATCGGGGAGAAGATCCGGACCTCTACCCAGATCGGCAACCTGCGCGTCCCCCAGGTGCGCAGCCTGCTGCTGTCCAAGCTGGCAGCTATGGGCGGGCAGGGCATCGACTGTCAGCTGGAGGCGCTCTACCCCGTGGAGCAGG
>ERZ778511.1471-NODE-1471-length-15824-cov-13.228042_pt1 | contig 15824 bp, 14 predicted proteins | sample MGYA00510347_ERZ778511 | MGnify/ENA primary metagenome ERZ778511 (study PRJEB29527, sample SAMN07138967) | mouse gut metagenome | material: feces | host: mouse | place: China:Nanjing | collected 2016-01-25 ...
ATTTGCAGGGTACGCCTGTCCACCGCAAGCAATGCCCGATACAGAGTTTCGTCCTCTATCTCGTCCAGTAAATCAGAAACAGTCTTTACCTCGGTATCTCGCTCCCTGCCTGCCATCCCCTCAAGGTATTCGCCGAAGTCGCTTGTCCAATGGTAAAACCGCCTGTTGGAATTGAAGTCTGCCCTGTCGTCTGTGCGGATTTGTTCAATGGTGTTTTCATCAACTCCATGCTCCCGCAATATTTTTTCCTCGGCTTCTTTCCAGATAAGCCATTTCCTGTTCTCCCGTCCGTTGTTGTATGCCATTCTTTTTTCCTCCAATCTGAAATTTTTGAAATGTAATAATCCAGATTGGAAAGGCGGCGAACGGCAGCGAAGAACAACAAAAACACCCGACTGAACATAAGTCCAATCGGGCATAAGGATATAGGAGTTTTTAGTTCCTACAACATGATATTCTATTTCCATTTTGAGGGCAGGGATTTTCTCTACTGCCCGACAAAAACGATATTAAGTCCCCCTATGATTATTTCTTGCAAAAACATAACATAAACACCCCTTATATTTCTAACTATAAAAACAGTGTAAATGAGTAGTGACAACTCTACAGACAAATTCATTGACCCTGTTTAGGTTTATTGCAATTATAGTTATTTGTTCGTAAGATAAATGTAAGCATCCTCCAGCGTTGCTTCACAAGAACTGCATTCTATTTTTGGTGGCGTTTCACTAATTAATTTCATTTGTAATTCGTCCCCTACATACTGCTTCGATGAAACATGATATTTTTTTTCCAGTTCCCTTGCAGTCCCTTCATTTTTTGTTTTATAAATCCAAATATGACCTCTTGCCTGTTCCAGTAATTCTTTCATGTTTCCTGAATAAAGGAATTTCCCATTTTTCATAACTGCAAGCTGATTGCAGGTAGCTGCCAAATCTTCCACTACATGTGTGGAAAACAAAACGGTACGCCCTTCTGAAAAATCAACCAACAGATTTCTGATGCGGATACGTTCTTCAGGGTCTAATCCGGTTGTTGGTTCATCGACAATCAAAAATTCTGGCTCATTTAAAAGCGCCTGAATAAGACCGACTCTCCGTTTCATACCGCCCGACAATTGTTTCATCTTCTTTCTGCGATGCCCTGACAGGCTTGTCTTTTCAAGATAATATTTGATGCGTTCTTTATATGTTTGTCTGGGTATGCCAGATAAGTCCCCCATATATTCCAGACATTCTTGTACTGACAGGTTTGGATATAAGTCAATCTCCTGCGGCAGATATCCTATCTTTCTCTGTATTTTTTCAAAATTCCCCTCGCTGTAAAGTATTCCATCTAAGGTTACTGTACCACTGGTTGGTGATAACACAGTTGTAAGCACCCGCATAAGCGTTGTTTTTCCTGCCCCGTTTTCCCCCAGCAGCCCAAAAATTCCCTTTGGGATTTCCAAATCCGCATGATTGATTGCTATCACATGATTCCTGAATGTTACTGTTAAATCCTCTATCTTAATTCCCATAGTCTTAACCTCTTTTCTTAATGATTTTAGGCAATACTGCCACTGCCATAATTCCAATACTAATACAAACAACTTTCCCATATATCCAGCTAAAATCACTGATGTTCTCTAATTTTCTGAAAGAATAGGAAAACAAGTTCCATGCTTTAAAGGTTCTGTCACCGATGCTCGAATTTGTAATCAGCCACAGCACCATGCAGCCCCCGATTCCCACCCACATATTCCGAAACAGGCAGGAAAATAGATTTGATAAAAGCCCCCAGAAGCCAAGCGTGACAGCAATAGCGGCAAAATATACAAAGAACTGGCATATTTCATTTTCTATACCACTTTGCCCCATCCCATTTATGTTTGGATTTTGGAATAGAAAAAACAATCCATATCCAATGACTGCGACAGCCAGTAAGAACATTTCTTGTATCACAATCCGTCTGTAAATAGAATTCATTCTTTTTTTTACGGGACATAGCCGCCAGATTTCCGACCGCTTGCTGGCAATTTCCTGCGTATAGGTATCTGCACAGAATGTGAAAGCAAGGATTGCCATTGGGGCTTCTAACGCAATCCCTATTTCATCAGAATAAGTTATCCCTCTGACAAGGCTTAAGATTACGACAAAAAATACTGCATAAGCCTGCTTTTGGAAGGTCAGGGAGATTTTCATTTCACGCATCAATATACCCGCCTCCTTTTCCATATCTGCATGGAAAGAAAGATGATGCAGATTGCGGCTAAGATGAGGAAACTCTGATTCAGCAATGCCATTGGCGGAGGGGCGGTGTCAAAAAAACCTCCTGGGAACCGCACCATAATCGCTAACGGTCTGCCATAATATCCATAAATGCCTTCCGCATTCCTGCTTCCCATATTGGAATACACGATATAAAGAAACAAAAGCGGCACTGCTGGCAGCGGGCTTTTAAACAGCAATGAAATCAAACTATAAACGCTTACAATCATCAGCATATTCGGCAGGATATAGAAACAGCTTGCCAATAAAAAGTCCATCAAATGAACTTCAAAACTGCTCTTTCTCGTTGATACAAGGCAAATACCAAAAAATATAAGATTTAAGACCGCACATATTATCAGGCAGACTGAAAAACCGCCTCCCACCTTGCCAGATAGATATTTTCCTGCGCTCACAGGCTTTGTATGAAGAAGCTCATAGGTATTTCTCCTTGTATCCTGCATAAATAAAACAGACAATAAAACGGTTGCGAAAAATCCCATAAACAGCCCTGCAAAATCAGCAAATTTTCTGGAAAAGTAGTACGAAAATGCCCTGTTTTCCAGTTTCTCTGAAATATAAGAATTGATTTCTTCACGGGTTCCTTTATGGTAAGCTGTATTCTCATACTCATAATATGAATTGTAGAATCCATACCCTTCCAGATGGGCGCAGGCTGTCTTAACATCCATTCCTTTCATTTCATCAATCACAGATTGCGCCTCCTCATTGTCCATCTCAAATTCGGAAGTTAAGACCTCCTGTATCCGTTCTTCCCACTTTTCCCGCCGCAGCACTTTCTCCGTTGGCACATATCCGTCAAAAACATCTCCATCCCGATAGTTTTGCGGATAGTCATTCACAATGGTTTCCCCTTCCCTGAGATAATGGATGTTCAGATAGGGGCTTACATTTTGAAATACCATAAAAACACCGATAATGATGCCAAGCCAGAGCAGAGGGTTCTTTATATAATTTTTTACCTCTCTTTTCAAAATTGACCACATAACTTTGCCTCCTTCATTTTAATGATTCTATTGTAAAAGAAAAATCACAACAGAAAGACAATAAAAAGAAAAGCGCCGGATTACTTACGCAATCCGACGGAATATTGCTGTCACCACAGCCCCTCTATGTTCATCATTTCCTAAAACTAATTTTCCTCCATGTTTTTCACAATACAGCCTGCTGATATACATTCCCAGCCCCGCATGTTTCAGGCTGTCTTTTACATTCTGCCCATAGAACGCCTCCGTAATTTTTTCTGCATCTTCCCGAAAACCATCGCCGTCATCCATGACACAGATACTTAATTTTTCATATCCAGCCTTTACCATAATTATAATCTGCCGTTTCCCATGACGCAGGGCATTCGACAGAAGATTTTCCGTTACTTCTAAAATAATTTCCTTATCCCCGTAAAATTCTTCCTTTGATTCAGACACTTGTAACATACATTGTTTCCCATACTCTTTTTCCAAAATGGCAAGTTCTCCCTGAATATCCTTCTCTAATTGTCTGGCAGAAATATTCTCTGGGGTCAACCGCCGATTTTCTAAACTGCTCAATTTCCGCATTGTTTCTACAAAGGCATCCATACGTTCAATCTGGCGTCCGCTCTCTGACAGCATTTCCATTGCCTGTTCCATATCTATATCTTCGCTTGGCAGATATTCCATCAGCATTTCCTGATACCCTTTCAAAACGGACAATGGGGCGCGTATATCGTGCGAAATAGCCGCCCGCAGCATCTTTTCCTCCTCAACCGTCCGCCATAATGCCTGATTATTTCTGGCAAGCTGTTCCCGCATCTTCTCAAACTCCCTGCAAAGTTCGCCCATCTCGTCCTTATTCTCATAGGAAATGCAAAAATCCAAATGATTCTCGGCAATCTTTTTTGATGCCTGTACCAGTTCTTCCATCGGCTTTCTTAACTTGTTTTGGTAAAAGAGGAAAACTGCCACGCAGCTTCCTGCTATAGACAGTATCAGCACGGCATAAGTCTGTAAAAAATCGCAAAGCTCTGACACAAAATAGTCTGACTGTGTCATCTCATAAGGACTTGGCCTTGGAATATCCGCCACATAATAAGGCCCTTCATTTTCTACTGCTTCAAAATATGCTTCTTCATCCACATAATTCCACCAGATATGCATTTGTGTCCATTCGGCAATTCTGGCAATAACTGCCGAAAGAAGGAAACCGCAAAATAAGTCAGCCGCCATATATAAAAAAATTGTTTTTCTTACGGAAAGATTTCTTATTTTATCCATCGGTATCCCATCCCCCATATGGTTTCAATATATTCTGTTTCTGTAAATTGCTGGAACTTTTTTCTGATTCGGCGGATTAGTTCTGTAATTACCCTGCTGTCACCTTCTGCATCATATCCGCAGACCTTCTCGTAAATCCTGTCTTTATCAAAGACCATCCCTGGATTCATGGACAAAAATTCAATAATTCCATATTCTAATCTTGTCAGTTCCAGATAATCTGTGTGAATCTGCACGGTCTTTGCATTATAATCAATAGACAGTTCTCCTTGAAAGCAGCATTCTGTCTTTTCTTTGCGCCGTGCTTCCCGTTTCAGGTGCGCCGTAATCCTTGCATCAAGCTCTTTCAGGCTAAACGGCTTTAAAATGTAGTCGTCGCCTCCTGAAGAAAGCCCATTTATAACGTCTTGTTCGTCTACCCGTGCGGTCAGAAACAGAATCGGGCAGGCTACTTTATCCCGTACCCTCCTGCATACCTCTATCCCATCAATGTTCGGCATATTTACATCCAGTAATATAATATCTGGCTGTAGCTTTATTTTATTTAACCCTTCCAATCCATTCTCTGCCGTAATGATTTCATACTTTTTAATTTCCAGAAATTTTTTCAGCATTTTAAGGAGTTCGGTATCATCATCAATAATTAATATCTTATAAGCCATTTCTGCTCCTTTTCCTTGATATGATTGCCTTTCTGGTTTGTTTTCCTATCATGTGCATAAATTATCAACAATTAGGATGTCCCTTTGCCAGTCAACATATAAAATTAATTATACTACACAAATCACAACAAATACACAACGAACACTTTGTTTTAATTAGAAAGAGCATCCAAATTTCGTGATACATACCGTTTACCATCATTTTATGTTGCAACCTCAGCAAAAAATCGGCAAAGTTACTAAACTCTGCCGATTCTACGCTATGAATAGATTATTTCTTTATCTACAATCTCTTTTACACAAGCCCAAATATTATTCATTCTTCCTGTCCATTCTAAAGCATCTTGTTCCTTTAGACGTTCCGTTATGCCCTGTGCCTGTTTCATGCCCTCTATGAGCCGTTCAAAGCGTTCCTGTGCCTGCCTGTCGATGTCGGCAAGATAGGCGTTAAGCCTGCCGCTTGTGAGGAAATTGGTGTATGTAACCTTACGGTACTGCTTCAGATAGTTCAAATGCCGCTTTCTCGCCTGTCGGCTCGGTCGGTTCGCAGCTTGAGTGCCACTGGCACTCGCTCACCCCCATATGCCTATCGGCTGTTTTTCCTCGGCGGGCAATCTTAAATCTGGAATAAGATACCCATTTTCTTCGTGATATGTGCCGCCTAATTGTTCAAATAGTGATTTCATCTGCAAAAACTCCTTTTCTGTATGGTTTGGTTTCTGCGGGGTATCTGCAAGCAATGTATCAGCAGGCTGTATGTGTAGGTTATCTTTAAGTTAAGTAATCCCCTTGCCTGCTGTATGCTATCTCTCTCATATTCAAGACTCCCTTCTGTATTGGTTTCTGTCTGTTCTTTTTTATTATATCTGTCTGCTTCCATTCCGGCAAAGGTGCGGCTCTTCTTTTTTTCTTCCTGTGAAAGCCTTCCCACCGTGTCCGCAACCTCCCTAAGCGCAATTTCTGACACGCCGCTTGTTGCTGCCCCAAACAGATTTACCAACGCTAGGGTATTGAAATTTCCGATATTCCTAAAATCATCTGCGCTTAGATACGCGTCTGGGTCAACGCCGCAGCGCACCAGGAGCATATAAGCAATGCTGTTTTTCATCAGTTCTTTCGTTTCCGCCTCTATTCTGTCTGCATCCAGCCCTTCCAGGAAGCTGCCTTCCCTGCTTGTGAGGATGTCATCCAGATAATCAGGAAAGTTATCTTCCGCAGCATTCCCCGCTGCTTCCAGGATTGTTTCTGCAAACTTCGCACCCTTTGCTTTCACCCCAAAGGCATCCGCTAGGGTTTCACGCACTGCCTCCCTCTGGCCGGCGTTTACCTCCCACAAAGGCACTGGGCGCACCAGCCGCTTATGTTTCCCTTCCTGGGTATCGGAAATATCAAAATAATATTTCAACCGCATGGCATTTGGTTTTTGGTCGATAACTGCAATCCCTTTTGCATCCCGTTTTACCCAGCGCCCAAATTTCTTGTTCCAGTCCTCCATCTGCAATACTGCGGCTGCGTTTGGCCGCTGCACATGGATTAAGAGCTGTTCATCAAAAGGAAGGCGGTAGTTGCGGCAGGCGGACCTTAAAAATGCCATCCAGTTTTCCGGTTTAGCAGACACTTCCTTGGCTGCTTCCATATAAAGCTCTGTAACCATGTCATATTTTTTCTTCGCCAATACACTGCCCTGCCTTTCTCCTTTTTTCTTTCTGTTACCGTTTGCCATCGTTTCCCCTGCCTTTCTGTAACATATGGCGGTTTTGGGTCTAAGCCTCCCCTCCGCTAAGAAATGTGATGACCTTGTTTGCCCGTACTGCTTTTTGCAGCTCGTTAATCATGCTGATTTCTCCCACCGTAATGCCCTGCATGGCTAAAATGTCATCCACCGTCATTGCCGCAATCTCTTTTTCTGTGAAAAATCCTGCCTCAAACACTTTGTTCAAGAGCCGGACTGTTTTCTGATTGACTGCCATTATAAGCCCTCCTGTCTTTTACCGTTCCCGTCCTCTTTTTCTTCCTCTTTCTTCCACGTCTTTTAAATATTTTTTATACATGACCGCATCGCGCAGCACATCCTCAATGTCGTGGTAAGTGTCCTTGCCCACCCTTTCTTCCAGCCAGCCTTTCACCCGCCAGTCAGAACATAATACTTCTTTCGCCACTTCATTGACCATGCGCAGCGAATTGCCTTCTTGAAACAAACTCACCAGCACATCAGCAAACTTATCCCCTCCCCGCTGAAGCTGCACTTTCATCTCCCTACTGCCCAGGTAGACACGCTCTGGCGGAAGTGTAATGCCAATGCTCCTCAATAGGTCGGGAAGTTCCCTTGTTGGGAACTGGATGGCTGCATGGTTCCCTTGGTACTCCACCATAGCTACAAAGAAATCCACATCCCGCCGAATTTCCCACGGCTTATGCTGTTCCAGATATTGCACTTCTGCCATTGCCCGCTGGCATAAATCTTTTGTAGCTTTGAAAAGGCTGTCTGTATAATGCCCAAAGGAATACTCCGTTTTGTTCCTGCACTCCCAGGTGACATATTGTTCTTCTTTCTTGTCCACACCCAGCACAAACTCCACATTCCCAACGGGGATGGAAGCTGTAATGAGATACCCTGCATTGCTTCTGTTTCCATCCATTTACCGTGCCTCCCATCTTTTTTCCTTATCCTTATTGTTTTCCCCTTTCTGCTCCTTGACAATCTCTGCCGCCCGTTCTTTTGCCCACTGGGGCAGGCATTCCCTTTTGACCTCGCCTGCAAAATCATGCCGCTCCCACCGCTGGTTCTCTCCAGAATAAAGGGCGGTGCAGTAGCAGGCGCTTCCTGTCCCATGTTCCCTGGTGCCATTCCCTCTCCTGACATAGATTAACTGGTTTTCCGCAGAACGGTATTCTGGCCTTAACACTTCTAGCTTGACTGCCATCACTTTTCCTGCAATGTCCCCGCATTGGGACATAGGCTTACACATATCTGTTGTAATTTTAACCCTTGGCACAGTCACAGCCTCCTGTTCCTCGCGCGCCTTCCCACACTGCTCTTTCACCCTGTCTGCAAAAAGTTCTGCCATCTCCACATAGTCATCGCCTGCTACGCCTTCCTGGTAAGATTCAAAAATACCGTTCACTTCACAAAAAGCACAGAAATAAGGCAGTTCTGCCTTTTCATCCACGCCCAATACCACTTCCCTGTTACCGATGCGGATTCCCTGCACCACTTCATAATGTCCCGCCATCCGCTTTTCTGTTTTATCGCTCATAATCTTTTCCTTTCCTGCCCGTTCATGCCTGCCATCTATTTAAGCACAGCGCTTGTAGTCTCCCGCTTTTTCACCTCCTCTCGCTATGTAACAAGGGCGGCAGTTGCCGCCCCCAGCACAAGGCTGTCTTGTGGATAGCCTATTTGTTCCTTTTATGGTTCCTCAGCCATGCCGCCGCACCTGTCACAAATGCAATCAGCGCAATCCAGAGCCATTTCCTTCCGTCCATATCGTTCAATCCTCCTTCTTCCTCATTTTCCTGGCTGCTAAAATGCCAAATCCTGCCATGCCCGCACCTGCCAATATAGACAACACCATCCACAGCCCTGTCCTGCTGTCGTCGCCTGTCTTTGGCGTGGTGATTTTTTTCTCTGGCTCCTTTTCATTTGTCATTGTGGCTTTGATAATTTTACCGTCCTCTTTTATCTCAAATGGAAATTCCCTGGTGTCAATCCGGTAGCCCTTGGGGGCTTCATATTCCTGGTAAGTGTATTTCCCATAACGCAGGGTGAATACGGCAATCCCTTTTTCATCGGTCACGCCTGTCGCCACCACATTCCCATCCTGGTCTTTGATACGGAACTTTGCATCTGGCAGAAGCTTCCCGTCCGAAATGTCTTTCTTGGTCAATTCCAGCTTTGAAGTGTTTGGCTTGTTCACAAAACCTATGCCAGCCTTGTTCTCCACTTCCACGGTTTTGCCGTCCTCCCTGATTTCAAAATAGTATGCCTTTTGATCCAGCCTGAAGCCTTTTGGCGCTGTTTTCTCTTTTACAAAATAGCCGCCGTACACAAGCCCGTCCTTCTGGTAAATGCCTTTGTCAGTTTCTTTCAGTTTACCAATCCGCTTATCTTTTTTGGGGTTAAACTTCCCGTTTCCATCGGTGTCCTGGTACAGCTCAAACACAGCCCCGCTCAGTTTGTTCTTCGGGTATTCCGCATCCACTTTTTTCAGGCGCACACTGCCTGTTACCTGTTTGTCTGTGATTTTAATTTTCACCATTGCCCCCTGTTTTGTCACACAGACGTGGTGGGTCTGCCCATCTAACAGATACCCTTCGGGCGCTTCCAGCTCGTGTACGATATAATTCCCACAGACTACATTTTCAAAGAAGAAAGCGCCTTTTTTATCTGACATTGTTACCAGCACGGCGTTTCCTTCTGTAAATTCCTGTGCATCTGCTGGGAACAGGCCAATTTTTGCCCCTTCCAGCCCTGCATCTTCAGTATCAACCTTCACGCCCTCAATTCGTCCGCGGAACAGTTCATTTTCAATTGCACCGCCTTCATTTGCGGTGATGTTTACCACAGCCAGTTCTTGCCCCTGGTAAGCAAACTCCAAAGGGCATTTTTCATCGGACAACAGATAATGCCCGTCTGTGCATACCTCTTTCACATAATATTTCCCAAACGGAAGGTCGCTCTGAAATGCTGCAAGTCCGTCTGTGTTGCAGAATACAATCTCAAGCAGCCCGTCCGCAGGGATGGAAGCGCCGTCCGCAGCCGTCAGTTCTTCCGCTGCATACAGGCCAAAGGCAACGTTCTGGATTTCCCCATTGCTGCCAACCCCAAACGTCTCATCCTGTTCCAATGCTTTTGCCAGGCTGACCGCTGCTTTCTGGCGTTCGTTGTAAAAAACGGTTTCCATTTCTGTTACAAAAACTTCCTGCCCTGCATAGGTAAGCTCCACTTCTTTTGCTTCTGTGTTCAGCACACAGCCATAAGGCGCTGTTTTCTCCGCCACCTGGTACTTCCCTAAATACAGTTCTTTTGTTTCTGCATTCCCTTCCTCATTTGTAGTGATTGTGTCCACAACCTCTCCTGCCGCTGCTCTTACGGTTCCATCTGGCGTTGTAATGTCCTCCGCTGCAATAATTTCATACACTGCCCCTTCTTTTGGCGCCGTGCCATACACTGGGGTATAAATCGCCTCTCCTTCTGCCAGGTTCCCGTCTTTGTCCAGCACGCCATCCTTAGATATCTGCACACTTTCAAACTCTTCCGCATTCTTTGCCACCAACAGCCTCCCTTTCTGTGGCACGTTTTGCTGTTCCAATCCAATCACTGTGACGCCGCTTTCCTCTGTGGCGTTATCCTCGGATATGGTAAATGGGATTGGCGTGCTGTCCAGCACATAGCCATACGGCGCCTGCACTTCTACCAGGGTATAATCTCCACAAGGGAGGGATTGGGGCGTAACCAGGGAGCCATTGGACGCTGTATAAAACGTGTCCATGTCGGCTGGCTCTGGATAGGTGCATTTCATTGTCACAAGTTCCCCTTCCCCGTCATAAATCTGGTAGCCTGCACCTGACAAGGGGATCGTCTTGCCTGTTTCCGCATCCTTTTTTACCACTTTGATATATGACTGGAAGGGCGCATTGTTCATCAGATAGTGGTACACTTTCCCGTCGCTGTTTACATACACGTCAAAATCTGCAATCTTTTCGCTGCCCTCCCACCCCTTGGTCTGGTGTATAGTGTAAGTCCCATAGGGCAGGTCTTTGGTCTTTGCATAACCGTATGCATCGCATACAAGGGTGTCCCGCTCGCTTTCTCCTGCCGCTTCAAAGCTGCCAGAACTCTTTAAATATACCTGGAACTGGGCGCCTTCTTCCGGTGTTTCCACCTGTGTGCTGCCATCGTCCGTGTGTTTGAGAATGGAAATCTTTCCTTTGATGGATTGTTCCTTTACCTCGGTCTGCAAAGAGTTTCGCTCAACAGTAAATTCCCCTGGCGCTGCGCCTACTGGGTATATGGTTTCATCCAGCAGATAGCCTTCCGATGGCGAAATCTCACGGATGCTCCAATGCTCCCCGCAGGGATAATAATTTGTGGTAAACTGCCCCTGGCCGTCTGTGGTATAGGTGTCCACCAGCGTGTCCCCATCATAGATGCCGTAAACGGCTCCTGCAAGCGTTGCATCCCCTTGGGGCTTTCCGGTTTCTTTGTCTATCTTTGTCACTTTAACGCGGAATTTCTTCAAAACATTGGCCACAGTGGCATTTGTGACTTCCTTCCATTGGATTGCGGTTTGCTGCTTCTCTGGCACTACATAGCGGGCTGCGGTGTCCACTTCTTCAAGGGTGTATGGCTTGCTGCCAGAAATTAAAATATCTTTAAATATGGCAGTTCCATTCTTGTTTGTCACCGCATATTCATCCACGTCCGCACCGGAAAGGGACTTCCCATACAGATGGAATTTCATCCCTTCCACAAAGTGATCCTCAGAACTCTTGATGACTTTCAAACTGCCGCGCTTTAAAGTGTTTGCAAACTCCACCTTAGCGGTTTCCCCGCCTTTGACGGTGACTTTCTTTGCCTTCTGGGTTTCATAGCGCCCTTCGGTCAGCTCTGTCACCGTGTAAGTGCCAGGGCTTAAGTTCTCTACCTTGATGACCCCGCCTTTGCCTGTCTTTACGGTCTTATCTATCCCTTTGCCTGTAATCTGGAATTTTAAACCTTCCACAATCCCATCCTCGGAAGTCTTAATGAGTTTCAATTCACCATAAGCGGCTTCCACCTTTAGGTAAGCGGACACGTCAGCGACATTTTCCACACCGATTACAATATCCTGCAAAGAAGGGTCGCCATATGCCACCAGCCTTGCCTCACTGCTTACGGCAGGGCTTGTCTTTACTGCTGACAGTAATACGCTGTCTTTGATGGCGTCTTTTGATGTCAGGGTCAACGTATTCCCAGAAACGCTTACTTTTACATTACTGTCTTGGGATGTGAAGGCAAACTGGGACAATACCCCGTTGCTGTCTGTCAGCTTCAGTATATACTGGGAACCATCCCATTCCATCTGCTTCGATTCACCATCCTCTCCTTCAGAAGCAAAGCTTGGGATTGTCCCATGCCCTGCCATGCCTGCTATAATCTGCTGGTAGGCTGCGGACACGCCTGCATTTGCCCCTCCTGCACAGAATGCCTCATAAAACTTGCCATCCACAAGCGCATAGGGGGCGTCTGCACCCCTGCACCCAGTCACGATTTCCCAGATAAGTATCTGCGTTGCGACCACCTTCTCATCCTCTGAGCCTGGAAGCGCTGCCATGCTCCCCTGGGAACCATAGAGCAATGCAAGGTTCACTGCGTTTTTCTGGCTACCGCTTAAAGCGTTCCATGTGTCCGATGCGTTCACTTGCAAGGTGTTCCCAGAATGCAGGGAAACCCCAGGCTGGATGCAGAAGGCAGGCTCCCCGTCCGCATAAATCCTTGTCCTCACTTCCCCTGCGTCCCCGCAGTTATGCCCGTTATGGCTCACAGACTGCTGGTAGCGGATGGCATTGCCCGCCCCGTCCAGGCAGTTCTCAAAGGTTATGGTTGCCTGTTCCGAAGCTGCTTTCATAGGCAGGGATGGATGCATGGAAACAACTGCCGCCGCTGCCATCAACAGGGCAAACCCTCTCTTCAATCTCTCTTTGATTTTCTTCTTCACTTTCATATCCTCCATTTCTAACCATAGATTTATAAATAAAAAATCCCTGCATTTTGCAGGGTATTGGGGGCTATCCTTCCCATGGTGTCATACAGGGAATGGATAGCCATACGGAGCCATTGGCTCTATATTGTTTTTTCGGCTGGTAATCGGCTGGTAACTGGAAGGGGTAGGGTGTGGGGAGGGGGAACCACGGCATAAAATACCTGTATTTGGGCATACTGTCCCCCTGGCGGCTCTGCCTACCGTTCCCTGCCTTTGTCCCGTTCCCTTTTTCGGTACAGTTCCAATGCCTTGACAATCGTATCTTCCATCTGTTTCATGGACGTCCCTGGCGAAAAATACTTGTCAATACGTTTCTTTGGGATTTTAAACTGCTCGACTTGGTTCGGTTTTTCTTCTGACAAGATGGACAATATCACGTCCTCCCCCAACTTCCCACTTTCTGAAAACTTCCTTAATTTAATTGCCTGCGCATGGCTTGGCGTGCAGTCCTCCGACTGCATGACGTCATACAATGTTTCCTGCTGGTCTTTGGGCAGGTAGGATAATTCCACTGCCGGACGCATGGCAACTTTGCCGTTGTCCACCAAATCCAGAATAGGGGGAATGAGTTCTGTTAGGCGGATATATCTCTTAATTTGGGTAACACTATCTTCTGATTTTTGTGCTAATTCCTGATTTGAACGTAACCTCGGTCCCACTGGGACCGAAGTTAAATCTGTTCTCTTTCCCTGCCTTTTCATTGCTTCCAGTTTCATCTTATAGGCAAAGGCTTTTTCTGATGGCAGGATTTCCTCTCTTTGCAGGTTTGAGTCGACCATTATCAGCACTGCTTCATCCTCTGTCACATTTCGGATGATGCATGGCATTTCTTTTTTCCCTGCCAGCTCGCTTGCCATTTTACGCCTGTGTCCGGCTATCATCTCATAGCCGCCCCCTGCTTTTTCCCTCACCAGAGCTGGCACTAACACTCCATACTGCTTTACGCTCTCTGCCATATCCATCATGCTTTCATCCATCTTCACCTGAAATGGATGATTTGGAAAGTCAGTGATTTCCCCAATAGGAATGTCCTGAATGGATTCCCTGCTTTCCCCGTCCCGTTGCTCCTGTGTGCTGAACAGGTCATCGGCTGAGGGAAGATTCAGTCTTATGCCGCTGTTTTTCGCCATCCCGTATCACCTCCCTCGTAAACGCCTCATATGCCTTTGCTGCTGCACCGTGTCTGTCATAACTGTAAATACTCTGCCCAGCCGCGCTGGTTTCCGCCGCCTTAACTGCTACTGGAATGATAGTCTGGTAGACATTGATTACCCTCCCATAATTCTGTTTCAGGCTGTCAGCTGTAGCACGGGCAAGGTTTGTCCTCATATCTGCCAGTGTCAGCAATACCCCATCTACCTTTAAGCCAGGGTTAATCTGCCGCTGTACCTTGCCAATGGTCTTTACAAGTTGTGTCATTCCCTTTAAGGGCAGGTAATGGGCTTGTACGGGGACAATTACGCTGTCCGCTGCCGCAAGCGCATTGATGGTCAGCATCCCCAGGCTTGGCATACAATCAATCAAAATATAGTCATATCCCTTTTTCAGCCCGCCGAGATAGGATTTCATGGTAAACTCCCTGCTCATGGCATTTACCAGCGTCATTTCCATGCCGGACAACTCAATATTCGCTGGGATTAGGTCTACCCCCTCTTCATGGTGTAAAATTCCTTCCTGCAAATCGATTGGCTCGTCACGGATTGCCCGTTCCATCTGTGTTGATAGTGTGACAGGCAAACTATCCTGGTCTGTCCATCCTAAAGAGGTTGTCAAATCCCCTTGCGGGTCTGCATCCACAAGTAGCACCTTCTTTCCCTTATTCGCTAAACCAATGCCCAGATTGACCGTGGTTGTGGTCTTTCCAGTGCCTCCTTTCTGGTTTGCGATGGCGATTACCTTGCATTTCGCCATTTCGGTTCCCTCCTTCCTTCGGAAAATTTAATAGCCACTCCTTTAATGGGAATGGCTATGTATCATCCCCGCCATTCTGACGGGAATATATTCCTAAATCTCACACTTTTCTCCTAATCTGTATTCCTCAATTATTTCAAAAAAATCTTCCAGGAATTCCATTACAAAAAACTCCTGCATATTCTCCTGTTCTTCTAAAGATGCAATCAAGCAAGGGTATTCCTCCCCGGCAATCCTAAACAGCCCCCTTATCATCTGCATTGCCTCCATCACCCTGCCCATTTCCGCCAATGCTGCCAGAGCAGAATAAATATCCTCCATATCTGAAGTTTTCTTTCGCATAGGGAACAGCTTATCAATCAGTAAAATTGTATATGTTCCTGATATGGCATTGAGCATACTTTTCACGTCGTTTCCCATTACTTCATCTCTGCTTTCTTTCATTGCATGTCCTCTCCTTTTAATTTATCAGCCACTCCAATGGGCGACTATGTACCAAAACTAAAAAAAGCCGGCTGCTCTAATCAAAGAACAAACGGCTATATACATCCATTTCTTTTTCATTATTCTTTTTTATTCTTTTTTATTCTTTCTTCTTTTTAGTACCAAAATAGTGCCACACCACATAGAAAAAGCCAGGAAACCCAGTGTTTATGCGGCTTCCCGGCTTTCTGTTTACTATTCGAACTCTTCCCGAAGTTTTTATCAGCAACTCTCAAATGCTGATATTTCCTACATTTCGGGTACATCTATTTCGCCAAATATTACTCTTTTCGCATCGTTTTCAAAGTTTTCAGTAGCAAATTAGTTGCAGTATCTGCACCGATAATTTTCCATCGGCTTGATATAATCTACTTTTTTATTACTCACAATGAATAAATCCATGTGACTGTCAGGCTATCTACTATACCTGCTGCCACTGTCAAAACGAAAGGAGCACCGCTATGAGCAACAAACATAAAAATCCAACCATTAGTTTCAGAA
>ERZ778511.1475-NODE-1475-length-15821-cov-6.108715_pt1 | contig 15821 bp, 13 predicted proteins | sample MGYA00510347_ERZ778511 | MGnify/ENA primary metagenome ERZ778511 (study PRJEB29527, sample SAMN07138967) | mouse gut metagenome | material: feces | host: mouse | place: China:Nanjing | collected 2016-01-25 ...
ACCGTCTCAGCACGCTCCCGGTGGAGGCCGCTGCAAAACTGCTGCACAACCTGTCCAAGCCGGTCTTCGAGCGCTACAGCCAGACGCTGATGGAGAGCGGCAAGGGACGGGAGATCCTGGATCACTACTACGCCGTTTACGGCCTGGCCGACCGGGAGCTCTCCTGGGAGCACCTGGACAGTTGCCTGGCGGAAACAAGCTGTGTGCGCGGCGCGGTCAAGACCAGGGATGCCATCGACGCGGCGGCCTGGAAGCTCTATGACGCGCAGCTCGGACGGTCCGACGGGGCCCGCGCCTACACCGCCCTGATGGCCCTGATGCGCAGGCTGCTGCCGCCGGAGCAGCTCCATGGCTGCGGCGAGGCGGCGAAGGAGGCCTACTGGGAGAAGCTGACCTTCCTGTCCTTTTCCTACCGAAAGATTGACGAGTACCGGCTCATGAAGATCCAGGGCAACAAGCGGTACGACCAATACATGGCCGTCTATGCTATCCTGGCGGCCTACGACGAGAAGGGCGAGGACGCCTTTTTCCGGGAACTCCACCAATTTGCCGCGGCATACGAGCTCATTTTTACCCAGTCGAAGAATAGCATTCCCTTCGTGTCGAAGCTGGAGGAGGAGCTGCGCCTGCTCTCTCCGCAGTCGGAGGCGCTCTTCGGCTGGATCCCTGTCGTGACCATCCCGGATGCCAGCGCAGTGCTGGAGGATATACTGGCCCTGCGGAACCGTCTGCACCAGAGGGAGTTCGATGGGTTTGTGGACGCTTACCGGCAGATCCTGGAGCAAAGCCGCGGCGTCCGCAGCGCCAAGCGCCTGGAAAAGGAGCTGAGCAAGGCGCTGGCGGCGGAGTGCCGCAAGGCCGACAAGCCGGGCAGCTGGGTCCCCGTCGACGTCTGGCTCGTCCTGGGCGCATCCCTCTATCCCGACAATGCTTTCCGGATCTTTGATGAGGCGGACCCCTGCGTCCTCCGCATAGAGGAGGCCCGCGCAGTGGAGGGGAGCCGGCTCCTGTCGGAGGCGTTCTATATCCACCAGGCGGAGTCCTTTGTCCAGAGCAAGGGCAAGTCCGCAAAGGTGGTCCACAAGTGGCTGGGGGAGCGCAAGTCTGCCGAGCGCCGTAGGCGGGCGGATGAGCGCAAGCTGCGCCAGGATGCCGACGGATCGGTCTTGGACCGGGGCCTCGCCTTTTTCTCCCAGCTGACCACCGGCGGGGAGGCCAGAAACGGCCGGCGTGTCTCCACGCAGAAGGAGGAGACTGCCGCGCCGTCCGGTCAAAGCGCCGGTGAGGCAAAAAAGGAGAGGAAGCCCGGCAGAAAAGGTGGGTTTTTCGACCGGTAATATATCCTGAGAAAGTAGGAGGATTGGCGTCCGCATGAGCACAAGCAAATATCGTGTCCCCAACGAGCTGTACTACAGCGAGATATATGGCGGCGGCATCTATGAGTGGAACGGCCAGACGGTCCAGGACCCCCTGGGGGGCGACCGGGGGGAGGGGCGGGTCAGCCCGCTGCTCACCAGCCTGCTCTCCGGAGAGACCTTTTTTCTCAAGCGCCTGCCCGGCGATGCACGGGACCGCTTCCGGACGCGGGTGCTGCTTCCTCCCCGGAATGAGCATATCCTGTGGCCCAGCGATATGGTGCATCTGGAGGAGGAGCAGCGGGAGGGGTGCAGTCTCTTTGTGGCGCAGTCGTATACCCCGGCGCCTGCGGAGCAGGAGGGAACGGAGGCCCTTCTCTTCCCCTACGGCGGGTATCCCAGGATGGTGGATGGGCTGCGCAGGCTCTCCCAGATCGAATCCCCCAGCTGGAAGGTCCGGGAGATCCGGCGCATGGCCGCAGAAATCGCCCGCGCACTGGAGAGTCTGAATCGGAGCGGGTATCTCTACGCGGACATCCACTTATCCCGCATCTATTTTTCGGATGATGACGCCGTCTTTCTGGACTTCTCCAACCTGGTCTTCCCCCTCCGGGACTCCGTGGGCAGAGGGGCGGACACCGCTTGCCGGGTGGAGCAGGGGGCGTATCCCCTCGAGTTCGCCGATCCCGCTCTGGTGCGGGGGCTGACGCCCCACGTAGACCTCCACTCCCAGAACTACAGCCTGTGCGCCCTGTTTTTCTACCTGTTCCTGGGGCGCTACCCCTATGACGGCCGGCTGCTCACGGGCTATAAGGACGATACGCCCCAGGGGCACTATGTCAAATTCCGGGACTACCACAAGATGCCCGTCTTCATCTTTGACCCGGAGGACGCCCAAAACGGTCTGGGCGCCTTCTGGGAGGAGCAGCAGGTGATCGAGCTGTGGGAGGAGCTGCCGGGAGAGCTGCGGGAGATGTTCGTCCGGACCCTCCGGCGGGGGAATGCCGAGCGGACGGAACCCGTCAACAACCCCACCCCCAGTACGTGGCTGCGATGCTTCCGGGAGTTGGGTTGGTACGACGATAAAGACGATAAAAAAGAGACTGAGGGGATCGCATATGAATAAATTGGAAGGGGTTTTTGACCGCGTTAAATACGATGCGCTGGCATACATCGGTCTGTACGAGGCCCCGCCCTGCGAAACAGGGTCCGTCCTGGCTGCCGCTGTATCGCGGCACGGACCGGAGATCTTCTGCGACCCTGCCGCACTGCACCAGGCCATGGCGGAGGCCGGCGCGCCAGAGAATGAGATCCTCCGGGTACAGCTGATGACCCGGGTGTCCGGCTTCCGGGAGCTGCTGGCCCAGGACTCCAGGACGGCGCAGGCAGACTTGGACCGGTATATCCACAACGCCGCCGAGGAGACGGGATTCAACCGGGATACGGTCCTGCGTCTCACCGGCAGCATCGTGTTTGCCCTTGGCGGCGGGATGGACTGCTCTCCCAGCTCTGCCCGTGAGGAAGGCTTTGCGCCGCAGACGGTCGCCGCACTGGCCTCCGAGCTGTATGAGGAACCGCTGCGCACCTTTCAGACCAATCTGGACCGGATCCTCTCCAACGGGGCCACGGTCAGCCTGGACTTTGACCGGCTGGAACCCCTGGTGAATATCGGGATTCCCCGGGCGAAGTATTGCCTGGGATACTGTCTGCTTACGGGCATCCAGCTGGAGGCCGACCAGGAGCGCGGTCTGGCGCTTCTGGAGGAGGCGGCCGGGCAGGGCGACAGCCGGGCGGCGGCGGCTCTGGGCGATTACCACTATCTCACCGGGGGCTCCGACCACTGGAGTCGGGCCTATACATACTATACCGGTTACGGCGCCGCGGCGCTGAGTAAGAGCAGGCGGACCGCCATCACCAACATCCTCAATCAGAAGCGCTTCAACCGGACGCTCCTGGGGCTGTGTATCCTGCTGCTGGCCGTGCTGGCCGCCTCGGTCATCTGGCCGCCCGCAGCGGCGGCGTATGCGCCCCACCCGGTCTGGGGATGGCTGTCCGTGCTGGCGGAGCTGGCACTGCTGGTCTTGGGCATCCTGCATTACCGGGTAAAGCCCTACGATTTTTTCTACCGGCTTCCTGTGGCGATGGCCGGGATATGGTCTGTCTATATGGCCATCAGAATCTTGTTTTGAGAGAGCGGGTGACGGAATATGCCTGAAAATACGGAGGGAACCGCCCAGAATTTTCTGGCCGACAAGGTGCTTGTGAAAAAGAACAAGCTCCTCTTCTTTGCGCTGAATCTGGTGTGCATTCTCCCCTATCTGATAAAGCACTACTCCCATCTGGAGGCGGGACTGGCGGCCTGTTTCCTCCTGATGCTGTTCATCCTTACGGTACTACAGCCCCATGCCGCAACGCCTGCCGGTAAGAATCTGCCGCTCTTTGGGTTCTTTGACGTCTGCATTCTGCTGGGGATGTCCACCCGGGAGCTCCTGGACCGGTTTACCCTGGACGATCTGCCCCACATCCTCGCACGGGCGGAGGGCAGGCAGTGTCTCTTGCTTTTGCCGGTGGGGCTGGTGTTGTGCGTTCTGCCCTTCCGCAGTTCTCTGGCGGTGTGGCTGAAGGGGCTGGGACGGACGGCGATCGGGGCCTTCCCCCTGCTGCTGATCTGGAGCAACGGTAAGCTGCTGGGGATCTCCTTTGCGGACGGCGGGAAGGGGTTTTTCGTCTTCTATCTGCTGTGCGCCGCGATCTGGTATACCCTGTGCGCGGTGTCCTATACGGTCACCCCGGGGGCGCTGCGGCGCAATAACTGGCTGTCCTGGCTCCTGCTTCTGGTCTTCTGGGCCCTCTGCCTGACGGAGACCTCCCTGGTCTGGGAGAGGATCCTTCCGATCCGGGATTGGCTTCTGGCCATACCGAGCCTTGCCTGGTGGAAGACCATTTTAGCCGTGGCGGTGCTGATCGGATGCGCCATCGCGGCCTATGCCTACGCCGACAGCCTCATGGGACCGGACTCCCTGGTGCTGGGCGCTCTGGGCGGCGGTATTTTGCTGCTGCGGGTGCTGCTGAGCAACTACTTTGCCTTTAGCTGGCTGGTGCTTCTGGTATTCCTGGCGGGCGCTCTCCGCTGCCTACAGAACGAGATGCGGCATACAAAAACCCTGCGGTTGAGCACCCCGGTATATCTCGCCGCCCAGACGGCGGCGCTGCTTCTGACGGCCTTCCTGCTCAAGCGCGGGCTGTGGGTCCTGCTGGTTCTGCTCGTGGTCTACGGGCTGATCTTCTATGCTATCCACGGAAAGATGGAGACGCTCCCCCGGCAGCGGTGCCGGTGGCTGGTGACGCTCTCCTGTCCCGCGGTCCTAGCCCTGGGGTATATCTGGCAGACGCGCTTTATCCCGGCGGTCTGTCTCCTCCTGGCGGCAGCCTACGGGGTGCTTGCTTTTGTGATCCTTCTTTTGCTCTGGCCCCACCCGAGCGAACGGAGGAGCCCGGACCGGTACAAGTGGATGGTCTGCGGCGCTATGGCGCTGCTGTGCCTGATGACGGCCACCCGGTATGGGGTGAAAGCCCACATCACATTTCAGCCGGAGCGCGGTACGGCACATATCGAGCTGGCGGCCAGGGGAGGAGATAATGAGATCGCCCTCGCCGCGTACTACTGGAGCGACCTGACCGGGGAACCCCTGGGCGAGGAGGTCCCCCTCTCCTCCGGCGAGACGGAGATCCCCATCCAGGGGGAGCGGCTGACCATTGTGGCCACGGATACCCACGGGGCCAGAACGACAGTCACCGACTGGTATCCCGGCTGGATGCTGGCGGAATAACGCCCCCGGGGGCGGAACAAGGAGCGGCGGCCCTATGTCTGGGAACCTGTCCGAGGATCTGAAAAATCCATATCTGTTCCAGGAGCATCAACCCGGAACATACGAGTACAGCGAGAACGACTACGGCGGGAAGGTTGCATCCGGCTCCCTCACCCTGACGGACGAGCCCGCGCGGGACAGCGCCGCCCAGGCCGCCGCCGGAGGGGAGATGCGCCGCGGCAGCGACAGCGAGTGGGGCGCCGACGACGGCGGCCACCTGATCGGGGCCCGCTTCGGAGGGGCCTCCGGGGAGGAGAATCTCACTGCCCAGAGCCGCAACCTCAACCGCGGCGCCTATAAGCGGATGGAGAACCAGTGGGCCTCCCATCTGGAGGCAGGGGAGAAGGTCTTCGTCTACGTCGAGACGGACCAGCCCTGTCGGCCGGAGGTCTATATGGGCTATGTGATCTACGAGACGCCGGAGGGCGTCCGGGACTACGATACCTTCCACATGGTAAACGAGAGTCAGTCAGAGATCGCACAGTGGGAGGAGGAAGCCGCGTGGTATCTGGGCGACACCAACGCGCCGGAGGCCGACCTCTACCTGGGCTCGGCGGCGGAGGAGACCAACGAGTATCTCGGCTCGGCCGAGGAGACGGCGCTGGACTACGGCAGCGAAGAGGCCGGTATGTCCATGTAAAAGAAGGGGGAGAACGCATATGCAGCATCAGCTTATTTTCGGAACCTCTGTGACGACCAATCCCGTCCCTCCGGTTCCGCAGCCCGTCATCACCTTCCCCGGCAGGACGTTGGCCGGTCCGTCCGGCTTTCAAATCAATGAGGACATCATGGCCCGACACATCCTGCTCCTTGGCGGTTCCGGATGCGGCAAGACCAACACCTTCTGCTATACCGTGGACACCCTGCGGAGGACCATGGGCGAGGAGGACATCGCCATCATCTTCGACACCAAGGGGGAGTTCTTTGACGGATTCGCCCGGGAGGGGGACTATGTGATCGGCAACAGTGCCCGCTTCCGGCCCATCAGCTGCACCTGGAATCTTTTTGACGAGATTCTGGCGGACGGCTGGGACGAGACCAACATCTCCCTGAACGCCAGAGAGCTGGCCGCAGCCCTGTTCCACGACCGGGGCTCGTCCACTCAGCCCTTTTTCTGCAATGCGGCCCGGGACATTTTCCGCGCGGTGCTGGTCCATTTTATCCGGCAGGCCAAGGCAGACCCGGACCAGTGGCGTCCCAGATTGAACAACGCCGATCTTTTGAAGGCGCTGCAAAGCTTTCAGACCCAGCACTATATCCAGATTTTCAACCACTACGCCGATATGCGCTCCCTGGTCTCCTACCTGGGGGACGGGAAGTCCAATCAGGCGCTGGGCGTCTTTGGAGAGCTCAACAGTATGCTCTCCGAGTATTTCGTCGGCATCCTGGCCGCCCATGCGCCGGACAGAAGTATCTCCATGCGCAACGCGGTGCGCCGGAAGGGCGGCAGGGCCATCTTCGTGGAGTACGACCTGGCGGTGGGGGAGACCCTGACCCCCATCTACCGCCTGCTGGTGGACCAGGCCCTGAAGGAGGCCCTGAGCAGGACGGAGAAGTCCGGGAATGTGTACTTCATCGCCGATGAATTTAAGCTCCTGCCCAAGCTCCGGCATATTGACGATGCGCTCAACTTTGGCCGGGGGCTGGGGGTCCGCGTCATGGCGGGCATCCAGAGCATCGACCAGCTCTATGACGTGTACGGCAAGGACAAGGGGGCCGTGATCGCCAGCGGTTTCGGGAGCATCTTTGCCTTCCACACCAACGACGGGTCCTCCCGGGATTACATTACCAAGCGGTTTGGCACGAATATCATTGCCTATGAGTATGCCAGTGAACAGAAAAATTCCATCGTCTCCAGGGAGCGGGAGGGTCACACCGTGGAGGAGTGGGAACAGATGGAGCTGGGGCTGGGCCAGGCGGTGATCGGCCTGGGCTATGACGCCCCCTTTCTGTTCCAGTTTGACGAGTATGGAAGGCGGGGATAGACATGGGCTGGAGGAACAAGGGCGAGGCCGAGCACGCCAACCTACAGCGCTCCCACACCTATGCCGCCCGGGGGAGGCTGGAGGATCTGGGCGCATACCTGTGCCGCGGCGAGGAGCCCGCGCGGTTCATGATCAGCGGCGGCTTTCATCCGAATGACCGGTATGAGCCGCTGTACCCCTTTTTCGACTCGTTTCTTGGCCGCTATCCCATGGTTGTTCTCCACGACCACGATGTCCACATGGAGGCCCTGGCGGCGCAGACCTGGGAGGAGACGGGCGAAGCGTCCCCCCTGTGGATCGTCAACCAGCAAAACGCCGCCTTTGAGCCCTTTTACGGCATGAGCGAGCAGCAGGTGACCGCCACAGTGCGCCAGCTGGCGAAAAAGCTGGGGTATACGGTGTCGCCCCGCCTGGAGCGGACCGCCAGGGCCCACATGGCCATTCTGCGGGCCCTGGAGATCCCCGTGAGCCTGTCGGGCTTTTACTATCTGTGCCGGTTCGAGGACATGGGCGAGTTCCACGATAATATCCTGGCCCTGCCCTGCGGCGAGGCCGCGGGAAAGCGGATCTGGGCCGACCTGGGCGCGGACGGCGAAGACGGCGGTGAGCAGTTTGACCTCTTCCGCACCGTTATCTTCAACCTGGCGCAGGACGCCCGGCAGAGCGGCTGGAGCGACGCCAACTCCGTTGCCGGTCTGAACTGTCTGGAGGCGATTCGCAGGCAGGGGACGCTGCTTCTCTCGTTGAGCGACTTGTCCTCCGAGCTGCTGCTGCCCTATTTGGTGGAGGAGTGGAAGGGGAGCGCGCACACGCCGTTTATCCTTCTGATTGACGGCATCCGGATCCAGGATGAGCAGATGCTGGACTACCTGCGCCGTACCAACACGGGGTGCTATTGCGGTATTCTCTCCGAGAATATCGTAGATGCCATACAGGGCGGCGAGGAGGCGTTTCCGCGCCTGGCCGAGCGGATGGACTGCTTCATTTTTTACAAGCACGGTACAGGGAAAACGGCCGAAGCGCTCTCGGAGATCATGGGCCGCTATGAGCACACCCGGGTGGAGACCTCTCAGGGGACCAGCCGCGGCTTTTTCCACTTCCTGCCCCGGGACCAGCATGAGGATACCCGGTTTTCCACGGAGAACCGCTACCGCGTCATGCCGGAGGAAATCACCGGTCTGCGGTCTGAGCAGGCCATCGTCTTTGATGCATCAGCAGATCAGATCATTCATTTCAATTGAGAGGGAGGCGGATGTTCTATGGCTTTTGATTTCAAGGGGGGCTCCTCCGGTTCCGGCGCGCCCTTTCCGCCCTCCGCCTCCGGCGGCGGGTTCCGGGATAAGCCCGGGGGATTCGGCGGCGGACCTGCGGCAGACCGCCCTCCCGAGTCCCCCAAACGGCCCTCCCCCGGCTTTCAGGACCGCCCGGGAAGGTCCATGCCGTCCCCCGACCCCGTCAGGAGAGCCGCGCCGCCCGCCGAGCCGCGGCCCAGGCCCCATCCGCCCGTCAGGCGGCCTCCGATGCGCAGCCGGTCGCCCCGGTTCTCTCTCCCTTGGGGGCGGGTGCTGCCGGTGCTGGCGGTCCTGGCCCTGCTGGTGGTCTGCTTTGTATTTCGGTCGGCGATCACGGCGTTTTTGATGGATCTGCTGACCTGGGCCATCATTCTCCTGGTCGTCATCTATATCTTCAAATGCCTGCTGTTCGGCGGCAAACGCTAGGGCTTGTTTGATAAATGGCGGAATGCCCAACGGCGAGAGATTTTTTCGCTGGGCAAGGCAAAAATTCGCAGGAATCCTGACGGATTTCAAGAATTTTTAACGCGGCACAGCGGAAAAAGATCCGCTGGTTGGGCGTTTTGACATTTTTCAAACAAGCCCTAGACACTACAACACGAGAGGTGGAGCGACAAATGCGGCATAGTAAGCAATTCAATATCGTCATGGCGGTGGTTTCCGCGCTGATCGGCGCTGTTGTATGGCTCGTGTGCGCGGCGGTTTACAACGCGCTGGCAGACGCCACGGCAAGCCCCGTCCTGATTGGTCTGCTCTTTGGGATTCTTGCGCTCGCCGTGGCGGGCGGCGTGTTTGCGACCAGTATGGCCTCGGGTACGTTTGAAAAGAATGTGGTCACCGGAGGCGGAACGGGTTCCGTGATTGGGATCCTGGCAATCATTGTGGTGGGACTGATGGCGCTGGGGGCGCTGTTCCAGTGGCTCTACAGTCTGCGCTCCCGTGCAGAGGCGGTGGAACCGACCTCCTATGTCTTTTTGATTGACGGCTCTGGCTCCATGACCGACAGCGACCCCCGGGGACTTCGCTACGACGCCATCGACCAGGTTCTGGCAGACAAGGCGTCCGATTTCCCCTATATGGTCTACGGCTTTGCGGATGATGTCTCCCTTCTGCGGGACATGCGGCCGGTATCAGCGGGAGCGGCCGACCTGATTGGCATGAGCTCCGGGGGCACGTCCATCAGGGGCGTGCTGGAGCGGGTGATCTCCGACCGGAAGTCCGGCCTGTGGGACGGGGGCGATGCGCCCAAGGTGGTTCTCCTTTCCGATGGCCTTCCAACGGATTTTGACCGGTTCTCCGCCATCAGCGGCATCCTGAGCGAGTACGCCCGGAGCGGCATGAGTATCAGCACGGTGGGGCTGGACGGCGCGGATGTCTCCCTCATGGAGCGGATCGCCGACCGCACCGGCGGCGTCTTCGTGGACATCCGGGACGCCTCCATGCTGGCGGAGGCCATGACCTCCGCCGCCAGCCGCTACGCGGCGGATGATCTGGTCACCACCCGGTATCACAGCGGTCGTCTGGGGGCCCTTTGGGGGGTCCTCCGGGTCGTGTTCCTGACGGTGCTGGGCACGCTCATCGGCCTGGCGGCGGCCGTGGCCTATGGACAGATGGATTCCCTGTCCCTCATTGCGGCCTCCTCCGCCGTGAAATCGCTGGTGGGGGCCTTGCTGCTGGAGCTGTGCACCTCCCTGTTCGACCTGCCGGACCGGGTCTTCTGGCTGATCCTGTGGGTCCTCATTGCCGCCACGCTCTGTACGCGGACGACGGCGGCCGCCCGCAGGAGTCCGGACCGCTCCCGCCGTCAGGTGCGGCCCAGCCGCAGCCGCGGCCGGTCCAGCAGGAACGTGGGGACATTCTGACAGGGGACGGATCTGAGCCGCCGGCGCCGGAGGGACCGGCGCGGGAACCCGGCAGGGTTTCCTATGGAAGGAGCGGAGCAAAGGAGGAGAGACAGCAGTGGAGCCGATATACCAATGCTGCTACACCAACGCAACACAGAGCGCTGGAGACAAGGTGACATCCGGCTGGCAGACGACCGCCGTCTCGCCGGACATCCCCCGGGATGCTCTCGAGACCTGCGTCAAGCTGCAAAACGCCAACGCCCCCCTCTGCGCCAACGCAGTGGATGAGCGGGGAAATGTGCTGGCGCTCTGGGAAATTCTCGGAGATGGCAGCTATCTATATGTCATCCAGACGCAATTCGGGCTGACCGACCGCCTGGGCCGCCCCAATATGTTTTCCCACGCCGTCATCTTTCCCCTGCGGAACAACCGGGATATTTTCTGGAACCCCAATTTCTTTCTGGCGCTGCACCCGTCCTGCTTCCTGCGGGGAGGGGACCGGCTCACCTGGGAGAATACGCCCGCCTATGCCACGTCCCTCTCGCTGGAAACGGCCATGCGCTGGGCCAGGCTGGACCGGGAGAGGTACGCCGCGCTGGTCAGGTGTGTCTATGCACAATCCAGCGGACCGAAGGGTACGGAGCCCCTGTATATTGAATATGACGGCACCGCACGGCAGCTGCGGGGACTGCTCACCTGCATCTATGGAGGGATCCCCTGGTATATGCGCAGGAACCTTCGCATTGCGTCCTGTCCCACGGCCAACGACGGCGGCAAAAACCTGGTTTTCAGTCAGAACGCCCGGACGAAGGCGTCGTACCTCATCCCCCAGACCGGGGAAAACAACATCCTCACCTCCCGCATCGAGCGGAGGATCCACCGGTACGGATTCATTGATCACGCCGTGCGGGAGCTTCCATTGGAGGAGTTCCCAAGCCATTTTGAACGATTGGAGAAGACGGCCGCCTGCCTCGGCGACGTGTCGGCCTCCAACAGTCAGGTTTTGAAGCTGGCCTTTTACTTCTGGACCCGTCCGGATATGTCCGCGTACACAGACGAGGAGCTGGAGAGCAATCTCAGCGACGCTCTGCGTCTGCCGCCTGCGGATAACCAGCTCTTGGAGAACTTTCTGACGCGGATGCTCAGGGAGGTGAAACGGCGTGGCCTCCGGCTGACGGATGAAAGTAAGGCGCTGCTGAATGCGTGGATGGCCGCCACAAAGTCCGAGGAGCTCAAGGCCGCCGGCCGCTGATCCATCACCCCCCGCACGGCCGTTTTGCACCTACAGATGCTTCACTGTAACGGACCGGGCCGTGCGCTCCCGGTTCCGGGAGGTATCCTGCGGATTTTGTCGGCAGAACTCATTGACCAACACGTCCACAAGAAACAGCTGCGCGACCTTGGCAGAAATGCTCCCGGTTTGCAGGGGCGTCTCCCTGCTCCCGCAGGGAAGGACGACGTCGGCGTACCGGGCGGCGGGGCTTTTGGCGTGGCGGGTGATGAGAATAATCCTCACCCCGTTCTCCCGGGCCAGGTGCAGGATCTCCTCCCCGTCCCGCGTTGCACCGGAATAGCTGAAATAGAGGAGGACGTCCTCAGTCGAGCACAGGGAAACCGTACAGGTCTGCAAATGGTTGTCGGAGATGGTGTGAAAGCGGGGCGATACCGTGCTGAAGCGGGCCCACGCGTCCTGAGCGATCAGGCCGCTGGCCCCCTGTCCGAGGCAGTATACGCATCGGGCATCCGACAGATATTGGACGGCCTGCCGGATGGCGTCCGCCTGCAACAGGAAGAGGGTCTCCGTCATGGCGGAAATGTTATTCGCCAAGAGCTTCCGAGCCATCTCCTCCACCGTGTCCTCTATCCGGATCTGCATTTCCTCCCCCATGGGCGTCACACTGAGCAGGGGGGAGGAGGACAGGGCCTTGGACAGCGCCACCTTGAATGCGGCGTATCCCTCATAGCCCAGCGCCCGGCAAAACCGGGACACGGTGGCATCCCCCACCCCGCATTCCTCCGCCAGACCGGAGACGGAGAGGAAGGGGACCTCGCTCCTGTGGGTCAAAATGTATGCGATGATCTTTTTTTCCGATTTTGTGGCCTTTGAGGATAAGCGCTCGATCTCTTCAAACGGCTGCGTACCCTGCATAAAAGCTACCTCCTGATTGACCTGGGCCGTTCCAGTGGGACGGCCCTTCTTTTTGTGAGAAATTTCATCGGGTTTTTGTCCATTCTACCATAAGCAAGCGCCGCCGGAAAGAGTGCGGCATCATTTTTATGAAAATCTCTATATCAAAATTTCAGAAATAAATTTGTGCAATCCCACAAAATGAAAATATTCTTTCAAAAAGTGTTCTAATGTTCGCCGTCCTGTGCTAAGATGAGCCCACGAGACAGCCGCTATACCGGCAGCAAGTATGGGCCTCCGCACGGAGAGAAAGGGAGCAGGCATGAAGGAAACCATCTGGATCAATCTGGACCCGGAGAGAATTGATCTCTCCACTTTAGAGCGGCGATTTGCCGGGAAGTACCGTCTGATCGCCCGGGCAATTCCCGGCAACGCGCCGGAGCTGGTGCTGGAGCAGGCGAAGCAGGCGGACGTGGTCATCAGTATCCTGGAAAAATGGGACGAGGAGGCCCTCAAAAAGGTCCGGGGCAAGGTACGGATGCTCCAGAAGTACGGCATGGGCCTGGACAACATCGACTGCGCCGCCGCGGCGCGGTGCGGCATCCCGGTGGCCAATGTGATCGGGGCAAACTCCGCCGCCGTAGCGGAGGTGGCGCTGATGCACATTCTGAATATCAGCCGCCATTTCACGTCCGCCGTCAGCAGCGTGAAGAGCGGGCGCTGGCAGTTCACCACCGGTTCCGAGCTGGACGGCAAGACGGTGGGACTGCTGGGCCTGGGGCACATCGCCCGCCACCTGGTCCGGATGCTCTCCGGCTTCCGGATGGAGGTCCTGGCCTATGATCCCTTTGTCACCCAGGCGCCGGAGGGGGTGACCCTCGTGGACAGCCGGGAGGAGCTCTTCCGCCGGAGCCACATCGTCAGCCTGCACATCCCCTGTACGGCGGAGACGCAGGGGAGCATCGACCGCACCTGCTTTGCCCTGATGCCGCCCGGCGCGGCGCTGGTGAACACCTGCCGCGGCGGTGTGGTGAACGAAGAGGACCTGGTGCAGGCGCTGCGCAGCGGCCATCTGTCGGCGGCCGGACTGGATGTGCTGGTCCAGGAGCCGCCCCGGCCGGACAACCCGCTGGTACGGATGGACAACGTGTTCATCACCCCCCATATCGGGGCGGAGACCTTCGAGGCGGGACGGCGCTCCCAGGAGATCATGGCGGACAACATCGAGATGTTTCTGGAGCGCGGAGAGCTCTCCTCCCTGGTGCAGAACCGGGCGGCTTTCTGCGTTGAAAAAGGGGCGTGAGCCTTTTACAGGCAATGCACCTGCCCCCCTGGGAACGGGAGGCAGGTGCATCCTCTTTGAAAAACATAAAGACCCGGTCCTCGGAACAATACATTCCAGAGGCCGGGTTCCTTGTCTCGCAGTGAGACGCAGATCAACTGGGCATATAAAAACAAAAAATCCACGCCTTCGCAGCGTGGCTTTCCAACTCTTCATATCGCCGGGAGGGGATTACCGCTCGCTGATGGTCGTCTCGCGCTCACCGAAGATCATGTCGTCAATATCGACGCCGGTGAAAGTCATGGTCATGTTCGCTATCACTTCCTTTCCATATTAGATTGGTAACAGTATACCACAGTTCTTTTGGAAATGCAAGCTTTTTTCTCCTGCAAAAAATGGTGCGAAAAAGCAGGGATTTGTCATGGGTTTCTTTTTTCCGTCATACGCTAGAGACAGGAGTCCCGGAGAGGAACGGGAAACGCTGAAAAAGGAAGGGATCAGGAATATGAAAAGGGTCATTTCCAGTCTGTTGACATTGGCCATGCTGCTGCTCCTGGCGGCGCCGGCCGGGGCGGAATCTCTGGCCGTGGACGCCGGTGCGTGCCTCCTGATGGAGAAAACCACAGGGCAAGTCCTCTACGCCGTCAATGAACACCAGCCGCTGGAGCCCGCCAGCGTTACCAAGATCATGACGGTGCTGCTGGTCATGGAGGCCATCGACGCGGGCACGCTGCGCTACGACGACGTGGTGACGGCCTCGGCCTATGCCTGCTCCATGGGCGGCAGCCAAATCTGGCTGAAGGAGAACGAACAGCTGACGGTGGAGGATATGCTCAAGGCAGTCTGCGTGGCCTCCGCCAACGATTGCAGTATGGCGCTGGCGGAGCACCTGTCCGGCAGCGGCGAGGCCTTCGTGGAGCGAATGAACCAGCGGGCGGGAGAGCTGGGGATGAACGACACCCACTTTCTCAATCCCACCGGTCTCCCCGCCGAGGGACACGTCACCTCGGCCTATGACATAGCCCTCATGAGTCGGGAGCTGATCCTGAACCACCCGGATATACGCCGCTTCACCACCATCTGGATGGACACCCTCCGGAACGGCGAGTTCGGGCTGAATAACACCAATAAGCTCATCCGCTTCTATCAGGGCGCCACGGGTCTGAAAACCGGCAGCACCGACGGCGCGCTCTACTGTCTCTCCGCCACGGCGGAGCGGGACGGCATGGAGCTGATCGCCGTGATTCTGAAGGCCCCCACCTCAACCCAGCGCTTCGAGGGGGCCAAGACCCTGCTCAACTACGGCTTTGCGGCCTATGCTCTGGCCCAGGCCCAGCCGCCCCAGCCGCTGGAGCCCATCCCGGTGGAGCTGGGGGACGCCCCCTGGGTCAACGTGCGTCTGGAGGGCGACGCCGCCATTCTGGCGGCCAAGGAGAAGGTGAAGGCCATGGAGGTGACCGTGGAGCTGGAGGAAAAGCTCTCCGCGCCGGTGGAGGCGGGGCAGCAGGTGGGGAAAATGGTGGTCACATCCGGCGGCGAGACGCTCTCGGAGCTGCCGCTGGTGGCGGAGAAGGCGGTCAATCGGCTGACCTACTGGCAGATCCTGGAGCGCTGCCTGCAAACGGCATTCATGGGCGGGTAATCGCCTGATTTCTATTGTATAGTCGCTCGGTCGCCCGGATGGCGGCCGAGCGTTCATGCTTTGTTCACAAATTGCCCCACGGCATCTGGTATAATACGGTCCGTACAAACGGTAAAAGCCGGTGGGAGAGAGGGGACGCCTATGAAAAAGATTACGGCCGCGCGCCTGCTGACCGCGTGCGCGGGCGCACTGGCGCTGGCGGCGGGCATCGTGCAGGGCGGGTATCGGGATACCCTGTCCAAGGCGGTGCGCATCTGTCTGGAGTGTGTGGGCATTGGGTAAGAGGCGGAACCGGCCGGAGTTTCGGCGCAGGTGCATCCAGCTGGTCAGCGCCCTGCTGTATAACGCCCATCTCCCCGGCTTTCTTTCCGGATCCATCTTCAAGGGTTCCGTCAAAGGGGTCTGTGTCCCGGGCCTCAACTGC
>ERZ778511.1477-NODE-1477-length-15808-cov-4.235574_pt1 | contig 15808 bp, 17 predicted proteins | sample MGYA00510347_ERZ778511 | MGnify/ENA primary metagenome ERZ778511 (study PRJEB29527, sample SAMN07138967) | mouse gut metagenome | material: feces | host: mouse | place: China:Nanjing | collected 2016-01-25 ...
TGAAAGCTCTATTTTTTTCCAATTGAAATCCATGTTATCCTCTCTTCTTACAGTAAAAGTTTTCAGTACAGAATACTTTTCTTGTATTCTGCATCCTATATCATTTCTATCTTATTTTTTCATTTTGGGATTAAACACAAGACTGGCCAGATAAGCAAAAATCAACGCTGCACTGCAGCCCACTGCGCCTGCTTTAAAGCCGCCCATAAACAGACCCAGCAGACCTTCCTGATCTGCTGCTTCCTTGACACCTTTCATCAGTGTATTACCAAACCCCAGCAGCGGCACGCTGGCGCCCGCCCCTGCAAACTCCTGAAAGGGTTCATACCACCCAAATACACTGATCACAGCCCCCAGGCATACAAGCAGTACCATAATCCTGCCCGGCATCATTTTCGTCTTTTCCATGAGAATCTGGACAAGGGCACAAATCAGCCCTCCCACCCAGAATGCATTGATATACTCCATAATGTTCTCCTTCAAACGGTTTTACCGTATGCATGATTCATGACAACAGATTTGCCGGCGGAGCCTGCAATCTATTGTTCATGACAACAGGTTTGCTGGCGGAGCCTGCAATCTGTTGTTGCTTTATGGATAGTATCTCATTTCTTTTCAAAAAATATGTATACCGGGACGATATGCATCTGTCACAAAGTCTCTCTGTATGCACATCCGGTTTCTTTTTAAATGGTTTGTCCGCTTTTTCTTTCCGGAAGCTGCACCAGAATAATCGCCGTAAATGCCAGGACACAACCAAAGATTTCCCGGAGGCTTAAAATCTGTCCCAGCAGAATCCACCCGGCAATCAGGGAGATCACCGACTCCAGGCTGAGAATCAGCGAAGCCACGGTGGGATCCATCCCTTTTTGTCCGATAATCTGCAGCGTGTAAGCCACGCCGCAGGAAAGAATGCCTGCATACAGAATGGGAGCCCAGCCGCTTAAAATGGCCTGCCAGGACGGCGTTTCCCAGATAAACATACCGATTCCGCACAGAATGGCACTTGTATAAAACTGTATACAGGACAATGCCACTCCATCGGCTTTCGGTGAAAAATAATCGATCACCAGAATGTGTATCGAAAACACAATGGCACAGAGGAATACATAAAAATCTCCCCGGCCAATGGCAAAGGATTCTTTGATACACAGAAGATACATACCGGCTACAGCCAGCCCAACGCCCAGCCACACCAGCTTTCTCACTTTCTTATGAAAAAAAAGACCCAGCACCGGGACAATGATAATGTACAGGGCGGTAATAAATCCCGCTTTTGCTACCGTCGTATTCTGTATCCCCTTTTGCTGCAACAGACTGGCCGTACATAGCGCACAGCCGCAGCAAATCCCGCCGGTCAGGGTGATTTTCCAGCCGGATTTGGTTTTGTCCGTTTTATCTTTGCCATGTTCCCCCGGTATAGCCCCCGACTTCCATTTCCACATAAGGAAGGGCAGAAGCACAGTTCCGCCCAAAAGAAACCGGACCGCATTAAATGTAAAGGGTCCTACATAATCCATTCCCACACTCTGTGCCACAAAAGCCACACCCCAGATGACTGCTGTCAGAAAGAGCAGCACAGAATTTTTCATTGTATGATTTTTCATAATGTCTCCCGGCAGTTATTTCCCCAGCCAGGCTATAACCTCCACTTCGCATAGTACATCTTTCGGGAGCTGTTTCACCGCCACACAGCTCCTGGCGGGTTTCTCTGTAAAATAGGTTTCATAAACGCTGTTAAAAGCGGCAAAATCCTTCATATCTGCCAGATAACAGGTTGTCTTGACCACATCGGCAAAACCGGCCCCTGATGCTGCCAGGATTTCTCCTGCATTGTGAATGGCCTGCTCTGCCTGCTGCTCTATGGTGTCTCCTGTCACTTTCCCGCTGACAGGGTCAAGGGGAATCTGCCCTGACGCAAACAGGAATCCACCTGCAACAATTCCCTGAGAATAGGGCCCGATTGCCGCGGGCGCCTTATCTGTACTGATTTTTTTCATCTGTTCTCTCCTCACTGATCTGTTTCTTCAAATTCCACTACCACATAGAAGCCTCTTTCGTTTTCCTCTATGGCAGCCACAGTGCCTGCTCGGGCCAGCAGCCGCTCCCGGAAGGGAAAATTGCCGGACATGGCAAGCGCAGGGTCAATGGTATAATAATAGTTGCTGGGCAGCACCCCTTCCGTTATGGTAACCTGGTCGCCCACCTGCAACAGTCCCTGACGCTCCATTTTAAATTCCATTCTGCGCATAAGTTCCCTCCTTCATGCAAGACATTATAACGCGTATACCTGTCCAGGGCAAATCTTTTTTAAAATCCTTTTTCTTTCAGGTCATGGACAAGCTGTACATAAAACTCACGCACATCAAATCCGTCGAAATTTTCCCGGTTTAAATCAATCATATCTCCATGAGAAATTCCCCGCTTTCCCTGAGAGGTAAGCATTTGATATTGTTCTCCCCAGGGAAAAGACGCTTCCCCTACCAGCCCATCATTCCTGCCGTCAAAATGTCCCACCAGATGCCAGGAAAAGTTCAGGGGAAACCGTCCGCTTACCGCTTGTGAAAGGATAGACCCCACGCTTTGATAATATACCCCCGGCACATCTAATATTTCTTCATTTCTGGCTTTGCAGGCACTGGCAGTCAGATCCCGCACTGCGGCAAAAAAATCCGCATTGATTTCTCCAATCCCCCGCAAAGCGGTATTGTAAGCGCATGCCACCATATTCTGTTGTGCCTGGGGGATTTTGGAAAGCAGATAATCTGCAAATTCACAGCCTCTGTGTGGTGTATTCACGGTTGTCAGAGAGGCGACCAGATCCCCCATTCCACATTTGGACAGCGCATAACGGCTGTCCAGTCCGCCTTTGGAATGGGCAATGATATTGATTTTTTCCGCTCCCGTCTCCTTCAGAATCTTCCTGATGCGTTCAGCCAATGCCTCTCCGCATTCCGCCACGGATGCTGCTGAGGGCTGTTCTCCATAATAAATAGTTGCCCCATTTCGTATCAATTCGCCGGGCACCCTGCCCCAGTAATTAAAATACCGGAAATCACGAAAAAATACGCCATGTACCATCAGGATGGGATAGCGGGTGGCACAGATACGGTCTTCTGCACGCTTCCTGTTCAGCAAAATCTTCTCGTTTTCAAAATCCGCTTCCTTCTCTGCCGTCCGGATCAAAACGGACAGTACCAGCAGATTCACCACCGGGATCATCCCGCATACGCCCCCGATGACACGCCACTTGATCCCAAGCTGCTTTGAGGTAAGGTAAAGACGGATAATCCCATTCCAAAAGGGAATTGCCTCCACACATATGGCAATAACAGTGTTCAGCAGCCATAATTTGGGATCTTCAAACAGCGAACCGGCCTGTAGCATTCCCATATACCCAAGCAGAGAATACACAATGGAACCGGCTGTGGAAAGCAGAAAAGCCCGCAGAAGCAGACAGCCGTTTTTGCAGATACGCAGCCGCTTTTTTTGTATTTTCCTCTGTGGGGACGGTCTGATCTGTAGGTACAGAAACAGCAAAATCAAAGCAGGCCATATGATTTTAGGAATTCCCATCTGCCTGTTCAGAGACCAGGCATTGGCCAGAAAAAAGATTATACATGCTTCAGGAATATATGCTATCATCTGTACTTCCCCACAATCCGAAAAAAACATCTGTTCCGGAGCAGTCTCCGGATAACAGATGTCATGAAATCAGTATTTTCACATCCTGCATATCGGCCACAAGCTCTTTCGCCTGCTCGATTGCCGTATCGTGTATGCAAATAATAAATATAATTTTTTCCTTTGTTTCGGAATCAAACATTCTTTTGAAAAATTTCTGTTCCTGCCATTTTACATAATAAGAAATCCGATGTTTTAAGAGAATTTTCTCCACTTCTTCCTTCATCTTCATATTATATACTTTGCAGAATGCAACTTCATTATTGACTCTTACTCTGGATAATTCTGTAGATTCAGCGCCTCTGACACTGTCTGAAATCTGATTGGCGTTCCGATTTCCCCGTATTCCCAAGTGTTTCACCGTTGTTATGCCCCCAACATTGCCATTTCCATGGTATTGTCCTGATTACCCTCTATCGGCTGCTGCCCCTGCAATGCAGGACTCTGCATTGCCATACTCTGGCTCTGCTCGGACTGCTGCGGCTGAGACTTCATAATCCTGGCCGCGCGCATTCTGCCCATGGCCATCTGTGATGCAACAATTCCTGCAAAATCCCGGCTCGTTCCCGGACGCAGCGGATTGGTATTTTCAGACCCACTGCTTGTATAGCCTTTTTTACCTTCGAGTGCGTCATCCGGGACAGGCTGAACCCGGTTGAGGCTTTTTGCGCTTACATAATTGGTATTATATACATATGTGGGATAAATATTACCGATTCTCATAACGGATGCTCCTTTACTTATTTTGGGGTGAATTGGGCGGGTACACCGCACTGCTTATCGTTTATGATTATCATACCACGATCCCCTGCGAAATGCAATTATTATCATGATCCCAATGACTGCGCCCAGACAGTTTAACAGAATATCGTCCACATCAAACTGTCCGAAGGCACTGAGAAGCTGGAACAGCTCTATGCCGAGAACAAACAAAAATGTTGCCGGGAAAAAAAGAAGATAGTTCTGCTTTTTGGGGAACGCCAGGGGATACAATATCCCATAAGGGATAAAAATCAGTATGTTGCCGAAAAGATTTTCAAAGCTGTTGAGTCTGTCATAATACTTTATATACATCCGGATGGTCTTGAACAGTGTAAAGTTCGCCGTGTCCAGCCCTTCCCATATGACGTCTTTCTGCCAGTGTGCCATAATGTCACGCAGTACACTGTAAGGGTATTTAAAAATAATCAGGCGTATGATAATCAGCACATATAGAAAAAATATCCATTTCCATCTGCTGCTTTTTTTTATCTTCATAAAAGCTCCTGTCTTTTTACGCGTCTTCCATAAATATTGGTTCTCTCGCGGGCTTTCACCCGCAGTTCTCTGTTTATGACAGTTTCCATATTCCCCGGATATTTCCCCTGTGCCGGCCACGGTTCTGTCTGTGTGGTATCAAAACATCGCCCTTATAAATTTTCTTCCCCTGCTGATACTGTTCATTATTCTGTTGTGCCTTACCGTTCTTCGTCCCGCAGGATTTCTTTGTCTTCTTCGTCAAACCGCCGGAACCGGTTGAGTCCCGCCCCCAGTATGAGAATGCTCATTTTGAGAGTGTCAAAAATCCCTGCCTGGTTCATGTTCATCAAAATAATCCCGATGGGGATGGCCAGAATCATTCCCCCCACGCCTGCGCATTTATATCCGATAAACAGAAGCACCAGTGTCGGCAGCGGGGCAATCCCTACGGAATCACCCACGATTTTGGGCTGGATTATCTGCCGGGCGAGCTGCCCCACACCCCAGATAACTACCAGCCAGATTGCCATCTCATAATCTGCGCTGAGAAATTTAATGATTGCCCAGGGTAGCATAACGGCGCCCGTTCCAAAAAAGGGCAAAAAGTCCAGTATCGCGATCAGAAATGCCACCAGCGGCGCATAGGGAATCCGCAGCAGCAGAAATCCGATGACCAGCAGCAGAAACATCCACAGCTCAATTTTTAACTGGGCCTTGAAATAACCGCCCACCGCATTTTTCAGGCTGCTGAAAACAAGATGCCATTTGTCCCTGAAATAGCCCGGAATATATCGCTGCCAGAACTGCCCGATCGCTTCCTTTTCCGCAATAAAAAAATACGCGGACAGAATGCACATAATCACATTGATGACCATACCCGGAATATTTTTGGCAAAATTCCCTACTGCATTCACCGTAGGGGTTCCGATGGTGCCTACCAGTTCCGCAATGTATCCGTCCATTTCCTGACCGATTTTCGCAATATTGGCTTTTACATCCACAGGAAAACTGTCATAGATCACGCTCAGATTTTCACCGATCTCACGAAAATCTTCTTCCAGTGTCTCCCACAGTCCGGGAAGCATCGTGATAAAACCAATGCCTGCCGTAATGAGCCGGGACACCAGCAGATAACCGCCCAAAAGGATCAGGGCTATGACGGCTATAATAACAAACGCTGAACCTGCCTTTCTCTTAATACGAAGTTTCTCCTCAAAAAAACGCACCGGCGGATTGGCAATGGCCGCGATCATCCAGCCGATAATAAAAGGAAGAAAAAACAGCACAAGTTTTGGCACCACAAAAATGCAAAGCAGTAATGCGCCCGCTGCCAGTGCCAGATTCAGAAATACTTTGCTGTATCGTTTAAAAGGCTGTCTCATAGCCCGCCTCCTGTCTTGTGATAGAACAGCCACCTGTGCTATGGCCGATTTTCCGCTTCCAGATATCCATCCAAAAGAGCATAGATGTCTTCTTTTCCCTGCTTTGTAACCGAAGAAAAGGGGATAATCATCGTATCCGCTGACGCGCCCAGCCCTGTACGGACTTCTTTGATCTGTTTTTGTATCTGACTTCTTTTGATTTTATCGAGTTTTGTGGCTATAATCACCGGTTTGTAATTCTGATGCAGAATCCACTCATACATCGTTCTGTCATTGGCCGATGGCGTATGGCGAATATCAATCAGAAGAAAAACCGCCCTGAGCATGGATGATGTCTTCAAATAGGTTTCTATCATTTTGCCCCATTTCGCCTTGATTTCCTCCGGTGCTTTTGCATAGCCGTAACCGGGCAGATCCACAAAATAGAGTGCATTGTTAATGTTATAAAAATTGATCGTCTGGGTTTTGCCCGGCTGGGCGCTGGTGCGTGCCAGCGCCTTACGGTTCATCAGCGCATTGATCAGCGAGGATTTCCCCACATTGCTCTTTCCTGCAAATGCCACCTCAATCCAGGTATTTTTCGGCAACACACTGGTAATGCCGCATACGGTTTCCAGACTCACGTCTTTTATGATCATCTCAGTTTTCCTCCGGTCCGGGTCCTTCCGGCTGCGCCGGTGTTTCTTCTTTCCGGGTCCTTTTCGCTGCATCGGCATGTTTTTCAACCAGCGCATGCGCCAGTACTTCTTCCATCTGACTCACATAGACAATCTCCAGCCCGGCTTTGATTTCCCTGGAAATTTCCTGAACATCCTTCTCATTTTCAGCCGGAACCAGTACCTTTTTGATGCCTGCCGTCTTTGCCGCCAGTATTTTTTCTTTCAGGCCGCCGATGGGCAGTACCCGTCCCCGCAGCGTGATTTCACCGGTCATAGCCACCGCTGCATACACCGGTCTTTTGGTCAGTGCGGAAAATACGGCTGTGGCCATGGTGATTCCCGCACTGGGGCCATCTTTGGGCACGGCGCCTTCCGGAATATGAATATGAAAATCATTCTTTTTAAATGCATCCGGGGAAATTTTATGCTCTTTTGCGATGGAACGTATAAAGCTGATACCTGTAATAGCCGATTCCTTCATAACATCGCCCATTTGACCGGTTAAATCAATTTCTCCTTTGCCGGGCATGATATTGACCTCGATTTCAAGGGTATCACCGCCCACACTGGTCCAGGCCAGTCCTCTGACAATGCCCACCTCGTCGCTTTTCCCGATTCTGTCCTGGGAATATTTTTCCTTGCCCAGATATTTCTCCAGATTCTGTTTTGTCACCTGGATTTTTCCTGTTTTTCCTGATTGCAGGATTTCTCTGGCAGCTTTCCGGCAGATCTGTCCGATTTTCCGCTCCAGATCACGTACACCCGCTTCTCTCGTATAGCTCTGTATCATCTTATGCAGAGCGTTATCCGTAATATTAAGTTGATCTGCAGACAGGCCATTCTTTTCCAGCTGTTTTTCCAGCAGATGTTCTCTGGCAATATGGAACTTCTCATTCGCCGTATAACTGGTCACTTCAATCAGCTCCATACGGTCCAGCAATGGCCTGGGAATTTCCGACACCGAATTGGCGGTGGCCAGGAACAATACTTCCGATAAGTCCAGGGGGACTTCCACATAATGATCCCGGAATCTGCTGTTTTGCTCGCCGTCCAGCACCTCCAGCAACGCAGAAGCCGTGTCCCCCCGCCTGTCGTTGCCTGCCTTGTCGATTTCATCCAACAGCATCAGAGGATTTTTAACCCCTGCCTGCCGCAGTCCGGCTGCAATGCGCCCCGGCATGGCGCCCACATAGGTACGCCGGTGGCCTCTGATTTCCGCCTCGTCCCGCACGCCGCCCAGGCAGATACGGATATATTTTTTATTCAGCGCTCTGGCAACACTCTTTGCAATGGAAGTCTTGCCGGTTCCGGGCGGTCCCACCAGACAGAGGATGGGACTGTCCCCGCGCCTGGTAAGGCTTCTCACCGCAAGAAATTCCAGAATGCGCTCTTTCACCTTCTCCAGCCCGTAATGTTCTTCCTCCAGCACAGTTTCTGCCCTGGTAATGTCTGTATTGTCCCTGGACATCTTATCCCAGGGAAGCTCCAGCAATGTCTCGATATAGCCCCGCTCCACGGCGCTTTCCGAACTGCTGGCCGCCATATTCTGAAAACGGGAAATTTCTTTCTTGATTTTTTCCTTTACCTCTTTGGGCGCTTTCAGTTTTTTCAGTTCTTCCTGGAACTGCTCCGCATCGGAAAGGGTATTTTCTTCCCCCAGTTCTTCCCGGATAAAATGAAGCTGCTCGCGCAGCAGGTATTCTTTCTGGTTGCGCTCCACACGGGAACGGATTTTCTCGGACAGATCCATCCGCACCCTGGCGACCTCCACCTCATTCAGCAGAATCTGGCAGAGCAGCGCAAAACGCTCCCGCAAATCCAGTTCACCCAATATCCGCTGCTTATTCACATATTGCAGGGGAATATTGTTGGTAATCTCGTCAATCAAATATTCCAGACTGGCAGCTTCCTGTACTCTGGGCGCCAGATTCTTGCCCACTTTGGGGTAGCACTGACTGTAGCGCTCAAAAATGGAACGAAGTTCTCTAAGTCCGGCTTCTTCCTCAATATCAGGCAATTTTTCACCTGCGGGTACAGTCTCGATCTCAGCCAGTAGGTAGTCCGTCACTTCTTCCGAAAAGGAAAGCAGTTTTGCACGCATCTTTCCTTCTGCCAGTACCCGGATAATATCCCCCGGCATTTTGGTGAGCTGCCGGACCACTGCCACAGTGCCCACCTCATACATATCTTTATATTCAGGATCTTCCGTCTCCGGGTCCTGCTGTGTTACCACCAGCAGCATCTGATCCATATTCATTGCCTGCTCAACTGCCTGAATGGATTTTTGCCTGCTCAAATCAAAATGGATAATCATATCCGGCAATATCGTCATCCCCCGCAGAGCGACTGCCGGAATTTCATATCTGTTTTCTTCTGTTTTCATTCGTACTCCTTTTCAGACATAAAACGCCGCTAATTCTTAGCGGCGCTTTCTCTTCTGGTATTACTTCGCTTTTCTTGTGGGCTCACGATGCACCACCAATGGTTCGCTTTTGCCTTCGATGACTTCTTTTGTAACGACGCAAAGCTGTATCGTATCGTCGGACGGAATCTGGTACATCACATCCATCAGCACATTTTCCATAATGGAGCGCAATCCTCTCGCACCGGTTTTTCTTTCCAATGCTTTCCTGGCAATTTCCACAATCGCATCGTCCTCAAAACGCAGCTCCACATTATCCAGCGAAAACAACCGCTGATACTGTTTCACCAATGCGTTTTTAGGTTCTTTCAGAATACGCACCAGAGCGTCCTCATCCAGCCCTTCCAGAGACACATTGATAGGCACTCTGCCTACAAATTCAGGAATCAGGCCAAACTTAACCAAATCCTGCGGTGTTACCTCTCCCAGTATTTCACCGATTTCCTTTGTGGTCCTGCTGCCCATTTTCGCATTGAAACCGATGATCTTGTGATTCAACCGCTCCTCCACAATCTTGTCCAGTCCGTCGAAGGCACCGCCACAGATAAACAGGATATTGGAAGTGTCAATCTGAATCAGTTCCTGATGCGGGTGCTTTCTGCCGCCCTGGGGCGGTACGCTGGCCACAGTGCCTTCTATAATTTTCAGAAGCGCCTGCTGTACGCCCTCACCGGAAACGTCTCTGGTAATAGAAACATTTTCCCCTTTTTTCGTAATTTTATCAATTTCATCTATATAGATCATCCCGTATTGGGCACGTTCCACATCATAATCCGCAGCCTGGATGAGCTTGAGCAGGATATTTTCCACATCCTCACCCACATATCCGGCTTCGGTCAGCGTAGTGGCATCCGCAATGGCAAAGGGTACATTGATGATCCTGGCAAGTGTCTGCGCCAGATAGGTCTTACCGGAACCGGTCGGCCCGATCATCAGGATATTGCTCTTCTGAAGTTCCACTTCATTCAGTCCGCGGGGGGCCAGTACACGCTTATAGTGGTTGTAAACCGACACCGCCAACACCTTTTTTGCCACTTCCTGTCCAATGACGTAATCGTCCAGGAATTCTTTGATTTCCACCGGTTTTAAGAGATTGATTTCCATTTCCTCTTCGGAGGAAGCATCCTCATACTCTTCCTCCATAATCTCGCCGCATATATCAATGCATTCGTCACAGATATACACGCCCGCCGGCCCGGCAATCAGCTTTCTGACCTGTTCCTGCGTCTTATTGCAGAAAGAGCACCTTACTTTATCGTCAGAATTCTTTGTCATTTACTTTACTGTCTCCTTAACTATTCTTTCGGCCGGAACGTAAATACCTTGTCTATCAGGCCGTACTGCTGCGCTTCTTCCGCACTCTTCCAGTTATCCCTCTCCGTATCCTCACAGATCACCTCATACGGCTGTCCTGTGTTCTCTGCCAGCATCCTGTTCAGTTTTTCTCTGGTTTTTAAAATATGCCTTGCAGCAATTTCAATTTCCGTTGCCTGTCCTTTTGTACCGCCAAGGGGCTGATGAATCATAATTTCCGCATTGGGCAGCGCGCTCCTCTTGCCCTTTGTTCCGCCCGCCAGAAGAAATGCTCCCATGCTGGCCGCCATACCGATACAGATAGTTGCCACATCGCATTTGATGTACTGCATCGTATCATAAATAGCCAGTCCCGCCGTTACGCTGCCGCCAGGGCTGTTGATATACAGTTGAATATCCTTCTCCGGATCTTCCGCTTCCAGGAAAAGCATCTGTGCCACGGTCAGGCTCGCAGTCACTTCGTTCACTTCTTCTCCCAAAAATATGATTCTGTCCTTTAAAAGTCTTGAGTAAATATCATAGGAACGTTCGCCCCTGCTTGTTTGTTCGATGACATAAGGTACCAAACTCATTTCAAATGCCTCCTCGCCGTTTCAGTTTATTCCCTGCTGCTGCAAACTATACCTGTTTATGCTTCTTTTGCTTCACTCACCACAAACTCGGCAGCTTTTGTAACGGCAAGATCATCCATAAGCTGTTTTTTGGCTGTTTCGTTGTCGCCCAGCGTCTCTTTTACCTTGTCCGTTTCCATATTATATACTTCCGCCATTCTCGCGATTTCTTTCTCGTAGTCTTCATCTGTCACGGTAATATTTTCTGCCGCCACAATGGCTTCCAGCACCAGCCTGGATTTGATCCGTCTGTCCGCCTGCGGTTTTACCTGTTCCAGCATCTTCTGTGCATCCAGACCTGTAAACTGGAAATACTGCTCCAGAGAAAGTCCCTGCATACGCAGTCTCTGAGAAAATTCGTCCACAATCTGTCTCTGCTGTGTCTCCAGCATCGCCTGAGGAATCTCCATATCCGCATCCGCGATAATTGCGTCAATGACAGCTTCTTCTTTGGCGCTCTTTGCTTCTTTTTCTTTCTTTTCCGTTAATTTGCGCTTAATTTCTTCCTTATATTCTGCAAGTGTGTCAAATTCCGAAACTTCGGATGCAAATTCATCGTCCAGGGCAGGAAGTTCTTTTGTCTTGACTTCCCGGATGACAACTTTAAACAGCGCTGCTTTTCCTTTCAGTTCTTCTGCATGGTAGTCTTCGGGGAAAGTTACGTTCACTTCCACTTCTTCGTCTTTATTTTTGCCAATTAACTGTTCTTCAAATCCGGGAATAAAGGCACCGGAACCGATTGTCAGCGGGTAGTTCTCACCTTTGCCGCCTTCAAATGCCTCTCCATCCACAAAGCCTTCAAAGTCGATGGTGGCAATATCGCCCTTTTCGATTGCTCTGCCTTCCACCTCAATGGTTCTTGCATTGCTCTCTCTCTCTTTATCCAGTTCTTTGCCGATTTCCTCTTCTGTTACCGCAGTGTCCTGTTTGTCCACTTTCACGCCTTTGTATTTGCCCAGTCTGACTTCCGGCTTGAGAGCCACTTCCGCGGTAAAGATAAAGGGCTTTCCGGATTCAAGCTGCGTTACGCCAATTTTGGGGGAAGATACAATATTCTCATCGCATTCTTCCAGGGCTTTTTCGTATGCGTCAGGAATCAGCTCATTGGCTGCATCTTCATAAAACACTTCCCTGCCATACATTTTTTCCACAACCTGACGCGGAACCTTTCCCTTTCTGAAACCGGGAACACTGATTTTATTTTTTGTTTTCTGATAAACTTTCTGAATCGCCTTTTCCAATTCTTCTGCTGAAACTTCAATGGTCAGTTTTGCCATATTATTTTCCAGTTTTTCTACCTGTAAGCTCATCTTAGCTTCCTCCTTATATTTGCCGCGTTCTGCCTGATTCCTATGATATTCATTAAAATGGGACAATCTCCCATACTCACAGTCATTTTAGAATTATAGCATACGACTTTTAAAAGCGCAAGAATTCTTGAAAAAGTTACCATTATAATTCATTTCGTTTTGCTCATACTAACATCAAGATAAGCGCGGCAAGTACTTAGAACGGAGAAAATTCTTCAGGATAAGTACAAAACCACACTTATCTTGAAGAATAGATGAAACCAGAAAGAAAACTATGGAGGTGAATGTAACATGGCAAGTTCAAACAGAAGTAACCGAACAGAAGTGCCAGAAGCAAAGGCCGCTTTGGATCGTTTTAAAACTGAGGTAGCATCTGAATTGGGTATCAGCTTAAAGGAAGGTTACAATGGTGACCTGACTTCCAAAGAAGCCGGCAGCATCGGCGGCGAAATGGTGCGTAGAATGATCAAGCGTCAGGAAGAGCAGATGAAATAAACTGCCTCCGAGCACAGCAGAAAGGATCCGATGGAAACTTTCTGAGCGTAAGATGGAAACAAAACTCCGACAACCGTATAACTGCCCGGAAAATTTGTGAAATCTGACAGATTTTCAGGCAGTACTTCAGGGCGGAGGAAAAAGACAGGCCGTGTGAAAGCAAACAGACTTTTATGCGGTCTGCTTTTTTTCTGTTTCTCAATATTTCCTTTCCTATATAATGTGTATGGGCATTCGTCACTTTGCCATTTCCTGCTTGTGCATTTTTGTGAAAAATCCCTTTGATTTTTGTATAATTTTTATGTTACAATGGTAACAGAATCTTTTTGGAAATGATGAGATTCTCCCCATCGGCAAAAGCTGACGGGATAGCGTACTGTTACACTTCACAATATCATGCAAAAGGAGGGATTGTCGTGTATGAAATCGGTGACTATGTAGTGAAGGCAAACAATGGCGTTTGCCGGATTGATAACATCCAGCACCTGGATCTGCCCAATACAGATAAAAACAGGCTGTACTATCTTCTTGTCCCAATAGAAAACAAAAACGCCAAATTATATGTGCCAACAGATACGGCGGCGGGAACACTGCGGAAAGCGCTGGACGAAGCGCAGGCATGGGAAGTAATCCGGACGATACCGGAAGTGGAAGCCGCATGGATTACAAATGACAAACTCCGTGAGCAGGCTTATAAAGAAGCAATCCACAGTTGTAATCCCACAGCATTGATCAGTATTATCAAAAATCTGTATCTGCGCAGAAAACAAAGATCCGAGCAGGGCAAAAAAAGCACTGCCACGGATGACCGATATTTTAAGCTGGCAGAGGACAATCTGTATTCTGAACTGGCGTTTGCCCTGGGAAAAGGAAAATCAGAAATGCGGCAGCTCATCTCCGATGCCATCCGTGCAAAAAACATTCCGGAAGACCTGGATGTCGGCACTGCCATCCGATAATCACAACGATAAGACAGACAATGCGTATCCGGCCGATGATACGCATTTTTTGTACCGCCAAACCGGACATAGTATGATATAATGGATGTGATTCCAAATACAGAATAAGGATTTTTAAGACATGCATACATCCAGACACCGTTTTTCTCTCAACACAATATTTTATGCGGCTGTTTTTTTCTCCATCCTGGCATTTGCCCTGCTGCAGCCTTTCGGCGATCCGCCAGATGAGGTAAACCGTTATAAAGTAGCTCAGTTTATCTGCAACCACGGCGTCCTGCCTACCGGAGAAGAATTTGAGGTGGCCATCGGAGGCTATGGCGGTTCCTATGCCTTCCAGCCCATTCTTCCCTATATCATACAGGGGCTGTTTATGCGCCTGATGACTCTGTTCACCACCGGGAACCAGGCGCTGCTGCTCTGTGCGCGTATGGTAAATGTATTGTTTGGCGTCATCATGGCTGTCTATGTCAGAAAGCTGTCACTCCTTCTGTTTGACAACCCGCTCAGCGGCTGGCTGTTCTGCCTGCTCGTCATGTTCCTGCCCCAGAATCTGTTTCTTCATTCTTATGTCAATACGGATTCCATGGCCTCTCTTGCCGGCGCCATCATACTCTGTGCCTGTGTATCGGGCTGGAAAACCGGCTGGAAAAAAACAGACTGTATTACGCTGTGCACAGGCATTATTTTCTGTGCTCTTTCCTATTATAATGCCTATGGCCTGATCGTTACCGCCATGCTGCTGTTTTTCTTTTCTCATCTGAAGAAAAACAGAAAGGGGAAACTTTCCGTCCAATGGCAGCCTTTGCTGAAGAAAGGCGTGTTTATATCTGCCGTGGTACTGGCCGGCATCGGCTGGTGGTTTCTGCGCAATTACCGGATTCACGACGGCGATTTTCTGGGACTGGCCGCCAGAAAAGCCCATGCCATGCGCACGGCTCTGCCGGAATACAATCCGGCTACCAGGATTACCCTTGCCGCTTCCGGCGTTCCCTTAAAAGATATGTTGTTCCAGATGGATTTCTTTTACTATCTGTGGAACAGCTTTGTGGCAAGGTTCGGTCCCATGACACTGCCCACGTTGCCCTTCCTGTATATCTGGTATTACCGGATTTTCGGTTTCGGCTGGTTGTTCTGCCTGCTTCCGTCCGGTTGGTGTAATACGGTCACACCACCGGCTTCCCGGGCAGGACAGAAAACAGCTTCCAAAAACAGTATATATGCCCTTTTATTCCATATTCCCATGCTGCTGTCCATTCTGATCCCCATGGGACTGTGTATCTATTATTCATATGTGAGCGATTATCAACCCCAGGGGCGCTATATAATGCCCATGCTGATTCCGTTTATGTACTATACGGCACTGGGATTTCACAAACTGACGGCGCTGGCAGAGCGCTGCCTGCCATTTGCATGGCTGAAAAAACACTGTCGTCTCATCGTGTGCGGCGGTCTGATGGTATTTCTCGCCGGCGCACTGGCATTGACCCTGGGCGCAGTGGTCATTCCCCACTATCTGTCCGGAACCAATCTGTGGAATGGGGACTGGATTGCATTTTAACTTTGAGAACTTACTGTACTCAAAACAACAGAGAGTATGATATGTGACTCTCTGTTGTTTTTTATATGCACAAAAATAAGAGATACCACCCGAATCTGTGGTATCTCTTATTTTCGCCGTGCGCTAGAGGATTCGAACCCCCGACCTTTTGGTCCGTAGCCAAACGCTCTAT
>ERZ778511.1478-NODE-1478-length-15798-cov-4.732071_pt1 | contig 15798 bp, 17 predicted proteins | sample MGYA00510347_ERZ778511 | MGnify/ENA primary metagenome ERZ778511 (study PRJEB29527, sample SAMN07138967) | mouse gut metagenome | material: feces | host: mouse | place: China:Nanjing | collected 2016-01-25 ...
TAATGATAAAAAGCCGGGCGTAATTTCCGCTCCGTTTTATAAAATACAGGCCGGCGGTGCAGTAAAGGATACCGATCACGTTCGCCTTGAAAATATTGTACATCTGAGATTTGCGGCTCGTGACGCGTTTTGGGTCATAGAGATGAAAAATGTAATAGGAGAGCAGATAACAAGGTATCAAAAGAAAAAGCAGCTGCATATACTGCTCGAGTTTTTCGTAGAGCCCGATCGGTTCGTCTATGATCCCATACCGGATCAGAAAGCTGAACTCTTCATCAAAACGCAGAAGATAGGCCAGCACAAAGGAGACAATGAGTATCAGTACATCTATGATAAAGCGAATGACATTTAGTAATTTCTGATTTCCTTTAATCAATTGTTATCATCCTTTCCTATGTGAAATTACATGATGCCAGGGGCAAAAGGTCAAAATGCCGTTCATGCTTGCATGATAAGGCATTTGACCTTGGGACCCGCCAAACATGAGAAAGGAGCGATTTACGCAGTAAATCAGCGGAATTCGAATGTTTGAAGGATTGCGGGAGTTGTGAAACAACGGAGCAATCCGAGGCATCAGTTGGGGACAAAATACTTTTTGGCCCCAACATCATTATATACAGTATAAGATATTTTACCAGTTTTCACAATAATAAAATAAAGATTTCACAAACTAAACACAATTGGTATGTATAATGCAATTTGAGAACGGGAAAAATACATCAAATTTCATATGAATTTGTAATAAAGGAAATAAGAAAGGAAGATTCTTATGAGCGAAGGAAATTGGAATAACGAGGAAAATTCTTTTTCGGGTTCGCTGGACCCGACGAGTGTAAATGCGCAGCAGGACACTTATACAGGTGCAAAGGCACAGACAGAACAAAGCGGGGAAGCCATGCCCTCCGACGATAATATGTACCGGTTCCAGAATGTGAACGCGGGCCAGAAGGAACCTGAACAGGGGCAGCCGGAGAAGAAGCGGAAAAATTCCGGCGGAGCGGTAAAGATCATTGTTTCAGCTGTCGTATTTGGTGTAGTGGCAGCGGCGTGTTTCTTTGTCGTCCTGAAGATTTCCGGTTTCCGTTTTTCGGGCGGAAGCGAGGGAGGCACGATTGGGACGGTGGATACGACCGCAGGGAATGAGGTGATGGCAGTTTCCGGTTCGGCGGCAGGGTTTGGCGATGTATCGGGAATCGTGGACCGCGCGATGCCTTCGATCGTTGCCATTACGGAGACGAGTACGGTATCGTCTTATTTCGGCCAGTCCTATTCGACGGAAGGAGCAGGGTCGGGATTTATTGTAAAAGAAGATAATGATGAGCTGCTGATCGTGACGAATAATCATGTGGTGGAGGGCGCGGACAGCATTACCGTCACCTTTATTGATGATTCTACGGCAAATGGTATCATAAAGGGACTGGATTCCGCAGCGGATCTGGCAGTTCTCTCGGTGAAGATCAGTGATCTGAAAGAAGAGACGAAACAGAAGATCAAAGTGGCCAGCCTGGGCCATTCCGATGATGTCAAGGTCGGACAGATGGCGATCGCGATCGGAAATGCACTTGGTTATGGCCAGTCGGTGACCGTCGGATATATCAGCGCAAAAGACAGGCAGGTTCAAGTCGGAGATGAGAATACCTACAGCACGAATACGATGACGCTTCTGCAGACGGACGCGGCGATCAACCCGGGTAACAGCGGTGGGGCGCTTCTCGATGCAAATGGGAATGTCATAGGAATCAATTCAGTAAAATACGCGGATACAAAGGTGGAAGGTATCGGTTATGCGATCCCGATGACGGACGCCGTGCCGATCATCAATGAACTGATGAACCGCAAAGTGCTGAAAGATGAGGAAAAAGGATATCTTGGAATTTCGGGCCGGACAGTCGGTGAGAGTCTGAGCCAGGCATACGGACTCCCGGTAGGTGTGTTTGTATCTGCCGTTTCGGATAATGGCGCTGCCAAACAGGCCGGCATCAAGCAGGGCGACATCATTACAAAGATCAATGATTCGAAGATTACGACGATCGAACAGGTACAGGAGAAAGTCAATAACCTGGAAGCCGGCACCGAGATCACAGTTACGATCTCCCGGAGCCAGGATGGAGAATATAAGGAACAGGATGTAAAGGTGACGCTCGGAAGTTCAGAGACCATCAATAATCTGGATGACGGAAAACAGGACAATGGTGGAAAGAGCGACGGGCAGAATAACGGGCAGCAGAGCAATCCGTTTGGATATGAGGATGAATCACAGGACGACGGCTATCAGATCATGCCGTGGTAATGGGATATTTTCTAAATAAAATGATACAATTTGTTACAGTGGAACTGTTATCAGAAATGATAGCAGTTCCTTTTGGGCGCTATGGGCTGCTGTATCAGGCAGTTCTAGATTGGAGGATTGATTTTGAGCGAGGAAATTACGAAGACGGATCATAGGGATAAGAAAGACGGGGGAGAACGGGATGGCTATGAAAAGACCTGTTATCTGTGCCAAAGGCCGGAGAGCAGGGTGGAGAAAATGATGACGATTTCGAATATCACGATCTGTTCGGACTGCATGCAGAAAGCATTTGACCAGATCCAAATGCAGGACATTCCAAATCTTGGTCCGGCGGGCAGCGCTGGCGGGTCATCCGATCATAAGGAAACGACAAACATTCCGGGAATTGAATTTATCAATCTGGCAAATATGTTTGGCGGGGGAATGTCGGAAGAAATGCAGGCGAGGCATTCGGTCAAACCGAAAAAGAAAAAAAAGAAAGAGGCGGCGCCTGTACTCGACATCCGGCAGCTCCCGGCTCCTCATGTGATCAAGGGAAAACTGGATGATTTTGTGATGGGACAGGACGAAGCGAAGAAAGTCATTTCTGTCGGCGTATACAACCATTACAAGCGGGTACTTTCAATCCGGGAACGAGAAAAGGCCGAGGAGAGCGGCGAACGGAATATGCCAGGCATGGATGTCGAGATCGAGAAATCGAACATGCTCATGCTTGGCCCGACCGGAAGCGGGAAGACGTATCTCGTAAAAACGCTGGCGAGGCTTCTTCAGGTTCCGCTTGCCATTACCGACGCGACGGCGCTCACAGAGGCTGGTTACATCGGTGATGACGTGGAAAGCGTTATTTCAAAGCTGTTGTCAAATGCGGACAATGACGTTGAGAGAGCAGAGAGCGGGATCGTGTATATTGACGAGATCGACAAACTGGCGAAAAAAGAAAATGCGAACCATCGTGATGTCAGCGGGGAATCGGTCCAGCAGGCGCTGCTAAAGCTTTTGGAGGGGGCTGATGTGGAAGTGCCTGTCGGAGCCAGCAATAAAAACGCGATGGTGCCGATGACGACGGTGAATACGAGTCATATTTTATTTATCTGCGGCGGCGCTTTTCCGGGATTGGAAAAGATTATAAAAAAGAGACTGACCAAACACGGCGGTATCGGCTTTGGGGCGGATCTGAAAGACCGCTATGACGATGAAAAGGATATCTTCTCGAGGGTGGAGACGGAAGACATACGTAACTACGGGCTTATCCCCGAGTTTATCGGAAGGCTCCCAATCATATACTCGCTGAGTGAGATGGATGAAAACCTGCTCGTAAAAGTTCTTACCGAACCGAAAAACGCGATCGTCAAACAGTACCAGAAGCTGTTATCGATGGATGAGGTGAAATTGGATTTTGAAGAGGACGCGCTGTTCGCGATCGCGGGCCAGGCGGTGAAAAAGAAGACGGGCGCGCGTGCCCTCCGCTCGATCATTGAGAAAATGATGCTCGATATCATGTACGAAATACCAAAAGATGATATGATCGGGAAGGTTACGATCACGAAAGATTATATTGAGGGAACGGGTGCACCGCGAATCGAGATGCGCGGCAGTTGAGCTTATTTTTCCTTGTATCTCTAATCAAATTGTGGTAAAATATGCTATAGAGATTTTAGAATGGGAAACGGTGAAGGCGCTATGACGACGAAATATATTAAATGGACGCCGGCGGGCGGTTTTGACCGGGATGAACTTTCGGAGGCGGCACAGGTCATCCGGGAGGGCGGTTTGGTGGCATTTCCGACGGAAACAGTATACGGATTGGGAGGAAACGGACTTCGCCCGGAGGTGTCGAAAAAGATATACGCGGCAAAGGGCAGGCCGTCGGATAACCCGCTTATTCTCCATATCGCGGAGAGGAAACAGCTTGATTTGATCGCGCGCGGGATATCAGGGAAAACAGAAAAGCTCGCCGATGCGTTTTGGCCGGGGCCGTTGACTATGATATTTGAAAAAGCGTCATGTGTTCCCTATGAGACGACGGGAGGACTCGGTACCGTTGCGGTCCGTATGCCGGATCACACAGGGGCGCTCGAATTTTTAAAGAGGGCAGGTGTTCCGGTGGCTGCGCCGAGCGCAAATACATCTGGAAGGCCGAGTCCGACAAAGGCGGCGCATGTCCGGGAAGATTTGGACGGGATCATTGATATGGTCATTGATGGCGGTGATGTCGGCATCGGATACGAATCGACGATATTGGACATGACAGAAACGATTCCTGTTATTTTGAGACCGGGGGCCGTTACAAAAAAAATGTTATCGGATGTGATCGGTGAAGTGGTCATGGATCCGGCACTCATGTCAGCGGGCAGGGACCGGCCGAAAGCACCGGGGATGAAGTATCGCCATTACGCACCAAAGGCGGATATGATCGTGTTTCAGGGAAATTTGGCGGCGGTTGCGGACCGGATACAGAAGCAGGTTCAGTCGTATGTCTGCGATGGAAGTTATAAAGCAGAAGAGATCGGGATTTTGGCGGCCGAAGAGACAGCGGGCAGTTATCCGGAAGGACAAGTCGTGTCTGTGGGTTCCCGAAAGAAGGGAACGGTCGGCAAAATGATATACGGCGCACTTCGTAAGTTTGACGAACTTCATGTAAAGATTATCCTGTCGGAAAGTTTTTATGAACTAGAACAGCAGGAGGCGATCATGAACCGGCTCCTGAAGGCAGCAGGACAACGTACGATCGACGTTTGAGTGAGTTGCGGAAGGCGGAATTTTATGGATTATGGAAAAGTCATATTTGTAAGTAAAGAGAACATCACCCTCAGTCCGATGGCTGAGTGGATTTTTAAGAGTATTTTAATGGACAAAGAAAAAGAGATCGTGTCCCGTGGACTTGTCGTATTGTTTCCAGAACCGCGGAACATGAAGGTGACAGACATTCTCATCAACCATGCAGTTCCCTGCGAAGAACAGTTCTCGACAGGATTTTCCGCGGATGAAGTGACGGAGGACACGCTGATCCTGACGATGAACTTTGTGGAAAAGGTTAAAGTATTAGAGGATTTTGGAATCTCGGAACATGTATTTACGCTTCATGAATTTGCCGGTGAGGAAGGCGAGATCATGGAGCTTCACGGAGGGGATGAGAGTACATATGAAGCAAGCTACGCGGAAATCAAGGAATTACTTTATAAGATAAAGAAAAAATTGCAGTGGACATAAGGAGGTATACCATGATTGCATTAGGAAGTGACCAGGCAGGGTATGAGTTAAAGCAGGAGATCATAAAATATCTGGAGGACAAGGGACTGGAGTACAAGGACTACGGCAGTTATAATGCGGATCCGGTCGATTATCCGGTATACGGAAAGCTCGTGGGAAATGCGGTGGCCGATGGGGAGTGTGAGAAAGGGATCCTCATCTGTGGCACGGGAATCGGAATTTCCATCGCCGCCAATAAGATCAAAGGAGTCCGCGCGGCGCTCTGCAGCGATTGTTTCAGCGCGGAGGCCACGAGACTTCACAATGACGCGAATATCGTGGCGTTTGGCGCGCGTGTCGTCGGTCCGGGACTTGCTGTAAAGATCGTGGATACGTTTTTGAATACGGAGTTTTCAGGAGCGGAGCGGCATGCGAGACGGGTAGCGATGCTCGAGTGATACCGGGCAGGATACGGCTGTTTGCGCGGGAGCGTCGCAGGCGGCGACAGGATGTCCCGTTGATAGCATGTGCTGTTGACAGGATGTCCCGGTGTGGGAACGCTCCAGATTGGAGATTTTATGCTAGGATTTATCGGTTGTGGAAATATGGCGCAGGCGATGCTGAAAGGAATTTTAGACAAAAAATGTTATCAGCCGGAGGAAATCATCGTTTCCCGCAGAAGTGAGGAGGCGCTGGCACAGATCGAGAAAGCATTTTCGGTCTGTGTGACGAAGGATAATAAAGAGGTGGCAAAGAAAGCCGATGTGCTGGTCCTGGCGGTGAAGCCGTTCCAGTTTGAGGTGGTGATCGGGGAGATCCGGGAAGCTGTCAGAAAAGAGACACTTGTTATTTCGATCGCGGCAGGGCAGACGATTGCGAATATAGAACGCCTTTTTGGAAAGAATATCCGATTAGTGAGAAGTATGCCAAATACGCCGGCTCTTGTGCTGGAAGGAGCGGCTGGTGTCTGTTTTAACGATGCCGTGAGCAAAGAAGATAAAAAGACGGCGATGGAAATCTTTTCGAGTTTTGGAATCGCCCATGAGGTGAGCGAGTCGATGATGGACGCGGTGATCGGCGTGAGCGGAAGTTCTCCGGCGTACGTGTTTTTGTTTATCGAGGCGATGGCCGATGCTGCCGTGGCGGAAGGGATGCCGCGGGCGCAGGCCTATGAACTGGCGGCGCAGGCCGTACTCGGAAGCGCGAAAATGGTACTGGAAACAGGGAAGCATCCGGGTGAATTGAAGGACATGGTTTGTTCTCCGGCCGGCACGACGATCGAAGCCGTGCGTGCACTGGAAAAAGAGGGATTTCGCAGCGCCGTAATGGAAGCTGTGAGTGCCTGTGCGAAAAAGGCACGGGAAATGTAATAATAAAGTAATAGTAGAAAGGTCGGCATGATGAGAAAACGGGATAAAAAAAGAGAGCGCCGCGAACTTATCAACGCGTTTGCCATGCTTTTGCAGATTGGCCTCGCGATGATGACCTGTATGGCGATGAGTTTCGGTATTGGTTTTTATCTGGACCGGCTGCTCGGAACAAAGTACTGGATCATGATCTTTCTGCTGATCGGTATCATGGCATCGATCCGAAGCTTGTTTATCCTGACCGGAAAATTCCAGTCGTCCGGCAGTTCCCGCAAAATAGCAGAGGGAAAACCGGCACAAGGACCAGAACACGGATCAGAGGTGAAGGGGGAGTCTGATGCAGGAAGCAAAAAAGACGCTCGTTAGGGTGATCGTTCTCATATGGATCCTGGCAGCAGCCGTTGCCGTGACGGGAATTGTCATTTCCATTTTTGTTCCCTTCGCGCTCGTTCCGTTTCTGCTCGGAGAGTTACTGGGGAGTACGGTTTCGATGCTTTTGATGATGCACCGGTATTCCACGCTGGATGTCGAACTTGATATGAACCGGAAGAGTGCGGTCAACCACTCAAAGGTCATGGCGTCGCTGCGCGCCGTGGCAGCGCTCGCGGCACTTTTTCTCGCGTTTTATATGCCGCAGTGGTTTTCGCCCGTTTCCGTATTTGCCGGGCTGTTTGCCACAAAAGCGGCAGCGTTGTTATATCCTATTGTATTTCGGACGAAATGTCTGTCTGAGAATAAATAAAATAGATGCCGAGGGCCCGCCGGGTTTTCTTTGGCTTCTGGAAAGGAGAAAGAATCGTTGGAAGTAGATTTTTATGTACATGGTTATAAACAGGTACAGATCGGCGGCTTCTCGTTTTGGATCACGACGAGCCACGTATGTCTGGCCATCGTTCTGGTCGTGCTGATCGCGTTTGCGATCGTGGCAAACCGGGTGATCAAAAACGCGGATTACCGGAAAACCCCTACCGGGTTTCTGAACGTGCTGGAACTTCTCGTGGAGACGATGGATAAGCTGATCGTGGACAATATGGGAAGAGTGCTGGCGCCGGGATTCCGCAATTATGTCAGTACACTGTTTTTGCTCATTATCACGTGCAATCTTTCCGGTCTGTTCGGGCTCCGGCCGCCGACAGCAGATTATGGCGTCACGCTTCCGCTTGCCCTGATCACGTTCTTTATGATCCAGTATCAGGGATTCAAATGGCAGAAGATGGGCAAGATCAAAGGGTTGTTTGAACCGATCTTCTTGTTCCTGCCGGTGAATATCATCAGTGAGTTTGCCACGCCGGTATCCATGTCGCTGCGTCTGTTCGCCAACATTTTGTCGGGAACAATGATGATGGCGCTGATCTACGGCTTGCTGCCGAGAGTGGCGACGATCGCCTGGCCGGCAGCGCTGCATGCGTACATGGATGTATTTTCGGGCGTACTGCAGGCGTATGTGTTTGCGATGCTGACGATGGTATTTATTGCCAACGCGGCGGGTGATGAAGCACAAGGATAGTGTGGATAGAACTACTAAGCTTTCAAAATACGAAAGCTAAGGAGTTCTACGGCGGCGGAGTGCCTATCCACAACATGAATTTTATTCATGTGGGAAGAACGCGAGAAGCAGCGTTCTTCACGACTAGTTTGATTATTATTAAAACAAATTATTTTTTAAGGAGGACTTTATTATGAACTTTTCAGGAGCAGATTTAATTAGCGCAGCTTCAGCGATTGGAGCAGGTTTGGCAGTTATCGCAGGTATTGGTCCTGGTGTAGGCCAGGGTATCGCAGCCGGTTACGGTGCAAATGCCGTAGGACGTAATCCGGGTGCAAAAGGAGATATCATGTCTACCATGCTTTTGGGGCAGGCCGTTGCCGAGACGACAGGTCTTTATGGTCTTGCGGTAGCGATGATCCTGCTGTTTGCAAACCCATTGATTCCGTAAGCCATACACCGAGATCAGGAAATAATTTGAGCCGCATTTGATATGCGGAAGAAATGAGGTAGATATGGATAATAGAATTTTTGGACTTGATCCGCAGTTATTAGCCGATACGGTCATCACGCTGATTGCTATGCTGATATTGTTTGCGCTTCTATCTTATCTTCTTTTCAATCCGGCGAGGAAGCTGATACAGAAAAGGAAGGATTTTATCCAGTCACAGCTTGACGAGGCGGCAAAAGCCCAGTTGGACGCGATGAACATGAAATCCGAGTACGACGGTAAACTTTCCCAGGTGGATGCGGAGGCGGCGGAACTGCTCGCGGACGCAAGGCGCAAGGCGCTTGACCGCGAAAAGGAGATCGTGGATAAGGCGTCCGAGGAGGCTCATCAGATCAAGGTTCGCGCGGAGAAGGAAGCCGAGCTTGAGAAGAGCAGGGTTCGTGACGAGATGAAGCAGGAAATGGTCCAGGTCGCATCTGCTATGGCGGGCCGGTTTGTGGCGGCATCCATTGATGAGAAGAAACAGGCACAGCTCATTGATGAAACATTGAAGGAAATGGGTGATGAGACATGGCAAAGTTAGTTTCTAAAGTATATGGTGACGCGCTGTTTTCTCTGGCAAAGGAGGAAGACAGACTGGATGAGACATGGGAGGAAGTCAGGAATCTTTCCCTGGCGTTAAAGGAAAATAAAGAGTTTACCGGGATCATGACGCATCCGGATATGACGCAGGAAAAAGGCCTTGCCCTGCTGGAGGAAGCATTTGGCGGCAAACTTTCAGACATTATGATGGGATTTCTTCAGGTTCTAGTGAGAAAGGGACGCTTTTCCGAGGTTCTGTCAGTATTGGATTATTTTGAAAAAGAAACGAAAGAGTTTAAGAGAATCGGCGTTGTCTACGTGACGACACCGGCAGAGCTTACCGGAACGCAAAAGTCCGGAATTGAAGAAAAACTGATACAGACTTCTGGTTACCAGAGCCTTGAGATGAACTATACGATCGACGAACGCCTTCTCGGAGGCATCAGGATCCGTATCGGGGACAGGGTTGTGGACAACAGCATTCAGACAAAGCTGGAGGAAATGACGAGAAGTTTAAGTAAGGTCAGGGTATAAATTTCCAGGAAAGAAGGTGTTTATGTAACATGAATTTAAGACCTGAGGAAATAAGTTCAGTTATTAAAGATGAAATAAAGAAATACAGTACTGAGTTCGAAGTGTCAGATGTGGGAACGGTCATTCAGGTTGCGGACGGTATCGCGAGGATCCACGGCCTCGAAAAAGCGATGCAGGGTGAACTGCTGGAGTTTCCCAATGAGGTTTACGGCATGGTGCTGAATCTCGAGGAGGATAACGTAGGAGCTGTTCTGCTCGGGGACACTTCCAACATCAATGAAGGGGATACCGTGAAGACGACGGGGCGTGTCACGACTGTACCGGTCGGGGATGCCATGCTCGGGCGTGTCGTCAATGCGCTGGGACAGCCGATTGACGGAAAAGGCCCGATCAATACGACGAAAGTTCGTCCGGTGGAGCGTGTGGCGAGCGGTGTTATTTCCCGTAAATCCGTAGATACTCCGCTGCAGACCGGAATCAAGGCGATCGACTCGATGGTGCCGATCGGACGCGGTCAGCGTGAGCTGATCATCGGTGACAGACAGACCGGAAAGACGGCGATCGCGGTCGATACGATATTGAACCAGAAGGATCAGGATGTTCTTTGTATTTATGTGGCGATCGGACAGAAGGCGTCTACGGTTGCGAACATTGTAAAGACGCTGGAAGATAACGGCGCGATGGATTATACGACGGTTGTTGCTTCGACCGCCAGTGAACTGGCGCCGTTGCAGTATATCGCTCCGTATGCCGGATGCGCGATCGGTGAAGAGTGGATGGAAGCAGGTAAGGACGTCCTTATCATATATGACGACCTGACGAAACACGCGGCGGCATACCGTACGCTGGCATTACTCCTCCGCCGTCCGCCGGGACGTGAGGCGTATCCTGGTGATGTGTTCTATCTGCATTCCAGACTTTTGGAGCGCGCGGCAAAGCTTTCGGATAAGCTGGGAGGCGGCTCGCTTACCGCGCTTCCGATCATAGAGACACAGGCGGGCGACGTGTCCGCATACATTCCGACAAACGTGATCTCGATTACGGATGGTCAGATTTATCTGGAAACAGAGATGTTTAACTCGGGATTCCGTCCGGCTGTCAATCCGGGCCTCAGTGTATCCCGTGTCGGCGGTTCGGCGCAGATCAAGGCGATGAAGAAGATCGCCGGCCCGATCCGTATCGAACTGGCCCAGTATCGAGAGCTGGCAGCCTTTTCCCAGTTTGGTTCCGATCTGGATGCCGATACGAAGGAAAAGCTCGATCAGGGTGAACGGATCCGTGAGATCCTGAAACAGGGACAATATGCCCCGCTGCCGGTCTGGTATCAGGTTATCATCATCTATGCGGCGACAAATAAATATCTGCTGGATGTTCCGGTAGAAGATATTCTTTCCTTTGAAAAAGAACTCTTCGAATTTATGGATACGAAATATCCGGAAGTTCCTGCGGCAATCCGCGATGAGAAGGAAATCAGCAGCCAGACGGAGCAGAAACTGATCCAGGCGATCAAGGAGTTTAAGGTGCAGTTTATGAAGTAGGCCGCGAATGCGTCAGTGTGAGGGAAAGACACACTGCAGAATGGAGGATTTTATATGGCCTCGATGAGAGATATAAAAAGACGTAAGGCGAGTATACAGAGTACATCACAGATCACGAAGGCGATGAAGCTTGTTTCTACTGTGAAACTGCAGCATGCCAAAGGAAGGGCGGAGGAGACGAAGCCGTATTTTGATAAGATGTATGAAACGGTTTCCGGGATGCTTGCGAAGTCACAAAATGTCGACCATCCGCTTCTCACGGAGCGAAAGACGGACGGCCCGAAGAAAAAAGGCGTGATCCTGATCAGCTCGAACCGCGGACTGGCAGGCGGTTATAATTCCAATGTCGTTAAGCTTGTGACGCAGGGTGATTTTCCTGTGGAGCATACGGTTGTCTTTCCGGTTGGTCGAAAAGGGATGGAAGCGGTACAGCGTTTTGGGTTTACGTGCCAGGGTGATTATTCTGAGGTGATGAACAATCCGCTGTTTGGCGACGCGGTTTCGATTGGGAAGACTGTTGTATCCGCGATGGAGAGCGGTGAGATCGATGAGGTGTATCTGGCGTATACCGTGTTTAAAAATACGGTGACCCATATTCCGACCCTGATCAAAATGCTTCCGTTTTCGGAGGAAGATATACAGGAGATGACGAGGGAAGATGATGCGGCCGCCGAAAAGGGAGGCGCGCGTGCCCTGATGAATTATGAGCCTGATGAGTCGGAAGCGCTCGGCTACATTATACCGATGTATATGAACAGCCTTATTTTTGGCGCGCTGGTAGAGGCGGTGGCAAGTGAGAACGGCGCCCGTATGCAGGCGATGGATTCCGCTACCAGTAATGCGGAGGAGATGATTGACACGCTCAGCCTTCAGTACAACCGCGCAAGGCAGTCGGCAATCACGCAGGAATTGACAGAAATTGTCGCCGGAGCATCGGCGATCGAATAAAATCCCGGAAGGAATTTCCGAAAGGGAGAATACGGGCGGCTAGGACTGCCTGCGAATGAGGATTATTAGAAAGGAGTGAGATTATCACTATGGCAGAAAAGAAAGCTGGAACCAGCCCCGGAGTGATCACTCAGATTATAGGTGCCGTACTCGACATCCGGTTTCAGGAGGGAACGCTTCCTGAAATCTATGATGCGATCGAAATAGCGACAAAAGAGGGCGGGAAACTCGTGGTGGAAGTGGCGCAGCATCTTGGTGATGATACGGTGCGCTGTATCGCTATGGGACCGACCGATGGTCTCGTACGGGGAATGGAAGCAGTGGCTACCGGGTCGCCGATCACGGTGCCGGTAGGAGAGGAAACTCTCGGAAGGATGTTCAATGTTTTGGGAGAACCGATCGATGAAAAGGATCCTCCGAAGGTTTCTGAGCATCACCCGATCCACAGAAAGGCTCCGGCATTTGCCGAGCAGTCTACCCAGGCAGAAATGCTGGAAACCGGTATCAAGGTCGTTGACCTTTTGTGCCCGTATCAAAAAGGCGGTAAGATCGGTCTGTTTGGCGGTGCCGGCGTAGGAAAGACCGTGCTGATCCAGGAGCTGATCACGAATATTGCTACGGAGCACGGCGGTTATTCGGTGTTTACAGGTGTAGGAGAGAGGACGAGAGAGGGAAATGACCTCTATTATGAAATGATCGAATCCGGCGTTATCGATAAGACGACGATGGTATTCGGACAGATGAATGAGCCGCCAGGCGCGAGGATGCGTGTCGGGCTGGCCGGACTTACGATGGCGGAATATTTCCGTGACAGGGCAGGAAAGGACGTGCTCCTTTTCATTGATAATATTTTCCGTTTCACACAGGCGGGATCCGAGGTTTCCGCACTTTTGGGACGTATGCCGAGTGCGGTTGGTTACCAGCCGACGCTGCAGACGGAGATGGGCGCCCTTCAGGAGAGGATCACATCGACGAAAAACGGTTCCATTACTTCCGTACAGGCCGTATATGTACCAGCCGACGACCTGACAGACCCGGCTCCGGCTACGACATTTGCCCATTTGGACGCGACGACGGTGCTTGACCGTTCGATTTCGGAACTTGGTATTTATCCGGCGGTGGATCCGCTCGGTTCCACATCGCGTATACTGGATCCCCGTATCGTCGGGGAAGAGCACTATCAGGTGGCGCGCGGTGTGCAGGAGATCTTACAGCGTTATAAAGAACTTCAGGACATTATCGCCATCCTCGGTATGGATGAACTCTCGGAAGATGAGAAGCTTTTGGTCAACCGTGCAAGGAAGGTGCAGAGATATTTGTCACAGCCGTTCTTCGTGGCAGAGCAGTTTACCGGAATGGAAGGAAAATATGTGCCGATTTCTGAAACGATCCGCGGATTTAAGGAAATCCTGGAAGGCAGACACGATGACATTCCAGAAAGCGCATTTTTGAATGCGGGGACGATTGATGACGTTGTCGCGCGAAAGGCGTAATCAGATATGCTTAAAAAAGCCACGGAATGGAAATTTCGTGCAGAAATGAGGAAATTATGGCTGAACTCAAAAAATTTCATTTGGAAGTAATATCCCCGGAGCGGGTATTTTACACCGGTGACGTGGAGATGGTTGAGCTGACGACGACGGAAGGTGATATCGGTGTTTATGCGGAACACATTCCGCTCACGTCGGTCGTGGCTCCCGGAGTTCTTACCATTACGGAGTCTTCGGAATCGGACGGAAGCAGGGAGGCGGCAGTTCTGGAAGGGTTTTTGGAAATCCTGCCGGACAAGGTGACGATCCTTGCCCAATCCTGCGAGTGGCCGGAAGAGATTGATGTCAGCCGTGCCATTGAGGCGAGGACCCGTGCCGAGCGCCGACTTAAGAGCACGGATACGAACGTCAATATGGCAAGAGCGGAGCTGGCTCTCCGTAAATCACTGGTAAGGATCAATCTGGCACAACATCATAAATAAATAACAGGTGAGAGGGTGCCCTTTCTGCTATGTCTCTGTGATCATAGTTTGGGGACACCCTTTTTGCTCTTTATCATGATACAAAAATGGTCTTTACTTTTTGTGCAAAAGTTGCTATAATAATCCTAATACTATGTGTGATTTGGGCATATTGTAGTAGAGAATCAGATTTCGTGATCGATGGAAGGAGAAAGGAAACTGTTATGAAAAATATGAAGATTCATACGAAGTTGATTATGGGATTTCTTATTATGGATATTCTGATCACCATATCATTGATATTTGGTTATACATCAGGACGGATGCTGATCCATATGGAAAACCAGGAAAGGTATTTGGATAATTACCTTATTTTTACGATAGCAGCATTTATTGTGGCTACCATTATCATGGGTTACATTTCCATCAGTACTACGAGAACGATCCGTACATCACTGACCCAGTTATCGGATGCGGCAAACCAGATCGCAATGGGAAAAGTGGATGTGAATTTAGAGAAACAGGCGGATAACGAGTTTGGCGATCTGATCGAACAGTATCAGAATGTAGTTGAAAATGTGCGTTATCAGGCGCAGATTGCCGAAGAGGTCGCGAACGGAAACCTGCTCGTTAATGTTGTTCCCAAATCCGGTGAAGATGTGCTTGGAAATTCATTGAGACAGTTAGTGGAGCAAAACCTGAATGCGCTGTCCAGCATCCGTGACGCTGCTTCTCAGGTTGCAACTAGTTCATCTGAAGTGGCCGGGGCGAGCGAAGCACTGGCACAGGGTTCGACGGAACAGGCGAGTGCGATTGAACAGATCACGGCTTCGATTGAGGATATTGCTGAGAAGACGAAACAGAATGCGGGGGAAGCGAAAGATGCGGCCCAGCTGGTAGAACAGGCGATCGAGGATGTGAAACTGGGGAACCAGCAGATGCAGGATATGATGACGGCAATGGAGAAGATCAATGTGTCTTCGGAGAATATTTCGCGAGTGATCAAAGTCATTGATGATATCGCGTTTCAAACGAACATTCTTGCTTTGAATGCTGCGGTTGAGGCGGCGAGAGCAGGTGAGGCCGGAAAAGGATTCGCAGTCGTAGCCGAAGAGGTGCGGGCGCTGGCGGCCAAGAGCGCGGCAGCGGCTTCCGAGACGGCGGAGATGATCGAGGATTCGATCAATAAAGCAAAGGACGGAGCAGGAATCGCGGACGCGACGGCAAAAGCGCTGGAAGCGATCACCGGGGCAGTGCGCCAGAGCGAGGGACTGATTACGGATATAGCGCAATCGTCCGATTATCAGGCGACAGCGATCGAACAGATCGAGCAGGCAGTCGGTCAGGTATCCCAGGTCGTACAGAACAACTCTGCGACGAGCGAGGAGTGTGCAGCTGCTAGCGTGGAGTTGTCGAGTCAGGCGACGAGGATGCAGGAGTTATTGTCTGTGTATAAACTCGG
>ERZ778511.1479-NODE-1479-length-15788-cov-4.565817_pt1 | contig 15788 bp, 16 predicted proteins | sample MGYA00510347_ERZ778511 | MGnify/ENA primary metagenome ERZ778511 (study PRJEB29527, sample SAMN07138967) | mouse gut metagenome | material: feces | host: mouse | place: China:Nanjing | collected 2016-01-25 ...
CGGAATCCCCACGGTCACATGTACATCCGACGCCCCTGCTTTCATTGCTTCTGTCAGTATCGCTTCTATTGTTATTCCCATTTTGTTCTCCCTGTGGTTTTCTTAGGCAATGCCGTTCTATTTCTACACCGCCCGTATCGCTTCCTGCACGCTGGACACGCCTTTCACCGCAATCCCTGCGGGTATATTTCCCGATGCCCGGAGCATTTCTTCCGCTGATTTTGGTAAAATACAGGTCTGGAACCCCAATTTTGCGGCTTCTCCAATACGCTGCTCGGCCATGTTGACGGAACGCACTTCGCCGCTCAGGCCAATTTCTCCGAAAACCAGTGTCTTTTCATCCACCGGTTTGTTCCGGAAGCTGGAAACCACTGCAATCACAATGCCCAGATCCACAGCCGGCTCCGACATACGGATACCTCCGGCTATATTGACATATGCGTCACAATTTGACAGAGGAAGGCCCACCCGCTTCTCCAGTACCGCCATCAGCAGATTCACTCTGCTCAGATCGGTGCCGGTGGCCTGTCTTTTCGGAATGCCGAAACTGCTTTTGCATACAAGCGCCTGAATCTCCAGCAGGATGGGACGGGTGCCTTCCATAGAACATACCACCACGGAACCGCTGGCCCCTTCCGGCCGGCCGTTCAACATATATTCCGATGCGTTGGTTACTTCCGCCAGGCCATCCTGGCGCATCTCAAATACACCGATTTCATTGGTGGAACCAAACCGGTTTTTTACGCCCCTGAGAATCCGGTAGGACGCATGTCTGTCCCCCTCAAAGTAGAGCACTGTATCCACCATATGTTCCAGCACCCGCGGCCCGGCCACAGTACCTTCTTTTGTCACATGTCCCACAATAAAGATGGAGATGCCCAGGCTCTTTGCCAGGCGCAGCAATATCCCTGTGGCTTCCCTGACCTGTGAAACACTTCCCGGCGCCGCGGAAACTCCGTCATGATACATGGTCTGGATGGAGTCGATCACCACTGCCTCCGGCTTCTGCCGCATGATGGTTTCCTCGATATCGTTTAAATTTGTCTCACAGAAAAGCAGCAAATGGTCTGTAAACTCCCCAATACGGACTGCCCGCAGTTTAATCTGCCGCAGTGACTCTTCCCCGGAAATATACAATACCTTTCGCCCGTCGTCAGACAGATATTTGCATACCTGTAACAACAATGTGGATTTACCGATACCCGGATCGCCGCCTACCAAAATCAGTGATCCCGGTACAATACCGCCGCCCAATACCCGGTCCAGTTCTCTGATATGTGTGCTGACACGTTCCTCTTCCTGCATGGCAATGGCAGACAAAGACGAAGGCTCCCGTCTCTCTCCCAAAGCCTTCGTCTTTCCACTGCCGCCCATACCTTTTGAAGCTGCCGGAACCGTTTCTTCCACCAGTGTATTCCACTGTCTGCATCCAGGACATTGCCCCATCCATTTAGAAGATTCATAACCACAGTTCTGGCAGAAAAAAACAGTTGTTATTTTTGTTTTTCCCATGTTCCAATCCCGGTTCTATTTGCGGATTTGTACCGTTACCTCACCTGCGCCTGACAGTTCCACACCAATATTCAGCTTGCCGCCTACGTTGGTACGCATTCTGCCGATGTCCGTTCCGTCCACAAGTACCTGATACTCCGTTTCATCCTCCAGCCCGATGGTCAACTGCGCATCTTCTTTTCCCTCCACGGTAAAGGTAACACCCTCTGCATCTTCCGTAAAATGTGTTACGCTGGTGCCAGGAACCGATTCATAGGCAAACAGACCGTTTTTTTCCAGTTTCGTCATAACAGCATACGTTTTCACCTTATACAGATCGCCACCATGCTCAAAATCTTCCTTCTTTGCTTTTTCTGCCAGACTGTGGTTTCCAAAGCTGAGGCTTCCGTCTGTCTCTGTCTGTATCAATGCTTCTACTACTGCCATTTGTTGTTTCCTCCTCGTACTTTTGTATTTTAAAATATCAGGTCCCCTGTGTATCGGTATGCCGGTTTTTCACGGAAAAGACCACCTGTCTTTTTTTCAGACCAGCCACAACATTATCACCGGGAACAATTTTTTTCTGTAAGATTTCCTCTGCCAGCGCATCTTCAATCACTGTCTGAATCGCACGTTTCATCGGCCGGGCGCCCATTTTGACTTCGGTATATTTATCCACAATGTACTCTTTCAAAGCCGGTGTCACCGTCAGCCGAATCCCCATCTGTTCCCTGCACCGATCTGACAGTACTCTGGCCAACAGGGAAACCACATCTTTCATATGTTCTTTGTTCAGGGGATGGAACACCATAATCTCGTCAATCCGGTTGATAAACTCCGGTTTGAATATGCGTTTTACTTCTTCCATCACACCGGATTTCATGGATTCATAATCTTTTTTTTCTGATTTTTCTATGGCAAAGCCCAGGTTTTTAGGCTCCATAATGCGTTGTGCACCCGCGTTGGACGTCATAATCAGAATCGTATTTTTGAAGCTGACCTTCCGCCCTTTGGAATCGGTAATATGACCGTCATCCAATACCTGCAGCAAAATATTAAACACGTCCGGGTGTGCTTTTTCGATTTCATCAAACAGCACCACCGAATAGGGATTACGTCTCACTTTTTCACTGAGCTGCCCGCCTTCTCCGAATCCCACATATCCGGGCGGGGAACCGATCATTTTGGAAACAGAATGGGACTCCATATATTCTGACATATCCACCCGGATCAATGCATCTTCCGATCCGAACATGGCCTCCGCCAGCGCTTTACTCAGTTCTGTTTTCCCCACGCCGGTAGGCCCCAAAAACAAGAAGGAACCAATGGGCCGGTTGGGATCCTGCAGCCCGACTCTGCCCCTGCGTATGGCCTTTGCCACGGAAACCACAGCTTCCTCCTGTCCGATTACCCGTTTGTGCAGAATGGATTCCAGCTTTAAAAGGCGTTCGCTTTCCTTTTCTGCCAGTTTGGATACGGGAATTTTCGTCCAGAGTGATACCACATCGGCAATTTCTGTTTCTCCGATGGACAGCTTTCTCTCTGCCTTTTTATCCTCATAGGCCGCTTTGGCTTTTTCATATCTGCGGACCAGTTTTTCCTGATTTCTGCGGATTTCCCCCGCCTGGGAATAGGCTTCCATACGGATGGACCGTTCAATCTGCAAATCCATTTTATGGATTTCTTCCTGCATCGTCCGCAAGTTCTCCGGTATTCCCATATGTTTGAGACGGGATGCCGCAGCCGCTTCATCAATCAGGTCGATGGCCTTATCCGGAAGGTTTCTGTCATTGATATATCTTCCGGACAGCCGGACGGCCGCCTCTATGGCTTCTCTGGTGATGTTCACACCATGATGCTCTTCATATCTGCCACAGATTCCGCTTAATATACTGATCGCCTCTTCCTGTGTGGGTTCCTCTACCGTCACCGGCTGGAAACGCCGCTCCAGCGCAGCGTCCTTTTCCACATATTTGCGGTATTCCGCAATTGTAGTCGCACCGATCAACTGCAACTCCCCTCTGGCAAGGGAAGGTTTTAAAATGTTGGAAGCATCAATGGCCCCTTCTGCACCGCCTGCGCCGATAATCGTATGGAGTTCGTCCAGAAAGAGGATAATATTGCCATTTTCCATCACCTCACGGATCACCCGTTTCACCCGTTCCTCAAACTCTCCACGGTATTTGCTGCCTGCCACCATACCTGACAGATCCAGCGTTACCACCCGTTTATTCCGTATGGACTCCGGTACTTTCTCCGCGGCAATATCCAGGGCAAGCCCCTCGGCAATGGCTGTTTTTCCCACACCGGGTTCCCCCACCAGGCAGGGATTATTCTTTGTACGCCGGCTCAGTATTTGAATCACCCGCTGAATCTCGGCATTTCTTCCGATAACCGGATCCAGTTTTCCCTCTCTGGCCAGAGCGGTTAAATCCCGGCTGAACTGATCCAGTGTCTCCGTACTTTCGCTTTTCTCTTTTTTCTTTTTTCCTTTATAGCCCAAGTCTTCTTTATACAGATTGCCATCCTGTCCCATGGAGAGAAGCGTATCCGTATAGACCTTCTGTATCTGTATGCCAATGGTGTTGAGCAGCCGCACCGCCACATTATCCGCTTCTTTTAAAATCGCCAGCAGAATATGCTCTGTTCCGATTTCTTCGCTGTGAAACCGTTGTGCCTGCCTTGCGGCTTCCCGCAATATCTTTTCCGCTCTCGGTGTAAAACCGTCCCTTTCCCGGACCGGCAGATAATTTCCCGGCGCAATCAGATCATATATCATGGAAATCAGCTTGCTTTCTTCCACACCGTTATCCTGAAGTACTCTGGCAGCGACACCTGTATTTTCCCTGAGCAGGCCAAGGAGAATGTGCTCCGTCCCAATATAGTTCTGCCTCAGCTCTTTTGCTGTCTCTTTTGCCAGTGAAAGCGCTGTCTGCGCTTTCTTTGTATACTGCGGCATCATTCCAGTCCTCCATAATCTTCATAGATTTCATCTATAAGAGCATGCACTTCCTGCCGGGAAATATTCTTACAACTCCCCCTGGCCAGAAGCACACGCAACTCTTTTTTCATATCTTCCATTGCCCGCATCTTGTCAACATCTATGGCGATAACAGCCCCTTTACGTCTGTCAACCTTTACATAGCCTTCCTGTTTCAGCACTGTATAGGCTTTGTTAACCGTATGCATATTAATCCCTATCGTTTCTGCAAGCTGGCGGACAGAAGGAAGAGCATCGCCCTCTTTTAATCTGGTCGTTGCGATTCCGAGAATAATCTGGTTGCGCAGTTGTATATACAGCGCTTCATCGCTGTTAAAATCAAGTTCAATTATCATCCTGTCACCTTCTGTTATATAAATATTATAACAGAGAATTGAAATTGTCAAGAGAAACCATAGTCTGCATGATACTCATTATACAACAAAAGAAAGTACGCTTTGCGGACTTTCTTTTGTCATGAACATCAGAACATGTACTTTTCAGATTTTCTGTCGTCATGAATCAGTCAGCGCCGGTAGCTGCCGGCATGGGCTGCCTGTCAGTAATCATCTTTATCATCCATATTCAAAAATTCAAATTCGAAGTCGTCATCATCCAGATATTCATCATCGTCGTCTTCATCTTCGTCATCATCATACTCATATTCATCATCCTCTTCCTCATCGTCGTCACGACGGGAAAGAAAATTCTTAGGACTCCAGCGACGTTTTCTTACAGGACGTTCGTCTTCTTCCTCGTCCTCCTCATCATCATATTCATCGTCATCGTATCCATCATCGTCTTCATCGGCATATCTGTCATCGTCATCATCATAGCTGTCGTCATCTTCATACTCTTCATCATCATATTCTTCGTCTGCATATTCTTCGTCTTCATATTCGTCATCGTCATATTCATCTTCGTCGTCTTCGTCTTCATATTCATCTTCGTCATCATCATAGCTTCTGCTGCGTCCCTTGCTGCGGACACGGCCGGCGCCACTGCCATAGCCACTATATTCCTGATAACCTCTGAGTCTGATGGCCAACATGATACATACGCCAATCAACAGAACAAATACAACACCTGCACCGATTACGATAAACTTGCCTTTACCGCTCATCAGAGAAGAAAAGGAACCGCCGCCTGCCGTATCCAGTTTTTTTACACCGGATTCCGGCGTATATAAATACAATTCCGCACTTTCCTCGCCGTCTTTGGTTTTCAGCAGATAATAATTGTCCGAACTCCATCCGGCCAGTATTTCCGGATCCACTTCCATGTCCTCAATATCCACACCATCCGGAATCACCTTGCTGGAAAGTACATTGACAATTCTTGTACCACCCTCCGGCTCTCCGGACACTTCTCCGCCTTCATTAGAATCGTCTGAAACTTCCGGCGCTTCTCCTTCGCCTTCCCCCTCTCCTTCTGCGGGACTTTCCTCACCGCCCCCGCGTACAAATGCACTCTCGTCAAACAGATCGGATCGGATAAAGCCACTCTGGCCGCCCGCATCCACCTGATACCAGGTACTGCCGTCATCCCCCAGTGCTTCTCCGGTAATTGTTACCGTCGAACCTGCCTCCGCGCTTGTGACCTTACCGGCGGATGTGGAAGGACCCTGACGCACAGTGGCGCTGCTGCCACCGACCGTTCCGGATGTAATATCTGTCTGAGCCACCGTACCGGAAGATTCACTGCCACCATCGACACTTTCCGTCAAATCAGAGCGGATAAAGCCGGTTTTACCATTTACCGTCACCTGGTACCATGTATTGTTATCCGTTCCCTGGGTTTCATCTTCCACCGTAAGCGTTGTTCCCTGGGGTGCGCTGCCCACCTGCTCGCTGCCCGTATCTGCCTGGCTTCTTACTTTTGCATCCGTTATCGTCCTCACATCACCCGCATGGCTGACTATCGTATTTCCGCCAAAGAGCAGCACATACAGCATGACAGCGATTCCCGCCAGTACATGGATACTCCTTTTTCCCGCTTTTTCTGCCGTTATTCTCATTTTTCCTGTGTTATCCTTCCTTAATAATTACGGTGGAAGCGCTTTGCACCTTCCTCCTCTTCCATCGCCTTACCAAAGCCCTGCATTTTACTCTGCCGGCGCTGTTCATCCTCCATCCGGCGGTGATAGTCCATTTCACATTTTGGACACAGCCTGCCGCCCCGGATGCTTGCACCACATACTTCACAGCGCAAAAAGGCCGCTGAATCCTGCGTAATCTCCAGCCTGTTCTCTTTCAGCATCTGACGTATGGCCTTCTGGCTCACACCGGTCTGCATTGACACTTCCGATGAAGTGGCACCTCTGTGTTTTTCAACATAGAGACGTACCTTGCCATAATCATCATACTCCACGTGTCTGCAGTTTTCACAGTGATATTCACCTACCCCTTTGAAAATCATAATACCACCGCATTTTTCACAAGTTAGTGGTCGATTATATATATCATTTTCATTTATTCTTCTATCCATATCGCACACCTCCCCAAACATCTGTATCCTGACGATGATTATATTTCATCAATGGCTTTGCCAATATCATGGCGCATATATTTCCCTTCAAAAGAAACCCACTGCGCCGCTTCATATGCTCTGGCACGGGCCTCCTTCAAATCTTTCCCCGTGGCGGTAATCCCCAGCACACGTCCGCCTGCAGTTACAACCTGGCCGTCCACGCAGCCGGTTCCTGCATGAAAACAAAACCGGCCATCCTGCTCTCCGTCCCCGAAACGTTCCAGCCCGGATATTGGAAATCCTTTCTGGTAGGATACCGGATACCCTCCGGAAGCAAGCACCACACAGACTGCTGCATTTTCCTCGAATGCCAGTTCCACCTCATCCAGCCGCCCGTCTATGCAGGCTTCCATCACATCCAGAATATCATTTTTCATACGGGGCAATACCACCTGCGCTTCCGGATCTCCGAATCTGGCATTATACTCCAGGACTCTGGGGCCTTTATCCGTCAGCATCAGGCCAAAAAAGATAATCCCCCGGAATGGCCTTCCTTCCATGGCCATAGCGTTCACGGTTGCCTGATAGATATGTTCTTTGCAGAAGTCATCCACTTCTTTCGTATAAAAAGGACTGGGTGAAAAAGTCCCCATACCGCCTGTATTGAGGCCTGTATCCCCGTCTCCGGCCCGTTTATGGTCCTGTGCGGAAGTCATGGTTTTAATCGTCTTACCATCTACAAAAGAAAGTACGGAAACCTCCCGCCCGGTCATAAACTCTTCAATCACAAGCCGGTTGCCCGCATCTCCGAACTGTTTATCCTCCATAATGGACTTTACGCCGGCCTTTGCCTCTTCAAGGGTATTACAGATCAATACACCTTTTCCCAATGCCAGACCGTCCGCTTTCAGGACAATGGGCATGGAGGCACCCTCCAGATATGCCAGTGCTGCCTGAGCGGAATCAAAATTTTCATAGGCCGCCGTGGGGATCCCGTATTTTTTCATCAGATCCTTGGAAAAAGCCTTGCTGCCTTCCAGAATTGCCGCGTTTTTACGGGGGCCGAATACACGCAGCCCGGCTGCCTCCAGCACATCCACAAGACCGCCCACCAGCGGATCATCCATGCCGACGATTACCAGATCAATGCCTTTCTCTGTGGCGAATGTGGCCAGCGCATCAAATTCCATAACGCCGATTGGCACACATTCCGCAATTTGCGCAATGCCCGCATTTCCGGGTGCACAATATATTTTTTCCGCCCTGGGGCTTTTGGCCACGCTTGCGGCTATAGCATGCTCTCTGCCGCCGCCGCCTACTATCAGAATCTTCATGCTTTCCTCCTGCAAACCTCTGTCACCGTACAATCACTGCCCTGCCGTCTTCCACAACCACGCTTCCCTGCGCAAACAGATCCACCGCTTCCGCAAGGAGTTCCCATTCGGCTTCTTCCATAACACGTCTCTGCAATATCTGCGGTGTGTCGCCCGGTTCAACTTTGACTGCTTTCTGCAACAGGATGGGGCCGGTATCTGTGCCCTCATCCACAAAATGAACAGTGGCCCCGGTGACTCTGACGCCTCGTTCCAGTGCCTTTTCATGTACTTTCAGTCCGTAAAATCCCGTTCCGCAAAATGACGGGATCAGGGACGGGTGAATATTCAAAATACGGTTTCGATATTTCTCTATCATTTTTACCGGGATCACTACAAGAAATCCCGCCAGTACGATCAGATCCGGCAGAGCCTCATCCACTGCCTGCAAAAAGGCATCATAAAAAGCCGCCCGATCCCGAAAATCGCCGGGAGATACGCAGATGCTCTCAATGCCATGCTCATCCGCACGGGTCAGGGCGTATGCATTCCGGTTATTGCTGATCACACGAACAATCTCCGCATTCCTGATACGCCCGTTTTCCACACCATCTATCAGAGCCTGTAAATTCGTACCACCACCGGATACACAGACAAGCACCCTTAACATAGTACGACTTCCTTATCTCCGGACTCCACATAACCAACCACGTAAGACATTTCACCGGCTGTCTGCAGCGCTTCCACTGTCCGGTCGGCATCTGCAGGATCCACGGCAAGCATCATGCCAATCCCCATATTATATGTATGATACATCATATCTTCCTGCAGGTCGCCTTCTTTCTGTAACAGTTCAAACACGGCAGGCACTTTGTAGCTGTCTTTTTTAACAACGGCACGGACACCTTCCGGAAGCATGCGGGGAATATTTTCATAAAAGCCGCCGCCCGTTATATGGCTGCATCCTTTTATGCGAATCCCTGCTTCTTTCACACTGCGCAGCGCCCTGACATAAATTTTTGTCGGTGTAAGCAAGGCCTCGCCCAGGGTTCCATCCAGTTCATCGTAACGGGTATCCAGGCTTTCCTTCGTCATGGTGAATACCTGTCTGACAAGAGAAAATCCATTGCTGTGTATCCCGCTGGACGCTATGCCGATCAGGACATCGCCCGCTTTGATGTCTTTTCCTGTGATCAGATCTTTCTCATCCGCCACACCTACGGCAAATCCTGCAAGATCATATTCATCCAGCGGATAAAATCCGGGCATCTCCGCAGTCTCACCGCCCACCAGCGCTGCTCCCGCCGCTTTACAGCCCTCTGCCACACCTTTTACAATATCCGCAATCTTCTCGGGATAATTTTTGCCGCATGCTATATAGTCCAGAAAGAACAGCGGTTCTCCTCCGGCACATGCAATGTCGTTCACGCACATGGCGACACAGTCGATTCCCACTGTATCATGTTTATCCATCAGAAATGCCAGTTTCAGCTTCGTACCCACTCCGTCCGTACCGGAAACCAGCACAGGATGCTCCATATCCCGGAAGGCTTTCATGGAAAACAAACCGGAAAATCCACCCAGGCCACCCATCACCTCCGGGCGTTTCGTCTCCAGCACATGCTTTTTTATCAGTTCCACAGAAGTATATCCGGCCTCGATATCCACGCCAGCGCTTTTATAGTCCATGTCGTTTCTCCTTATCTCAGTAGTTTTTATATCCCTGTGTCTGTAAACGGGCATCTTTTTCCTCTACGCCCTCTTTTTGCTCCTGTGAATATGCCTTGAGTTTCTCCAACAGGGCCGTATCCGAAACCGCCAGTATCCTGGCCGCCAAAAGCCCTGCGTTCACACCACCGCCGATGGCAACCGTCGCAACCGGAATGCCGGCAGGCATCTGTACAATGGAATACAGGGAATCCCGTCCTCCCAGCGACGTGGTATGCATCGGAATGCCAATTACGGGCATGGGAAAAATTGCCGCGCACATACCTGGCAGATGAGCAGCCATCCCTGCACCCGCAATTACCACTTTCACACCGCGCGCTTCCGCAGTCTTTGCATATTCAAAAAATAGATCCGGTTCCCTGTGTGCGGAAATAATCCGCATTTCATAGGAAATTCCCAACCTGTCCAGTATATCGGCAGCCTTTGCCATGACCGGCATGTCGGAATCACTACCCATAACGATTGAAACCTGTGCCATATCTTTTCTCCTTTTCTCCACTTAGTTCTATTTTATTATGAGAGCCCCTTATCGTCAATACATTAAAAATGGAAGATTCAATTCTTCGCAGCCTGGCAGCACGAATCTGCCCTCCCGAATAATCGGCCATTCTCCCTGTTCAGACACCGCTGTCACCTCTCCCAGTTCGTCATACGGGATCGTAATATCCGTATGACAGTGAAAATAGGCTTTTGAGGCATCCTGATGACGTAAAACAGAGCAGGCGTTATCCCTGGCGATCATCTCTTTGCCGTCCGGGTTATAAACCGGCAAGTCTTCACTGTGTGAATAGCAGGTGTCCCCCACAGCAAAATGAGGCCCTGTCTTTTCGGCAATCAAAATCGGAAGCTGGTCCTCAATATGGTATTTCCTGGCCTCCACATATGCAGTCGTATTGGTTCCTATGGCAAACTCTCCCAGCGGCAGACTGTCATGATGGAACAGCACATGGTCCTTGATATATTTCTGATTGTCCTCTTCGGAAGAAAAATTCCCACAACGGTAGGCCGTAATCATACCGTCTGTAAATGTCAGCTCCAAATCCCGGTATTCCAGCCCGTTTAAATAAACCCGCGTCACATGCAAAAGGCCATTGGTTCCTTCCAGTTTGGGCGAAGTAAAGACCTCTCCCACAGGAATATTCACATCCGCCACACAGTTTTCAAACAACGTCTGTTTTTGGGGATCGCGCAGGGACTGCAGTGCCACGGACAAATCTGTCCGGTTGTCCCCCGCACCCCGTATCCGCACATAATCCGCTCTGTCCAGGGTATTGATTATCGTCTGTTGTATGGACTGGTACAGATGATAATCCAATGTGTTCATACGGATCACCGCGTCAAAAATTTCCGGAAACTGCTCTCCGATTTCCGGCACCGGGAATGCAATGATCGTAAAACTCCGTTCTTCGCCTCTGATGTATTGGTTGACAAGCTGTCCTGATGCAGCCGCATATTCCACAGAAAGCTGCTGCTGTGCCTCGCTCAAATGCAGCGCTTCACGCCTGGCCCGGGGCACAAAAGGCTTCTCACCAAAAGCTTCCATACAGGCAGGTCCGCCAAAGACATTCGCCAGGTCCTTTGACAGTTCATAAGCTCTCCTCAGTTCTTCCAGCTTTCTTCCCATATATTTTCTGTCCAGGTAAAGGGCTTCGTCCTCCTGATGGTCATACAGATACTGTTTGTTGGCATCCGCCCCATAGAAACCAATCCGTGCGTTACCCCGTCTGTGAAAAATACTCAGAGAAGCCCTGTAAATCACAGGTTCCAGCTCCATGGCCCGGAAGTTTACAACCGTCTGCCGGATGACACGCTCAAAACCCGCCCGGTATCGGATATTGACAGTCTTTTTTTTGCTGATGTCCTTTCCGCCCACAATAAAACCGATCCGGTATCCCTCCGTAAACGTATCTGCCATCTTTTGAACGGTTTCCTCCGGCAGTCCGTTGATATAGGCAGCCAGCTTTTCCTCCTGTTCCGTAATATATTCCCCATATTGATACAGGTATCTCAAATCCTGTAAATCGCTGTCCATTACGATCCGCAAAAAAAAGTCCTGTGCCGGATCCAACTGGCTCCTCACACGCTTTTCTGTTTCCGTTTCCGAATAATCGCTGACAAACCAGTAGACAATCTGCTGTAGTGTCTCATAATCCGGCGCTTCTTTCCCGTCCTCAAAGGCACAGACGAATGCCTGATAGATTTCCAGAAACAGTTCCATACGGATAACCAGCCCTTCCTGATCCCGCTCATAAACCGATTCTGTCTGGCTGTGCATCTCCGCATACAGAAAAGCCAGCAGCCTGCCTGTCTCCTCGCCATACTGCCTGACTGTATAAGCCGGATTCCCATAGCAGGCATCATACTGCCGGGGCAGAATATCCATATACAGACAAGCATTGCGGCTGCGCAATTCAGTCAGCGTCGATTCCATCAGCGGACAGCTCCCCTGCCTGTCCCATTCGGTCAGCAGCCTGCCCACACAAATGGCTGTCTCTCTGAAAAAGGGCACAAACCGCCCTGCGATAGCATATCCCTGTTCTCCCGGCTCTGCAAGCCCGCGAATCCGCTCCGCTGCCAGTGCAAACCGCTCCGCCACCAGCAAAGCATACGCTTCTTCTCTGTCCACTGTCATATTTTCATTCATATTCCATATGCTCCTGCAAATAAAATAAATCCGGCCCCCGTCAAAACCAGTATATTTATGACAAGGCCCAGATAAGAAAAAAGATAATATTTGTCTGGTTCCATCCTGGACAAAATGCCAAGTACCAGTCCCGCTACGGCCAAAATCACAGCCATCAATGTGGCCACCCCATAACGCGGCTGCGCAACGCCTCCATTCTGAAACGTAAAATACAGCGCCAATATAATGGAAACAGCAGAAACAATCCCCAAAACGGTCGACATAATACCTCTCTGGGGATGTTCCTTATTTGTAAATATATAACCATTTTTTTTCGTCATTCCTGCCTCCTGACCGAAAAACAGCTTCTATATCATGAGGTTAAAACAACAGTTTGGATTTCGCCGCAAGCAGCCTGCCACCGCCTACAATCAGAAGTACGCCGCTGGCAATCCCGGCAACTATCGCGATTACGCCCAATGTAATATTTAATCCTCCGGTCAGACCCATGATCTTATATGCTTTTTCTTCCATATTAGGTTATAACTCCTTTTTATCTTTTTGCTCCATGAGCTCCATAAACTGCATAATATGCATCTATGGCCGCTTTTATTCCATCATCAATATAGACTCTGCCATGATACTCACGGTTATACAGATATGTGATAATCTCATCCATAGAAACAATTGCCGCCGCCTTGAAACCATATGTTTCCTGTATCTCTTCCAGCGCGCTCCGGTCGCTCTTCTGTCCCTTTTCCATCCTGTTCAGAGAAACGATCAGTCCCACGATTTCCACATTGCCCTGGGCTTTCAGAATCGGGTACGTCTCTTCAATAGACTTGCCGGAAGTCGTTACGTCTTCAATAAGCACAATCCTGTCGCCATCCTGAATGGTACTGCCGAGCAGAATCCCGCTGTCGCCATGATCCTTGGCCTCTTTCCTGTTGGAACAGTATTTCACATCTTTTCCATATAACTCGCTGATGGCCATCGCAGTGGCCACTCCCAATGGAATCCCCTTATAGGCCGGCCCAAAGAGAATATCAAAATCCAGGCCATACTGTTCATGGATTGCCTTTGCATAATACTGGCCCAGCCTGCGAAGCTGTGTACCCGTCACATAGGAACCCGCATTCATGAAAAACGGTGACTTCCGCCCACTTTTCAATGTAAAATCTCCGAACTTGAGGACATCGCTGTCCAGCATAAACTCAATAAACTCCTGTTTGTACTGCTCCATACCGCTGTTTTTCTCCTTATTCATGACAATAGAAAACTTTCATAGAGTGTTTTCTATTGTTTTGTGGGACATTCAATATTTTTCCCATCTTACCACATTTTCCATATATTATCAAATTGTTTTCTCTCTTTTCGGGAAAATGTTCCTGTGCATAAAACCCACAACAAAATGTATATTCTTGCAAATCGTTACAAGAGCAGTACCAAAATGACAATTCTATAGGCCGAAATCAGTAATTATGCCATTCACAGGATGTAAAGTTTTCATCGAAGCGATCAGCGGCACTGCAAAACAGCTCACCACCCCATCCATCAGAAAACTGAAACATCATAAATCTTCCATGGAAAACAATGTATTCAGGAATCATTGACTGATACAGACCATCAAAATTGAACATGGGAAACATGTTTCTGAGTTTTCCCTCCACATCCGTTTTACACAGGGTTCCATTGTTGGGTTTCCTATAAAATTCGTCGGACCATTTATACACATATTCATCTGTATCATAAACAGCATCTGTAGCCTGACCGTCGAAACTGCCCGGTATAATGGCTTCTTCAATCTCCCAGAAGGGGTATTCGCAGTCTTCCAGATGTTCAAATAAATGACATAAAATACAATCATTGATCTGTTTTATGTTTTTTTGTGCTTCTTTTTCTTTCTGATTGTAGTAGTCTGTAAGCCCACGTGCAATGGCAGTTCCATCTTCTTTCCCTTTTACATATGGGAACAGGGGCTGGTATGTACATGAATCTTCTTTTTTTAATTCCTCTAAAATGTCCTGCAGCGTATCCTGGATTTTAATGACAGAGTCGCCAGAGTCTTTATTCTCAAACACGCCTGCAATTCCCAGTGAAAATGTTCCTTTGGCGAAAAATTTGCCGTCAGAATATGTGATTTCAATCATGCCTTCCTCTCCTTTTCATTTTCTTATATGATTATATCATTTTGTTTGTTACTTACTATATATATATTAAAATTCGCTCTGGCAGATATGCAATTTTGAAAACTGTGCTTTATTTGGAGATGCGAAAGAACACCTGGTTTGGAGGTTTGGTAATGTTGCGTTTGAGAGGTTTGGACATTTACGTTTGAAGGCTTTTTTTGGGGTGTCCGCATTAGTGTGGTTTGGTTTCCTGTTGCATGTGGTAGAAAGCGGTTGGCAGGATAACCTTATGCGAGTAGGAATAGGTGTCGTAACTTTTTATAATTCCATCAGACTGGGGACTACGAAAAAAGAACCTGTGAGCATGTGAAAGAAACTGTGAAGAAAAGGACCTGTTGGCAAAATCTTGAGGGTGTGGAGCCGGGGGGCGGGCAAAAAACTGGACTTCAACGGTCGCTGTTTTTCCAGGTCTGTTTTTGCATATTTTTCTTTGTAATCAATTTCACATTCTCAATCCTATTTCGTATCCCAGATTTCTGAGCAGGGCAGTACAGCCTTCTACAATATCATTGTAGGTTTCTTCAAAATTGCCGGTATACCAGGGATCGGCAATATCAGCTCCGACTCTGTCTGTATAATCCAGAAGAAGGGACAATTTGTTATCTGTATCGGGTCCGGTAATACGTTGCATGTTACGCAGATTCCAATGGTCCATGCCGATCAGGTAATCATATTCTTCATAATCCCTTTGGGTCATCTGGCGGGCATATTTTCCGGCTACGCTAATGCCCTCCCTTGCAAGACGGCTACGCGTTCCATGGTGTACCGGATTGCCAATCTCCTCGGTGCTGGTGGCGGCAGAAGCAATGAAAAAATCATCGGCGGCGCCGGCTTTTTGAACCATGTCTTTCATGACGAATTCTGCCATGGGAGATCGGCAGATGTTGCCGTGGCATATAAATAATATTTTTATCCTGGTTTCCATATCTCCTTATATCTTGGTATATCTTGGTTTTTCCTTATGTTTTCAAGGTTTTTCCTCTGGCCCCAAAAAC
>ERZ778511.1483-NODE-1483-length-15718-cov-4.467663_pt1 | contig 15718 bp, 22 predicted proteins | sample MGYA00510347_ERZ778511 | MGnify/ENA primary metagenome ERZ778511 (study PRJEB29527, sample SAMN07138967) | mouse gut metagenome | material: feces | host: mouse | place: China:Nanjing | collected 2016-01-25 ...
CTTTTGCCGCGTGGCAAAAGTAGGCGCGGAGTCCGGGGGCGCGCAGCTCCCGGGCTTGGGCAAGAACAATCTATATAAACTGCCCACGGGGACGGTCACAAAAAATTTTTTTCTGAAAGGTTGCACGGCGACGTGCAACTTTTTCCCTTTTTCGCCCTACTGGTGAAGGGCAGGTGAGAAAATGGAACTGGATCGGGAGGAAATCCTGGACGCACTTCGGCGCGTGGCCCTCAGCAGGCCAAATGACGCCATCGCACTGGCTCTGGACCCAAAGGACACCCACGTGGGCAGCCTGGACCTATGGGGCGTGAGTGAATTTAAGGTCAACAGCGCCGGGGCCGTGGAGGTCAAATTCTCGGACCGCGTGAAGGCCATCGGCCTGCTGCTGGAATGCGCCGGAGGCGGCGAGGATGGGATGAACGCTCTGCTGGACGCTCTGTCGGAGGAAAACTGACAAAAAGGAGGAGATAAAAAAGCAATGAAGATCAAACGATTTTCTCCCAAGCAGAAGCGCGTCATGTGCTGGTGGGGCCCCAAATCTGTGGACCGGCACTATGACGCCATCATCTGCGACGGAGCCGTGCGCAGCGGAAAAACCCTGTGTATGGGACTGAGCTTCGTATGCTGGGCTATGGCCTCCTTCCGGGGTGAACAGTTCGCCTTCTGCGGCAAAAGCGTGGTCTCCCTGCGGCGGAACCTCTTGCAGGAGCTGCTGCCAACGCTGAAGGAGCTGGGATTCCAGTGCAGAGAGAAACGCAGCGAAAACCTGCTCGTCATCCGTAAAAACGGCAGGGAAAACCGCTTCTACCTGATGGGGGGCAAGGATGAGGGCAGCGCTGCGTTCATTCAGGGCGTCACCCTGGCGGGCGTTCTGCTGGATGAGGCGGCGCTTATGCCCCGGTCCTTCGTGGAGCAGGCCATCGCAAGGTGCAGCGTGCAGGGGTCGAGGCTGTGGTTTAATTGTAATCCAGAAGGACCGCAGCACTGGTTTTATCAGGAGTGGATCCTGAAATGTGAGCTGAGAAATGCCCTGTACCTCCACTTTACCATGGAGGACAACCCCTCCCTCTCCCCACGTATCCGACAGCGCTACCGGTCCAGTTACAGCGGCGCCTTTTACAGACGGTTCATTTTAGGGGAGTGGACCGCGGCCAAGGGGCTGATCTACGACTTCTTCGACCCGGCGCGGGACGCGCGGCCCGCACCCGAGGGCGAATTGGAGGAGTACGTTATCTCCGTTGACTATGGCACCGCAAATCCCTGTTCCTTCGGGCTCTGGGGACTCAGCGGCGGCGTGTGGTACCGGGTGGAGGAATATTACTACGCCTCCAGACAGACCGGCGTACAGCTGACAGACCAGGAGTATGCATCGGAGTTGGCGAGGTTGGCCGGCACTCACCATATCCGCTGCGTGGTGGCGGACCCCTCCGCCGCCAGCTTCATCACTGCCCTGCGCCAGATGGGCTACCGCGTGATCAAGGCCAACAACGACGTCCTCTCCGGAATTCGCATCACCGCCGACTTATTGAAAAAAGGGCGCATCGTGATATGCGAGCCCTGCGAGGACTGCCTGCGGGAGATCGCGCTGTACCGCTGGAGCGAGGAATCCAATGGGCGGGATACCCCCCACAAGGACAACGATCACGCCATGGACGACATGCGCTATTTCGCCGTGACCATGGCCGCACGGGAGGACTGTGAGGAGGTGTTCTGCTCAGTGAAGCGCCGCCAAAGATGCTAAAAGGAGTTGAGAAATGAGATTTTTCAACCGAAAGAGGAGAGAAGTTGAGACCGGCGCCTCGGCCACGCCGCAGATCAGGCGCAGCGACGCGCACCCCTTCGGTCTGCTGGGGGGCTGCACGCCCCTCCAGACCGGCGACAAGCAGCTCTACCGGGCCATCCGGGAGGCCGTGCCACTGGTGGACGCCTGCATCTACAAAATCATCCGCCTGTGCGGCGGCGTGTCCGCCCGGTGCAGCGACCCCGGGGCGGACAGGGAGCTGAAGCAGTTCCTGGAACAGGTCGATGTGGGCAGAGGCCAGAGGGGCATCAACGCCTTCCTGGATCAATACCTGGACTCCATGCTGGTGTTCGGACAGGCCGTGGGGGAAATCGTCCCCACCGCCGACAACCGGGACGTGGCCGCCGTGCTCTGCGGCCGGGTGGAGGACATCCAGATCCAGGAGAACGGCGGGCCGCTGGACTTCCAGATCTGCGGGCAGGACGAGTACGGACAGATCGCGCCCCTGCCCCGGCAGCAGCTGCTGCTCTTCACGCCCTTCCAGCCGGAGACCTACGCCCCCTATGGGGTGTCCCTGCTGCGGTCCATGCCCTTCCTCACGGAGCTGCTGAGTAAAATCTATTACGCCATCGGCGTGAACTGGGAGAGGATGGGCAACGTGCGCTTCGCCGTGGTCTACAAGCCGGGGGACGGCGAGTGGGAGCGGGGCATGGCCCAGGAGCGCAGCCGACAGCTGGCCAGCGAGTGGAGCAAGGCCATGGAGGCCACCCGGGGCGGCAGCGTCCGGGACTTTGTGGCCGTGGGCGACGTGGACATCAAGGTCATCGGCGCCGACAACCAGATTCTGGACAGCTCCGTGCCCATCCGGCAGATCCTGGAGCAGCTGGTCAGCAAGACGGGGATTCCCCCGTTCATGCTGGGCCTGAGCTGGTCGAGCACAGAGCGGATGAGCACCCAGCAGGCCGACCTGCTCACCACCGAGATGACCGCCATCAGGCGGTCCCTGACACCGGCCGTGGAGCGAATCTGTCAGACCTGGCTGCGGCTGCACGGGTACGGATGCCACTTCCAGGTGGTTTGGGATGACATCAATTTGCAGGATCTGGTGGAGGAGGCCAAGGCCGAGTGGTATCGGGAACAGGCCAGAAAACTGGCCCTGGAAAACAATGCGATGGAGCGGGCCGCCGGTACGGCTGCGGAAAACGCGGCACCGGAGGAACCGCGCTGCCATCCATGACAGAAAGGAGATGCAATGCGCTTGGATATTCGCAAGGAGCCGGGTGACGTCATCCGGCACACCGTGTCCCGGGAGGACATGATTCTGATCAACCGGCTGAGCAAGTCGGAGCTGACGCCGGAACAGGTTTATACGTTTGCCCTCCGGCTGTGCGACAACGAGATCGACAGGGACTGGGAGCGCTTCGACGAGGAGGCGCTGGAGGTCCTCAGCGGACTGTTCGTGGGGAAAAGCGGAATCTTTGACCACAACTGGTCCACAGAGGGGCAGACCGCGCGGCTCTACAAGACGGAGGTCTGCCGGGAGAGCGGCACCACCGCGGCGGGCGACAGCTGCCGGTTTCTCAAGGGCTACGCCTACATGCTGCGCAGCGAGAAAAACGCGCCGCTGATCGAGGAGATCGAGGCGGGCATCAAAAAGGAGGTCAGCATCGGCTGCAGCGTCACTGGCAGGAGCTGCTCCATCTGCGGCAAGGCGAACTGCGAGCACCGCGGCGGGAGGATGTATGGCGGAAAGCTGTGCTACTTTACGCTCAAGGACCCGGCGGACGCCTATGAGTGGAGCTTCGTGGCTGTGCCCGCCCAGAGGAAGGCAGGCGTCATCAAGGGCTTCGTACATGAGCCGGGCGGAGACCTGAAGCGACTGCTGGCGGCACACCCGGGCTGCTTGCAGCAGCTGGACGCTCTGGAGAAGGAGGCGCGGCTGGGCAGGTCCTACATGGCGGGTCTCCGGAAGGAGCTGGTCCGGCTGGCCGGACTGGCCGATGAGACCCTGGATCTCAAAATCTTCGCCGGGGCGGCGGAGAAAATGGAGGAGGAGGAGCTGCTGGAGCTGACAAAGGTGTACCGGCGGCGCACGGAGGAGATGTATGCGCCCAAGCCCCAGCTCCGGGCCCGGAACGCCTCCGCCTGCGAGGACGAGGATCGGGCGTTTTTGATCTGATATTCGGCTCTTTTTATCCAAGCGTTTGCGCATGGTTCATTCTCTCTCAATATTACAATAGGAGGATTTTTCAATGAGTGTTTCTTTTGAAGGCGTGGGCCAGGTCTGCGCCACCTTTCTGGGCGGCGGGCTGACCGAGGGCCAGGTGGTCAAGATGACCGGCAGCGGCACGGTGGGCGCCTGCGCGGCGGACGACGCATTCTGCGGTGTGGCGCTCTGCTGCAAGGACGACGCCTGCACGGTGCAGGTGGGCGGCTTTGTGTCCGCGAAGTACACGGGGACGGCTCCCGGCGTGGGCTGGGCCGCATTGGCCGCCGACGGCAAGGGCGGCGTGAAAACCGCCGGCGAGGGCGGCGTGATGTGCCTGGTGGCTCAGGTGGACACCACGGCAAAAACGGCAACGATCATGCTTTAAGGAGGATGCGGAATATGGCTTATACGTATGACAATCTGAGGCTGGAAAAGGGCATGTACGGCGAGGCGGGGAAGTCCTTCACCCAGGTGCTGGAGGCCGCGGACCCCAGTGAAAATTACCGGGGCACCCCCCTGGAGGGGCTGGACGCCTTTCAGCGGCAGCTCAAGCGCTTCGACATCCATGTGAAGGGGAGCCGGTCCGATGTGGTGGAGAAGTTTTTCCGGACCACGGAGTCGGCGGTACTGTTTCCCGAGTTCGTCTCCCGGGTGGTGCGCCAGGGCATGGAGGAGGACAACGTGCTGCCCTCTATCACCGCTACCACCACCCAGTTTGACGGGATGGACTACCGCTCCATCTCCTCCGTACCCAGCGAGGAGGAGAAGAGTCTGAAGCGGGTGGAGGAGGGCTCCCAGCTGCCCCAGACCACCGTTCGGACCCAGAGCAACCTGGTGAAGCTCCACAAGAGAGGGCGTATGCTGGTGGCCTCCTATGAGGCCATCCGGTTCCAGCGGCTGGACCTGTTCTCCATCACCCTGCGGCAGATCGGCGCGCACATCGCCAGGATGCACCTGGAGGACGCCATCAAGGTCATCGCCGAGGGCGACGGCAACGACAACCCCGCTGCGGCCTTCACCATCGGCACCGCTCCCATCGGCGGCACCAAGGGGAAGCTGACCTATGAGGCGCTGCTGGACTTCTGGGGGCAGTTCGACCCCTACACCATGAACACCATCCTGGTGCCCAACGCGGTGATGCTGGACATGCTGAAGATGAGCGAGTTCCAGAATCCGCTGACGGGGCTCAACTTCCAGGGCACCGGTACGCTCACCTCCCCCCTGGGCGCCACGCTGCTGCGCACCAGCGCCATGCCCAGCGGCAAGCTGATCGGCCTGGACCGCAACTATGCCCTGGAGATGGTCAGCGCGGGCGACGTGATGGTGGAGTACGACAAGCTCATCGACCGGCAGGTGGAGCGGGCGGCGATTACCAGCATCTCCGGCTTCGCCAAGCTGTACACCGACGCGGGAAAGATCCTGACCATTTAAGAGGCTCCTGCCCTATGGCAGGGGGAGGAGGTGACGGGAAGTTGTTGGAACAAATCATGCGGTTGGCATCCGCCATCGTACAGCCGTCGGAGGCGGAATTGCCTCTGCTGGAGGCACTGTGCACCGCCGCCGAGGAGGAAATACGGCGGCGTCTGCGGGAGGAGATCACGCCGGAGGACTGCGGCGACGCGTTCCTCTGCGCATCGGCGCTGCTGGCCGCTGCGGGGCTGCTGCCTTGCCGCAGCGGCGGAGACGTGGAGCAGTTCACCGTGGGCGACGTGAGCGTCCGGACCGGGGGCGGCGGCCAGGTCTGCCAGGCCGCCGCTGCCATGCGGCAGCAGTCCGCCAGCCTGATGGCCCCATACTGGGGCGACGGTGCGTTTGCCTTCCAGGGGGTGCGGGGATGAGAGCACGGCTGGAGGCAATTATGAACGAGCACGGGGAGGATCTCGTCCTGGTCCGGCGGGAGAGCGGGGAGGAAATTCCCGTCAGGGCGTTTCTCCAGCCGTTTCTGAAGGAGCGGGAGGAGCTGCCCGTGACGGCCACGCCGCTGGGGGCGGTCAGCGACCAGCGGTGGCTGTACATCGGTCCGGCGGCGATAGAGCTGGAGCCGGGGGATTGGATTCGGTTCCAGGACAAGTGCTACGCCGTGCAGGAGGCGATGACCATCTGCTTTCGCCGGAGGGCGCTCTACGGCAGGGCCATTCTCCGGCGGAAGAAAAGGGGGGGCAAGCTGTGAGCGGGCTGGAACAGGTCAAAAGCGCCATCGCCAGCGCCCTGGAAAGCGCCGGTGTTTCCGCCCGGATCGCGTATGCGCCCGGCTGGGCCAGGTCCTATGAGGGACCGGTGGTGGCGGTGGGCCTGCGGACCGGGGAGAGCCGGGGCGGCGCATTGAGCAGCTATCTGGGACAGCGGACCGATCCCGATACCCAGAGCAGTCAGGAGGTATACGGGCTTCGCCTGGAGCTGACCTTGTCGCTGGACATCTACTGCCCGCCACAGGACGGCGCGGCGGGGTGCGACGGGGTGCTGGAGAAGCTGCATCAGATCATGCTGGAGAAGCTCCCCTCCGGACTGCGCCCCAGCGAGCTGAAATGGGAGGAGGCCGCGTGGGACGAGGATACCTCCATGTTTCTGCGGCGGGGCAGTCTGGCTTGCAGCGCGTATTTCATTGCGACTGCCGCGGAGGACGGCGCGCTGCTGACCGATTTTATTTTGAAAGGTGTTGTAACCAGATGAAGAGTATTATCCATGAGCGCCCGGGGGTCTATTCCTCCTACGGCGCCTCCGCCGCCGTGTGGGGCGGCCGGGCCGTCCGCACCATCGGTGTGGCGGCAAAGAGCGTCAGCGGCACGGCCAATACGGTCATCCGGCTGACCAGCTATGAGATGGGCGTGAGCGCATTCGGCGAGGATGCCGCCGATGCGCCCGGCATGTCCACCATGCTCAAGCTGCTGTTCCAGGGCGGCGCGTCCGTGGTGGCGGCTGTCAAGGTGGACGGCGAGGACTACGCCGCCGCCTTTGCCGCCCTACAGACGGTGGAGGACGCGCAGGTCATTGTCTGCGACAGCGGCGCATTGGAGGTGCAGCAGGCCCTGCGCGCCAGCCTGGAGAGCGCCTCCGCTATACGGCGGGAGCGCATTGCCGTCGTGGGCATGGACGGCGCGTCCACGACAGAGCTGGTGGAGCGGGCCAAGGCCCTCAACAGTGAGCGCATGGCCCTGGTGGGGCCCGATGGACTGGACAGCGCGGGGAAAACGCTGCCGGGCATGTTTGCCGCGGCGGCGGTGGCGGCGGCGGTAGCCATCACCAGAGATCCCGCCATTCCCCTCAACGGCACACAGCTGCCCGGACTGGGCGGCGTCAGCGCGGCCTATGGCGACAATGAGATCGACCTGCTGGTACGCGGCGGCGTGACGCCCTTGGAGGCGGTGGGCGGCATCGTCTCCCCCGTCCGGGGCATCACCACACGGACCACCACGGGAGGCGCAGTCGACGCCACCTGGCGGGAGCTGACCACGATCCTGATCGTGGACGACGTGATTCCCACCATCCGGCAGAGCCTGCGCAGTCGGTTCAGCCAGACCAAAAATACCGCCCAGACCAGAGGAGCCATCCGCTCCCAGACCATTGTTGAGCTGGAAAACAAGCTCAAGGCGGAGATCATCGATAGCTACAGCGATGTGGCCGTCTCGGTGTACGAGGACGATCCCACGGTGTGTCTGGTGGAGTTCAGCTTCTCCGTAGCCCACGGGCTCAACCAGATCTATCTCACCGCCCATATCACGATTTAAGGAGGAAGCGGCATGATGGAAGTAACAGGATTCCCTACCAGCTGCGATATTTATCTGGAGCTGGACGGCAGGAAGGTCGCGGTAGTCCAGAGCTACACCGCCAAGGCCACCAAGACCAGCCAGGTCGTGGAAGCCTTCGGCGAGAGCGAGCCCGTGGCAACCATCAACGGACAGAACAAATATGTACTGGAGCTGACCCGGCTCTACGCCACCGACGACGCCATCAGCGACGGCATCGACTTCTTCGCCCTGGCGGACTTCTCCCTGGTCATCTGCAAGCCGGACCGGAAGGTCATCTACAGCGGCTGCCAGTGGAGCGCCATCCAGGAGGAGGGCAAGGTGGGGTCCATGGTGGCCGAGAAGGTGACCGTGGTGGCCGCCAGCCGGATTGAGGTGTCCGCCTGATGGAGGAGCAGGAGCTGATCCAAGTCAATCTGCGGCTGCCAGCCAGTGCGCTGGACGGTCTGTCCAGGCTGGCGGAGCAGCTGCGGAAGCTGGCGGCGGCGGTCGGTGAGCGGCCCGCGGACCCGTCGGAGGAGCGTGCAGAGAGCGCCTCCTTTGATCCGGAGCGATTCCAGGCGCTGCGCCGGAGCGCCGAGGAGTCCTCCGCACAGGCGGAAGATGTACAGGCACAGCCTGTGCGGTCCGATGCCGACGGGTTTATCCAGGAACCGGAGAGCGCAGGAATGGAGCTGTCCGAGCAGGATGACGTGCCGGAGCGGGATGCTTCTATTCCCCACGATGAAACCAGCGTGGGGCGTGCAGAGGAACCGGACCGTCTGCGTGAAACGGAGGAAGAAGCGGAGGAAATCCCCGTCGCACGGCCTCCCCAGGCGGAGGAAACGCCGGAGGCGCCGTCTGTGCGGATGGAACCGGACAGTCAGGTTCCGGAGGCGGAGAAGGTCTGGGCGCCGGTGGAGGAGCGGGACATCCCGCTCCCCGCCGCCCGGGCGGAGATCCCGGAGGGCGTGGAGACGCCCTTGGGAGCGGGCCGCGTGGTCACCGCCCAGGCGGAGCCGCCCGCCAGCCGGTGGACCGGCGTCACCGAGGAGCTGGTAACGGTAGGGCCCGCGCCGCTGACGGCGGAGGCGGTATCCCTGGCCTTCCAGCGGGACGGGCGGCGGTATGACAACGGATTTCCCCTATATTGACGGAGGTGATCGGACATGCTGCTGACCCCCATGCGCTATAAGGAATACATCTGGCCCCACAACCCAGCCACCTACTCCATCACCTACGAGCGGCAGGTGGCCGTGCACAAGGTCCCCTTTGGCCGCCACTGTATGCAGGATCTGGGGATGGGCTGCCGGGTGATGCGGGGCCAGGGGGAGTTCGCCGGGGACGGCGCCTACGACGAGTTCAAACGCCTGGCGTCCGTATTCTACAGCGACGGCCCCGGGCTGCTGATCCACCCCCTGTGGCAAATCGCCAACGCCTATTTTACCAGCCTGAAGCTGGAGCAGGAGCCTCTGCCGGACTACGTGCGCTACAGCTTTGAGTTCCGGGAGCGGTACGACGGATACACCGAGGAGCTCACCGCAGTCCATGCGGGCGGAACGGCGGCGCAGTCGGCCGAAAAAGCCCGGCAGGAAAACATCTGCACCGTCGTCAGCGGCGACACCCTGTGGGGCATCGCCAGGCGGTACGATGTGGCACTGGAGGACGTGCTGCGGGCCAACCCCGGCATCAAAAATCCCAATCTGATCCGAATTGGGGACAGGGTGGTGATCCCTTGCTGAGTATCCATCTGGAAACCTACGACGGAGAGGGCTATGTCCTGCCCATTCTGGTGAGATGGGACCTGGAGTACACCGGGGGCGTCCCCTGCGACAGTCTCACGGCGGTCTGCCTCTACAGCGCCGAGATGGCGGACATCCTGCCAAAGGCCACGCGCTTCACCGCCTACCGGGATGGCGACATCATGCTCCGGGGCGTGGTGGACGCCTACGAGATCGCCCTGTCCCGCCAGGGGTTGGTGGTCACTGTCGAGGGGCGGGGCATGGCGGCGCTGCTGCTGGACAACGAGTCGGAGGCCCTGACCTACGAGCGGGCGCTGCTCCCGGAGATTTTGGAGAATCATGTGGCCCCCTGCGGCATCACCGTCCATCAAAAGGAATCCGCCTCCGGCGGGCGGTACGCCGTGGCCTCCGGGTCCAGCCAGTGGAAGGCCCTGCAAGGATTTACCCACCGCTTCGGCGGATTCGACCCCTATTTTACGCCGGAGGGCGTCCTGGTCACCGCGTCCCTCTGGGGCAGCGGGAAGGAGCTGGAGGTCAGCGATGATTCCCCGCTGCTGTCCCTGCGCAAGCGGGAGCAGCGCTACGGCGTCATCTCCGAGGTGCTGATTCAGGACAAGGTGCAGGGCGTCAGCCATCCGGTGCGAAACCAGGAATTTATCGACACCGGCGGGCAGCGGCGGCACGTGCTGTATATGCCCCGCAGCACCGCCGAGGACCGGCGGTACACCGGGGAGTACCAGATCACGCAGTCCGCGTTGGAGCAGATGGAGATCGATCTGGAGCTGCCCCGCGCCTTCGCCGCCATGCCGGGCGACCGGGTCGGACTGGCCCTGAGCCGTCTGAACCTGTCCGGCCGATATGATGTTGTCCGCTCCCGCAGCCGGATGGACGGAGACGGGGAGCGGACGGAGCTGACACTCAGCAGGAGGTAAATGCTATGTGGCTATCCAAAACGATCTCCCTCCGACAGCGGGCGGCACAGGAGAGCACCGCCGCCGATATGGGCGTGACCACCATCGGCGGCGGCAGCGCCTCGGTGATGACAAAGGGAGAGCAGCGGGACTTGGAGGTCTTCGCCCCCGGCGGGATGGTGTGGCAGCCCCGTGCCGGAGACACCGTGCTGGTGGTCAAGGGCGGTACGGGATGTCAGGAGCAGTGCGTCGTCGCGGCCAACACAGCGGAGGCCGGACCCAGGGAGATGGCGCCGGGCGAGCTGTTTTTGTACTCCTGCGGCGGGGCCTCCATCTATCTGCGCAAGGACGGCGCCATCGCCGTCAAGGGAGACGGTTCCGCAGAGGGGAATTGGGAAGCGGCGGGCAATCTGACGTTGACCGGAGAGGTAGAGCTGAACGGACCGGTCACGGTCAACGGGACCCTCCGTATCAACGGAAGCCTGATCATTAACGGCGAGCCCTACCGTCCCTGCCACTGCGGTTGACATATAGGAGGAATACAATGGAAGCAAGAATACACAACGGGGACTACCTCCCGGACGGATTGGGCGGCATTGTACGCTGCCGCGGAACGGATGCGCTTCTGGAGCGGGTCCTGTTCCGGCTGACCGCCCACAGAGGGGGACTCCCTCCCCTGCCGGAGCTGGGGAGCCGCCTGTACCTGTTGTCCAGGGAACCGGCCTCGCAGCGGCTCTCCGCCGCGAGGCAATACGTGGCGGAGGCTCTGGCAGAGGAGGCGGTCACCGTTACGGATGTCTCTATCACGCCGGAGCAAACGCCGGGACGGGTCCACGTCACGGTGCTGCTGGATTACCAGGGAACAGAGCTATCCGTCTCTGCGGTCGTATAAGGAGGATGCAATGGAAAAAACGATAGACTCCATCTATGCGGAAATGCTCTCCGCCTTCGGCGAAGCCAGCGGGTATCTGCCCAGCGTCTCCTGTGACCTGGCGGCGCGGCTGTACGCGGCGGCGGCCCAGATTCAGGGGCTGTACCTACAGGCCCAGTGGCTGCTGGACCAGAGCTTCCCTCAGACAGCCAAGGGGGAGTATCTGGAGCGCCACGCACATCTCCGGGGCTTGCGCCGGAGCGTCGCCACCTGCGCCACGGGGACGCTGCGCTTCGGCCTGTCTCTCGCGGTGAGCGGCGATTTGACCGTGAAATCCGGGACGGTGTGCATGACGGATACGGGGGTCCGCTTTGCTACCACGGACAACGTGGTGCTGTACGCGGGAGAGCTGTATGTGGACGCGCCCGCAGTGGCGCTTGAGCCGGGAAAGGCGGGCAACGTCGCCGCCAACACGGTCACCATCATGGCAGCCATGCCAGTGGGAATCAAGGCGTGCACCAACCCGGAGGCCTTCAGCGGCGGCGACGACGCGGAGAGCGACGAGGATCTGCGCCGTCGCCTCCTGGACAGCTACCGCCGCCTGCCCAATGGGGCCAACGCCGCCTACTATGAGCAGACGGCGCTCTCCCGCACCGGTGTAGCGGCCGCCGTGGCCGTGGGACGGCCGCGGGGCGTGGGGTCCGTGGACCTGTACATCGCCACCGATGCCGGACTGCCCGATGAGACGCTGCTGGCGGAGGTAAACGAGTTCTTGCAGGAGAAGCGGGAAATCTCGGTGGATCTGCTGGTGCTGGCCCCTACGGCGCACCCTGTCAATATCTCCGTGGCCGTGCAGCCCGCTCCCGGCTTTACCTTCGAGGAGGTCCAAGCCGCTGTGGATGCGGCGCTGCGGGAGGTCTTTACCGGCGCTATGCTGGGGAAAAGCGTGACGCTGGCCTTTCTGGGGAATCTGCTCTACGATCTGGAGTGCGTACAGAACTACAGCTTCGCCTCCCCCTCTGCCGACCTGGCGGCCAGCCCTACCGCGCTCCCCTGCCTTGGGACCGTGAGCATTGTGCCTTGGGAGGTATGATATGGGATACGGCGAATATCTGAGGAATTTCCTCCGTCCGCTGGCCATCTATGACCTCTCGCCGGGAAGCCTCAGCGGCAGCGAGCTGGACGCCATGGGCGTCGGACTGGACGGGATCAGCAACCAGATGGACTATGTGGAACGGGAGAGCGCCCTGGCCACCGCCGAAGGCGAGGGCCTGCGGCGCAGAGAGGCCCTGTTTGCGCGCACCCCGGTCCACTACAGCACCGAACTGCGCCGCCAGGCCATCGCCGCGCTGCTGCGGATCGGCGGGGACTGTTTCACCCTGACCGACATCAACAACACCATTTCCGGCTGCGGCATCCGCGCCGTTGCGCAGGAGAAGGAACAGTTCGGATATATCCGGGTCATCTTTCCGGATGTGGTGGGCATCCCGGAGGGCTTTGAGCAGATTCGGGAGATCATCCTGGACATCATCCCTTGTCACCTGGATGTAGAATTTTATTTCCGCTACCTGACCTGGGAGGAGTGCGAAGCGCTCCAATACACCTGGGAAATCGTCCACCAGCGGGCGTATACGTGGCACCAATTCCAAATGGCTGTTTCAGATAAATAGGGTCAGGCCGGAGACGCGCTGCTCGTGTCTCCGGCTTGACTTATTCGCCAAATAGGATATAATAACGTTTACTGTTAGTGGGAGGTTTTTCCGTGGAGAACAATCGAGTATGTTTTCGACGGGGCATACGGGACGGTATGCCCATTGCCCTGGGCTACTTCGCTGTGGCGTTCACACTGGGCATCGCCGCCAGGAATGCTGGTTTTTCCGCCGTGCAGGCCATGGTGGAAAGCTTGACCAACAACGCGTCTGCCGGAGAGTACGCCGTCTTCTCCCTGGTGGCCGCCGGAGCGGGCTACATGGAGGTAGCCGTCATGACCCTGGTGGCCAACGCCCGGTATCTGCTGATGAGCTGCTCCTTGAGCCAGAAGCTGACGCCGGAGACGCCCCTGCGTCACCGGATGCTGGTGGCCTTTGATGTGACGGACGAGATTTTTGGTATTTCCATCGCCTATCCCGGGCAGTTGAACCCCTGGTACACCTACGGCGCCATAGCGGTGGCCATCCCCGGCTGGGGCCTGGGAACCTTTTTCGGCGTGGCGGTTGGCAACGTCCTGCCGCCGCGGCTGGTGAGCGCACTGAGCGTGGGACTGTACGGCATGTTTCTGGCCATCATCGTCCCTCCCGCGCGGAAGAGCCGGGTGGTTTTGGCGCTGGTGCTTCTGAGCTTTGCCGCCAGCTTTCTTGTCAGCCGCTGGACCCTGCTGGCGGGAATCTCATCCGGAATAAAGACGATTCTCCTGACCGTCGTCATCTCCTTAGCGGCAGCAATTCTGTTCCCGGTAAAGAATCCAGGCGAGGAGGAACAGACATGAAGAATATATGGATTTACATATTGGTATCTGCGGGCGTGTCCTATCTCATCCGTGTGACGCCCCTGGTGCTGATCCATCGAGAAATCACCAACCGGACATTGCGCTCCTTTCTCTATTACGTACCCTATGTCACCCTGGCGGTGATGACCTTCCCCGCCATTGTGGAGGCCACCCAGAGTCCCATCGCGGGGGCGCTGGCCCTGGTGGTGGGCGCTGTCCTGGCCTGGCGCGGCGGGAGCCTGTTTCTGGTAGCGACAGCCTGCTGTCTGGTGGTGCTGGCATCTGAGTTTATTCTGTTATAGAGGAGAAATGGAGTATGAAGCAAGCGCTGATTGTGATCGACATGCAAAACGGATTTCTGAATCCGGAGTCCCCTTTGTGCATCCGGATGGCCCGGGCCACGGTGCCCGCCTGCGCCCGCGTCATTGCTGCCTGCCGCCGGGCGGAGATTCCCGTGATTTTCATTAACCGCGCCTACCGCGCCGACGGCAGCGACGTGGAGTTGGCCCGCCGCCAGGTCTGGGAGGAGGGCGGGAAGCCCCTCACGCCGGGCAGCACCGGTCCCCTCTCGGTGGAAAATCCGCCGGAATTTGGCCGCCACCCCGGCGACTATGAGATCATCAAGCCCCGCTATTCCGCCTTTTTCCAGACCGCCCTGGACCTGCTTCTGCGGCGGCTGGGGGTGGACACGGTCGTGCTAACCGGGACCACCACGCCCAACTGCATCCGCACCACCTGCTACGACGCCCTCTCCCTGGACTACCAGGTGGAGATCCTGGAGGACTGCTGCTCCTCCAACACGGAGTATATCCAGCAGGCCAATCTGCTGGACATGAGAAATGCGGGCGCTTTCATCTCCTCCTCCGCCCTCTTTATGCGCAAGCTGTCCGGCCTGACGGTCCGCCCGGCGCAGATGGAGGACCTGGACCGCTGCGCGGAGATCGAGTCCGCCTGCTTCCCGCCGGAGCAGGCCGCCAGCCGGGAGGCCATCCGGGGTCGGATCGCCGCCTGGCCGGAGACCTTCCTGGTGGGGGAGCTGAACGGGCAGATTGTGGGCTACGCCATGGGTCCGGTCATTGCCAGCCCGGTCATTGCGGACGAAATGTTCGCCGATCCCAGCTGCGGTTGGTATCACAACCCCTACCAGTCGGTGTTCAGCCTCGCCGTCCACCCGGATTTCCGGGGCCAGTCATATGGCCGCATCCTGCTGGAGGCGCTGATTGAGGAGGCCCGCCGCGCTGGCCGTCAGGCCGTGGTCCTCACCTGCCGGGAGGAGAAGCTGGCCTACTACGAGAGCTTCGGCTTTGAAAACCGGGGCGTGTCCCAGTCCGTCCACGGCGGCGTGGTGTGGTATGACATGGTACTTCCCTTGTAGGTCACTCTTTTTCCATCCACCGCTCTGCCGCGTCCAGCTGTTCCTCTGCCTCCTTGCGGGAGAGCCCCTGGGCAATCATGGGATAGGCGTGCTCCATCCCGTTGGTCCTCTGAACCTCGTAGGTTCCATATTTATTGATGACATCGTCATCCCCCTCCGGCCATCCGGGCTTTCGCTCGGGTGGCTGACTTTTGTGATCCTGCATGGCATTTCACCTCCTCCGGTAGTATACCCAAAGCGGAACGGACCACGCAAAAAAATTCCCTATTTTTCAGCGGCAGCCGGGGCGGCAACCCAGGTTGCCGTATTTTTTGCCGCAATATAGCTTTATGTAAACTTCCTTGCCAAAAATTTAATTTGCACCTGCATTTTTGTTATATTGCTGAATTTCAGGTATTTAAGCACAGATTTCAAATTAGAATGTAAACTTTTTGTGAATGTGCTACCAACCAGCTACCAGGCCGTTTCTGCCAAGGGGTGCCTGGAAATGCGTCTTCCATAACCGAAATGATTTACATAAATTTGAAGCGTGCTACCAACATCTGAAAATCGTCTACCAAACTTTTTTTCATGTCCGGAAAGCCGCTGCGGTGCAGTCGTTTTCTGGACTTTTTTGTTGGGTAAGGGGCTTGATAATGGCCGTCTGGTTAGAAAAAATGGCA
>ERZ778511.1486-NODE-1486-length-15692-cov-3.715163_pt1 | contig 15692 bp, 14 predicted proteins | sample MGYA00510347_ERZ778511 | MGnify/ENA primary metagenome ERZ778511 (study PRJEB29527, sample SAMN07138967) | mouse gut metagenome | material: feces | host: mouse | place: China:Nanjing | collected 2016-01-25 ...
ATCAATACCTGAATTGTTTAACGGAAAATCCATACTTCCAGTGTGTAAACTTATCTCTTGCTGTGACAATACATCCTTCATAAGTACTCGTGCAAGAGAATCAATTGCGGCAAGTATAAAAGATATGCTAAGCGATAGTCAAAAACTTTATACCGATAAAAAATATTTTGATTTAAAAGGGTTTTCTATTCAACAATTTTACCATCAGCATAACCTAAGTAAAACACTTTCAAAAATACCTTTATTAAATCCAAATGAAATTGATGTGGATGATTTATATTCATTTATTCATGAGGCATTAGAAAGTGATTCCAGCTTATTGAACACTGACAAAACTATAAACAATCCATCTGACTCGGCATTACGAAAATGTATTAGTATATGGGATTGGCTTAAATATCATAAAGCAGCCGTTAATAATCTTAAAATTTTAGAAGCAAAATAGAATCACTCCCAAAAATCAAACGCTACAACCCCTATAAACACTGGGCTGTAGCGTTTTCCCTATCTACTCGAACTCAATCGTCCCCGGCGGCTTACTAGTCAGATCATACACCACCCGATTAACACCCTTGACCTCATTGATCACCCGGTTCATCACCCTCTGCAGCACCTCAAACGGAATCTCCGAGCACTCCGCCGTCATAAAATCCGTCGTATTTACCGCTCTCAATGCCACCGCATAATCATACGTCCGCTCATCCCCCATCACGCCGACCGACCTCATATTCGTAAGTGCCGCGAAATACTGTCCCAGTCCCGTAATCCCCGCACGGGCAATCTCCTCTCTATAGATCGCATCAGCATCCTGCACGATACGGACTTTATCTGCGGTCACTTCTCCGACGATCCGAATTCCTAACCCCGGACCCGGAAACGGCTGCCGGCTTACCAAATACTCTGGAATACCGAGCTCTCTTCCCGCCTTCCGGACCTCGTCCTTAAAAAGAAGCCGCAGCGGTTCAATTATTTCCCTGAAATCCACACAGTCAGGAAGTCCGCCCACGTTGTGATGAGACTTAATCACGGCCGATTTTCCCAGACCGGATTCTATCACGTCTGGATAGATCGTTCCCTGAACGAGAAAATCCACAGCGCCGATCTTACGCGACTCCTCTTCAAACACGCGGATAAACTCTTCGCCGATGATCTTACGCTTCTGTTCCGGCTCCGTTACACCAGCTAATTTATCATAAAAACGCTGCTGGCAGTTCACGCGGATAAAATTTAGATCATACGGGCCATCCGGGCCAAAAACAGCCTCAACTTCATCGCCTTCATTCTTACGAAGAAGTCCGTGATCAACAAACACACAAGTCAACTGCTTCCCGATCGCTTTCGACATGAGAACGGCGGCCACAGACGAATCCACTCCACCGGACAGCGCGCACAAAACGTTACCTTTTCCCACTTTCTGTCGGATCGACGAGATCGTATCCTCCACAAAGGAAGACATCTTCCAATCGCCGCGGCAGCCGCACACATGGGTAACAAAATTGGACAACATCTTTAAGCCGTCCTGTGTGTGCATCACCTCCGGATGGAACTGGGTCGCATATAGATTCTTTTCCGGCAGTTCCATCGCCGCGACCGGACAAACCGGAGTCGTCGCACAGACCCGGAAACCGGCAGGCGCTTTTGAAATGTAATCGGTATGGCTCATCCAGCAGATCGTCTTCTCGCTCACGCCATCAAAAAGAAGGGAGGACTGGTCCACGGTAACCTCAGCCTTTCCATATTCACTCACGGGGGCGGACTCCACGCTTCCACCCAGCGTATAGGCCATCAATTGTGAACCATAACAGATACCAAAAATTGGAATACCCAGGTCAAAAATCCTCTTGTCATATCTCGGGGCTTCCTCACCATAAACGCTGTTAGGGCCACCGGTAAAAATGATCCCTTTGGGGTTCATCGCCTTTATTTCATCCAGCTTAAGCGTATAGGGGTGCACTTCACAGTACACGCTGCATTCCCTCACGCGCCTGGCGATCAATTGATTATACTGCCCGCCAAAATCCAGTACAATAACAAGTTCCTTATTCAAGGTAATTCCTCCTTCACTTATCCGTCTTTGACCGAACCAAAAACCGGTTCACATATCGTCACGTTTCATCACTTTTTGCAGTAAGTATAGCAACAAACACTACGTTTGTCAAGCAGGACGGCATGCCGCCTGCCGCCTGCCGCAAATACCCACGACGGACACCCGCAAAAAAAGAAGCCTCCCGCCTGCAAACCGGGAAGCTCCTTTTTTTCGTTGTAATGACTCGTTACATGGATCAGCTGAGGGTTTTCGCTTTCACTTTCGAATACGTTCCCCAGACCTTTTTGCCGTTTACCGTTGTGTAAGCGCGCACTTTATAATAATATTTCACCTTTCTTGCCGTTGTCTTTTTATAAGACACCGTCGCTCCAGAAGTAACCGTTTTGATCTTGGAAAATCCGCTCGTTTTCGATTTGGAGCGGTAAATGCGGTAACCGGATGCACCGGACACCTTATTCCACGATATCGTCACTTTCTTCTTCGAAGCTTTTGCGACCGAAAGCGCGCCTGGTGCAGCCGGAACAGCCTTTCCGGACACGACCGGGGAATATTCACCGAAGTAATAAACGCCGTCGATCAGGCGGTACGCACGGACTTTATAGTAATACGTCGTACCACATGCGATCCCCGAGTTTGTATAGGTAACTTTTGAATTCGATGTGATGGATTTGATTTTCGTAAATCCACTCGTTTTCGAAGTCGAGCGGTAAATCCGGTAGCCAGTCGCGCCATCGACACCTTCCCACGTAAGCTTCACTTTATTATAAGCTGTGCTCGCTACGGTAAGCGTAGGCACTTTGGCAAGCGTAACCGACTTATCCGCAAATTCCGACTTATCCGCATGAATGGTCACCGTAACGGTCTGCTTCGTGCCAGGAATCACATAGGTATACGTAAAGGAAGAAGGAATTTCCGTTGCCTTCGACCAAACGACCGCATTTACCGTATCTTTGTAAACACCGCCGTCCGAAATCGTTTCCGGTTTCGCGGCACCGGTCGGGAGAACGACGCCGCAGAACGAATCTTCGCCGACTTTCACGGTCTCAACTTTTAATTTCAGCACACTTTTCCGGTTTTCCAAAACTTTCAGGTTCTTCAAAGAAGAGACATTCAGGTTGACAAGCGCATTGCCGTCACTATACAGCTGCTCGAGCGCCAAAAGGCCGTCTAAGCTGAGAGTATTAAGGGCATTGTCACTGCAGTCAAGCGTTGTGAGATTGTAAAGGCCTGCTAAATTGAGAAGGCCGATGCGGTTATTGCTGCAATCCAGTTCCTTGATCGTCGTAAAGTTCGCCAGATTCAACAGCGCGAGACTGTTGTTGCTGCAGTTGAGCTGCTCCAAAACCGTTTCCTTCGCAAATGTGATCTCCACCAGATTATTATAAGAAACATCAAGTTTTTTCAGCTGTGTCATTGTAGACAGATCAAGCAGCTGAAGGTTGTTGTGCGAACAATCCAGTTCAGTAACGCCGGTAAAATACTCGATTCCTTTCAGGTTCACGATCCCGAGTCCCCTTACATCAAGAACACCTGTATACGCTTTCAGCGTTTCGAGCATCTCCTTGGTAAACGTTTCATCATCCTTAATTTTTCCCGCAAAAAACGATTCATTTAAAAATTTACGGAACTCATCATCCGGTATCGCAGTCTTAAATGTAGTGCCAGCCGGAATTTCAATCGCAGACGTATCTGTAGATACGATCGGTGCTATCGATGGTGCCGGAACTTCTTCTGCTCGTACTGCTGTCATGGCAAATAATGGAACGATCATCACTCCACATGCCGTTACACATGTCTTTTTCCAAAAATTAGTCATATTTTACCTCATTTCTGCGCTGCTTTTGCGCATCAAGCAAAGTTTGTGCAAGCAGCGCGCAGTCACAAACTTGCCAAGTGAAAATTTATTTTCACTCTTCTCTCCTTTTCCGCGACACATATTACAAGCCGCGAATAATACCATGAGATGATGGATATATTACCCATTTTTTCTTAACAGTCTCAAGTATAAACTACTAATTTGACAGTTTTTTGTTCAAAATTTGACAAAAAAAAGTCATCCGCAGACATATTTGATCGCCCTGTGACAGCACCATATTTCCGTCTGTTTAAAGCATCCTCCGTTTTCGCCGTCGAGGGTAAATGGAATTTCTTCCTCCGAATCAATCCTGAATTTCTGGCCGTGGAACCCTAATATCTGATCATTCGGTTCCAATTTCACAAAGGAATTGAGAACCGCCTGCAGTTCGGACGGCGTTTTCGGTTTCCTGATAAAAACACCTTCAAAAAGGCCGTCATTGAGCAGAACTTTTTGATTCTTAAAAAACGAAAAGCCGCCGATGCTTTTTGCGTTGCTCACCATCCCAAAAATAAAATCATCCTCGATCGTCTCAGAACCGGCCTGTATCACGGCATGGTAGGCCTTGATATTCCCGAGCTGCGCCATCCCCTCTAACAGATAGGCGGTGCGTCCCAGAAAATTTTTGGCCACCTGCGACGTCTCATAGGATACTGCGGTAAAAGCGCCGAATGCGCATACATACGTAAAACAGCTTCCATTCATCATTCCGATATCTACCGGTTTTATGTTATCATGCGCCGACACTTTGGCAGCCAGTTTCACGCGCATCGGGATCTTTAACCCCCTGGCAAAATCATTGACTGTCCCCGTCGGTATATAGCCGCATACAGGACGCTCCTCGGGAAGCATTTCCATCAGCCCCTGCGTCACCTCATGCAGTGTGCCGTCGCCGCCCGAGCACACGATCCGATCATACTCCCTGCCGCTTTCCATGACGATCTCTGTCGCCTCAGCCTCGCGCTGCGTCGCGTAGACAGTCACCTCGTAATCCGCCTTCATATATGTTTCAACGACATCCGAAAGTTTATTTTTCATCGTCCCTTTTCCCGCATGGGGATTGTAAATGAACAACAATCTCTTTTTTCGCATTCCGCACCTCCTAATCTGTAATCAGCATCGCATCCCCGAAACTAAAAAACCGGTAACCCTCCCGGACTGCCTCCTCATACGCCCGGAGAACAAACTCACGGCCGGCCAGCGCGGAAACGAGCATCAAAAGCGTTGACTCCGGCAGGTGAAAATTTGTGATCAGTTCATCCATCACCTGAAAACGGTAACCGGGATAAATAAAGATCTGGGTATCCGATTCAGCCGCTCTCACCATTCCTTTTTCCGCCGCCGACTCCACCGTCCGGCAGCTCGTCGTCCCGACACAGATCACACGCCCTCCCTCTCTTTTTGCCCGGTTGATCTTTTCTGCCTCTTCGGGTTCGATAAAATAATGCTCCGAGTGCATGTGGTGGTTTGACACATCATCCACCTTGACCGGACGGAACGTACCAAGCCCGACGTGCAGCGTCACATTTGCCACCGACACCCCTTTTTCTTCGATCGTCGAAAACAGTTCTTCCGTAAAATGAAGTCCCGCCGTCGGCGCGGCGGCAGAACCGTCGTAGCGGGCATATACAGTCTGATAGCGGTTCTTATCTTCCAGCGTGTGGGTAATATACGGCGGCAGGGGCATCTGCCCGAGCTCGTCCAAAATCTCCTCAAAGATCCCGTCATAGAAAAACCGGATCAACCGGTTACCATCCTCCTGTACATCTACGACCTCACCGTAGAGCCGTCCGTCGCCAAAATTTATTTTCGCCCCGGCCCTCGCCTTCCTGCCCGGTTTCACAAGCGTCTCCCACACATCGCCCTCCCGGCGTTTCAGCAAGAGAAACTCGATCACTGCGCCCGTATCCTCCCGCACCCCAAAAAGCCTGGCGGGAATAACTTTCGTATTATTCCTGACTAGACAGTCTCCCGCCCGCAAATAGTCCACAATATCCGTAAATGTACGGTGCTCGATCCCACCTGTTTTCCGATGGAGCACCATGAGCCTTGACGCGCTCCGGTCCGCGATCGGCTCCTGCGCGATCTGCTCCTTCGGCAGTTCAAAATAAAAATCACTCGTCTTCACCCGTAATCTCCTCCCAATGCGAAATATGTCATAAACCCGATCATGTTATATTCTATATGATAATGGAAATCTTTGCAATAAAATACTGGCGGTTTTCATAAAATAATAGTATAATAATATTATCAGGAAAATCAAGCAAATACGGAAAGGAGGTACATATCCCGTTATGGCAATTACTACTTACGCGGCGATCACCGTAGACTCCAGTGAACTGGCGATGAAAGTTTACGAAATGTCCAAGCCGCACGGCATCGTAGAGATCACACATATAAGGCACCGCCTTTCTCTGGGCAGTGAAATTTTTACGACCGGACAGATCTCTTACCGCACCATGTCTGAAATCTGCCGTGTACTCGAGGATTTTAAAAAGGTAATGGAAGAATACAAAGTATCTGCTTACCACGCCTTTGCCACAGACGCCTTCCGGGAGGCATCAAACAAACTCGTCGTATTGGATCAGATCAAGCTCCAGGCAAATATAAAAGTACGGATCTTAAGTAACAGCGAGGAGCGCTTCCTATGTTACAAGGCCATTTCCATGAATGAAAAAGTCTTTACACATATGATCAATGAAGGGGCACTCATTGCCGACATGAGCGCGGGCAGCGTTCAGCTCTCCCTGTTCAGCGAAGGAGCACTTTCGTTCACCCAGAAACTCAAACTGGGAGCGTCCCGCATCAGCGAACTCCTCCACGCACTGGAACCGGAAATGTTCAGCTATCACGAACTTATTTCCGAATATATCGATAAAGACTTAATCACATTTTTTAATTTGTACCTCCAGAATAAAGAAATCCCCCACACGATCATGATGGGATCTAAAGTTCCCGAAATAATCCAACATGTCGTGGAATGGGACAAGGATTTCACCGGTATGATATCACGGAAGACGTTTTCAGACATGAAACTGTCCGGGCTATTAGGGAGTGAACAGTCGGAAATGATCATTCCGACCATCCTTCTCTTGAAAAAAATCGTCTCCTTAACGGATTGCGATGACATATACCTTTCGTCTACCGATCTGTGCGACAGCATGGCCGCTGAATACGCGGAAAAGAAAAATATAAGGAAACCAAAGCACGATTTCACGGAAGACATCATTGCCACCGCCAAAAACATTGCCCGCCGCTACGGGGTGGACATGGATCATGTGGACAATGTTTCCTATCTGGCGACGGAAATTTTTGACAGCATCCGCAAACTTCACGGCCTGGGAAAACGGGAACGCCTTCTTTTGCAGATCGGCGTCATCCTTCACAGCTGCGGCGCCTACATCAATATGTGCCAGACGAGGGAAAATTCGTACAAGATCATTATGAGCACGGAGATCATCGGCATTTCGCATCAGGAGCGGGTCATCGTGGCAAATATCGTCCGCTATAACAGCGAGTTCTTCCCGACCTATGAAGACATCGAGGACGAGATCACGAGAGACGATTACATCACGATCGTAAAGTTGTGCGCGCTCCTCCGGCTAGCCAATGTGCTCGATAAAAGCAATCAGCAGAAAATTAAATGTGTGCGCGTGTCACTGCGGGAAAACTCCCTTCAGATCGTCGCGCATACAATGGCCGACATCACGTTGGAGACCGGTTTATTCCACCGGAAGGCGGACGTATTCGAAGAAGTTTTCGGCATCCGCCCCGTCATAAAGAAACGACGCGCAACGCCATCACCAAAGAACAAAAAAATGTAAAGGAAGTGCAGCATATGAGCAAATTTTACAACAGGGAACTGAGCTGGCTCGGGTTTAACTACCGGATCTTATCCGAAGCAAAAGATAAAACCATTCCTCTCATGGAACGGCTGAAGTTTTTAAGCATTACCGCCTCAAACCTGGACGAATTCATCATGATACGCGTTGCCTCACTAAAGGATATGGTGCACGCGAAATATACAAAAAAGGATATTGCCGGACTCACACCGAAAGAACAGCTCGCCGCCATTTCACAGGGAACCCACGAACTGGTAGACGCCCAGTACAACACGTATAACCGCTCGATTCTTCCCTCACTGAAACGGCAGGGACTAAAGATCATCACACAGTATGAAAATCTCACGAAAGAGCAGGCAGAATACGTCGACCACTTCTTCCGGCAGGAAGTCTATCCGGTGCTGACTCCGATGGCCGTGGATTCATCGCGCCCATTTCCGCTGATCCGCAATAAGACGCTGAATATCGCCGCCCTGCTCGTGGACAAAAAACAAAAAGATACGATCGATTTCGCGACGGTACAAGTTCCGTCCGTACTGCCGAGAGTCGTTCATGTTCCCTCTGAAACCGAGGGGGAAACGGCCGTCATCCTTTTGGAACAGGTCATTGAAAAGAATATACAGAAATTATTCCTCAATTATAAAGTGGTCTCCGCCTCGCCGTACCGCGTCATGCGGAATGCCGATCTGACGATTGACGAGGACGAAGCCGCCGACCTTTTGATCGAAATCGAAAAGCAGATCAAAAAACGCCAGTGGGGGGAAGCCATCCATCTGGAAGTGGAAGCCGGCATCGACAAACGTCTCCTGCGCATATTAAAAAAGGAACTTCGTATTTCGGAAGAAGACATTTTCAAGATCAATGGGCCTCTTGACCTGACATTCCTCATGAAAGTGTACGGCATGGAAGGCTACGACCATCTGAAAGATGTGCCATTCCACCCACAGCCGCCGAGAAACCTCGATCTGAACCGGGATCTGTTTGAACAGATCCGGGAAGGGGACATTCTCCTCCATCACCCGTACGAGACGTTTGACCCGGTCGTTAATTTCGTGCGCGCCGCGTCCAAAGATCCTGACGTCCTGGCGATCAAGCAGACACTCTACCGCGTCAGCAGCCACTCACCCATCATCGCCTCTCTCGCGCAGGCCGCGGAAAACGGCAAGCAGGTGACGGTCCTTGTCGAGCTGAAAGCGCGGTTTGACGAAGAAAACAATATCGTCTGGGCACGCAAACTCGAAAAAGCCGGCTGCCACGTCATATACGGGCTCGTCGGATTGAAAACCCACAGCAAGATCACGCTCGTCGTGCGGAAAGAGGAAGACGGCATACGTCGCTACGTCCATCTCGGCACCGGAAATTACAACGATTCCACGGCAAAACTCTACACCGACATGGGCATGTTTACGTGCAAGCGCCCGTACGGCGAGGACGCCACCGCCGTGTTCAATATGCTCTCCGGTTATTCGGAACCGCTCGTATGGAACAAACTCTCACTCGCGCCCAACTGGCTGCGTGAGAAATTTGTCTCTCTCATCAACCGGGAGCGCGACAACGCCAAGAGTGGTAAACCGGCAAAGATCATCGCCAAGATGAACTCCCTCTGCGACGCGGGCATTATAAACGCCCTCTACGATGCCTCCGCTGCCGGTGTCGAGATCGAACTGATCGTTCGCGGGATTTGCTGCCTCAAACAGGGCCTCAAGGGAATGAGTGAGACGATCCACGTCCGTTCCATCGTCGGTGCCTTTTTGGAACACTCCAGGATCTTCTATTTTGAAAACGACGGAAAACCAGAGATTTATATGGGAAGCGCGGACTGGATGCCGAGAAACCTCGACAAGCGGGTCGAAATACTCTTCCCCGTGGAAAACGAAAGCCTGAAAGAACAGATCATGCACATACTGGAACTCCAGCTTTCCGATAATCTGAAAGCACATATCCTTCAGCCGGATTCCACCATTGACAAAGAGGCTGCCAGCCCAGTCAATGTATACGGCGGGATTTATAAAAAGGCAGAACGCCGCGGGAAGGCACCGATCGGGGCACAGATGACGTTTTGTAAGGAGGCGAAGGAAGCGGGGCATTCCTAAAAATAAGAGAGCACCGCTAATGGACCAAGTAGTCCGGAACGGTGCTCCCTTTTTTACTTACAAAAAGAACCTTTGCCACTTTCGTTCATAAATCATATGTTAGCAATAGCTCTTTTGACTAAAATAACGATTCACTGCCGAACAGAATCGGATAAAATTTGTTTATAAATACCTCCACATCGACAGTATAAATATTTCGGTATAATTCACCTATGTACGGCTGGAGGCCAAACTTCACCGAGTAGGATTCCAGTCCTTTTTTTCCTGCCAATTCTTTCATTTTCCGTACAAATTTATCCGATGAGGGGGATGTCGGATATGATCTGTTATCTGGTGTGTACTTTTTTTCATTGTAAACAATGATCAGTACTGTGTGTTCTGCAAGATGCGACCGGCACTGGTCATCATTCATCATTAACAGCGCCAGACTATCAAATGCCTTATTCTTAATATTCGTCACATCCACATTTCCCTCACTCTGATTTTTAAATTCAATCAGATATCGGATATGATCTTTTTCCAAATACGCATCGCACGAACATGTGGCTTCCCCTCGATAAAACTTGCATATATTCTTTCTTACTCCATCAAAATTTACGACTCGATGATCCGGATCGTCATCATAGATCAGAATCTCATGGTTCTCTTTATCTCTGGAAGCTTCGCTTAAGCTGCAGAGAAAGGAACGGTACTCTTTTACTTTATTCATCTTTTACTCCATTTGCGCGCTTCTTCCTCTTATCCCTTACATTTCGAGTGGTTTATATAACAACTCATAAATCTTTTCCGTGTTCCCTGTCACATCGACGGAATAACATAACCCGTCTGCATCTTTTTCCATTAGATAATATTTCCCCCGATCCGCTATTTCATTTTCCGCCATTTTCACTTCGATGGCATGGATAAAATACGGACTGTGTGTGTTGAGATAAATATAGATACCTAGATCTTTCTGCATACGGACAAGAATTTCGGCAAAAACCACCTGCCATTCGGGATGCAGATTGATCTCAGGTTCATCAATCAGCAAAATATCTCCTTTTCGCAATGAACCATTTTCAAGCAGCCTCTGTATGACGACAAATATTTTTAATCCTGCAGATAAATTAGAAATATCCACACTATGATCCATGCTTTGGTCATAAAACGTAAACTCCTCTGCCCCTTCCATTCTTAATGTTCCGTGCGTCACCTTGTTCATGATTACGTCTACAATATTATTAATCTCCTTTGCACTCATATAATCTTCCAGTGTTTCCTGCGAAGCAGCCTCTCTTCCTAAGAGATGAAACAATCCATTGGAAACAAACGATATTTCCTCGCTATGTCTGCTTTTTGTTTTATATGACTGAAAAGCATCCAAAACATTTTGCGACTCGATATACACTGCCTTTTGGTCAAAAAAAGAAACATAATCATATGCCAGCAATTCATTCTTTTGAAACTCCATATGAAACTGTAATTCAGAACTCTCCCACTCAAACCTGCCCTTATCTGTTATACAGAAATGATTAATCTGATTTTTAAAAACCTGGTTAAAATATGATTCTACCAAATACTCTATATAATCATTATCGGATCTTTGTATTACCCCACTAATCCCTTCGCATAAAATTTCAATATCTTCGCTTTGAATGATGTCATATTTACGCAGCCGTTCATAAATATCTTTTTTTACTACAAAATCCCCTTCCTTTTTCCATGTCAACAATAATTCATTCGTTAACTCTTTATCAAACTTAGATGCAATATCAAAAGGAGAATAATTCTTTGTTATATCACGATGATTTCTTAATCCCAAAAAAATCTCCCTCCAAATACTATCCCTTCTAGCATCCAATATTTTATCAGGAAGATCCTTGTAAGCGTTCAATGTAGCATAAACAGACTTTCCAACCGTGGTTTTTCCTGTCCCGTTTAACCCAGCTGTAACCGTAATCCCATTGATTTCAATATCTGCCATTTTAAGAATAGCTACATTTTCCAAAAATATTTTCATTCCAATCATTTGCCTCCTTTTCAACTAACCCTATTATAACCCGCAACTCAAAATCAAATAACATTTCTTCTAAAGTATAAACTTAAAATCATTATAATATAGACTCTTCTAAGACGCAAGCTTTTCTTATTCCAAATAAAAAATCATTTTCCCTCTCACGCACTCCCCTCCCCCGGAATCGACTGCTCGACGAGCCGCTGCATCCTCCGGTCTGCCCTAGCCATCAGATCAGCTGTTTTCTTCAACTGCCGGTGCATCTCCGTCGTAAACGCCACATCCTTTTTATAACGCAGCTGGTGCTCGGTACTCGCCCAAAAATTCATGGCGATCGTCCGAAACTGAATCTCGATCGGCACTTTCCGCTTCTGATCGGAAAAAAAGACGTCGATCATTACGATCACATGCAGGCTTCGATAGCCGTTATCTTTCGGACTTTCTATGTAATCTTTCACGCGGTATACTTCGACATCTGTCTGGTTCATGATCATCCTCGCCACATGGTAAACGTCCGAAATGAATGGACAGATCACACGCACGCCCGCGATATCATATATATTTCCCATCATACAGCTCACGGTAAGCGGCAGTCCCTTTTTCTTCATCTTCTCGATGATGCTGTCTGATGTTTTCACCCGGCTCTTTATGCTCTCGATCGGATTCCTGTCATTGCAGTACTGGAATTCCTTATTTAAAATCTCAAGTTTTGCTGTGATCTGCTGGATACCCGCCTCATAAAAAAACATAATCTGCCGGTACTGATTTTCCATATTCAAAAAATCATTTGTCTGGGGCAGCATCAACTCGGAATCATCATCGGATACAACGTCCACCACTTCCCAGCTGCCATCCTTTTTCGTCGTCAATTGGTTTAAAAAATTCTTCATTTTCTCACATCCTTATCGTTCCCCTAAAAGATAACACTTTTTGCTAATTCATCTGCCAGATCATTGTATTTGTCACCAGAATGTCCCTTCACTTTCACAAAACGGATATCTATTTTATCACAAATGGAATCAAAATACTCCTTATAGGCTCTCGTTCCTTCTTTATTCGTTTTCCAATCCCCGAGACACCAGGAAGCAATTCCCTGGTAATCATGGTAAATGCAGAGAGATCGCATACCAAATTCCAAGGCCTTTTTCATCGCGAGTTCCGACCCCATGATCTCCCCCGCCACATTCCGCATGGAAGCAAGTTCCTTATTTTCTCCCTTCTCCGCAAAATGCAGCTCCTCCTCCCCCCACAAAAATACCACACCGCAGCTATACTCTCCTGTCGCTACATTATAACTTCCGTCCACATAAGCCACCGCCGTCTGTGGATCCGGTAAAACGACGGCGCCCTCGCCGACTCCAGCGTCCGCTGACACTCCCGTAACCGCTCTACCTGGCACGTCTTCCACCGAACCGATATATGCTTCCGCCTCCGCCAACGTCGGAAAACTTTTATAGAGCGCACCAGACACCCCGTCCACCTGACTCTTACAATCCTCCCAAGTCAGATAAATGCCCGGCGTCTTTCCCACCTTTACCGCGTAATATTTCTTTTTCGCCATGACGTCCTCCTGTTCTCAAATCCCTTTCAAATACGCAATTTCCTCTTCTGTCAAAAAACGCCATTCCCCTGCCGCCAATGATGGATCCAGTTCCAAACCAGCCATTTCCACACGCTTCAGAGCGACAACCCGTTTTCCCAAACATCCAAACATACGCTTCACTTGATGGAATCTGCCTTCACTGATCGTGAGGTAACAACTATGTTCTGTCAAAATCTCCATCTTGGCCGGCTTTGTCAAACGCTTCTCCCCAATGTCGATCCCACTCCGCATTTTTTCCATATCCTTCTCATCCACCGCAGCATCCAGCTCCACATAGTATTTCTTAGGAACATGACGCCCTGGCGACAAGATCCGGTGGGCAAGCGGCCCATCGTCTGTCAGGATCAGCAGGCCCTCCGTGTCTTTATCCAGTCTCCCCATCGGAAATAGATCTTTTGCCACATAGGGCGGAGGGCTGCCCGATGACTGATCCACGCCGCTCCGGACACAATCCAAAACCGTTTTATGCTCACCGTCTACCGTCGCTGACACAACCCCCGACGGCTTATTCATCATCATATACTGATAATCTGCGCCCCGGATTTCTAAACCACCTAAAAAAACAGAATCGGAGAATGAAACCTTTTCATCCCCCTTCGTCACCACTTCTCCGTTTACGCTGACCTTCCCGTCCCGAACCGCCTTTTTTGCCTGGGAACGAGTCATGTCAGTAAAATCCGATATGTATTTGTCCAATCTCACACTCATACCTGCAAATTTCCTTTTTCCACATTTGGCCTGATAAAAGCTTCATACGCATACTCCCACAATTGTTCTGAACCGTATTTGGTGCACTCCTGCCTTCCCAAAACCTGCCCGAGGTGCACGCCGTGTTCCCGCCACGCCTTTCCATCAGTCGCCGCATTCAGCATGAGCGGCTGGATATTATCCATCGCGCGGGCAAAGCGCGCCTCTGGCGTAACCGCGGCCTCAAATTCATCCCACAGCTCCCGGAACCGGACACCCTGATCATCCGGCAGCAGTCCAAATAACCGCTCTGCCGCCATCCGTTCCCGCTCGCGCTGGGTCGTCTTCCCCTCCTCATCATACGCATACGTATCCCCGGCATCGATCTCCACGATATCATGGATCAAGATCATAGAAATCGTCCGTAACACATCAATATCCTCATTGGCATACTCACTGAGTAAAAGTGCCATTACCGCCATATGCCACGCATGTTCCGCATCATTTTCCTTTCTCCCTGCCCCTGTCAGATACGTCTGCCTGCCAATAAACTTCTCTTTATCAATTTCCCTAAAAAAGTCAAACTGCCTCTCCAGTCTTTCGCTCTCCATGCCAGCCCTCCCTCGCGATCCAACCAAACCATTCTATTCCATTCCCCCACCTTTTATCACACCAAACGCCTGCGCCATCTCTTAATCCCGCCGGATCACGGCCAACGGGTTGACCTCCACTTCATCATGCCGGTACCAGTGCCACAAGATCACCCCGGCCGCCGCCGCGATCAACGTCAAAACAATCATAAGCGCAATATCCGTCCCCAATTCCGTTGTGCGGAACAGATAACGCAGTACAACATTAATGATCATGATCGCCTCATAAACACCAATCACGAAAAGCCACGTCATTTTCTTATTATTCTGAATATAATACTTCCCCATAATGAGAGCGATCCCAAAAATAATGACAAACATGAGCAGGCACTTATACAGCCCCGAAATCAAAGACCCCGCTGTCGTACTCAAGATCGACTGCTGGATCAACTCATCCGCCTGGCACGTCCCCGCATTCATCTGAACCGAAAGGTACAGACTGTACGCATACGGATAAACCAACTCAATCCCAATCTTTCCAAGCGAAAACCCAATCCCGACCGCCGCGCTCCGATACAGCGAAATCTGCTTCTGGTTCGTCAGGTAAATACCCCAGTATAAACTCGCCGCCGTACACCCCGTACTGACGAGCGTGAGCAGAAACTGAACGATAACCGCCCGAACTATTTCATTCCCTGCGATCGGCGCGCTCATCAAAAACGCTCCAATAAACAAATAGAACACATACTGCCAAACATACCCAAGAACCCCATACCCTACCGCACCCGAAAGCCCCGACTCAATCTTACTGGAGCGGCCTTTCAGCAAAAGAACACAGCCAAACGGAACCGCAACCCCGATCAGCACACAAACTGCCATCATACCCATCGTAAATACAGAAATCATATCTCTAACCATCCTAACCTTTCTTCAATCGTACAATATTTAGTATAACGGAAAGAAAGGGGAAAGTCAATGGGGG
>ERZ778511.1488-NODE-1488-length-15679-cov-5.053635_pt1 | contig 15679 bp, 17 predicted proteins | sample MGYA00510347_ERZ778511 | MGnify/ENA primary metagenome ERZ778511 (study PRJEB29527, sample SAMN07138967) | mouse gut metagenome | material: feces | host: mouse | place: China:Nanjing | collected 2016-01-25 ...
GGCTCCGGCGCAGGGGCCGCCCCTCCGCCGCCCATGAGCCGCTCGATCTCCTCCTGGCTCAAGGTGCCGCCGGAGGAGGGCGCGGGCTCTGGCGCAGGCGCGGGGGCGGGCGCTCCGCCCATCTCCGCATCCACGTCCAGACCCATACCGGCCACCAGCTCCTTGGCGAGCTCCACGCTCATGACGTTCATGAACTCGCTCTCCACTACGCCCTCAATACTCAGCTGGAAGCTCACCACCACGATGGGCCCGGTCCTGACGGGGAAGTGCTTCTCGCGGACCTCGTCCAAGTCGGTCAGCTCGAAGGACTCCGGTGTAGAGATGTTCACCATCCGCCCCAGCAGGTCGCTAAGCGCCGTGGAGGCCGCGCCCATCATCTGGTTCATGACCTCGCAGACCACGCTGATGCTCAGCTCATCCATCTGGAACTCCTCGTCGGGGGTCTCCGTGCCCAGCAGAATATCCACGATGGCTTTCACGTCGCTGCGCTTGAGCATCATGATGTTGCTGCCCTCCAGGCCGCACACATACTTGATCTCTACGCCGATGGCCGGTTCGATCCGCCCCAGGGAAAAGTCCTCCGCGTTGATGACCTGTACCGTGGGGGTCGTGATGTCCACGCGGTGGTCCAGCATATTGGAAACTGCCGTAGCGGAGGAGCCGAGGCTGATATTCATGGCCTCCCCGATGGCGTCGATCACCATCGGACTAAATGTTACTTCACCCATAAGGATACGCTCCTTTACGCCTTAATATATGTCTCACCGATTTTCACGGCCATTTGCTTGTTATAGATCCCCATGCGCCCGTCGAACCACCGCCTGCCGCTGATGTTCAGGAAGATGGGGGAGTCCTTGGGCTGCTTGATGTCCACCACGTCGCCCACGTTGAGGTGGAAAATGTCGCTCAGCTGCAACTCCGTCCGGGCCAGCTCTGCCACGATCTCCAGGTCGGAATCCCGCAGGGTGTCGAAGATCTCCTCCGACTTGTCCTCGCCCCGGGAGCGGTGCACCGTGTCCCGGCTGATCTCCGTGAAGATGTTGGTGAGCATCTCCCCCGGCAGACACATACTCAGCCGCCCGCTGCTGTTGGGAAACCGGATGTCCAGCCCCACGATGACCACGGTGTCGTCGTAGCCGATGAGCTGCACCAGGGTGGGGTTGGTCTCCGTGCGCACGTAGGAGAACTTCAGGTTGATGTAGTTCTCCCAGCTGCGCCCCATGAAGTCCAGCATGTCCCGGATGATGTCCGCGTACATGTTCAGCTCCAGGTCCGTCAGCTTGTAGTCCGGGTCCAGCCCGTCGTCGGGCTCCCCGTCGCCGCCCATCATCCGGTCCATCATGGTCAGCAGCACCGGCGTAGCCAGGTGGACCAGGATGGGGGACTCCTCCTGGAGCTCCTCCCGGTCGATCTTCGCCAGAGCCAGCACGTCGCCCTCGCGCAGCGCGTTGGAGAACTCGTAGTAGCGCAGCTCCTCGATGGACGCCACCTCGATCTCGCAGGTGGAGTGGAACATCGCGTTCATCCGCGAGTTGATGACCCGGGTGTAGTTCTCATAGATGCTGCTGAGGATCTTCAGACGGTCCTTACTGAACTTCCTGGGACTGTAGAAGTCGTACTTCTTATACTTTTTTTCCGGGGCTTCCTCTTTCTTGGCGCCCGCGTCAAGATTCCCGCTCTGGGCTGCCGCCAGCAGGGCGTCGATCTGACTTTGTGATAAGACTTCTGCCATATTGTCTCCTCATTCCCAACTTTGGATTCCGGGCGCCCTCCAGCGGGGCGCTGTCAGCTCTGACCGATATGGGGAGCGGCCTCACTCCGCCGCCGCGGTCTCGGCCGGTATCATGCCGGGCATCTCCCGCTCCGTGGTGGTGTAATACTCCTTCACGCTCCCGGCCATGGGGCTCTCCAGCTCCTGGTCGGCCAGGGCGATCATGATCTCCACCCGGCGGTTCTTCGAGCGGTCGCTCTCCTCCACGTTCCCCGCCACGGGGAGCCACTGGCCGTGGCCCTCGGAGGTGAGGCGCGCGCCCTGGAGGTTGGCGTTCTCATACAGGAAGGCCACCACCTCCGACGCGCGGTCCGCGCTCAGACGCCAGTCGAAGGAGGGGTCGTAGGTCCCCTGCGCGGTGGCCGTGTGGCCGCTGACCCGGATCTCGTCAATAAAGGGCTTCAGATCCTCCAGCATGGGACACAGCCCTCCCAGGGCCTCCCGGGCCCGGTCGGTCAGCCGGTAGCTGTTGCCGCCGAAGAAGGTGTCGTCGCTGAAGCTGATGTACATATACCCGTCGCCCGTGCTGTAGCTGACCGTGTCGGAGTCCGCCTGCCCGGCGGAATACTCCGCCAGGTACTCCAGGATCATATCCTGTATCTCGTTGACCTCGTCCTGGGTCATGGGCATGTCGTCGCCCAGCTCCTGGTCGCTGGTGCCGTCGGGGCCCAGGGGCTTGGTGTCGGTGGAGACCTCCGCGTCCTTGTTGAAGCTCTGGACGATCATCATCCACTTCTCCTCGCTGATGGTGGACATGGAGTAGAGCAGCACGAAGAAGCACAGCAGCAGCGTCACCATGTCGCCGTAGGTGTCCATCCAGTTGGCGCCGCCGCCTCCGCTTGATTTTTTCTTGATAGAAGCCATAGCTCATTTCCCTCTCTGCGCGAAGCGTTTACTCGGCCTCGCCCTTCCCCTTCTTGGCCGCGGAGCCGTCCCGCTGGCGCTGGGCCACGAAGGTCAGCAGCTTCTCCCGCAGGGCCTTGGGGTTGGACCCCGCCTGAATGGACATGATGCCCTCCACGATGATGAGCTTGCAGAGGGTCTCCTCCTCGTCCCGCTGGCGCAGCTGGTTGGCGATGGGGCCGAAGACCATGTGGGCCATGACGCACCCGTACAGGGTGGTCACCAGGGCGGTCGCCATGGCGGGACCCAGATCGCCGCCGCCGCTGGACACGTCCATTGCCCGCAGCATGTTGATCAGACCCACCAGCGTACCCACCATGCCGAAGGCCGGGGCCACGGAGCTGCCCTTGTCGTACATCCCCGCACCGGCCTCGTGGCGGGCGGCGGATTGCTCGATGTCGTTCATCATGATCTCACGGGCCTGGTCGGCGTCGTTGTTGTCCACGATGAGCATGATGCACTGCTTGAAGAAGGGGTCCTCCTGGGCGTTGCCCTTCTCCTCCAGGGCCAGCAGGCCGTTCTTCCGGGCCACCTGGGCCAGCTCCACCAGCTCGTCGATGATGGCCAGCGGGTCGTTGCCCTTGGTGTTCATGAGGATCTTGATGTGCTTGGGGATGTCCTTGAGCGCCGAGGGCGGGAAGGACGCGATGATGATCATGATCGTACACCCGATGGTGATGAACACGCTGGCCGGGTCCCAGAAGTTTTTCACCTGGCCGGGCGTAAAGCCCGTTTCGCCGCCGAACATCATACCGATGATCATAACGGCGACTGCGCCAACAAAACCAATAATATAGGTAATATTCATATCTTTTCTCACCCATTTTAACTCCCCCGCAGGGGAGAGATCGTTCTCTCGCAGGGCGCATTGGAGGCCCGTCCAAAGCCTCCGGCTCTCAACGCTCCTCAAACGCGCCCCCGCGGGCACGTCAGCGCCTGTCGGTCACGGTAATGATCCGGTGGACGTCCTGCACCTTGGCGTTATAGTCCTGAATCTTCTTGATGATGTCCTCGGGGGTCTCCTTGACGATGAAATAATCCCGGTTCATCATGACGATTTTGGACTCCGGAATCATCTCAATGCTCTCGATCTGGTTGTGGTTGACGAGAAACCTCTCGTTGTTCCGTTTGGTCAGCACGATCATGGCATACTCCTTTCTTCTCCCCCGGCCGCCGCGCGGCGGCCGGGGGGCTCTGTCATTTCTTACCGGGACTGCGGGCTATTAGCGCTTCATGTTCACCAGTTCCTCCAGCATGGAGTCGGTGACGGTGACGATGCGGGTGTTGGCCTGATAGCCGCGCTGGGTGACGATCATGTTGGCAAACTCCGTGGCCACGTCGGCGGTGGACGCCTCCAGGCCGCTGCCCTGGACCTTGATGGACTTCATCTGGCCCAGCAGGTTCTTGATCTCGGGGGTAAAGCCGTCATCTCCGCCGTCGCCGGTGGCCTTGGCGTTGTTGAGATAGGTGCCGGGCTCCAGCAGGCCGCCGGCGATGCCCACGCTCATTTCGCCCGCGCCCTCCTGGGCCTTGTAGTACGGGCCGCCGGTGTGGGTCACGCCGTTGGGGGAGGTCACCTGGGCAATGGCAATGTAGCCCACCACCACCGTCTCGCCGTTGCTGGCGGTGCCGATGATGGCGCCGTTCTCGTTGATGCTCATGCTCTCGAGGTTCGCTTCCTTGCCTTCGAGGTTAGGGAGGGCGCCGCCGTTGGCGATAAACGTTGCCGCATCAAAAGCTTTTTCCCCATCCGGTGCGCCAACACCTTCCGGAATTTGGTCATTCAGCGCGCCGGTTTCCGGATCGTAAAGCGTCGGGTCCTCTAAAGAGAAATTCTTCCGTTCCGTACTCTGGAGGTCACCAACCGCTTCTGGATACGCGCCCATCAGATCGTACACCGGGTCGCCTGCCTCCCAGTTGTGGGTGCCGTCTGTGTTAATACCGCCGTTGGCTACGGTGGGTTCTACAGCAGCTCTGGGCACCCGCAGGGGAACCAGATGGGTACTGAGAATCAAGCGGTCCTGGATGTTAATACCGTTCTGCTTCGCCGTCAGGATCTCCTGCTCGGTAGCGCCCTTCTTATAGTCCGGATTATACACCATCTGGAAGCCGTAGACAACGTTGCCCTGTCCGTCGGTGATATAGCCGCTTGGGTCCTTGTCGAAGTCGCCCGCCCGGGTCAGCATGGCCTTATTGAGGTCCTCGCCGCTGTCGAATACCAGGTCCTTGGTACCCACCATGAAGAAGCCGTCGCCGTCGATCATGCAGTCCAGGCCCCAGCCGGTGGGGTTGAAGGTGCCGGGGGACATATTCAGGTCGATGGAGCCCACCTGCGCGCCGTAGCCGATCTGGGAGGGGGTGTTGCCGCCCCGGATGGCGGTGCCGTCGCTGCCCGCCCGGCGGGTGGTGTAGAGGGACTCCTGGAAGATCATCCGCTGCGCCTTGTAGGCGGTAGTGTTCACGTTGGCGATGTTGTTGCCGATAACGTTGAGGTTGGTCATATGGGTCTTGAGGCCGCCGATGGCGGCATACATTGCACCAGTCATGCGATCAAATTCTCCTTTTACTGTTAGCGCCGCCGCTCCCCTGTCAATCGGACAGAGGGGCAAAGCATCCTGAAAAGGTCCTGCTCTTTCTTATTTGAGAAGAACGGCGCCGTCTATGTTGGTGAAAATGTTCTCCTGCATCTCCTCCTGAGACATGGTGGTGATCACCCGCCCGTGGGGGATGTTGATGATGAACGCCCGCGTAGCGTCAAAGGCCAGGATATTGGTGGCGCCCTTGGCGCTGGCCCGCTCCACGCTGTCTGCCAGCTGGTCCATCAATGTGGGGGTCACCTCGATGCCCCGCTCCTCGGCCCGGGCCTTCGCGTGCTTGGAAAAGGCCACGGAAAAGCTCTCCTGTGCCGGAGCGGCGCTCTGGATCTCCCGTTGGAGCATAGAGCCGAACTGGCTTCCCGCTTCCCTGCGGCGAACCGGCTGCACCTGCTCCACCTGTGCCGTCCGGTCTATGGGTGTGATCCGATACTCTGCCATACTCTCTCATCCTCTTTCCGGCGGGATGCAGGACGGGATGTTTATCCCAGCGCTCCCTGGACCGTCGGTTCAGCGGCTTCCGTTCCGCTTCCGTTCTCGTCTGTTCCGGGGGCCTCGTCCCCGCCCTCACCGGGCTTCTCGACCCCTTCGCCCTCGCCGGGCTTTTCGACTCCTTCGCCTTCACCGGGCTTCTCGGTCCCCTCGGGGTCCTTCTTCGGGGGCAGCTTGCCCACGGCCATGATCTGGTTGAGTGCATAGGTCTCGTCGCCGACGAAGATGACCCGCTGGCCGTTGTACAGGCCCGTGCCGGTGACAACGCCTTCCTTCTCGCCCACCAGCTCGCCCTTCGCGTCGTAGACGGGCAGGGTCACGGTCTGGCCCACCAGGGAGGCGGTGTAGGCGAGGATGTTGGCCTCGGTCACGTCCTCCATCTTGGTGCTCATCTCGGTGATGGCCTGCATGACCGTCATCTGGATGATCTGGTTCATCATGTCGTTGGTGTCGGCGGTGTTGTCAATGGTCTGGTTCTGGAGCTGGGTGACCATCAGCAGCAGCATATCCTGAAAGGACAGCGTGTTATTGGCCTCGTCGGAGTCCCGCGTCACGGTCTTGGCTCTGAACTGGCTCTGGACCTTTGCCGCCTCTTTGTTATAGTAGCCGTACAGATCCACGGGGTTCTCGAACATATCCGAAATGTTGGTGCTCATTGCTTCACTCCTCCGCGTATTATTCTTCCGCGCCGAACAGTCCCAGGCGCAGCTTCTGCATAAACTCCTCGCCGCTGTGCTCCTCGCGGCGCTCCTGCTGCTGGTGCTGCTGGTGCTGGCCGCGCCCATCGGGATCGGCCTGACGGAACTGCTGCTGCTCGCCGGGCTCATTGCGCTGGACCTCCAGCCGGACCTCCTCGTGGCCGTAGCCCTGGAGTGCATTTTGCAGGCCGTTCAGGTGCTGGTTGAGCAGTCCCTCTGCCTTGGGGGTCGCCGCGTGGAGCACCACCTGGAGCACCCCTGCGGTATCCTTGGTCATCTCGATGACCAGGCTGCCCAGGTTCTGGGGATTGAGCCGGATCTCGATGTGCTCCTGCCCGGTCTGAACCGCTGTACGGATGGTGTCGGCCAGCTGATTGTCCATGTCGGGCTTCTGGGTGTCCACCACCTCGTAGCGCTCGCCCACCTTCACGGGCACGGCCTGGCTCTCATGGAACACGGGCTGCTCCGCCATGGGGGCCTCGCTCGTGGGCTCCTCGCCCTCGTCCCGCTCCACATGGACCTCCACGTCGCCCTCCACCTGCTTCTCCTGCTGTACGGGCTGCTCGGGGGCCGTCTGCTGGGTCTGGGGATTTTCCACGGTCTGCTGGGCGGGCTCCTCCATGGCCTGCTGGAAGCTGTCGGACTGCTGCCCCATGGAAACCTCCGCGCCGATCCCGGCGTCCACGTCGGCCCCCATCTCAGGGGCCTGCTCCCCCAGGTCCATGGCTGCACCCTCCACCGTCTCCTGGGGAATGGGGTTGACCACGGTCTCCACGGTCTCCATGGTCTCCATGGTCTCCACGATCTCCGGTCGGAACAGGTCCATCACAGCCACGGCGTTGGGGTTGCCGGTGAGGTTCTCGGCCTTCAGCTCCTCCTTCTCCTTGCCGGGAAGGGCGGGGTTCTTGGCCTCCTCCACGGCCTCCTCGACCTCCTTGAGGGGCTTGTCCTGCGGCTCCTTGCTGCCCTCGGAGACGTTGGAGGTCTTGCTGCCGGACTGCTGGAGCATCTCCTGGAAGCTGACGGCGTTCTGGCCGTTTTTGTCCTTATTGGCCGCGCCCTGCATGGCGGTCATGGTGCTGGCCAATTTCTGCATCTGTTTCAGCAATGCGTTTTCTACTGTCGTCACTGTCTGTCTTCACCTCGTTTCTGCTTAAATAAGGTCAAAAATGCTGGGGTCGAATGTGCTGTTCTCCTCGCTGATGAGCTGCTGGGTCAGGGTTTGTTTGTCCTCGCTCCCCTTGACACCCAAGTCCAGGTCCACGAAGATGCCCAGCTGGTTGAGCCGCTGCCGGAACAGGTCCAGCTCCTTCCGCCGGGGGTCCTCCTTATCCAGCTCGCTGATTTCCTTGGACAGGTTTGCCATGGAGGTGGCCATGTCCTTCCGCTTGGGGACCGTCCGGTCGGTGGAGCGCATCCCCTCCAGGATGGCGTCCAGGGCGTCGATGATGGCCTGCTTTTTCTTCTCCTCCTCGCTCTGTTCCAGCTGGAGGCGAATCCGCTGGAACATATCCTGGTAGAAGGCGCTGTCCGGGTTCGCGATCTCATCGACCAGATCAGGTTTCTCCCCCCCGTCCGCCGCGCCGCTCTCCTGCGCCTTGACCGGCTGCGTGCCCGTCATACGCGCCAGAATCGCGGAGAGGTTCTCGAACAGGTCGATCTCCGCCGCCTCGTTCTTCCGCTGCGCCGCGGTCATCGCCACCGGGTTCCACTTGAGCCTGTCGGCAACCCACCGCAGGATGTCTCCGTTGGCATCCGCCCGCTTAAAAGCGGGCGCGTCTTTTCCCTGCCAGTCCCACGCGCTGTAAATATCGAGATTTCGTGAGACTGCCTCGCCGTTTTCGTCCGGATAGGCCACCACGACGTTGCCGTTGTAGCCCAGGAGCCTCTTTTCCTGCCGGGAGATCGCTCCCATGTCCGCCAGATCGTCCAGGAAGGCGTCGTACTGCTCATCGGACATGTTCCGCACGTCGTACTTGTTGCGCAGCACGGCAATTTCCGCGTCCGAGAGGACTGTCCGGGTCTCGCTGCCCGCGTAGAGCTTATCCTCCGCGCGTTTCCCCGCCGCCTCGTTCCAGGCCCGCTCCGCTTCCTTCAGAAATTCGTCGCGGCCAAGGACCTCCAGCGTTCCCTCCCGGGAAAGGCGGACGGTGCTGTTGATGTTGGCATAAATGCCGTTTGCCAGGGCGTTGAACTCCATACTTTCTTCTCCTTCGTCGTTGCTCCGCGCATCCGCGTGGGTAAGTCGTTTGAAACGGCTTTCCGCCGCCTTGCCCGCTCACCTCCCCTCCCTTCTGGAATGGGAACTGCGCCTGAGACCGGCCTCACCACCTTTCCTGTTCATCCACTGAACTATACTATGTACCTTATCCTGAGAACGCCTCGCGGGGCGGTGCTCACTACCTTATGCGCTCTGGGCCTCCATGATGCGCTTGGTGGTCACAAACTCGTCGATGAGCGCTTCCTCGCTCTTCTGGATCGCCTTGTTGTAGCCCTCCAGCTTCTTCTCCCGGAGTTTTTCGATGGAGGACGTCTCCTTCTTGGCCTCCACCACCTCGGCCCGCTTCTTCTCCGCCTGCTTCTGGAGCTGCCGGAGGTGCTCGTATGCCTCCTCGATCTGGCGCTCCGAGGAGCGCAGGTACTGCTCGTACTTGATGGCGTCCAGAATGGTCAGGCCCTCCGCCTTCCGGCGATTGAACTCGTGGCTCAGCGCCCGGTAGGCCGCCTCCAGCTCCTCGATGTGCTGCTCCTGCTCCCGCACCCGGGCCAGGATGGCCCCGTGCTCGGTCTGGAGGGTCTCCAAAACCTGCTGCTTGTATTCCAGAACCGTCTCCAGAGAAAATCGGAATTTCTTCATGGGTCCTCTCCCCCGTATCCGTCAGCGCATGAGCCTTCGCAGCAGCTCCAGGCTCTCGTCGTAAGAAAAGCTCTCGTTGATGCCCTGCATCAGAAAGTCGTTGATGCCGTCGATCTTCCCCAGGGCGTGGTCCAGCTTCGGGTTGGTCCCGGACTTGTACGCGCCGATGGAGACCAGGTCCGCATTCTTCTCATATACGCTCATCACGTCCCTGAGCTTCCCGGCCAGCTGCCGGTGTTCCGGCGTAACGATTTCCACCATCAGACGGGAGATGCTCGCCCCCACGTCGATGGCGGGGAAGTGGTTGGCGTTGGCCAGCTGCCGGGAGAGCACGATGTGGCCATCCAGGATGCCGCGGACCGTGTCCGCAATCGGCTCGTTGGTGTCGTCGCCCTCCACCAGGACCGTGTAGACCCCCGTAATGGAGCCCTTCTCGAAATTTCCGCTGCGCTCCAGGAGCTTGGGCATTTCGGCGTACATGGAGGGCGTATACCCCCGCGCCACCGGCGGCTCGCCGATGGCCAGCCCGATCTCCCGCTGGGCCATGGCGAAACGGGTCAGAGAGTCCATCATCAGCAGTACGTCGTACCCCTGGTCCCGGAAATACTCGGCAATGCTGGTGGCCACGCTGGGGCACTTCATCCGCAGCATGGCGGGCTGATCGGAGGTGGCCACCACCAGGATGGAGCGTCGCATCCCCTCCTCGCCCAAGTCCTTCTGGATGAACTCCAGCACCTCGCGGCCACGCTCGCCCACCAGGGCGATGACGTTGATGTCCGCCTTCACGTTCTTGGCGATCATCCCCAGCAGCGTGGACTTCCCCACGCCGGACCCGGCGAAGATGCCGATACGCTGGCCCTTGCCGATGGTCAGCAGGCTGTCGATGGCCTTGACCCCGAACTCCATCCGCTCCCGGATGGGGGGGCGCGTCATGGGATTTATGTACCCGGAGTCGATGGAGAAGGTGTCCCCCCGCCCGAAGGGCTCCAGCCCGTCGATGGGCTGTCCCAGGGCGTTGATGACCCTCCCCCGGAGAAAGGGGCCCACCGGCAGCGTCAGACGCTTGCCGGTGTTGCGGACAAAGTTGCCCGCGCTGATCCCACTCATATTAGCATAGGGCATGAGTAGAATATGGTCGTTTTTGAACCCCACCACCTCGGCGGGGATCTGGCCTCCCGACTCGTTGGAGTAGATCCGACAGATGTCGCCGATGGCGGCCCGGCCGCCGGAGGCCTCAATGGACATGCCCACGATATTTTCAATTTTCCCGGTGCGGCTCATGGTCTCCGCCGTCCGGATCTGACCGATCATCTCGCGGAACATATCTCGTCCTTTCTGAAAACTCTCCCGTCCAAGACGGGATCTATCGCAGCTGCGGGGAGCGTCCCCGTCAGAAATTGCCCATCTGCTCCCGGAGCAGGTCACGGATGTTGGTCATCTGGGTGGAGACGCTGGCGTCGATGATCTCCTCCGGCGTTTCCACGATGCAGGTGCCGCCCTCGTCGTCCCCCATGGGGATGATCTTCACGTGCTGGCTCAGAGCGCCCAGCGCCGTGGTCAGGGCGGGCGAGATCTTCGCGATCCCCTTGGTGTCGCAGCCGGAGATGTAGATGTGCACCCACTCCTGCCGCTTCATCCGCTCGGTGGCCGTCTGGATCATCCGCACGATCACCTCGCTGCTGCTCTTCAGGCTCACCCGCACCACCTTCTCTGCCACGGCAATGCACAGATCCAGCAACTCATCCTGGGACTGGGTGATGAACTCCTCCCGGGCCATGTCCGCCTTCTCCAGGAAGGCTTGCACCTCCTGCTCCAGCTGGGCCGCCACGGCCTCCCGATCGCGCTGGGCGTCGTCCATGGCCTTGGCGATGCCCTGGGCGTAGCCCTCGCGGTAGCCCTCGTCCCGGGCGCCCATGCGGATCTCCTCCTGCTCCGCCTTGGCGGCGGCGCGGGCGCCCGCCAGGATCGTCTCCGCCTCCTCCCGGGCCTGCTTGAGGATCAGCTCGGCCTGGAGCTGGGCGTACTGCACAGGGCCGCTGGGCTCTGACGGGGCCGGGCCGTCCGGGGGGGAGGTGTCCTCCTCCGGCTCTGGCTCCTCCACAGGGGGGGACGCGCCGCCGGGGTCCGCCTCTCCGGGCTCCTCCGCCTCCTCCGGCGGAAGGTCCTTATCAAACCGGAGGTCCTCGGCGTCGGGGAACTCATACGCCTTGGCATCCAGTAAGCCCTTGAAAATGTTACGCAATAATATCGTCCTTTCCGCCCTTCAGGATCACGATTTCTCCCTTCTCCTCCAGGTCGCGGATGATGCCGACGATGCGCTGCTGGGCATCCTCCACGTCCTTCATGCGGACATTGGTCGTGATCTCCAGATCGTCCCGGATGCTCTCCGCCATACGGGCGGACATGTTCATGAACAGCTTGTTGGACACATCGCCGTTGGCGCTCTTCAGAGCCAGCACCAGATCCCGCGGGTCGCAGTCGCGGACAAAGCGCTGGACGGACCGGTCGTCCATGGTGACGATGTCCTCGAAGACGAACATCCGCTTGCGGATCTCGTCGGCCAGGTCGGCGTTGTCCATCCCCAGACGGTCGAAGATGGCCTTCTCGCTGGAGCGGTCGAGGTTGTTCATGATGTTGGCCACGTAGTCGATGCCGCCCACCTTGACGTTGGAGGTGGTGAGCATACTGGAGAACTTCTTCTCCATGTCCGCCTCAATGATCTTGATGGCAGCAGGGGACGCGCTCTCCATGGTGGCGATGGCCTCCACCACCCGCACCTGCCGCTCAGGCGGCAGCTGCTCGATGACGCCTGCGGCCTTGTTGGGGTCCACATAGCTCAGTACCAGCGCCATGGTCTGGGGACGCTCGTTTTGCAGCGCGGAGTACAGGCTCTTGACGTCCGCCTTGTCCAGGAAAGCAAATTCCCGGTTCTTCAGGCTCTTGGTCACCTTCTCCAGCAGGCTCTGGGCCGTGGCTACGCCGAATGCCTTCTCCAGCACGGCCCGGGCGTACTCCAGGCCGCCCTCGGTGACCGCCTTATGGGTCATACAGCTCTGGTAAAATTCGCTGAGTACCTCCTCGGTCTGCTGGGCATCCATCATCCCCAGGCGGGCTACCTCCAGGGTCAGCGTCTCCAGGTCGGAGGCTTCGATATGCTGGTAGATCAGGGACGCCTTATCCGCCCCCAGAGAGACGACGACGGCGGCGGCCTTCTGGGGCCCTGTCAGTTCAGGTCTTGTGACTTCAGCCATTGTCGTCATCTCCTCCTCTCAGCCAGGTCTTCAGCATGAGAGCCGCCACCTCGGGATTGTTCTGCACGAACTGGCGCACAGCCTTACGCAGCTCCATACTCTTCTCGGTATTGATCTCCATAATATCCGCGCCAGAGGTGGGCGGAGGCGTCTCGCCGTTCTCGCCGCCCAGCGGGGGCACGATGCCCAGGTCGCTGAGTACGCCGGAGGCCCCCAGCTCGCCCAGCTGCTCCTCGATGATCCGCTGGTCCTCCTCCTCCTGCTGCCGCTTCTTCTTCCTGCGGGCGCTGATGAGCACCACGATCAGTACGATCAGCAGCAGCAGCGCCGCCGCCGCGATGATCAGATAGGGGACCATCTCCTGCGGAATGAGTCCGCGGGCAGGCTCGGGGATCTCCTCCACGGGGAAGGGCGCCACAAGGATACTGACCCACTCCGCCAGGTCCTCGCCCCGGATGTTGGCGGCCCGGGCCACGTGGCTGCGCAGGGTCTCCACGTCCACCCCGGCGTCGGGGTTGGCGCTGGAGTTGATGGTGACGGCCACGCTCACGTCGGAGATCGTGGGGGCCAAGAACTCCCGCTGCTCCTTGGTCTCGTCGAGCTTGTTGTTCTTCTCATAGCTGTACCCCGCGCTGTCCTCGTCGCCCAGGGTCTGCTCCAGGTCCGTCACATAGGTGGGCAGATCGGAGTTGGGCGTGGTGCCCACCACGCCGCCCACCGGCTCCAGGCCGTCCCGGGTGACCCAGTATTGGCCCAGCTCGGTGCCGATGAGCCCGCCGTTCTCATAGGAGCCATCCGGCTGGTGGTAGTAGGTGGACTCGGTGTACCGGCGGCTCACGTCCACCTGTACGCCCACAGCCACCCGCACGTTCTCCTCCCCGTATAGGGCGTCCAGGCTGTGCTTGACCTGGGTGCGGATGCGGTTGGCCTCCCGCTCCTGCAAAATGCGCTGGAGCTCCAGGGAGTCCGCCGCGGAGACATCGGCGCCGCCGGTGTAGGTGTTGCCCATGTTGTCCGTGACCACAACGCTGTCCACGGTCATGCCGGACCAGGCGTGGGACACCATATACCGGATGGCCTCGGCGTCGCCCTCGGGGAGCGCATAGCCGCTGCGCAGCGTCAGATGTACCTCGGCCTTGGTCTCCGTGGACACATCCTCCAGCACGTAGGTCCGGTCCTCGCCGGGGGTGATGTATACCTGGGCATCCAGCACACCGGCAAAGGTGCGGATGCTGGTCTCCAGACGCTCCTGGGTGGAGATCAGAAAGGCCGTCGCCCGCTCGGAGGTGGTGGACATACTGCCCACGTTGTCCCAGTAGGACCCGTACAGGGTGCCGTCCTTGGGATACCCCTGCTGCGCCAGCTGGGCGATCAGGGAGGCGTACTGGTTATTGGGCACCATGATGGTGTTGTTCACCACCTGGTAGTCCGTAAACCCGCTGCCCTGGAGATAGGTCGTGACCTCCTGGATCTCCGAGGGCGTCATATCCTGGTAGAGCGCCGTATACGGCTTGTTGTTCAGCACCACCGCCAGCACGATGATGGCGATGAGGATCACAGCCAGGGCGGCGGCCAATATAATGCGCAATTTCTTGCTCATGTTTTTGAAAAAGTCCTTGATCTTTTCCCAAAGACCTTTCAGCTTTGAGGTATCCACAGGCAATTCCCCCGGCCCTTTCTATGGAATAGACGCGCCTTACAGGCTGATACGGCTGATCTCACTGTAGGCGCTCAGCGCCTTCTCGCGCAGCTGCACGAACAGCGCCATGGACGCCTCCGCCTTGCTCATGGCGATGCTCAGCTCCGCAGGGTTGTCCAGCTGGCCAGTGGAGAGCAGGTACTCCTTCTTGGCCACCTCGTCCTCGGTGGAGCGGACGTTGTCGATGACGGACTGGAACACATCCTTGAAGATGGAGCCCTCCGCCGCCTTCGGCTTCTGTACAGCGCTGGTCTCCCGCAGGGGAAGGGTCTCCCACAGCGGGGCAATTCTCTGGAAATTCATACTCATGGCCAGATTCCTCCTGGTTTGTAAACTTTTTCTCAAGTGGTTCGTACACGGAAGGTTCTTCCAGCGTCTTCCCCAAAACGCGGAGAATAGGGTCCGCCAATCTTTCCCTCTGACTGGCCTGACCCATATTCTCTCTCTCTTTATCTGCCGATCTCCAGGCCCGAGCTCACCACACTCTTGAGCACGTTGAAGGCGGTTACATTGGCGGAATACGCCTGGCTGGCGGCCATGGCGTCCGTGATTTCCTTCACCAGGTCCACATTGGGCAGCTCCACATAGCCCTCCTCGTTGGCGTCCGGGTCGGTGGGGTCATAGCGCAGCTTGAAATCGGAGGTGTCCTCCCCGATCTCCACCACCTGCACCCCGCCGGTGGTTTCAAACCCCGCGTTGCGCACCAGCCCGTTCCGTCTGGACTGGGCCCGGGCCATCGCCTCCCGGAAGGTATTCCGTCCGTCCTGCGCCTGAAACACCACCACCTTCCGGCGGTAGGGTCCCCCCTCCTCCGTGCGGGTGGTGTTGATGTTGGTGACGTTCTCACTGATAATGTCCAGCCGCAGGTGCTGGGCCGTGATCCCCGAACCGATGATATTCATTGTACTGAGAAAAGACATACTCGCTCTCCTTTATCTCACGCACCCCTTAGACCGGGGTATTCCTCTTACTGACCGCGGATCGCCATCATCAGCCGGGACATATCGCCGCTGATGGCCCGATAGACGTGCTGCACCTGATAGGCGTTGCGCACCAGCTCCATGGACTGCTCGGAAACGTTCACGCCGTTCTCGTCCATCCGGGCGGACTCGTCCGAGGCGGTGTGGACCACCGGCACCGAACCGGTCAGGGCGGCTCGCATGGCCCCCCTGGGCGTCGCCGTCTGGGCGGCCTGCCGGATACTGGAGCGCAGGGCCTCCTCAAAGGTGACGTATTTTACCTTATAGTTGGGCGTCTCAGCGTTGGAAATATTGTCCAGGATCGCCCGCTGCTTCGTCCACTGGAAGTGGGCCGCGCGCTCGAGCATCATCATGGAATTGGATGTGAAAAAATCTGACATGATCGTTCCTCTCCGTTGATCCATAAACTCGAAAAACTAACCGTTTCACCTTGC
>ERZ778511.1496-NODE-1496-length-15583-cov-4.474562_pt1 | contig 15583 bp, 20 predicted proteins | sample MGYA00510347_ERZ778511 | MGnify/ENA primary metagenome ERZ778511 (study PRJEB29527, sample SAMN07138967) | mouse gut metagenome | material: feces | host: mouse | place: China:Nanjing | collected 2016-01-25 ...
TCAAGGAGCTGGGCGGAAGCCCTGAGCGTGACGGCATAACCGTGCACGAGATTGGACAGCCTATCACCGACCCCGAATATTGGGAGGGGCGCTGGGTACTCTGCCCGCTCAGACTGGAGCGAGAAAACGGCGAGGGACTGACGTTTGCCGATGCAGTGGCGGCAGCCAGCCGGGAGCATAGAATTATAAGCACCGCCCTGACCGGTAGAGACGGCACGGTTAAGGAGTATATAAACGCCGGAGACTGGGCGGTTAATATCGTGCTGGGCTTGCAGTGTGTCGAGGGTGGAGAAATAGCCGATAAATGGCCGACCAATGAGGTGCGGGAAGTTCGCAAGCTATTGGAAGCAAATGAGGCTCTGAGAGTTCACAGCGAGTTTTTAGACGCTTTGAATATAGGGCGGCTTGTGATTAGAAGTTATTCACTCAGTCAAATGACAGAGGCCAATTATCAGGTAGTTGAAATCAGCGCGGTCAGCGATGAAGATTACGAGATTTTCAGCACCGATTATGAGCAACCGAAAAAATAAGGACAGCGATGAAAGGCATGTTAATTGACAGCATCACCGGCGACCTGCTTATCGAACACGGACGCATAGCCATAGGCGACACCGGGGAGCAGACCGCCGAGGCGGTTGTCACCACTATGCGCGGAGACATTAAGGAACACCCCCTTTTAGGTGGAGAAGCCGGCAGACTCCGAGCAGGTCAGCCCGATATAATGTGGCCTGGTGAAGTTCGCCAGATGTTACGCGGTTGCGGTGTCGATTGTGAGCGTGTTGTAATGGAAACCGACGGGACTATTAGCATAGAGCGATGAAAACAATAGCGAAAGAAAGGCAGACACTGCTCGACATAGCCCTGCAAACCTGCGGACACATCGAGACGGTACTTGCCCTGGCAGAGGCAAACGGCATGAGTATAACCGACAGGCTGGAAGACGGGCGCGTCCTGACTGTTCCGGAACTGTTGGCAGGAGGTGACACCCGGACCGTTGAACTGTACCGGGCGCATAAAGTAGAACCGGCAACGGAAGCGGGCGCGGATGATATGTCGGCTTGCCCTTACGGCGGCATCGGCTTCATGAGCATCGGAATAGATTTTATAGTGAGTTGAACAGCATTAAACAGCTATTAAACAAGTAATAAAATGGCACGCAATATTAACGGGATAAAAACAGAGATCGCACGCGAGTTCATGCGCAACGAGTATGCGGCGGAACTGTACGGATTTGCTCCGGGCTCAGAGTTCGGTGACATATTCGGAGCTGCAAGCGTTGAAAATATCCTGCTTTATGTCTGGGCTGTATGTGCCTGGACAGTTGAGCAGCTTGTCAGCCGTCACAAAGAGGAAGTGGCGGCAGAACTGGAGGAGCCCATGGCGCACCGTCCGAAATGGTACAGGGACAAGGTTCTCCGGTTCATGGAAGGGAAAGAGCTGATCCGTGACAGCGACACGTACGACACGGAGGGCATGACAGAAAGCGAGGTGTCCGCGTGCAGGATAGTGAAACATGCCGTGGCTACCGAGAGCCGGGACGCCAGCCTGCTGACCATAAAGGTTGCCGGGGAAAACGGCGGGGAAAGGCAGCCGCTGACAGCGGAACAGGAGAAGCTGCTGGCTGCATATATAGGCGAGATCAAGGACGCAGGAGTCAGGGTGGCGCTCGTGAACATGGAGGCGGACACGTTCTGCTGCACGGTGGACGTGTATTACAACGCCATGCTGGATCCTGCGGACGTGCAGGCGTCATGCACCGCAACGATCCGCGACTATATAGAGAACCTCCCGTTCAACGGCGAATACACCAACATGGCGCTCGTGGACCGGCTTCAAGCGGTAGAGGGCGTGAAAATCGTGGAACTTCGCGGCAGCACCTCACAGGCGGCTAACGAGGGCACGACCACGCAGATAAACGCACGCCTTACGCCTGCGGCCGGATATTTCAAGCCGGGGGAGATAACCGTAAACATGAAGGCGTATGATGAGCAAGGCTGACAGGACGTATGACGTGAATATGAAGCGGCTGGCACTACTGGCATTGCCGACATGGCTAAGGCGCCCGGTGGCAGGGGCGCTGGTGTATGCCGGGGTGTCCCCCCTGGGGCGAATGCTCCGGGAACTGCGCACTTTCAGGAGCACAACGCAATACCGGTTGTGGCACAATGGGCAGGTATGTAAGCTTCGGGGTGTCCTGAACGATGAATTTGACCCGGAGGAACGGCGCATAGCGATCGAGGACAACGAGAGTCAGGGGATCCGGGAAGCGTCCACGGTATGGCGGCGCGAGACCGGGCGGTGGGTGATGCTGCCCCGGCGTGGCGCAGGGGCGGCGTGCATACACCGCGAAGGTTTCGCGGGCACGGGAGGTTACGACTTCTGGGTGACGGTGCCGGAGGAGCTGCGGACTGCCGAAACGAGGCTGCGGGCAATGGTCAACATGTATAAACTGGCGGGCAAGCGTTACGCCATAAATTATAAATGACGATAATGAACAAGACATTAGGAAATTTCCTTACGCAGGCGAACCGTGATTTCCCTCTTGACTGCGAGACACTGGACTACCTCCAGAAGTTGGCGGGACTCGCGGCGCTTGCCGGGAATATAGCAGGCGACCGCGTGGTTCTGTGCGGATGCGAAGTAAATGACGAGGGCACGCGCCGCAACGAGGGCTACGTGTTCGTAAGAACGGCGGGCAACCCTGAGGGGGAAATCCTGCCATGGGAGGGCGGATCGACTACAGGCGGCATGTATGTGCGGCAGGAGGACATGGCGGTGAGCGCCAATAACACGGACTACCCCAAGGCGTACACCCGCAGGAGCCTCGCCCCGGGAATCGGGGAGGAAAATTTCAGGTGGGAGGATTTCACCGACATAAGGACCATAAAGGAACTTATGACAGAGAACGGTCAACTCAGGGCTGAGATTAAACGCCTGCAGCCGGCACCGCTGGGAGTGGTGCAGATGTGGGCAGGGCGGGATGTGCCAGAGGGGTATCTGCTATGCAACGGGCAGGAACTGAGGACAACGGATTACCCGGAGCTGTCGGAGGTGCTCGGAACGGTATTCAACACGGCGGAGAGTGCCGGCGGAGTCAGGTACACCACGCGCAGCGGATATTTCCGCGTGCCGGACTTGCGCGGAAGGTTCGTTGTCGGTCAGCATGACAGCGACAACGACTACAGGACGTGCGGTGGCGCCGGCGGCTTGAAGGCGGTGGCGCTCAAAACCGAACAGATACCATCCCATTGCCACAATTTCAAGGACTACTATTACGCAGAGGCAAGCGGGATCCTCAGCGGCAATTATGACGTGATCAGGACCAACGGTGGTGTGGGCAGCCGTTCCAGCGATGCGGATAATGACGGTCTGCCCTATTACAGGCACGACACGGATAAGACAGGTGATGGCTTGACGCATGAGAACCGCCCGCCTTACTATGTACTCGCCTACATAATGCGTGCAAGATAAGTTTAATGTTCAATAAAGACAAAATACAATGGCAATTAAGACCGCGGCTCATTTAAAAAGGAGGTTCCTCAGGGGGATGTATCCCACGGAGACTGATTTTGCAGACCTTATTGACAGTTACCGTCACAGGCAAGACAAAATAAGTCTTACGGAGATCGGGGGCCTTGCGGAGGCGCTGAACGGGAAACTGGATTCCAGTGAGGCGAAACTTATTGAAAAAAGGGTGGATGGGCATGATGAAAGGATCAGGCAGTTACAGGCAACCCTGACAGGACAGGAAAAAACGATTACGGACATTAGTGAGTCATGTGACCGGCTGAATAATTTCAGGGCACTCGCCGATCCTGAAGTTGACCTGGACCTGTCACCGCATTCGCTTGAAGGCTTCGACTGGACTTCCGACAGGAGGCTGTGGATCAATGATGCATTCGACATAGCGGAAATGTCCTATGTCTTGGATTCTATGGAGGCGGAAAACCGGGACGCTCTGTCAGTCCCCGTGTTCCTGCATTCCGGAGGGACGGAGATTGCCCGCTTCCCCGCTGTGTTCACGAGGTGTCGGGAGGATGAAGAGTCATATTGGGACATGACGGGACATGCCGTGTTCGAGTATGGGGGATCACTGTGGAGCTTTATGCTTTCATCAGTGCCGGAAAATAGTGAAAGCGAGATTGAGCTTTTTAGGATAACGGCTCCAGCGGAGGGTGGAGGCATCACGGTTACCGTGGGCGACGATTTTCCCGAAGAGAAGGATCTTGGCTATACCTGTTTTTCCGGAACCGTGGACGATACGGTAATTGACACGGTCGGGACCGCTGCGTTCAGGCATAAGGAAGGGCACATGTGCCTTACGGAAATAAGGATCGTACACAATGGGTCGGTGCTGGCTGTATTCCCCGCAACGGTCTCGTGCCCTGACGGAGTAAACGTGCTGCTGCAGGGGCTGTTCGAATTTCAGTCAGGCATTTTTTCCCTTTATTTGATAAAGACGGTAGGCAAGGAGGGGGCGATAGTTGAAATCGGATGCAGGTCTTCCAGGAAGACGGTCTCTGACATTTCCGGCAGGGTGGCGGCCCTTGAAAAGATATATTCCACGGAACTCCGGCTCATGGAGCTTGGTTATACGAGACCGGACACATACAGGGCGATGCTGTCAGAGCCTGCAATGACGGAGGAGCGTATAGGATTGCGCGAGGGTCTCGCGTCCATCGGCTACACCCCGAAGGAGATAGAGGACTGCATAGAGGATGTGCCTGACCTTACAATGGCAAATATAGAACATGCCCGCGAAATCATGGACAGGTGGAACCCGGCAGCGACAGGAATCAAGATAACTTCCGCTAACGGGTGGGCTAACGACCCGGCGCTCGTGGTGTTCCCGAAGCTCGATTTCTCGAACGTCGTCTACCTGAACAATGCGTGGAAGAACAGTCCGAACCTCGCTTTCATGCCGGACCTTGACACTTCCGCGTGCGCAACATTCGGCTACCTCTATTTCAACGGCAACGATTACGGCTCGCGCCCGCAAAACAAGATGAAGCGTGTGCCGGACTGGGATTTCTCGAACGCAGTGACGGTACTGGACGTGTATCCCCTTAACCTGTGCGAGATGAAGCTGCCGGATGTTGTAAGGTTCCCGAAAGCGACATCCCTGAGGGTCTTCCCCGGAATAGTCAACAGGACAATGCCGCGTGTCGAGTTCGATGAGCGGAAGGTGACTGTATTCGACAGCATGTTCCGCTATTCCGGCATTGACCACCTTCCCATGACCCGGTTTAATGACAACGTCCGTAACATCGTGTGTCTGTACAATGGTTGTAAGAACCTCACCGACCTTGGCAGTTATGATATAGTCGCCCGCAATGCTACCGCCAACCATCTTTTTCAGTGGTGTGACAATGTAACCCGGCTCCCGCGTTCCCTCGAGCTTGCCGAAACTGACATGTATGCGGGATTCTTGGGAATGAGGCTTATCGAGGAAGTTCCGGACTATTCCAATGTCCTGTTCAAGGACATGAAACTCGCGTTCGGCTGCACGCCCATTGACAGGTATCTCTCAGAATATCCGGCATCGCGCTTGAAGCGGGTTCTGGGACTCAATTTTGAAAAGGTTTCCAACTGCCTATATATTTTCGAGTGCGAAAATTCCCCGGGCACGACCGTGACGCGTCCGTTGACCTACCTCCGTATAATAAACCTCGGCAAAGGTCCGGCAACGACCTTGGATTTCCGCTGTCTCGGCAACTGGGGTTCTGACGATGAGGGTTACCGGAGTCTTGTAGAATCTCTTGTCACGGGGTCTTACGACCGCAAGGCGAACGGAATGCCGACAGCGGTCATAATGCTACCGCAGTCAGTTGCCGACCGTCTGGGGCAGGAGAATATAGCGCTTATCACGGCAAAGGGGTACACGGTTTCAACAACAACAGTTTAATTAACTTAAATTCAATATGACACAGGAACAATACACAACGATGGTGCTGAAAGCCGACGAAGGCATGGCACTGACACAGGCAGGGGATGTAAGCATACGTGACAGGATAGTCACCGGCACCGTATATCTCGCGGCGAATGACTCACCCGACAACTGGAAGGAGATCACCGAAGCCGAAGGCGCGGAGATAGCTGCTGCACAGGCGGCAGAAAGGAAGGTAAGATCTGAAAGAATGTAAGTAAGCTATCCACTGTGAAAGGACAATTGTATTTAACGAGATTCGTATGCAGCCAAGAAAGTTAAGCCTTAGGGAAATAAAAGATTATGCTGAATGAGTAGGACATATAAATGCGCACCGCTGCCTTTTATGGGACAAAAGCGCTATTTTATCCGGGACTTTACCGAGGTTCTGGAGCGGGTGGATGGACAAATAGACACAGTGGTCGACCTTTTCGGAGGTTCGGGGCTGTTGTCGCATACGGCAAAACATGTGTTGCCGGGCTGTCGGGTCGTTTATAATGACTTTGACCGCTATATTGACAGGCTGGCAGCAGTCGATCAGACCAACGAGATTTTAAAGGCGATTAAAGAGCGTTTAACCGGTGTTGAACCGAACCAGCGACTCACGCCCGGCCAGCGTGCCGAGGTGCTGGCAGTAGTCCGGGAGTATGAGCAGCGCGATGGTTACGTCGATATTCTGACAATAGGCCGTAATGTGCTGTTTTCCGGAAAGTGGGTCACCAGCTTGGAAGAACTCTGCAAACATACGATGTATAACCGCGTAAGACCGGGCGCGTATGAGTGTGGCGGCTATCTGGACGGTCTGGAGGTTGTGCACATGGACTACCGGGAATTATTCGAGCGAGAACGGCACAACAGCCGTGCGCTGTTTGTTCTGGATCCGCCGTATCTTACGACTGAGTGCGGCCAATATGAGAATTATTGGAAGCTGACCGACTATCTGGACGTGTTGCGGCTGCTCAAAGGCACCAAATACGTTTGTTTCACCTCAGACAAGAGCCAGATTGTGGAACTATGCCAATGGCTGGCCGGCGAGTACCGGGAGTCAGCGCCCATGTACGGCGCGGAAGTGCGCCAGCGCACAAATACGCTGAACTATCAGGCTAAATTTAACGACATGATGATAACGCGGCTCTGACCCACCCAGCACAGGCGGAGGCATAGAAAAAGCCCCCGGCCTGTTTGTAGAATCCTACCTCATACAAACACATAGCACCTAAGCGCAGCAGCCGGGAGCAAAATGCCTTCGACTGCGCTTAGGTGCTAATGCTTTATGAGGTAGGAGTTGCAAAATTACGAAAAATGCTGAATGACAGTTTACGAAGCATTAAAATTATGCGGTGGAGTGATTGAAACACTTGAAAAAGCCGGGATAAAGCCGGGTGATCATAAATATCTACGGCTGTTTGAGGACTTCCGGGAAACCCGGGAACGAGGCGAGAAAGTAGCTTATATTGTCGCGTGTTTGTCTGCACAGTATAACGTGAGTGAGCGGAGTGTTTACGAGATTGTGAAGCGTCTGGGGAGTGACTGCAAATAGGTTTCAGCAGGAAGTACGGAAGAAATGCCCCAGAACTCACAGAAATGGCCTAATTTCGCGCTGAATGAATGAAAACAAGTATTACGCCGTGCTCGGCAAGATATTGCAGCACGGCAAACGACAGAGCAATAAAAAGGGCTCAATAACTTACCTGCTCAATGAGCAGCTGCATTTGACACCTTACGACCTGCTGGAGATTTTCGAGGGACACAACATTGCACGCAAGAAGCTGCGCAATGAACTCAGCCTGTTTATGGTCGGAGAAAGAGACCTGACGAAGTACCGAGAAGCTGGGATAAACTGGTGGGATTATTGCGGCAAAATTCTCATTAACAGTTATCCAACTTACTTTGAGAAGTTGCCGGCTTTAATTGAGCAAATCAATCGGGAGAAGCGCAACAGTAAAAATTACGTGCTGTTCTTAGGTTCAACAGGAGCGGAAACCAATCAAGTGCCTTGCTTGAGCCTCATTCAGTTCCAGCTCGATGATGGCGAACTGGTTTTGTCAGCCTATCAGAGAAGCAGCGACGCAAATTTAGGTTTGCCAGCTGACATTTACCACTTGTATTTGATAGCGCGACAAATTGAAGCACCTTTGAAGTCCATAGCGCTGAACCTGGGAAATGTTCACATCTACTAAAGCAACATCGAGAAAACGCGCGAACTTCTGGCAGGAAATGAAGCTGTAAGGTTTGACCTGAACGTCTGAAAAAGGCGCGAAAGCAGCCAACTTAATCACTTCAAAGTTACAAAATTCTGCGGACATGAGCAAATAAAAGACCATAAAAACAACGCTGATTTTGAGCCTTTTTGAATGGCTTTTAATCAGCGTTTAATTGGTATTTAAGCGGTCGAAAGAGCAAGAGAAAAAAGGAAGCGAAAAAAGAGAAGTTTTGCTCGTTTCGTTTTTGAAAGTTGCACGTTTCGTTTTCGCGATTATACTATGGATCTGAAGAGATATTGATGAAGTTATCCGACCTTCATCTTAAAGCCCATCTCTTCGGTCATATCCACGCCCAACACGGAATCTTGGAACAAAACGGCATCACATTCTCCAATGGAGCAATTATGAACATAAATTACTCAAATCTGTCAGTTCCTAACTTGATTCAAATATAAATGGATGCTTTAATTAGCATACCGCATTAAAGGTTAACAAAATACGTTTTATAAATCAATCCGAGTTCATTAAACTTATCAAAAAAGAGTACCGGTAGTATGTTGCTATTGAATTTTGTTAGTGCATTCTTATCGTTATCTACATTTGCGTATCCACGCCAAACTGAAATATTAGAAGAAATAGGGGAGGATTTTGGTTTCAATCTGGAGCAGATGAGGTTTATACCCAATTGGAATGTATATGGATTCCTTTTGCCTACCAATGACTACGAAAAAATTGGAGAATGTTATTTGAAAGTACAATTAAAATAAGGGATTAAGCGTAAATACATTTTAACGAACGAGCGACTGGCGAAATGAGCAGTCGTTGAGGGCGTTGGTGACGATGCCGCAGCAGGAGCAGCCGAGGTTGTCGGCAAAGAACTCTTTCAGATTCATCACGGAGGCGTAGTATTTGGTGGCGGTCTGAAGAATTAAAGCATTGAATTTGCATACTTCAAAACAAACGAATAGCCATCTATTTCCTCATCTCCAATCCATTTAGACATTCCGCAACGTTTATTACTTTTTTGAGCTTCTTGAATAAGTTCTATAACTTTGTGTACTTTATTATTATGCAGTAGGGCTATAAGATAAGTTAATGAAACATCACCTCGCATATTCGTAGCCAGGGGCATATATCGGTCTGCCGATGGATTTTGAGAAATGAAACTTGCTATTTCTTCCTCGATTTTATTAAAAACCGATGTCCAAACTTTCTCAAAGTCTTGCTCTTCATAATTTTTCCAATTCTCCACAAATGTCGGGTATTCTCCTATAAGTTCACCTGACAAAGCAAACGCTCCATTTCCGCGTAAACTTAATGGTTTTTTATTTTCCGGCATTTGGAAAATATCCCACCACAAATCATCTGCATAGAAAGGCTTAACTTTCAAATCCACGCTTGTATCAACAAGATGGAGTATATAGAAAAAGTAGCCGTTGACTATTTTATAGCTAACGTACCCACTTTTCTTATAGCCGAAATGATTCCCAACTATCTTGCGATAGCTGTTAATACCTTTTTCAAATTCTTTTTTTGTCATGACACAAAATTACTCAAAATCGTGCAGATATACAATGTAAAGACCACCGATTGCTCGGTAAGGCGCGAGATTTTGCCATCGCCGCCGGCGGCAAGTACTTTACTTGAGATGATGCGTCTTGCTCCGTCATCAACAAATTCTCAACCATGGAGAGCATTCGTTTCGGGCAACTTGGTGCACTTTTATTATAAACCTAAAAGTTCGGTCTCGGTGCTTGACTGCGGCATCGGCATGTGTCATTTTTATGAGGCAGAGAAATATCAGTCGCAAGCAGGGGAGTTCTTCAAGTCATCGGATTTCCCGCAACCTCCCGGAAACTGGAAATATATTTACTCATATAAGAGGATAAATGAATCTGCCGATAAGATAAAACAAAAGCCGGAATGATGATGGAGTGATGATGAGTTGCCTTATATTTGGGCGAATCAAAACCTCCAGAATAAATGATTTCTATAAAAGTAAAGTTCAGATCCCCGTCGGCTAAAGACCGAGAGGGTGCAATCTATTATCAGATTATCCACGAAAGAAAAGTGAGACAACTTTTTTCCGGATACAAAGTATTACCGATGGAGTGGGATAACTCACGATCAATGGTAACGGCAAAAGCTGAAAGAAAACGCGCACCGTTGATACAGACAATCCGTGAGTGTATTCGGAAGGATGTGGAGCGACTGACAAAAATCGGCAGCAGATTCGATGCAAGTGTACTCACTTACACAGTAGATGATCTGATAGAAGAGTTCAGACGATATGTCAGGGAATACACGCTCTTCAACTATATGGAGAACGTAATAGCAGGTTTGAGACATAGCAAGAAGAACCGCACATCCGAAACCTACAGATCCGCGCTCAACAGTTTTAGAAAATTCCGGCAAGGCAAAGACATATTGCTTGATTCCCTGACTCCCGGAATAATTGAATCGTACGAGGCGTGGCATAAAAGCAGAGGGGTTGTGCCTAATACCATATCTTTTTATATGCGTATACTCAGGGCAGTATATAACCGTGCTGTGGAAGACAGCATTATTGAGGACTGCAATCCCTTCCGCAGAGTCTATACAGGAATAGACAAGACTGTCAAACGGGCATTGCCTCTTTCTGTTGTCAAGAAAATCAAGTCACTGGATCTATCCTTGAAGCCGACACTCAATTATGCCCGTGATATGTTCCTGATGAGTTTCTATTTAAGAGGAATGAGTTTCGTTGACATGGCGTTTCTCAAAAAGTCAGATCTTAAAAACGGTTACATCATATACCGACGTCGCAAAACCGGGCAACAACTTATAATAAAATGGACTGTAGAAATGCAGACAATACTCAACAGGTATCCGGATAATCCATGCGGCTATCTGTTACCCGTAATACGAAAATCCAAGGTAAACGAGCGAAGCTGCTATCGCAATGCCGCATATAACATCAACCATAGCCTCAAGATCATCGCGGGAATGGTAGGTGTTGCTATGCCCTTGACACTCTATGTGGCTCGTCACAGCTGGGCATCCGCTGCCAAAGCCAAGGGTATACCGTTGCCGGTAATCAGCGAAGGCATGGGTCATGATTCTGAAACGACCACACGGATATACCTTGCCAGCCTGGATACCTCAGTCGTAGACAAAGCTAACACAATCATTCTCAAAAGTCTGAGATAGAGCGTAAGTTATGAGTATTTCCAAACAACTTCTTATTTCTCGGGCTGGCGTTGTCTCGAGAGCTCGATTGCCTCCTTGCCACTTATATTGTCTATATTGCCTCTCCATCGTAGACATTGTTGACGGGTACCGCATATGGATAATATTCATCTCCATCCAAGGCAATTACCGCGTATCTTCCTTCCCGGAGGATTCTATTTGTCTCGCTTTCAGACAACTTCTGTTTTAAGCGGCGCATCTTCCTTTCCGGTCAGTAGTTTCCAGCACATACCTCAAAGTAGCTTTGTGAGTGGAAGCATACCGGGCAGACATCCGGTGCTTCGGTACCGATGCAAATGTGTCCGCAGTTGCGACATTCCCAGACGGTGACACCACTTTTCCGGAACACCTCATGTGCTTCCACGTTACGGAGTAGTGCCCTGTAGCGTTCTTCATGATGTTTCTCGATGGCTGCCACTCCCCGGAATTGTTCGGCAAGGTTGTGGAAACCTTCTTCATCGGCCTCTTTCGCAAAGCGGTCATACATGTCTGTCCATTCGTAATTCTCTCCGTCTGCGGCATGAAGCAGATTAACAGCCGTGTCACTGCTTACGCCTCCCAAAGCCTTACACCATAATTCAGCGTGCTCTTTTTCATTGTCGGCGGTCTTAAGGAACAGGGCTGCAATCTGTTCGTAGCCGTTTTTCTTAGCGACTGAAGCGAAATATGTATATTTGCTTCGAGCCATGCTCTCTCCGGCAAAAGCTTCTTGAAGATTTTTTTCTGTCTTAGTACCCGAATATTGGTTGTCCGGATGATCGGAGACGTTATCTGTAATCTCGACCCTCTCAAAATCGGATGCCGGATGTTTGCAGACAGGACATATGAAGTCTGCGGGAAGTTCATCTCCTTCATATTCGAATCCGCATATCTTGCAACGCCACACGGTATGTCCGTTTCTTGATGCGGACGAAGGCCGAGGCTTGGGCTTGATGTATTCCTGATAGTAGGAATATGTTGCTGAAGGAACGTCTGACAGAGTCTCCATTTCAGTCACTTCACCGATGAACATCATATGTGTGCCGAGATCGACGGTATTGCTGACCTTGACACTGATATATGCGTTGGTGCCCTCTGTTATGGCAAGTGTACCGTTGGCAACACGCCTGCATGCTGTGAAATCTTTGAACTTGTCGACCTGTCGGCCTGTCTGAAATCCGAAACGTCTGATAAGAGAGAAACTTGCTTTTTCACTTATTATCGAAGCAGTGTAGACTCCTGACTTCTGAATCATCTCGCATGTGAGATTCTCTTTGCTTATACATAGAGATACCTGATTGGGAGTTACGGTAACCTGTCCCAGTGTATTTGAAATGCATCCATTGTCGCGACCATCTGTGTTAGCCGCGACAACATATAACCCATAAGGGATTTTAAACATAGTGTTTTCCATAAGGAACCGTTTTTATTGTTACAACAACTGCAAGCATTATTTGTTCAGTTGATTAAACGATAGTTGCAAGAGTATCATACAAGGATATTAAGAGTGTGTTTACTTTTAACACGAATTAAAGCTAAATACGTTTCTTGAAATTCTTTAAGTCATCATAAAGTGTCTTTTTGGTGCTTTCAGCCAAGTTTCGGCAGTCGCAATGTGGAAATTGCTCCTTTCTCAACTCGCTGAAATCCCTCAAAAATCCATCTTTATGCCAACCTAAGTTAAAAGTAAACACACTCTAAGTCTTTTTAAAGCTCTAAAAGTTTATTTTTATGGAAAGGATATTTTTATGTTTTTTACACTTTTTGCATTGGAAAGTAAAGTATGGAGAGCAACAAAGAAAAGAATCGGAAATAATCCCAAAACGAAACGAAAAAAGTAAAAGAGAATCAACGTAATAGGGTAGATAGAGAAAAAATGCTTTTTCGGTAGGTTATATTTGTATTTCCGTATTATTTGTTGTTATTTTGTTGCTCAAAGGAAAAATGAACAACACGAGCAACAAAAAAACAATCGCGAGAATATGGATAAATCTAAAGAGCCAATACGGCTGCGCAAGCGCATCCTCAAGACCGGAAACACTTCGCTGTATCTCGATATTTACCATAATGGCAAGCGGAGCTACGAATACCTTAACCTTTACCTCGTGCCGGAGAAGACACGAGCCGACAAGGAGAAGAACAAGGATACCCTCAGACTCGCGGACGCTGTCCGGGCTCAGAGAGTGGTCGAGTTTCAGAACGGACGCTTCGGATTCGATGACGGATATAAGCTCGATACAAACTTCCTCGACTATTGCCGCATGATGTGCGAGAAGCGGGGGCAGAACCCCGCCAGCCGGGGGAACTGGGGCAACTGGCGCGGCGCGCTCAGGCATCTTGAGAGATACTGCCGCCCCGACATGACCTTCCGCGATGTGACCCCCGCGTTCGTGCGGGGCTTCAGGGATTACCTCGACAAGACCGCGCGTGTGCAGGACAAGAGGAAGAAAGCCCGCACCACGGAAGTCCACAAAACGCTGTCGAACGGCAGCAAGATGTCATACTTCAACAAATTCCGGGCTTGCATAAACCAGGCATTTGAAGACGGCATCATCCCCCGGAATCCTCTGCGTGGCATCGTGGGCTTCAAGCCGGAGGAGCGGGAGCGGGTCTACCTCACGCTCGACGAGGTGCGTGCGATGGTCAGGGCGGAATGCAAGTACCCGGCGCTCCGCAACGCTTTCCTCTTCTCCTGCCTCACGGGACTGCGCAAAAGCGACATCCAGAAGATGACATGGAGCGAGGTCCGGCAGCAGGGGGAGTTCACACGGATCGTCTTCAGGCAGAAAAAGACCGGCGGGCAGGAATACATCGACATCAACCCTCAGGCGGTAGCCTTCATGGGGGAACGCGGCAAACCGGAAGACAGGGTGTTTCCCTGCTTCTCCTATTCTTCATATTACCTGATGGAGCTGAAGCGGTGGGCGGTCCGTGCCGGGATAACGAAAGACATCACCTTTCACAGCGGGCGGCACACCTTCGCCGTGATGATGCTTGATCTCGGAGCGGACATCTACACGGTCCAGAAGCTTCTCGGACACAAGGAAATCCACACGACCCAGATCTACGCGAAAATGATGGACAAGAAGAAGCAGGAGGCGGCGATGCTCATCCCGCCGCTGCTGCCCGGAACGTGATCCGTCCGGCGCAAAGTGAAAGGCGCGGCTCCGTTACGGAGACCGCGCCTTGTCGGTGGATTTAAAAAAGTAAATAAAAGTTTTCAGATAAGAGTGATTGCCCGAACCTCATCCCCGAAAGCGTGGAGACTGTTCTGGATTTTCTCTGTTGTCTTCGGGGAGGGATTGCGGTAGCCGTTCGCATACTGAGACAGCTGTGCGGCAGATATTCCCGTTATCCTCGACAACCCGGCGAATGTCAATTTGCCGGCATAATATCGCAAAAACGATGGCACATCATAGCAGAATGTAAACTCCGCCTCCGTGAATGTTTTCCCCTCTTCCTCATAACGCGCTCGCGTAGCCTCGTAGACATTTAGCCAGTCTGTTTTTGCCTGTTCGACTGAATCGCCTTCCCCTGTGAGTCCGTAGGGAAGAATCATGGGATTTGCCGCATAAGCGTAGAAACAGCCGTCTTCTGAGCGTTCGATATATACCTTTACCTTTTTCATCTGCGTATTTGTTTTTATGCGTTGCTTTTAAAGAATGATTAAAAATCGAGTCCGGACATCTTTCGTATGCTGTTGAGCGTTCCGCGTGCCACTTCTTTTGTTCCATGGTTTGATGTGGTGAACTCCATTCCGGTTGTAGGACTGTACCAGGTAGGATGCCCAGCAGTCTGTTTGGGTAACTGAATACATCCGCCTTTTTTCAATATTCTGTGCAGTTCCTTATATTTCATATTCTTAAAGCTTGTTGCACAAAAATAATGCTATTATTTGTAATAACAAAATTAATTAATCAATGAATGAATTAATTAACAAACATTAACATTGTATGTCAGTCTATATCGGCTACTGCTTCTATCTCTGTGGCGAGACCGCTCAGGCGGCGGGCGATGTCGCGGAACGCGCCCGCGAGACGGCGCGCCTCTTCGGGCTTGAATGCATCGGCGGCACGCAGCAGCTGTGTAGCCTCTTTCTTTGCGTTGAAATCCGGTTCGGCGCATTCCATGTAGTCGCGGACCAGTGCCGAATCGTTCAGGATGCCGTCAAGCTCATCGAAAGCGGTGCTGATCGCGCCCAGACGGTAATTTACACACTTCTCGCGGTTTTCCTCGTAACTCTGAG
>ERZ778511.1506-NODE-1506-length-15493-cov-5.914238_pt1 | contig 15493 bp, 11 predicted proteins | sample MGYA00510347_ERZ778511 | MGnify/ENA primary metagenome ERZ778511 (study PRJEB29527, sample SAMN07138967) | mouse gut metagenome | material: feces | host: mouse | place: China:Nanjing | collected 2016-01-25 ...
ATATCATTTTTTTGAATAAAAGTCGAGATGTAAAACTGGGTTTGTCAACAGTTCCTTTTTAGTACATCATCAATTTCAGTATTATTTTTCAAGAAGCTGCGATTAAATTCCTTTTGACCTTTATTATCAATTTTAGATCGCCTCAGAAGTTCGTTCAAAATATAAGTGGTTGATTTCTCATAAGATTCTATGCATATGTGTCCGCTTTCACGGATGATTTGATATCCTTGATCGCGTTCCCATTTATCAAGTTGAGAATTATATCTAATTATATCATTATAGTCAAGTAGTTTTTCATCAAAGTAAATTTCACCAGATTGTTTTATATGGCTTTTTAAAATAAGATATGGATGCATGAAATCCACTTTATCAAAACCAGCGGCTCTGACTATATTTTTAATGTTACCGTTTCCAACAGATTTGCTACCTGCCAAATTAGATAAAAAAGGTTTTTTCTCGAACGGAATACATTTTGATGAAAGATTTAATTCGTTGCACATTCTTTTATATGCAAACTGATTGATCAAAACGCCATCAAGAGTCTCCTCGCGCAAATTAATGAGCAAATATCTTATTGTATTACTTCCAACAGATCTTGATGCGTTAGAATATCTTCCTCTAAGCAACAATAAAATATCTTTAAATTTTGAGGTGTTTGTATCTTTGTAAATTTCATCAATTATATCAGAAAAACGAACCTCCTGCAAATCAATGAGATCCAAAAAATCCATACCCGTTTCTGTTAGGAATTTCATTAGCGAATTGTATTCACCATAATTCGAACTGATTCTTGTTTCATTGCACAGAACTTTCGCCATCTTATTAAGACAAGTGGGATCAAGAGATACTTTCCAGTTTGTAATCACCTTTAATTTTGAGTCTATTCCCCACAGATCTACACTAGCTTCTTCATAACCAATTTTTATAGAGTAATTTGTAGAGATATTATCTTTAGTGTAGGCAGTAATTCGATTATACTTTGTAGAACAAGCCCCTGCTAACTGAAGGGTTATTTCGTAGTATCTTTCTTTTCCAACAAAGAATGGAACCTTTTTTTGAACGTAGTATCTGGAATTACGCAATTGACCTGTTTTTACATGGACTGAATCAATAGCGTTTGCAATTAATTCATAGTAGTTTTTTTCTACTGGATCGTCCATATGTAATGGAAATTTTTCAAGATTGTCCAATATATTTATCTTGAAATGTTCACTTAAGAAATTCCTAATTTGCCATAAGAAATCATAATATTTTAACATCAATCTTTCAGACTGACCTTCATCAGGGATACGTTTGCCTATATATTTCAATCCTCTATAAAAAGATCCAAGATATTTAGTTTCTATGTTAAGCATAGATCTTTCCCATGCCAATTGAACACTTGTAGTTTGAAAACGACTATCAAGGGAATTGAGTATTAGGGTAGACATACATAAATCTTCTAATTTAGTTAGAATTCGCCTAGAGATATTGTCGCGAGTGTCATCGTAAATTTCAAATCGCTCAATACTCTCTGTTATTTGCTCATCACACATCTTAATTATTTTTTTAACGTCATTTTCTGAGTAATTAACATTTTCTAATTGTGATATAAAAGAGTGATGATTAATTATTTTCTCAAGTTTATCGCAGAAAAAATTTATACTTTCTTCTGTGTTTAGAATTTCTTCATCAGACGAAAAAGCTATGGTAACACTATCATGTGTGTAATCAATAGAATTTACAAATTGAGGAGACATATATTTCCAAAAAACTCTTTCAGAACCACGAACCTCTGGATTAAGCACAATAAATAAAATACCCGGATCTTGTGTAACCCTACTGTAAATATAAGCAGGAAATGCAAGACTTTTTAGGGAATATTTCACAACTCCGTTACTTTCACTATAGCAACTGCTCCCCTTAATTTGAACAGAAAAGTTTTGAGTTGGTCTTCTTGAAACACTTGGATTTGAAACAAATTCGAATGTTCCATCAGTGTTTGGCCATTTGTCATTATATGCAAAATTAGGATTGATTTTCCCATCCGACCTCAAGAATGCTTGTAAAATGTTTACAGCTGAACGATCCTCGTTTGAACGCACTGAATGTGTTTTGATATGTCTTTCAACAGCTTCTCTATTACTACTTGTCATTCCCGTGCTCCTCCAGTTTTTATTAGGTATCAAATGCTAATACATACACTTGTATATTTCATTGTATAATGCATCAGTTTCTACCTTTGTCACATACGCAATTAAAGCGTCACCTTAAATTCATTCCAATCGCGTACAACTTCTAAACTTATGCTATCATCAAGCGCCTTGAAATGCTGTTTGCCGCAGTGTATTTTAAGCTGCTCTTTTGTGCGCAGATCAAATAGACCGGTGCTGCCCTTTGTTTCCAAAATGAAGTAGAGTTTTTCCTCGCCGTTCTTGGTCATATACACCGCCCAATCGGGATTATATGTTCCTATCGGCGTATCGATCTTAAAACGCTCGGGAATTTTAAAGAACATCCTTACATCGGGGTCATTATCCAATGCCACGGCGAACGGACGTTCAACCGTATCGCTGTCATAAATAATATGGTCATAAACGCTATGCTCAACTTTTACGGCATTGCGGTCTAAATACGCGATTAATTCCTCGCTGCCAAAGATCTGCTGAACATAGTATTCCTGCCCATCGAGCTTGATATATCCTATTCCGTCTATTGCAAGCGCGTGACGATTATCGTTAATGATTTTTGTCGCGTTTTCTATAAAAACTTCGGGGTTGTTCAGAAAATCACTCAATCGTCCGCTTTTTTGAAGAATTTCGTTTACGGTTGAAGGAGTTAAAAGCGTTTCATCGCTGATGTAGGTTATCAAATCGGGCATCGTGCTATACGAGTTTTCAATATCCGTTGTTCGCATATCTCTTTCAATATGCGTAATTCCCGACTTTTCAATCTGAATATCCGCTGTTTGCAGGACGAGCTTTGTTTTGGGAATAGCGGGCATTTCTTGAAGTGCCTTGACCGAGTTTCTGATCAGTAGCGCTGTATCAATGGAAACGCGGTAAGCTGTCTTTTGCTTTATCTTATTCCACAGCTCCATAAATTCGGGGGATACCATAACCTGCTTGTTAATGCGCACAAAAACCTCGTTGGACGCATTGTTCACGGGCGGCTTGCGGTCGGCGTTTGTGATTATTTCCTCAAATCTGCTTCTTGCCGCTTCATACTTTTTCGGCAGATCGAGCGTCCCGTCTTTAAGTGCATTCTTCATTGTGTCTTTGATCTTGCCCGCAGTCGTGATGTAACCCTTTTTCTCAAAGTGTTTCATAATCTCCTCGGCTTCTTCGTAAGTGATCTCTTTTTCTTCGATCACCGTTTCGGTGTAGGAAACAGCGGATAATTTCTCCACGGTTACGGGTTCTTCACGCTTGTTTTGCTCCAACGCTTCTCGAATTTGGGGAATAACGGGTTTAAGTTCCTCGGAAAAGCTGCCGGCATTTTCATCAATAGCCTTGCACACATCGGCGGTCGTGGGAGCAGTTTCGGAAACAGGGATACTCACAGATACGGTTTCTATTATCTGCTTTGCCAATTCGGGAGTTACCGTGCGTTCAACCTCGCGCTTATCCTCGTAGACCATTCCCGCGAACAGATCAAGGTTAAGTACGCCAAATTTAACGCCTGTTTCATCTTCAATTTCTTTTTGAAGATTATCGGCAAATTCGGCAAAGCTCTCGTTCGCCATAACGTGCAATATGTTAATGTTCTTATCCTCAATGCGCTCACCATTCTGATCAACGCAAAGCCGGAGTCCGCGTCCGACTTTTTGACGGCAGGTGAATGTAGACTTCTGGTCAATAAGGGTACATACCTGAAATACGTTTGGATTGTCCCAGCCCTCTTTTAATGCCGAATGAGAAAATATAAATCTCAACGGACATTCAAAGCTCAACAGCCATTCCTTATCTCGCATAATGGTATTGTATGCGTCGTCATCGGCTTGTGTATCGCCCTTTGTGTCCTTTAAACGTCCCTTTTTATCCTGCGAAAAATAGCCGTTGTGTATCTTGGAAATATCGGATGTAAAACGCGCTCTTATCGTATCGTATTTAGGCTTTGAAATAAGCTCCGAATAACATTCCTCAAACATTTTCGCGTAAATGCCCGGTGTTCCGTCCTCGTGACGGTATTTATCAACCTTGTCGATAAAGAACAGCGACAGCACCTTGATTCCCTTATCCATATAGCGCAATTCTTTATCTAAATGAGCCTCGATAGTGCGCTTTATCTGCGCCTTTTTTACGATATTCTCGTCAATATCTCCGATAGCTTTATTAAGCGCTACTTCCTCGGTATTACCGAATTCTATATGTTCATACCCCGGAGTGCAGTCTATTCCCGCAATGGAATAACCCTCGTACAGATCACGCTCTCCCGAAAGAAGAAAAAGGTCGTCACCCGGCTTTACCGTGACTGTCTTTCTTGAAACAACGCCCTTTTTATCCTTAACGTCAATTTCAAGCTTCGCGCGAAATCCCTTGTTATTGGAGACAGACAGCAGCTTCACATACGGCTGATTAAAGCCGCCCGATACTTGATTTGAAGAAACGGAGATCTGCTTTACAAGCCCCATTTGATACGCGTCAACGGGAGTAAGTCTGTAAAGCAGATTTATTTTTTCTCTATGCGTAGCCGAATAGCGCAAAACGCACAACGGATTTAAAGATGAAATCGCTTCTTTGGCTTTCGGAGTGTTATCCACGCTTTGCGGCTCGTCTATAATGACGATCGGGCGGGTATCTTGGATATACCGCATAGCCGTCTCGCCGTTCAGCTTATCCTGCGCTTGATTTATGATATTCTCCGCCTTTTTGAAAGCGTCGATATTGATGATCATAATCTCAATATTAGCACTTGTCGCGAACTGCCGCACATCGGACAGCCTTGCGGAATTGTAAATAAAATAGCGGCACGGAACATTGTCGTACTGTAACCCGAAATGCTCTTTCGTAATTTCAAACGACTTGTAAACGCCCTCGCGTATAGCTACCGACGGCACTACGATAATGAACTTTGTAAATCCGTATCTGCGGTTCAGCTCAAAAATCGTTTTGGTGTAAACATAAGTTTTGCCCGTTCCGGTTTCCATTTCAACGCAAAATTGCATATCGGACGCGTTTTTCGTCATCGGCAGCTTGTTGCGTTTCTGAACTTTGTGCATATTATCCGAAATTGTTTTCTCGTCTATATACAAGGCGTTTCCTATGCCGAAATCGTTTATATACGTCAATTGCGTTTCGTTTGTGACAGAAAAAGTGCTGTGCGTTTTCTCCTGCCCTAAAAACAAGTCAACAACAGCGTTTACCGCGTCGGTCTGGAAGTCTTGGTTTTTGAATTTCAGTTTCAATTCATCACCCCATTCTTGTGTTATTTATCAGTATAAACAGAAAAATGTATATGTGGACTGCACGCACGATCCAGAGAATACTCCATATTCACCAAAGTCTTCTGATGTTTTTTCATGTAATCGATAAGCAACAGCTCACTGCTAGTGAAATCATCCGTCTTTATTCCTGTTTGCCACCAAAAGTTATCTATACGAGCAAATTCTTTCGCCAAATGAATAGGACAATGCAAAAACCTCGAACTTATTTTTTCGGAAAGGTCTTTTTTCCAATCTGGCATTGATGTTAATGCTTTCTTTATATGCGGTTTTTCAAAATAATCTTTTTTGCCTCATACAGTGAAGGGAAAACGGCTGTCGTTCCATTAAGTAGCATTTCGGAGTCAATACATAAAGCTTCTGAAAACTGTTTAATACGCTTAGCAGGAATTCCTCTTACTTTAGCATTGTACACAACGCCAAAAGATACATTCATCAGCACAGCAATATCAACCACACTCAGTCCGCATACGAATTTAATTGCATCAAATAGATTGATAGGGATAACTTTGCCTTCCGAATAATCATCAAACTGTTTTGAAAAATCCTCATATGAAATACTGCTATCATTGTATTTTTCACGCAAGAAACGCGGAGCGTTGTTTGTTTCATATGTGAAGCATTCCAAGTTAGCACCCCAAGCACTACATTTTATGGTGGTGTCCTTAATTTTTTCACCGTACTTGTAAATTTCTCCATGTCCCACACAAGTACCACTGAAATTAAATTCGCAATTACTACAGTTCTTTTTTAACATTGATACTCTCCTCCCTCACACCAATTTCAACTCAATGCCCCTATCCCTAAGGATATAATGAGCGTTTGACATAGCCGTATCGTCCGCAAAGCTGTCGCGGGCGATAATAACCTTCGCGGGAGCATACTCCGCCATAGTTTCCACATCTTCCGGCTGCACGTTCTCGGCAATGCAGATAAGCAGCAGACAGTCCTTGCCGACGGTATATGCCGTCTTGCCGTTAAACTCGATTTTCTCGACGGAGCAGTCGAGCGGCACGCCCAATTTTAACATTATTTCGCAGACCATATCCATATCGGAGCGGTCGGACTTGACGCGGTGTATCATATTGTTCATTCGGTCAAGCAGTATCTGCATATCGTCCTCTGCCACGAGGGAGTTATCCCACGTTTTCAAATTGGACGTGTCTAGTTTGAACACCTTGAAACCAACATCAAGAATATTTTGAATGGCATAATCCCATTCATCCTTTGTCGTTGGCATACCACACCCCCAGCCCTCGCCTTTTGAATTTCCTGCTCCCGATGTTATGTGTTGCATTAAATTTAATCCCGCGCGGCGAATACGCTCCTTGCCGATTTCGCAGATGTTTTTGTAGCCCGCTTTATAGGCTTCGGACTTTTCACCGCACAATTCGGGAATTTGCACGCAGATAAATTTCCGATTGCCGCCGTCCTCGGCGTTAAGCTGCATAACAGCGTGTGCAGTGGTGGCAGAACCACTGAAAAAGTCAAGGATAATATCATTATCGTCTGCAGACGTTATATATTCAATCAATTTCTTTATATCACTAACACTTTTAGGATTTTCAAAAACACGAACATTATCAAATATCTTTATGAAATCTAATGTTGCTGTTTGGGCATAACTAAAGGTTACACTACGCATAACTTGTTTATCGGATTCAAACAAATTGCGCCTAATACGCGGTAAGGTGGTTTCATCAACACCAAATACGACTCTTCCATTATCAATTTCTTCCTGCATTCTTTCTGGGGTTGGAAATCTCCACCCTGCTTCTGGAATCTTACAAGGTTTGCCTGTAATCGGATGTATTACTGAGTATTTTGGACCACCTCCTCCAGGCCAACTTATATTTCCATCATCTCTATACGGTCCTTTTTCATCGACTTTTGTAAAACGAGTTAAAGGTTTACGCTCATCATCTTTATCCCATGAGGCATACATTATTTTTAAACCCTCGTTGACTTTTACCCAGTCATCATTATATAACTCTCTAAGGCGTTCATATTCCTTTTTAATATCATCTATACCTTCCTTGCTTGCACGAAAAATAATATCAAGATCGTTAATTGTTGCCGCGCTCTTAAAATATACAAGCATATACTCATGACCAACTGAAAAGTATCTTGCATCATTTTTTCTGTTCTTGTCATATACAAGTGTAGCAACATAATTTTCCTCACCCCAAACCTCATCACAGAGCTTTTTTAGGTTATAAGCTTCCGAATCATCAATGCTAATAAAAATCATGCCGTCATCGCGCAGCAAATTAGCCGCAAGCCTTAACCGCGGATACATCATATTCAGCCAGTTGGTGTGAAATCTTCCCATAGTTTCGGGGTTGGATTTTGTGGTCTGCTGTGTTACTTCCTTATATCTCGCTATTGGGTCGGCAAAATCGTCGGCATATACAAAATCGTTGCCTGTGTTATACGGCGGGTCGATATAGATCATCTTTACCTTGCGGTAATACGCGGTTTGCAGGAGCTTCAGCACCTCTAAATTATCGCCCTCTATGTACAGATTTTGCGTTGTGTCAAAGTTTACGCTCTCTTCAGGGCAGGGGCGCAATGTTCCCGCGGAACGCTTTTGAGCGAGCTTTAAACACTCGGATTTTCCGTTCCACTCGAATTTGTACTTTTCAAAATCGTTGTCGATATACTCCCCGCAAAGGCTGAGCAGCTTGTCTATGTCGAGCTTCCCCTCGGCAAAACATTCCGGGAATACGGCTTTGAGCTTGTCCATGTTGGCGCGCTCTATGTTCATTGAAAGTCCGTCTATTGTTTCAATCATTGGGGTTGTCCTCCATATCATCTTGTTCTTTCAAGCTTCCGTCCTCGTTTTGTTGAGTAGGTGGTGAATTGTCATCGGCTTCTGGTTTTGTCTTTTTATCTGAAACGCCTTTTAAGTCATTTTCCGAATTATTATTAGCAAGATTTTCAGCTGCTGATACAGCAATAGCGTTTAATTCCGCTTTCATAGCTCTATATTTTTGAACAGCGGGATCAGCATTTAATTTAGCTTGTAAAGCGCTTAATTCTTGATACGTGGCATTTGCCTTTACTGCTTCTGCTAAAGCGTTTGACTCCCGAAATATAGCACTTGCCTTTGCCGCTTCTGCTAAAGCGTTTGACTCACGAAACATAGCACTCGCCTTTGCCGCTTCTGATAACGCACCTGTTTTTTGAAGTTCCTCATAATATTTTGCTTCTGCGGCAAAAATGGCAAGCGCACCAACAAGACCATTATCTGAATGATTTTTATGCGTACTGGATAACGTTTCAAATATGTTCACGTCATTCAAATATTTGCTGCCATTCACGATTAGTTTGTCATTTATAGCACGATCTAATGTGTCATTGGCTTCTTTTAACATTTCCTTTGCTTTTTTATAGCACTCAAAATCGATTAGGTGGTTATGCATTACATCGTTTCTGAAATCTTTTATGGCAATAAAGTTTTCTTGAATAAAGTTATAATCATCTCCTACCCAATTTTGCCACATAGTAGAATCGTCTAATGATTTAATTTTTTCTATGTACTCGGATTTAGTCATTTGCTCACTGTTGATCAAGGTCTTGAGTGTTGTATAGAAATTTTCCGGTGAAAAAACAAACTTGTAAAAATCGCCAAATTCCGCCTCTTCAACTCTTTTCTTTTGGTTTTTCTTGTTGGCATCATCTATTAAAAATGAATCTTTATTCACATTTCCATTTTCAAATAGCGAACGTGAAATATAAAGCGCATATCTTAATTTTGTCTCAAAATCTACTATTAAGGGATATAATTGTTTGCAAAAGAATTGAGAGCTTTCACTACAAATAGTTATAAATTGATCCTTAAAATTCTTTTCTAAACGTTGTGTTAATTCGTCAAGCTTTTTAGCCGCATCTTCATCATTTGCTTGTTTACAGCTAAATTCATAAATGTGTATATCGGTTTTAGGTATTGAAATATCGTTTTTTTCATAGCCGTTTAAATCAAAACCCTCAAATTTCTGTTCATTGAAAAACATATACTTATTAGTCATTTTTTACCTCTACCTTTACTACAAATTCTCTCGAAACCCTTGTCGTCGGCTTTTTCCTGTCGGTGATCTCCTTGATCTGCTGTTCCATTTCCACATCAAGCTTCATTTCCTCAAGGAATTGCCCCTCTTGTTTCTTCATAAGCTCCCGCCTTAACAGGTTGACTTTCTTCTCCAAAGCCAGCCGCGCAAATCTGTCGCCGGTGATATTATCGCGCTCACTTTCGACGTTCTTCACCTGTTTTTCAAGCTCGTTTATCTCACACGCAACGGCGTTTTTCCTCAACTTAACGCCGAGCTTTATCTTGTCGATCTCGTCCGACAGCGCAGAGGACAGCTTTTCCGAACACTCGGCGGCTTTCTTGTCACGCGGAACAAGTTTATCCAACTTATGATGCCCGCCGCTTTTGAGCCAATGTGCGCACTTGTGTTCGCTTTCCTCGCATGATTTGACGGGCAGCTTCAATATATTTTGACATTGCTCATTTGTAAGCACATCTCCCGACTCGGTCTGACCGCAAAGCACGGGATATTCTTTTTCAAATCCGTCATTAGTCGAGACAGTCACGGTATACAGCGCGATCTCGCAAGGCTCGATATCCGCGTCAACAATGATACTGCCACTGTCGGCGCACTCAATCTCGTGAAGTATCCCGCGCCCGATAACGGAAGCAGGAGTTATTCTCCCGTGACGCGGCTTAAAGTCCTTTGCCATACCGTAGGATTTCTGACTGTAATACGGCTTGTTTCGGCTGCCCGTCCAATAGTAGAAAAGCATGGGCAGATCATCGTAATTCGTCGCAGTAACTGTCTTGTTCACTTCGTCGATCTCAAAACGGCAGTCCTTGTAAGTATCGTTATAACGATCAAAGAACCACTTCACGACTTCCCAGAGCGACGCGTTTATTTCCTCCGATCTTTCGCCGATATATTTCGGCGAGAGGTTGACCTTATCGGCGATCTCCTTTGAGAATGTCGTGAACAAAATGTCCTCGGCTGCCGATACAAGGCGCTTGTTCTCGTCCTTGTTCCGCGTCAGCCTTTGAGAATGATCCGTTTCGATCCGGTCTCTTGAACGGATATTCTCCGATATGCTTTCAAACGCGGAAACAAGATCGCCAGTGAACCCGCCGATCACATCATCTGTGATACCGAACACGCCGCTTGCCACAGACATTCGCTTGTTGACAAGCTCCAGCTTGCGCACGTCCGCAAAATTATTCTTGTTGATGAACGCCAAAGACAGCACGTCGTTTTCCTGCCCCAGCCTATGACAGCGGTCAATGCGCTGTTCCATTTTCAGCGTATTGTAGGGCAGATCATAGTGAATGACGAACGACGCGTTTTCCAGATTAAAGCCCTTTGCGCCGTTGTCGGTGGAGATCAGAACCTCGCCGTTCAGCTTGAAATCGCGGATAACATTATAGTCCGCGCTGCCGTTGTAAATATACGTTTTGTATCTCTCGGACAGCAAATCGGCAAGCATTTTCTGCGTTTCCACGCTTTCGGTGAAGATGACCGCCTTTTTGTTCGCACCCGATCTTTTCATCAGAGAAAACCCGCTTTTCAACGCAGGGAGCAGTGCTTTCGCTTTTGTGTCCCGTGGAATATCTTCGGCGGCTTGACGTATATGCCGCCATTCCTCAAGTTCCTCGTCCGCATCGGGTAATGTCTCCAAGCGTTTGATTATTCCGTTGACTGTCTGCAATATCGCGGCGGTGGACGAGTTTTGCAGTGACAACAATCTAAGCGCAAGATCGTATTTGTCCATTTCGGGGAACGCGATCTTATGCGGCTTGTTTATGTACTTGTAAAGCAGATCGTACAGCTTGCTTTCTTGCGGTGACGGCTCATACTCGTTCGTGATCAGAACGCGCTCCGTTACCTTTGCGTATTCCTTCGCCTGTGAGCGGAGAGTTCGGAATAATTTTCGGGCTTTCTGAGATAACGCGACAGAAATTCTCTTTCATCGGGGAGTACGGTTTCATATACGGAATGGTGTAGTGCAAGTCGATAAGCTCCGTCCATTGCCGAAGCAAGTCTGCGTTTGGAGTAAGGAGCAGAATACGCCCGCACCCCTCAAGCCATTTTTGCGTAATAACGAGCATCGCCTCGTGGCTTTTGCCCATACCCGCTTCGTCGCAAAGAACCGCGCCTTTCCGATACGGAGAACGCAAGGCGAAAGCCGATGCCGCAATCTGAAACGGATATATCTTGATGTCAGAGGACGTGAACGCCGAGGAAAGCAAGTCTTCATCGGACAGGCTGTCTAACATTCTCGCGGTATAGTAAGCCCGGAATGATGTTTGCGGCATATTATGTTTCCTCTCTATGTATTGTTCGACGCTCGTTACAAGCATTGCAGTCTATAATAATTTATCAGCTCAGATAAACAAATTTGCGCAGCTTTATCCAAAATTTACAGCTCGCCAAAGTTTATAATACCTCAATATATAGTATATCACAAGCTAACAAAAATTTCAATAGCTTTTTTAAAACTTATCCTATGATTTTTGAGGCTGATATGTTTTTGCTGTATTCTTTGTTTACAGCGACTCAAATTTTGACTTGATTTTTGGTTCTATTTATGCTATAATACCTACAGTACATCGTATCTTGACCACATATCTTGTTACCCGCCTTTCAATCGGTTGACCACATATTTGACCATAGACAGCTCTGGAGCACACGGAAACAACGGATACAAGACCGCTAAAGAGGATTTGCCGTGGAGCACAAACGGCTATAAAAAACCATTTGTGGCGGAGAGGGCATTTTCAGCTCTCTTCGGGACGCAGAGGTCGCGTGTTCAAATCACGTCGGCTCCACCAACAGCAAATTGCCGCTTTCAAATCCCAATGAATATTCATTGGGATTTTTTTCTCCGTAAGGATGAAATGAAAACCCGTCCAGTAACGGCGCCGAAATGCAATGCTCTCGGAAACAGTTTAACAAAATGGTTTCCTCGAATTTTTTGTCCCGCGGTATACGAAAACTTAATAAATAATATTGACAAACCTTAATACATATGATATAATAAATATCAAAATAAATCCGAAAACCCAAAGAAATGTAACGGTTTTATTCTATATGGTAACATTGTTGCGCATTTCAGACTGTTTTTTCGGGATATTATCTTAAGCCAAACATTTATCCATTTGCAGCCAAAACCAAACATCATTTTTGATGGCAGATTCAAAAGGAGCAAAACACTATGAAAAAGCTTTTTCTTTTAGCCGCAGCAGCCTTAACAGCGTTTTCGCGTTTGACATTTACGTCCGAAGCCGAAAAGATTACAAATTATTCGAATCAATCAATTTTTAACGCAGATGTTTTAGACGCCTTTACGGGAGACAGCGGATTTGATACCATCAGTTTCACGCAAGCCGATTATGAGAATATGGTAGGCTTATTTAATGCACGCACAGACGACCGTGTGCAGATAGAAGGTATTTGCAAAGCGTTTTTATCATCCTCAAAGGCCTATGTAAGACGTCCAGGTCTATATTGTAATACAGCATTTGTATCCGATTCAAATATTGATGACCGTAAGATACAATACAGACTTTCGGAATACGATTACTTAATAGCACTTTACAATAACCTTGGTTGGGAAATTACCGAGGATAATCTCGTTTTTGACGATTTTAAAACGGAGGTGGACGGCAATAACGCCGTTGCCGAGGTAGTGGAGTCGTATACCTATTATATTACCGATGGATTCAATGACGAAAGTTTCCGCAGAAGGAAATATACTTTCACCCTTAATAAAGAGGCGGGCATATGGAGGATCGCCGACGTAATTACGGACGACCCAAACGAAACCTGCGGATTTACTTATGAACCTATAAATGTTTCGAAAGCTGTTAAAGAAGCATGCTGCTTTGACGATTTATTCGAAAAAGAAGTATTTAATGAGTCTGTCGAAACAATAGAAATGGATGTTACAAGATCAAATTTATACACATGGACGTATTACTCAGCAGATGCAATAGACTATGCCGAAAAACATTATGCGGATGGTTTCAATAATGCTGTATTTGCATACTTTCCCGATGGAAATTGTCAAAATTTTGCCTCTCAGTGTGTATGGGTGGGACTTGGCGGAGATTATTCCAAGGATCAATCGACCAATTTACCCGCGGTATCAACAAGCAGGGTAGGAACAAATGCGGCTAACGTATGGTGTTGCGGACAATACTCTACACGTTACAGTAATCATCCATATAATTGGGCATGGGATAATGTTAAAGGTTTCGCAAAGCTTATTGGCATAAACAATCCAGCCGGTATGGAAGGTCCGTCAGGAGTAATGAGTTACACAAATGCAATAAAAAATGCGGAAAAAGGAAATGTGCTTTATTATTCAGACGGCGTAGCTTCGTTGGACAGCTTAGCCCACGCAATGTTTATTACAGATACGTCAGGAACAGCGGGAGCCAGAACAAAATCAAACATAAAAATCGCAGCTAATACTTCACAGACAAATTCAGCATATCAAACTTTAAGTTCATATGCCGGGAGCAAAGCTGACAACACGTTTGCAAAAGCCTTCATACGTTGCGGTTATTATTCGGTAAAGCGCTAAGGACAGGAGATGTTATGAAAAAGTCGCATTTTTTTTCTTTGGCAGTTGTTATGACTATGCTTACGGGATGCGCGAACGAGGGAGAACCCATATCTCCCGGGAATACAAGCACATCGATCTTAAACAGCTCCTCATTCTTTGACGATACTTCCGAGCACGTGCAATCAACGGACGAGGAAATAATTGCCGGATTTGACGGAGAGCTTGTTCTTCCCGATAAAACGACGTTTCCGAATTCCGATATCGTGGGTATTACGGATGATCCGTTGTCAAAGGATATCAGAGACTTTTTGACCGAAAACGGGATCATAGCTTTTGCCGCTCCCGTCTTTTTTGACGATGCCGCGCCCGAATACATAAACTATGCGCCGCAGGAAAAGGCAACCGAGCTGGGAATGAAAACTCAATATACGGAGCCCGACCGAGATTATTTTGTGGTTCATAAAGGCGATAAACTGGGTAACGGACTTACGGTGGAAAGCGCGCAAACGGGATTTTATATCAACGACGGAAATTTCAGTTTCACGCAGGTAAGGCTTAAAGGAGAGATAACTCTCAACGGCGTTTTAATGCCATATATTCACGACCTTGGGGAGAAGGGGAGCTTTGAAAACAAAAAATTTGTTTTCATACCCGATTCAATTCAAAGCAGCGTTATTCCCACACCATACGATCCTATGGCAGTATGTAAGACTATCGGTTTTGACGGTAAAGAGATCGTATACGACGGAACCGAATTTTATCTTACTGCCGACGAGGATATAAGCGGGGAATACTCCGAAATATTCGAGAATGAAAAATATTTGGAGAACGTCTCTGTTACAATGAAAGATATAGTTTTGGCATACTACTACACAATAGGCTACGGCGTATTGTCCGAAGGAGAATTGGTGAGTGTAGTATCAAACCGATAAAACCGCTTTGAGTTCGGGCACGTCGGATACCCCATGCAAATTCGGCGTTATTTTTCAACACCCCCGCGGTGTTAATTGCCCTAAAATATATAAAAAATCGCCAAACAGAAAGTTATAACTGTCCGGCAATTTTTTGTTGTAAGAGCCTGTTTAACAACGACGCCCGTACGCGCGGCTCTGCCGCACTGCGGGCATTCGTTTGCGTTAATCCTTTACGGGTGCGGGCTGACGAATCCCGTTGTCATCCTCGTCGTGAATAAGGATACCCGAGATACGTTCGACGTTTTCGAGCGTTACGCGGACGTAAGCGATATCGCCGTGCCCGATACCGTCCATGTCGCAGGTCCATTTCGCCCAGACTGCGGATTTATAAACGTTCTGTTGCGGCTCACGAGATATCTTTGAAACTTAGCGAGGACGCTAATATTATTCTAGGGCATATGCGCATGGAAACGCAGGGCGATTGCAAGAAGAATTATAATAATCACCCAGTATGAAAAGTAAAAAATTATGTTAAGTCGCCCCATAAAAATAAAGCCAT
>ERZ778511.1509-NODE-1509-length-15423-cov-3.635216_pt1 | contig 15423 bp, 14 predicted proteins | sample MGYA00510347_ERZ778511 | MGnify/ENA primary metagenome ERZ778511 (study PRJEB29527, sample SAMN07138967) | mouse gut metagenome | material: feces | host: mouse | place: China:Nanjing | collected 2016-01-25 ...
CTGTGAAGCACCGGGATGGCCGCCGGATCATGACAGCAGCCCTGCTGGGAGGACCCGTGGGGATGGCCGGATATGTCATGGCAATCCGGTATCTGGGACCGGGACTGGCGGCTTCCGTTTCTTCTCTGTATCCTGCACTGGGGCTGCTGGCGGGGGCGCTGATGTTTCATGAACCCGTCACCCGCCGGCAGATAACAGGCATGATCCTGTCACTTGGCTGTCTGATGCTGCTGTCCGGAGGCGCTGTGCAGGGATCCGGATTCTGGCCGGGTCTTGGCTTCGGACTGCTGGCAGCCACCGGCTGGGCCTGCGAAGGGCTGCTGGTGCAGAAAGCGGATTCCGTGGACAATGATGTGGCCCTGCTGCTGCGTCAGTCGGTTTCCGGCACGGTGTTCTGGCTGGCGGTACTGCCGCTGTTTCACGGCTTTGGGGATGCGCAGGCCATGAGCGGCAGCCTGGGGCTGCTGGCAGCAGCCAGTCTGGCGGGAACCGCCAGCTACCTGTGCTATTATCTGGCCATTCACCGGCTCGGGGCTGCCAGAGCCATGCCGCTGAACATCACCTTCTGCGCCTGGGCACCGGTACTGGCCTGGCTGTTTCAGGGGACACCGGTTACCCTGTGGCAGGCCATGCTCTGCGCCGGCGTGATCCTGGGCGGCATGCTTTGCGCCCTGTAACCAGAGTGGCAGCCAGTGGTGTGTTTTCCCTCACATTCCGGTAGAATATTACTCTGTGCACGGCAGAATTCAGAGTAGAATGTGATTGCCTGTTCAGGCAGACGCGATCTGCTGCCGGCGCGGAAGAAAAGGGGAGTTGATCATCTGTGACGAACGTGAAACCGGCCCGGAGCCGGCGTATGAGTTATACCTATCTGTGGGTGGGCATTGCGCTGGCCACCGTGGCTGTGTTCGCCATTTTTCAGAGCGTGCTGGCGGCCGGGTACTACAGCACGCAGGCAGCCCGGCATGAAGCGCTGGCGGAAGCTGTCAGTGCCAGAAAGGACCTGGAAAGACGGCTCTCTCAGGAAACCAACAGCCGGAATCTGGATCAGGGAGACTATGACACCTTCATGGCCATGGTGGCCGCAGACAACGCAGCCGCCTATCAGGACCTGGAACAGTACAACAATGAACAGACGGAGATTCCGGATGACGTGGCGGCCCGGGTGGAGCAGACCCATCCGGAAACAGACGGCGTCCGCTTTCTGGATCTCTGGGATGACCAGAGCATTCCTTCGGACTATATGACCTTCCTGTCCCGGGATGACCAGCGTCAGGAAATCGTCTCCCGGCTGCACGAGCTGGATGGCAATACGCCGCAGCCCGGGGCGCTGAGCGAATCCCTGGAAACCGTTCCGCATCTGCTGCAGTGGGATGCCCGCTGGGCGTATCTGCCCTACGGCACCAGCAACATGCTCTTTGCAGGCTGTGCGCCCACCTGCCTGTCCATGGTGTTCTCTTATCTTAATCAGGATCCCGCCATCACCCCTTATGCGGTGGCTCAGTTCTCCGAACAGGCCGGGGACTATGTGGATGGCATCGGAACGGCGCATTCTCTGCTGGGAGACGCGGCGAACAACTGGGGCATTCAGTTCGAATCCATCGCCCCCACCCGGGAGATGATGGAAGCCGCCCTGAATGCCGGAGACATTCTGGTTCTGTCCATGAATCCCGGCGACTTCACCCGGGTGGGACATTTCATCGTGGTCACGGGCATGGAAAACGGACAGTTCCAGGTGCTGGACCCCAACTCGGACAAAAACACCCGCCTCTGGGATGCTCAGACAGTGGCCGATCAGTGCGGGTATGCCTGGGCTTACTGGCGCGACCAGGTCGGCCAGTAACCGTGAAGGATGAGCCGTCACGGTTACACGCCGCTCTGGTGAAACAGTGGCGTGTGACAAACAGAGTCCACCCCGGTGTTCCCGGATTAAACGAAATCAGGCCTGCAGCGCATTCACGCCGCAGGCTTTTTTCGTATCCGCTGATGCAGCTAGTGACGCTGGTCCTGCTGCTTCCAGTATTCTTCCCGCTGCCGGCTGGAAAGCCCCTCCACAAACTGCCGCTTGAGATCGATGAACTCCCGGATCGTCATCAGAATATGGTAGAGAATGGCCCGGTGCTCAAATTCCTGTCTGGTGGCCGGCAGCTGTTCGTGGCGCAGATGCCGCAGCAGCTCCTTCAGCCTGTCCTCCTGTGCCTTCGGTTCATTGGTTTCCTGCACATACCCCGCCAGATAGCGGATAAACCCGGCAATGGTCCGGGTCTGTGCCGGGGGAACCTGATAGCTGGCCAGTTCCCATTCCAGATTTTTCAGCACTTCCACCTGCTTGATCCGCATGTCAAAGTATTCCGCAAAATAATCCGCATGGGAGGCATAGGAATTCTCCAGATAATCCGCTGCCAGGGCGCGGTCTTCCTGCAGCTGTTTTTCATAGTCCGTCAAAGCCGGCAGACCGCCGGTTCCCAGTTCCAGGGCATACGCCAGCTCATACAGCCATGTTGCCAGGATCCCGTCATCCCGCTTCATCCGGCGCCGCAGCTGCCCCCGGGCATTCTTCCCGGAATACATCTGCCCGCACAGCAGCGCGATGATGACGCCCGTCAGCACCATCAGAAATTCGTCCAGCACAAACCCGGGGGAGAAATGCGGCATGGTCACCAGATGAGAACAGATGACCCCGTTGACCGCCAGCACCGGAAGAATGTTCAGCTTTTCGCAGATCCCGTACAACAGCATCACCGAAAGCCCGAAACAGACCACCGGCCAGGGAATGACCAGTCTGGCAAGGGCTGTGATCGCTGCGGTGATGAAAAACGTGATGAGGCGCCACAGACTCTGGCGCAGGGATTCCTTCTTGCTGGTGAGCAGGGTGATCAGCGTAATGGTTCCCGCGGAGTAGCTGTTGGAGAGATTCAGTGCCCGGGCAATGCCCGCTGCCAGAATCACCCCGGCTCCCAGCCGGACCATATCCAGCAGCACCCGTCTGGCATGATGTGTCAGTGTCATGACTTCATTCTACCTGCATGCCGGTCAAAGCGGTTTTCTGCTGATCCGGTTGCCTGCGCCGGCTTTCTGTTCTACGCTCAGACTGATTCAAACAAACAGAAAGGAACCTGACATGAAGCTCGAACTGTTCGGAACCCTGGGGCCCGCCTGTCACGATACCCCGACACTGCAGGCCATGATTGAAACCGGCAGGACCGGCATCCGGCTGAATCTCTCCCACGGTTCACTGAAAGAGCGTGCGGACTGGATTGACTCTCTGCATCAGGCACAGACAGCCGCGGGCAGACCGGTGGACCTGCTCATTGACCTGAAAGGCCGGGAACTGCGGACTGGCGATATGCCGGCCATGACACTGGAAACCGGCAGCACAGTTGTCCTGGGAACCGCCATTCCCCTGGATCCGCGGATCACCAGACGGATCAAACCCGGCATGCGCATTCTCCTGGATGACGGGGCAATCATTCTGCAAGCCCGTACCCTGCTTCCTGGAAGCGGCTGGACTTGTGAAGTCCTCCAGGGCGGCCTGCTGGAAAGCCGGAAAAGCCTGTCTCTGGAGAATCTGGATCAGCAGGACAGTCCCCTGTGCCCCGAAGATATGGACAATCTGGATGCTGCAGCCGCCTGCGGCGTCACTGCGCTGATGGTCCCCTTTGTGCAGTCCGGTCAGGACCTGAGGGCCGTCCGGCAGGAACTGGAAAAACGGAAGCTGAATCTGAAACTCTATGCGAAAATCGAAAACGAACAGGGGTGCCGGAACCTGGAAGAGATCATGCCGCTGGCGGATGTGATTGTCATTGCCCGCGGGGATCTGGGCCAGAACCTGGGTCTGATCAGACTGCCTGCCGCGCAGCTGGATCTGGAAACCCGCTGCCGGAAAGCCGGAAAACCCTACATGGTGGTCACCCAGCTCCTGGCTTCCATGACCGAATCCCCGGTCTGCACCCGGGCTGAAGCCAACGATGTGTTCCGGGCAGCCCTGGAAGGTGCCTGGTCGCTGATGCTCACCAACGAAACCGCTGCCGGGCGCTGGCCTGTGAAAGCCATGGAAACCCTCTGCGCTCTGGCCCGCCAGGCTGAAGAATACCGGCAGCATCACCGTTTATAAAACAGAAACAACCCGGGATCTGCGCTGACCGCCTGTCAGCCGGATCCCGGGTTTCTGTCTGTCTCCGGAAACCCCGGAAACCAGCCTCATTCTGTCTCTTCCTTCTCCTCCACCGATCTGCTCAGCACCCGGATAAGCCGGTCCGCCGCCAGCGCTGCAAAGGCAACATACAGCGGCGTCATGGACTGGACCACCACATTCCACAGCGTCAGCAGCAGACTCCAGACAGCCAGACCGCTGATGGCCGTACCCGTCCAGTACGCCATTGTCGTCACAAATCCCGTCAGGATCTTCACCAGAAAATCCAGCACAGATACCCACAGGATGCAGGACAGCAAAGAGGCATACAGCCGCTTCCGGTCTTTGTGCCTCCTGCGGCTCCTTCCCGGAATCCCCGGCTGTTCGCACACCGGCAGTTCCGGGCTCTTTTCAGCTGCCATGCCCGCCGCCGCACGGGCTTCCCTTCCTTCCGTCACCTGCTCCCGGGCTTCTTCCTTGTTCAGTTCCCCGCTCATCACCCTCATCCTTTCCCTCCGCATCTTTCCGCAGATTCTTTATCATCATTGTAACATCCTCAGGCCTTTCAGGACAGCTTCACCTCCTACACTCTTCATTCCCGCCTTGGAACACAAACGCCGGACAGCACAGAACCGCCGGCTTCCCTTTCCCCTGAGAAACCGGCGGTTCTTTGAACTTTCACAATGCAGAACAGAAGAAGACAGTCCGGACAGAAACAGCGGCTACAGCAGCGTTCCCACCCACTGCAGAATCGACGTAAGCCCCATGGAATAGGCAATCAGCGCCAGGGGCTTGCCCAGCACAATGATCGTGACAAACTTCGCATAGCTCATCTTCGTCAGACCCGCGATCATGCACAGAATGTCATCCGGGGCACAGGGCAGGAAAATCGCCGCAGCGAAAAACCAGTCGAATTTCTTCCCTTTATCCAGCCAGCCAATGTATTTGTCATAGGTCTCCGGTGCCGTGATCTTCTTCAGAAACGGCTGCCCGTACCGCCGCACCAGCCAGAACGCCAGAATACTCCCCGCCACCAGGCCGATATAGTTGTACACAAACCCCCAGAACGGCCCGAACGCCAGCACTCCAATCGCACTGGACACACCGCCGGGAATCACCGGAATCACCACCTGCACCACCTGCAGGATCATGAACAGCAGCGGACCCGCCCAGCCTGCCTGTTTCAGCAGCGCCTGCAGTGCCTCGGGATTTGTCAGGTATCCCCGGGACGCGAACCACGCCAGCAGCAGAAGCAGTGCGCCGGTTCCTATCCATGTACTGATCTCTATGCCTTTTCTTGCTGTCATATTCATCACCTGTCCCCTATGTTACCGGGCAATGCTTAACACACCCGGCATCTGTTTCTGAACATTTCCTTAGCAAATTCCAAACCTCTTTTCCCTGCCGATGGAACCGCCTGCGGCGGTTCTGACAGAGCATGCACCGGATAAAAAAGAAGGCTTCCCCACGAACCTTCTTTCTGCAATACACAGGATTATGCCATGAAGTCCAGTCCATGGCTTGCCGGATGCCCGGGCCGTGCAGTCCCCCATGTCACTTGTCCTCTCTGGCTTTTTCCGACACCTCTGCTTCCTGCACCGTTTTCCAGCTGGTGACACCCCGGAGCATCTGTGTTTCGATCTGCAGCCAGGTGCCGTCCGGTATCGGATCATCGCTGCCGAAGGTCAGCTCCGCCTCATCCCCTTCATCATTCCGGGCGGTCAGGGTGTAGCTGTTGTCCATGCCGCCGGCACCGGAAAAGTCAAAAGGCATGCTGCCGGTATCATGATCGCTCCGGTCTCCTTCTTCGACTCTGGCATACCAGGTATCGCTGGCCACCATGCAGCCGGTCATGGTCATGACGCCTGTCAGCAGCGCTGCGGCTGTGCAGGCTTTTGCGACGGTCCGGGAGCAGAAACGGGTTGTATGAATGCGGTTCATTGCCTTGCCTCCTTGTTCGCTTCCATTGTTTCACGTATGGACAGTCTGCGGGCTTACAGGTGGATGACAATGTTGTAAGGGAGCAGGAAAGAAGTTCAAATGCAAGCCGGCTGGTGAAGCATCGGTCTGGTAACGTATAATCAGAGAACAAACCAGCAAGGAGGTGAACCCCATGCGCAGTGACTATCCGCCAGTTCCCGGTACAACTGGCGATATCCTCGATTTTTCTGCCGGCATCAACGACTGGGGAAACTACTCCGGCTCCCAGCGGAAACGCCGCCTGATTCTGGATGGTGTCGTATATATGCTGAAATATCCGGATTCTGTCAGGGATCTCCACGGTTCTCTGTCCCACTTCCACAACCAGTTTTCCGAATATGTGGGCTGTCATATCTATGAATCTGCGGGCATCCCCGTTCAGAAAACGTACCTGGGCACCTGCCTGTCCCGTGGAAAGGAATTCACCGCTGTGGCCTGCCGGGACTTCAGAAACGACGGTCTGAAACTCTATCCGATGAAATTCATCCATCCCAGCAATCCCTGGAAACCCGCCAGGAAAACAGGGCGGCTGACAATCCTGCAAATATACGAGACTGTTCATGATCTGGAGAACCCTGACCTGGAAGCTGCTGCCATTCAGCATTTCTGGAAGATGTTCGTCATAGACTGCCTCATCGGCAACTGCGACCGGGATCTGGAAAACTGGGGTATGGCTATGGATCAGAACGGGAACCGGTTTCCCGCACCGGTCTATGACTGCGGCTCATCACTGCTGGCTGTGACCAGTGACGAACAGCTGCAGGAGGAAATCGGGACAGGCGATTTTACAGGCAAAAGTCTGAATCTGTATACACCATTCGGCACCGAAGACAACCGCTGCCGGTTATCCTTCCGGGACATGCTGGAATCACCGAATCCGGAGCTGGAGCAGGCCATCCTCGAGGTATTCCCCCGCATTGATCTGGCAGAAATTTATCAGATTCTCCAGGATACACCCTTCATGTCCGAAATCCGGAAAACAGCCATGATGGAATCCATCAAGATCCGTTACAATCAGGTGCTGCTGAAAGCCTGGGTCAAAGCCGCGCATCCGGCGTTGTCCGATCATGACCAGCGACGGCTCATCAGCCGGATCAAAAGTGCCAGCAACGCCGGCATGCGGAAAAGAGGATACCGTCCGCTCTCTGAAGCCTGAATCCCCCTTCCCCACGCAAAAGCCCTGGCTGCTCACCATGAACAGCCAGGGTTTTCATTATTCGCTTTGATTCTCTTTACAGGATCAGCTCAGGGAAACCGGCTCGTATCCGGCTTCTTCCACGGCACCCATCAGCCTGCTGGCGGGGACGTTTTCGGACAGCGTGATCACCGCTTCCTTCTTCTCCAGGTTCACCTTCGCATCCGCCACACCGGGCACAGCCTTCAGAGCGCTTTCCACCCGGCCTGCGCAGTGCATGCAGGACATGCCTTCAATCTTCATGGTTTTTGTCATCATTGGTTCCTCCTTTGTTTCTTCCCGGATGATCTGAATCTCCGGTTCTTTTTGCGTTTCTGTCTTTGTTTCACTGATCTGCGCCTGCTTCGCCTTGAAGAACCGCAGCGTCAGGGCGTTGGTCACCACGCAGACAGAACTCAGGGACATGGCCGCCGATCCGATCATCGGATTCAGCAGCAGTCCGAACATCGGGTAGAAGACACCCGCCGCCACAGGAATGCCCAGAATGTTGTAGAAGAATGCCCAGAACAGATCCACCTTGATGTTCCGGATCACCGCCGCAGACAGATCAATGGCGGTGTTCACATCCATCAGGTCATCCTTCATCAGCACCACATCGGCACTGTCAATGGCAATATCCGTACCGGCACCGATCGCAATGCCCACATCCGCTCTGGCCAGAGCCGGGGCATCGTTGATGCCATCTCCCACCATCGCCACTTTGCGGTCTTCTTCCTGCAGCTGACGGACCACAGCTTCCTTGCCCGTGGGCAGCACATCCGCAATTACATCATCCAGATCCAGGTCCTTTGCGATGGCTTTTGCCGTCCGTTCATTGTCCCCGGTCAGCATGACCACCCGGATGCCCTTCTGCCGGAATTCCCGGATGGCCTGGCGGCTGGATTCCCGGATCGTATCCGCGACACCCAGAATCCCTGCCACACGGCGGTTCCGGGCGAAAATCAGCGGGGTCTGTCCGGAAGATGCCAGCCGCTCCACAGCAGCGACTGCCTGACTGGATAATACAATGTGCTCTTCCCCCATGAACGCGGCGTTGCCCGCAATCCACCGGTCTTTGTTCAGCACCGCCTGAATGCCTCTGCCGCCGGTGGCCGCAAAGGAGTCCGGTGTCCGGATTTCCAGCCCTTTGTCCTTTGCCAGGGCTGTGACGGCTTTGGCCAGGGGATGCTCGCTGCCGGATTCAATGGAAGCTGCCAGGGCGAGAAATTCATCTGCTGACAGAGCCGGATCCAGCAGCACAATGTCCTGCACACTGGGTTTGCCGGAGGTGATGGTGCCGGTTTTGTCCAGCACTATGGTGTTCACCGTGTGCAGCGTTTCCAGCGCCTCGGCGGATTTCACCAGAATGCCGTATTCCGCAGCTTTCCCGGTGCCCACCATGATTGCAACCGGCGTGGCCAGCCCCAGGGCGCAGGGGCAGGAGATGACCAGCACGCTGATCGCGGCCGACAGGGCGAAGGCGAAATCCTTTCCGGCTATGAGCCAGACAGCCAGAGTAATCAGGGCAATGACAATGACCACCGGCACGAACACACCGGCGACTTTGTCCGCCAGCCGGGCAATGGGGGCCTTGGTGCTGCCGGCTTCATCCACCAGCCGGATGATCTGAGCCAGCGTGGTGTCATTGCCGACTTTCGTCGCCCGGAACCGGAAGGTTCCATTGGTGTTGATGGTCGCCGTCATGACGGTCTCGCCCACGGTTTTCTCCACCGGCACGGATTCACCGGTGATTGCCGCCTGATCCAGGGTGCCTTCCCCCTGAGTGATGATGCCATCCACCGGCACGGACTGTCCGGGTTTCATCACCACGATGTCACCGGCCAGAATGTCCGAAGCGTTGACTTCCACTTCCTGACCATCCCGCCACAGTGTGGCGGTTTTCGGTGCCAGATCCACCAGCTTGCCCAGGGCATCCCCGGTTTTCGCCTTGCTCCGGGCTTCCAGATACTTGCCAATGGACACCAGGGTGACGATGGTGGCAGCACTCTCGAAGTACAGACTGTGCTGCATCTGATGGGCCAGTTCCATGTCCATGACCGACAGGGCATGTCCCATGACGCACATGTTCCAGAGCCCGTATACATACGCCGCACCGGCGCCTATGGCCACCAGGCTGTCCATGTTCGGGGCCTTCCGCACCAGGGCTTTCAGGCCGTGGGTGAAGAAGTGCCGCTGGAAGAAAAGAATGTAAGTGGTCAGCACCAGCTGCACAATGGCGGATACCATGCCCCAGTCATGTCCGGCGAGAACCGACAGACCGATCATGGGTCCCATGGAGACCAGCATCAGGGGCACCAGCAGGATGACAGACCACCACATGTCCCGTTTCATGCCCGCCTGTTCGTTTTCCAGCTTTGCCTGTCTGGCGTCCCATTCCTGCTGAATGGAAGGCCCGGTGCTGCCGGAGGCGGCCTCCGCCTGGGCTGCCTGTTTCGGCGTGGCCCCGTAGCCGATGCGGTCCACCGCTTCCATGATCGCTTTGGTATCCGTGGCTTCCGGATCAAAGGTCACCATCATGGTGTTGTTGAGAAGACTCACGTTCACATCCTGCACCCCTGCCAGCCTGGCCACCGCTTTGGTGACATTGGCTTCGCAGGCTGCACAGGTCATGCCCGTGACATCAAACTGTTCTTTCATGTATCTGCCTCCATTGTCTGTCCGGCTTTATTTGAGTTTGCGGACCAGGGAGGATACTTCCTCCAGCACCTCTTCATCGCCCTCCCGGATCCGCAGCGCCACGCAGCTGCGCATGTGACTGTCCAGCAGCTGATATCCCACAGACTGCAGGGCTTTCTGCGCCGCGGCTGTCTGATTCAGAATTTCACCGCACCAGCGGTCTTCCTCAATCATGCGTTCAATGCCTTCCAGCTGTCCGATGATGCGGTGCAGCCGCCGGATCAGTGCCTGCTTTTCGGCGGGATCCCGGTCGATGAGCCGTTTCTTTTCCTGTTCCATGGCTTGAGTATATACCCCCGGGGGGTATATGACAAGCGGGAGAATTGTCCGGTTTTCTTCCATACAAGTATGCGCCGGCTCTCCCGGAGGTTCCTGCCTGGTGCCCGCCATCGGATACCGCCTGGCCACCATCGGCATGAGCTGCAGTCACCTGGCAGGGTTTGCGCCCGGAGCGGCGGTAAAATAAAACTGAGATTGAAATGAGAGTGATTGTATGAATGCCTACTGGTATCTTCTTCTGTGGCAGGCGCTGCTTGCCGGGTCCGCCTTCTGGATCCGTCCCTCGGGCTGGCTCTGGTGTCTGATCATTGCCCTGGTCATCATTGTGCTGGAGAGCATCATTTCCCTGTATGCGAAACAGGAAGGGCTGCAGGCGTTTGCCACGCCTTTCCAGAGCCGGAAATACACCAAAGATGTCCGGCTGCTCATGATCCAGACCGCTTTCACCATTGCCCTGGCGTTCAACATTCTGGTAGCGTTTTCCGTCAGCGGCACCTGGGCTCTGTTCTGGGTGGACCTGGCGGGATCCGTGCTGCTGGGTCTGCTGATTGCGGTTTCCCTGAAAAAGCACCGTGGGTAAACTCTTCGCAGCCATTACCCTGTTCATCGCTTCCCTGCTGTTTCCACAGACTCCGGTTCCCTCAGCGCACCGGTCGGTGCTGTTGGACTGCGGGCGGAAGTATTATTCGAAGGCGTGGATCCTGGATCTGCTGGATCACATGGAGGACTGCGGGGCCAATGAACTTGTCCTGCATTTTTCCGATGACATGGGACTGCGTCTGGAATCCAGGCAGTACCCCTGGCTGGCTGGATCCGACAATGCCTGGAGCCTGAATCCTTCGGTTCCCGATCCGGACCCGGGAAAAGTCCTGACCCAGGATGAGGTGCTGGAGATTGGTGCCGCGGCACAGGAAAAAGGCATCGAGCTGATTCCCTCCTTCGATTCCCCGGGTCATATGCGCTATGTTCTCGAACGGTACCGGGACCAGACCGGTCATGACATCAGCACCGGATTCGCCCCTGGCTGTCTGGATATTGCCAATCCGGAAGGCGTGGCCTTTGTCCGGTCCCTGCTGAGGGAATACGGCGACCTGTTTGCCCGGACCGGGAGCCATCAGTTTGATATCGGCGGAGATGAAGTCTTTGCCCGTTCTCTATGGTCCCGGGCGGAAAGCTGGGAAAATCTGGCGCAGCAGGAAACCGGAAACCTGCAGTGCACGGCCTACGACGGATTCGTGCTGTACATGAATGCCACGGATGAGTTTGTCCGCTCCCTGGGATATGACCAGACCCGCATGTATTCCGACATGATCCGGGACAGCGTGCTGTCCCTGAACAGCCGAATCACTGTGTCGTACTGGATGCTCGGGCCCCTGACACCCCGGCAGATCCAGGAACGTCATGAGATCATCAACTGCATGAATTTCTATCTGTATTACATCCTGGACCCGGATCTTTCCTATCCCGGGGGATGCGCGGCTGCCATTGACCGGGAATGGACGCCCCAGTGGTTTCTGGGCTGGCCCGTGGATGAATCCCGCATCAGCGGCAGCTGTTTCTGCATCTGGAGCGACATCCCCGGATCTCAGTCCCAGACACAGGTCATGAACGGCATGCTGCCCCGGATGGAAGCCTGGGGACGGAAAAATGGTCAGGTGCCTGAACCTGACGGGGTTGCGGGCACCTGACACAAACAAATCAGCCGGTTTCCGGCTGCAGATGGCATTGTGCCCAACTGCAGCTGAAAGCCGGTCTTTTTTTTGCAAAAACCGGTATCATGGAGATATGGAAAAAGATATGACATTACAAATTGGCGAATACAGTTTTCTGCCGGACGAAGCCCGGACCATCCGGGAACAGGTGTTTCTGCAGGAACAGGGCTTCACGCAGGAATTCGACGCAGAGGACAGCCGGGCACTGCATCTGGTGGCCCGGGTACAGGATCAGCCAGCCGGTACCTGCCGTCTGCTCATGAAAACAGACGGCTGTCACCTGCAGCGGCTGGCTGTTCTGCCCGGTTACCGGGGCCATGGCATCGCTTCGGCTCTGCTGAAAAGGGCAGCGGATCTGGCCAGAGACCGGCGGGCGGGTCAGATCCTGCTTCATGCCCAGGTGCAGGCGGAACCTTTTTATGAAAAGAACGGCTGCATCCCTGTGAGCGAACCGGATCTGGAAGACGAAGGGGTTCCCCACGTCTGGATGCGGCTGGCTCTGGAGGATGAACCGGACCGGATCACCGAACAGCCCAATCCTGCTTCCGCCAGGTTCTCGTCCCTGTCTGCACTGGAAGCCGTGCGGCTCATGAACCGGGAAGACCGGAAGGTGCTGGAGGTTCTGGAAAACAAAGCACCGGAGATCGCTGCCCTGGCAGAGGACATCGCAGACTGTCTTCACCGGGGCGGCCGCCTGGTGTACGCCGGCGCCGGCACCTCCGGACGGCTGGGGGTTCTGGATGCAGTGGAATGTCCCCCCACGTTCGGCGTGGACTACGGACGGGTCACCGGTCTGGTGGCAGGTGGTCTTTCCGCTTTCGGAATTCCCGATGAAACCGCGGAGGATTCCGAAGAGGCGGGATTTGCAGCCCTGGATGCCCTGCAGCCGGATGACCGGGATTTTGTGCTGGGAATCGCTGCCAGTGGGCGGACTCCCTATGTCATGGGTGCCCTGCGCTGTGCCAGGGAGCATGAAGCGCAGGCTGCGGCTATTGTCTGCACCAGGGAGTCTCCCTTTGCCGCCGTGGCACCGGTCCTGTCTCTGGTCTGCGGCCCGGAAGTCGTCACCGGATCCACCCGTCTGAAAGCCGGCACCGCCTGCAAGCTGGTCCTGAACATGCTGTCCACCATTGCCTTCACCCGCCTGGGCTGTGTCTATGGCAATGAAATGGTGGATATGCGTCCGGACAACGAAAAGCTGCAGGAGCGGGCTGCCGTCATGCTCCGGCGGATCACCGGCTGTACCGCCACAGAAGCCAGCCGGCTGCTGGTACCCGGCCGGTCTGTGAAAACCGCCGCCGTGATGCACCGCCTGCAGACAACCGAAGAAGAAGCCCTGGCACTGCTGGACAAAGCCGGCGGCCGCCTGGAACAGATACCCGGTGCCGGTTTCTGACTGACGGCCCTGATGCTTTTCCCGCAACCATGCAAAAACCCCGGAGACTGCACCATATCCGTGCGACTCCGGGGTTTTATTCCGTGAATCTTCAGCCGATGCTGCCGGTCTGCACACGTGCGCCAGCAGTCGGGACAGCAATGGTGATGCGGGCAGCGGGCGTCTTGCCCTCTCCCGCCGCTTCATCCGCCAGAACCCGGCGGACAATCCGGGAAGCACTCAGACCGTACTCCTCCATCAGATCCTGTACCGATCCGCTCTGACCGAACCGGTCTTCAATGGCAATGGATTTCACCTTTCCAGGTTCCAGCACCTCTTCCCGGATCGCGGAAGCGATGCCGCCGGCTTTCAGATGTTCCTCCGCCACATACACCCTGTCATAGGCGGCAATGATGTCATTCAGCCGGTCTGTGCTCAGGGGCTTGATCACCGGCAGGTCATACACAGCCGCTTCAATTCCCTGCTCTGCCAGCCGGTCCGCAGCCTCCAGGCACTCCCGGACCATCACACCGCTGGCCACGAAAGCAATCCGCTGCCCTGGACGGAGCATGGGCACAGCCTTCGGATCGAATACCGGTTCCCGGTCATAGACCTGCTCCACCGCCGCCCGGGACAGCCGCAGGTAGGCCGGGCCCTCCTGCTGAGCAAGCCATTTCACCATCGCCGCCGTCTCCGGGCCATCTGCCGGCTGCAGCACCATCATCCCCGGAAGCACCCGCATCAGACTGATGTCCTCCAGACACTGATGGCTTCCCCCATCTTCCCCCACGGTGATCCCCGCATGGGTGGCGCAGAGTTTGACATTGAGATGGGGATAGGCAATGGAGTTCCGGATCTGCTCATAAGCCCGGCCCGCCAGGAACATCGCAAAGCTGGACGCAAAGGGCTTCAGACCGGATACCGCCAGACCTGCCGCGATTCCCGTCATGTTGGCCTCCGCAATGCCCGCCTGCAGAAACTGCTGCGGTGCGGTTTTCCGGGTCTCCCCTGTTTTCGTCGCCGGAGCCAGATCCGCATCCAGCACCACGATGTTTCTGTCCTGCGCCGCCAGCTGTGCCAGCGTCGCTCCGAATGCTTCTCTTGTTGCCTGTTTCATTGTCTTATGCCTCCAGTTCCACCAGTGCCTGCTGCAGCTGCGCTGCATTGGGCGCTTTTCCATGCCAGCCCGCTTCGTTCTCCATATAGGACACGCCCCTGCCCTTCACCGTCCGGCAGATGATCGCCGAAGGACCCGGCACTGCCTCGGCCTCCTGCACCGCGGCTTCAATCTGCGCAAAATCATGACCATCGATTTCTGCTGTATGCCAGCCAAAGGCCTCCAGCGCGCCTCTGTAATCATTGGCACCGCCAACCTCTCTGACAGATCCGTCAATCTGCAGTCCGTTCAGATCCAGAAACAGCGTCAGGTTGTCCAGACCGAATTTGCCCGCCGCCATGGCTGCTTCCCAGATCTGTCCTTCCTCCAGTTCGCCATCACCACAGACACACCAGGTCCGCCGGTTCTTTCCCAGATACCGGTCCCCCCAGGCCATGCCCACCGCAGCAGACAGGCCCTGTCCCAGCGAACCGGTGCTCATGTCCACATCCGGCAGATCTTCCATGTTCGGATGCCCCTGCAGCCGGGAACCCAGTTTCCGCAGAGACAGCATTTCCTCCCTGGTGATCCGTTCATGCACCGCCAGCTGCGCATACAGCGCCGGTGCCGCGTGTCCTTTGGAAAGAACCAGCCGGTCTCTATCCGGGTTTGTCAGATCAATGCGGCAGTCATACAGCCACGTCAGAATATCCGTGCAGGACAGTGAACCCCCGGGATGACCCGATCCCGCAGCGGCAATCATTTCCACAATGTTCCGCCGGGCCAGACGGCTGTGTGTTTCCAAAAGACTGGTTTTCATAATTTCGATGCTCCTTTTCGTTTTCTGCTGTTTACACCTAGAATATACCAGTATTCGAAAATCTGCGCAACCATAGTTGTCGTGATTTTTCGTTTTCGGAGAAAATCGAGTAGAGACTAGGTCCCTCTCACACCACCCAGCGTGCCGTTCGGCACTGG
>ERZ778511.1513-NODE-1513-length-15413-cov-8.938794_pt1 | contig 15413 bp, 8 predicted proteins | sample MGYA00510347_ERZ778511 | MGnify/ENA primary metagenome ERZ778511 (study PRJEB29527, sample SAMN07138967) | mouse gut metagenome | material: feces | host: mouse | place: China:Nanjing | collected 2016-01-25 ...
GTCCGACTTATACCCCAAAATTCGATGTTTTCAAATTTTTGTCATGTACTTAAAATTTGGTTAGTAAATAAAAAGAATAGAGTCAGATGCGGGAGTCGCCGTTCATGCAGGTGCATGACAAAGCGACCGGCGGCGTCGAGTGCCGTCGGCTGTACAATAGTATGGTCAGTGATTCAGATAGGGTGTGCCGAGTATGTCTTAGTAAAGATAATGCTCTGATTACTAAGTTATTAGATAGGGGGGGGGTAAGATTATAGGTTGCTTTCAGTATAATTGTTTCCTGAGCACACATCTCTGTATTGTTTTTAAATGCTGATTGTATATTGAAATAAGCGGCTTCTATAGCCTATATGCCGCGAAATTATAGATATTTATGCATCAGAGCAAATTTTTTAACACTAAATTTCTCACAGGCAGACTCACAGGCACTCCGAGGCAGACCATGGCAAATGAAAAGGGCAGATCCTCACGGACCCGCCCTTTGTCAGCCGACATTGAAATGCCGGTGTTGATACAAGTGTTGTTAGTCGATTTTTACTTTTACGGCTTTGCCTGCGGGGGTGCGCACAATGTAGATGCCTGCACGCAGTCCGGTGGAGTTGACGCGGCGACCGGTGATGTCGAACACAGCGCTGCCTTCGGGGGCTATGATGTTGCCGCCCTCGGCGCGGATGCCCTCGCTGCCGATTGTGTCGCTGTCTATGCCGTCAATGGCTGTGGGTACGAACCACACGTTGAGCGAAGCCACCTCGCCGGGATACTCTTTGCCGTTTTCCATGAGTATGGCGAGGACTATGCCGCCATTGGGCATTTCGAACGGACCGTCATAGAGGAATTCGGCAGAGGGTGTCAGGGTTGCGCTCTCGTCAGTGGTGTAGTAGATAGAGTAGGAGCCTTCGGGCAGGGTGTTGTCGGCGGGAACAATTGTCACAACCGGCACAGCCTTGTCGTTTGTCTTGGCTGAGATTATCACTTTGCCGCTGAATTTTTCAGGCTCTTCAGGAGTGGGCTCCGGTTCAGCAACCATTACATTCATGGAGCTTACCTCGCCTTTTCTGTTGCCCTCTTTGGCATACGCCCAGAGCATTGTGGCTTCGGTGAAGGGAACTGCGGCGGTGTAGCGGGTCCAGTTGTCCTGCGCCAGATTAGCGTCGGTGGTGTAGTAGATTTCGGCGTTTTCGTCAGCGGTCATGGCAACGAGAGTCTTGCCGGGCAGCGGGTCGACGCTGAATTTCACTGTACCGGCGGGCTTGCCGAGCTTCATGTCGATGTAGGTGGGCGCGCTCTGCTCGTATCCGGGCGCTTCGGCATACATTGTCACCATAGCGTCGGCAGTCACTGCAAAGGGCTGTGCGTAGAGGTTCCACTTGGCGTTTTCGCCGGGCTTGTTTCCGTTTGCAGACACATAGTAATATATTGTTGCGCTTTCGGGGTCGGCAATCGGACATCTGAGGCTCACGGTTGTGTAGGGGTAGAACTCAACGGTGGTAAGACCGTCGGCAGTTACGGGAGCCACGGTGATATTGCCTGAGAAAGAGGGTACCACCGGTTCTGAAGACTTCACTTTTTCCACTTCGAGAGGCCAGAGCTCAATCTGTCCCTCCTCGTTGAGCATGGCGAAGCCTGTGATGTTGTAGTAGGCTGCTGCGCTCTGGTCGGTGTCGTCCCAGTTGAACGAGGGCTTCAGAATGTTGTGGTTCACGGGAATGTCCACACCTGCGCCCTTTTCGGTGGTGAGTTTCCACTCGGTGTCGTAAGCGGCGGTGCCGTCCTCGCTCTCGAAGTCGCTGCCGGTGAGTCTCACGCCTGTGATTTTGACGAAGCGGCGTGCGTTTGCGGGGGTTATTACTGTAACAACGTCAGGCTCGAACTCGATGTCCTTGTCAAGCCCTGCGGGTTTGGAAGCGCTCGGCTCGGAGAAGAGGGGCGCGTATTCGGCGGTGACATGGGCTCCTCGCACGGTGGCGTTTTCGTCAGAGCCGATGATGTGCGCTTCCATAACAAAGTCGCTCACATAGTTGCCGGGGTTGATTTTTGCGATAAGCTCGGAGTTGTCGATGTGCATGGGCAGGTAATGACCCTGGGTGCCGCGCACAAAGATGTACTCGCCGCCTTTGGCAGCCACGCGCGCGGTGCCTGAGAAGTGGTAGGGCACACCGGGCTGAGCCTGGTCGAGGAAGTTGACAATGAAGCGGCGTTCGTTGGCGTTTCTGGTAAATATCTGCTCTGCGACAGCTCCGGGCAGACCGCCTGTCACAGCAACAAACGCTTTTACAATGGTGGTTGCCTCAAGAACAATGGGGTTTTCATAAGCCTGTCGCGAGCTTGAGACCTGCATCGGGTCGGAGCCGTCGGTGGTGTACCATATTGTGGCTTTCTGCGGGTCGACACCTTCGGGCAAAGTCATGGTCAGAGTGGCTTCGGCAAGGAACTCCGAGCCGTTTACGCCATCGCCGCTCAGGGTGAGGGCAGGAGCCGCCGGCGCGCTGACATTCTTTATCGAGAAGTCAATGAACGCCAGTGCGTATGCAGGATTGCCGTCGCTGTCCTCGCCGTTGCGCAGCACCACACCTTCTATGTCGTAGCGGGTGTTTGAGTCGTAGACTGTACCCCAGCCCTGGCTCACCTCAAAGACGTTGTTGATGTTCAGGGTCGGTTTGCCGGGAATATCCTCGAGGGTGTACACATAGCGGTTTGGGTCGGTTTCGTCTGCCGCCGGATTTGTGACGGTGCGGCTCACCTTGACATTGTTCACACGGTAGCGCACCATGCGGTCCTGTTCGCCGAAGCCGGTCACATTATTGTCAAGAGCATCCTTTTCCACCGGGTGCCACTCTTCGCCCTGAAGCTCCTCGGAGCTTACAGGCTCGGCGTTGAGAAGCTGTACGGTGCGGCTGAAGCCTGTGGCATAGCCGCGCAGGTTGCCAAGCCCGGTGCGGTCGGCAATCAGGGCGAAGTTGGTTATGATGTCGCCCACCTGAAGCTGCCGTGGCTCGTTTGCGGAGCGGTTTGCCATGGCAACCGGTGCTTTCCAGCCGTTGGCGTTGTAGAGCAGCAGCGAGTGAGCGCTCTTGTCAGCCACGGAATAGGGGGCATCGCCCTCTTCGCGCACATCACGCAGGTAGAGGTAGTGGGGTGTCACGGCGCGCACCTGAGCGCTGCCGGTGTAGCGGTAGTAGTCCACATCCGAGTCAGGGTCGGCGGGGTCGGGAATGTTGCTGTTGTTCAGATAAGCCTGTTTGAAATCGGCAATGCTTTGAATGGGGTCAGCCTGATGAAGCACGAATTTCACCGTTACCGGCTGGCTTGAGATGTTCTGGCGGACATAGCGCACGCTGAGAGTGCACGTACCGTCGGCGAAATCCTCCGGCGCGAGAGTAATCATGGGGTTGTCGCCGGTCATGTCTACCGGGTTTCTGTCAGAGCCGTTGACCGAGTAATGGCATTCTGTGCCCTGACGCACGCTGGCGGCATCGGGATATACATTGAAGTTGTCGGTAATGACATTGACGGTTATGTAGCCGTTTGCAATATCTGCCTCGGAGGCTGTGATGTTGTTGGGGGCGCGCAGCGAGGGCACCTTCACCGCACCTGTGGGCAGCAGCTGCATCTCACCGTCGGCATAGCCTACAAAGCCTTCAAGGGTGTAGCGCACACCGTCGGCGAGTGTGCCTATTATCTCGGAGTAGGCGGGAGTTGTGAGCAGGCGGGCGTAGGTCTTGACAGTGCGGCCGGTCGACGAGGTGAAGCAGTTTTTGCTTTTGTTGAATGTCATGCCGCGCAGCACAACCTTTTTGTTGAAGTCGTTGCGTTCCACTTCGTTGACCTCTTTAAGGTCTGTGTTCCAGTTTGTGTCGTCCTCCTCTTGGGCAGGGATGAGAAACGGAGAGTAGTCCATGGCGGCGGTGGTTACCCACAGCTCGGGGAGTCCGCTTTCAATGCCGCGCACCACACCGGTGATACCGTTGGCAGGCACGGTGAGAACTTTGCCCGGCTCAAGGTTTGCGAAGTCGAAATAGTTGGCAGGGAAAACACGCTGCCCCTCCTCACGTTCTCCGCGGAGTTTTAGCACACGTCCGTTGGCGTCTGCCACATAGACGAAGCGGGTAGTGGTCTGCTGCATGTCGCTGTTCGGCACCACGGTGTGGTAGGCGCCGACAATGCGCAGAGGGTCGGAAATAGTCACCAGGTCTTCGTCTGCCACTCCGTCAAGGCTGAAGGGCACTGTGCGGGCGGCTATTTTTTCGAAGTCGCGCGAGGTGTGGTTTGGAGTGCTCTTGCCGTCGGTTTCGCGCACAAAGAGGCGGCCGGTGGCAGTGACTTTGTAGCCGTCAGCGTCCATGGGTTGCCATTTGCCCTCTTCGGGATTCTGAGCCCACACACCGTTTACCGGCTCGATGAACTGGTATTCGAACTGCGGGTTCTCGGTCTGCATGGTTGATTTTGCAGTGACAGCGGCGGCGTTGCCAATGAATCTGACCATGCCTGTGCCTGAAACATTTGTGCCTTCAGAGCCAATCTCCAGTTCGGGCGCTTCCAAAGTGCCTGTGTCCACACCTCTTTTGGTGAGATAGATTGTGTACGGCTTGCCGTTCTTTTTTAAAAGGTCAGTGTATGTGATTGACATAGATCCCTGACTCGTACCGGTGTACGAGTTGATTTGACTGAAAGCCTGTAGTTTAGTGGTGTATCCGTCTGCAATCTCCGGCAGTCCTTCTTCCCAAAGATTCGGCGATACGATACCACTTGCAGAAACTTTGTAATCACTTGTAGAAACTGTTCCAGGTCCAAACTTATAATATGACGTTACGTCTGTACCGGTGTATCTTTTTAGGTATATTTTCGGTTCGTTTGACGTATATGTAAGTGTTTTAGTAGCCTCGTTCCATGTCTGTCCCTCTATGGCTGTAGTTTGCTCGACATCAATTTCGGGAGCAGGAAGACGTTTTACCACAACCCTGAGTTTTGTTTCGGCGCTTGAGCCGGAAGGGTTAGCTCCTTTTACACGGACATCAAACTGATATGAATCACCAAAAGAAAAAGCTGCATTGCTTGTCGGTGTTCCTGCATAAGGAGCCATAGCGGCAGATATCCATTTTGTCTTTGCATCTTTGGCAACGGTGGCAGTAACGCCAGATTCCACAGCTGCATACGTGACTGGAAGAGTTGTCTCATTGGCAAGTGTCCAATAATATTTCTCAGCATGTTCAGTAACAGCGGAAGCGAACTCAGTAGTAGGCATGTTGTAAATAGTCGCCTGATAATAGTCGCGTCCGGCATCTGCATCAGGTTCAAGCCATTCGGTGATATTGGCAGCTTTCTTAGTAAGTACAGGCGCGTCTGTCGGAGGCTCCGGCTTTTTAGGATTCCAGCGTACTTCAATTCGTGTGATGTAACACGTCACATTATTCATTTTAATCTTAAGTGAGTTTTGAGAGCCTACTGCTCTCACATAATAAGAAGTAGGGACGTTGCCGGTACCCGGTTTTACAGTACAATTGTTTTCATTAACAGCAGTAAACGGATTTGTTACACCTACTACATCCGTAGCGTTGTAAGCCTTTGTATTAGTATTGCTGACCCATATTAATACTTCTTCAATAGTACCGTATTCTGCTTTGAGAACGAGGTTCTTAGAAGCGACGGTCTTTAGAGTCATAATACCTCCGGTCTTATAGTTGTATGTAAGGGCTGTGGTGGTTGCCCCTTTTTCCACATACGCATATACCTTGTCTATAGTGGTATACCCAGAAGTCTTGGAAAACCTTCTAAGCCCAGTTATCTTGGTTGAGGCTGTTGTACTTGTGGATGGACTAGAAGCAGTGACTTGAGAGAACGAAGTAGGGATAGAGCCTGAGGTTGGAAAAGCTGTGGCGAAATAAAGGTTAGTGGTGCCGGTAGCTGCCAGAAGGTGGCTGCGGGTTGTAGACCAAAGAACCAAGTTCTCGCTGGCGGCGAACGCATGGGGCGATAGGAACACCGTCATGAGCGAAAGCATGAGTAAAAGTTTTTTCATTAGCTATTTGTATTGATTTGTGATATTGAATGAATAGTGAATGGTCGGGAACCAGGGGGGTAAAATCACCAGCTCCCATAGAGGCAGTGAGCGTCTATGGGAGTGACAAACTTGGCGTAGGGGTTTGTAATAGGTTGAGGGCTAGTGAATTGTGGTGGGGGGGGGTATGCAATGCGGGGTGCGATGCCGACCGGCTCACACACGCAAACAAGCATAGCGCCCTATAGCGGGGACTGAAGATAAGGGTTGTAATAATCACAATTCCTGAAAGATATGATATTTACGGGGTTAGCCGTTATTCCTTGCGGCAAAAATAGGAATAAATTCCAAGAGTGTCAATATTTCCCCATTTTTTAACAGAGGAGAAGGAGAGAGGAGAAGGAGAGAGAGGTTATTTTTGCAGGATGTAGGGCAGGGGGGAGCGAAGGGAGAGGGAGGGGTCGTCGCTGACCCGGCGCAGGGCTTCGGCTGCTTCGGCTGCTGTGGCGCATGTGCGGGCAATGACGTAGTAGACGGGCTCGCGGTTGCTGACTATCATGGCTTCGGGGTAGCCGTTGTCCATGAGGCGTTTGCGCATCTGTCGGGCGTTGAAAATTTGCTTGAACTGCCCTACGACAACGTTGAATGTTTTGACATTTGCGGGTGTAGCCCCTCCGTCGGCGGGGTAGCCTATAGCTTCGTAGCGCACGGGGAGTGTGACGCCGTCGATTGTGTGCTGACGCGGCAGCGATGCCTGCTGCATGAGCGCCGCCTCGTCGCCGTCGTCCTGTGTCTGGCGCTTTTTTGCCACTTCGTAGGCGGCGCGGTAGTTTGCTTCGGTGGTTTTGCAGCCGGAGAATGTGAGCGCGACAGCGAGAGTTGCAGCCGCAAGGTAAATTTTTTTCATCATACAATAAGTTTTCCGAGGGTTATTACATCGAGGTCGCGGATGTTGCCGCTGTCAAGGGTTAGCTTGACGAGAGTTCTGACTTTCTGCCATCCTTGCTGTCCGGCAGCGCCGGGGTTGACATGCAGGAGTCCGAGCTGCGGGTCGGGCATAACCTTGAGTATGTGGGAGTGTCCCGCAACCATGAGTTTAATGTTTTCGCGCCGCAGCAGGCTTGCCACTCCGGGAGAGTAGCGCCCGGGGTAGCCGGCAATGTGGGTCATCCACACTTTTACCTGTTCAAGTTCAAACTGCTGTATTTCAGGGCAGCAGCGGCGCACCTCGCCGTGGTCGACATTGCCGCACACGGCTCTGACAGTCGGCGCCACCTGTTGGAGGCGTTCGATGATTGAGATGTCGCCGATGTCGCCGGCGTGCCAAATCTCGTCGCAGTCGGCGAAGTGGCGAGCGTACCGGTTGTCCCAGCAGGAGTGGGTGTCGCTAAGAATGCCTATCCGTTTCATTTCAGCCTAGTGATTCTGAGGTAGTCGTAGAGCACAGTGCGGGCTTGTGAGCCGGGGATGTACAGCAGCGGCGAGTACTCTACGGTTATGATGTTTTCGCCCTGGCGCAGGTGAACGGCGAGGGTGTTTGACATGGATGTCGCGAGCCACCAGCCTGAACCGGCGGCGGGCATCACAAGGGTACCCGCCTCGGCACCGTTGACGGTAACGCGCCTGAGGGCGCAGGCGTTGGCGCTGTCGGGGTCGCCGGCACCGTTGGAGTAGCAGAGCGACAGGGCGAAGAGCCCGGAGGATGAAGCGGCGCAGGTGAACGTTACGGTGCTGTTTTTGTCGGGCGACGACTCCACGAAGCGTTTTGTGAGCCGGCGGTCGCGCACCAGCGGTGTTGCGGGTGTGGCGAAGTCTTCAGCCTGCAGGTTGCGGGCGAATGCGGCGGGGTATACCGAGTGGGGTTTTGCCGAGAAGCCTTCGGCTCTTTGCCGGGATACCGGCACAACGCACACGCGGGAGTAAGCGTTGCGTGCGGTAACGGTAACTTCTGCCGAGTCAAGCGTGGTGTGGATGGCTCCGTTGATGTACTCTATGTAGCTTACAGAGGGGGTGGGGTCGGTTATGTAGCCGGTGTATTTGTTGCGCCAATCTATTTCTGGCACCGGGGGCGCCCATGTCTGCGGGGCTGTGTCGGAGCCGGGAAGCGGCAGCGAGTTGTTTGCGAGGGTTATCTCTACGGTGTGGTTGCCGGAGAGTGTTGCCGGAAGCGAGTAGCGGTCTGTTTCGGTGCCGTCGACGGCAAACCGGGCTATTCTGCTGCCGTAGCCACTGACAGTCAGGTCAATGACGACATTGCGGTAGCGCAGCCCGCTGACAGTGAATCCGTCTTTGAATACTTTCGGCACCACGGGGCGAAATGTCATGGCGTTTTCGCCGAGCTGTATTCCGGCAAGCACTCTGAGCACAGTAAGCGCGAGCATGCGCGCGGCTGCCGGTCGGGCGCCGGAGAGGGATGACTGGGCAAGCAACACTCCGACGGGAACGGATACCGACGCTGTGCCGGGGTAGCGCGACGAGGCGAGCGCCCACAGCGCCTGTATTTCAGGCATGAAGCCGAACGGTTTTACCGGCGGGGTGCCGGCGAGGCTGGGGTAGTAGAGGGGCATGCCGTAGAGCAGCGCCGGAGTGGACTCCAGAACTGCGCGCGACATCTCCGGAGTGGGTACTGAAAACAGTATTGCAAGAGCCTGGGCGGCGTTGTCGGCAATGGGTGAGGGTATCGGGAACACTCCGATGTAGAGGTATTGGGCGTAGCGCCTCAGGTGGGGCTGCCAGAGGTTGGTGTTTACGGCGGCGGCGAGAGCGGCTGCCTTTTTGCTCCATGCGGTGGAGTCGCTCAGCCCGAGGGAGCGGGCGTTGTCGGCAATGGCGTTTGCGGCGCCGACGGCAGAGGCGTTGCCGAGTGCTGTCATGCACTCGAAGCGGTCGGTGACGCTCATCCACCGGGGCAGGGCGTTGGGTATTGGGGTTGAGAAATAGGTGTGTCCCTGCAGGAGGCGTGAGGTGGCAGACATGAGCACCCGCTCATTATATATATAGGCGTTGCGGGCTATGGAGTCGGCACGGGCGAGCCATTCGCGGCTGCCGGATGCGAGAGCCGCTTCGCGGGCGGCTACGGTCCATAGTCCGTATTCGGCAGACAGCGGCGAGTGTGCGGCGACCGTGGCGTCTGAAACCTGAGCGGCGAGAATGTTCATGCAGCGCTGCGGGTTGAGCAGTGACAGGCTTTGCCATAGCTCGAAGTTGTCGGCGGGGCGCATGTGGGTTGCCGGCGAGGTGAAGAGGGTGTCGTATTGAGCCATTGCCGAGGCAAAGGCGGCGTCGAGCAGCGGGGAGGGTGATTTCAGGGTGGGAAAGCCGTCAGGCACCGTCGTCGGGGCGATGTTGTGGGCTGTGACGATGTCGCCCCCGGGCAGGTATATGCTGTCGAGAGTGGCAGTGAACCCTGCGGTAGCAGCTATCACCGGTGAGTTTTTTTCGTCTGTGGCGCAAGAAACAACGCCCGCACCGACGGCTGTTGCCGCCAGTGCGAGCGAAATAAGTTTGCGGAGAGGCAAAAACTGCATGGGCGCGGTTTACTTGTCGTTGCTGCCTCCGGAGCGTTCGAGCACTGCCGCGTCAAGCCCTGCGATTACGGCAATGTTTACAATGTCTCTGACAGGGGCGTGCACGCTGGCGAAGTGAACCGGTTTGTTGAGACCCATCTGTATCGGTCCGACAGACTCAGCGATACCCATTTCGAGCATCATGCGGTAGGCAGTGCTGGCGCTTGCGAGGTTGGGGAATATAAGGGTGTTTACATCCTTGCCGCTGAGGCGGTTGAACGGAAACACTTTGTCGCGCAGCTCGGTGTTGAGGGCGTAGTTTATGGTCATTTCGCCGTCGATAGCAAGGTCGGGGTAGCGTTCGTGCATAAGGCTGACGGCATCCTGCACTTTGCGGCATTCCTTGTCGTCGGAGGCTCCGAAGTTGCTGAACGACACCATTGCCATTACCGGGGTCTCGGCAAAGTACTCTACCGAGTTGCGGGTCAGCCGCGCGATGTCGGTTAGGGTCTCGGTGTCGGGATTTTTGTTGACGAGAGTGTCGGAAATAAAAAATGTGCCGCGCTTTGTGTTTATGATGTGCAGGGCGGCGAAGTTGTTGTAGCTCGGACGAATGCCGACCACTTCCCGGGCAATCTGCCCCATGTCGTGAGCGCCGGAGTAAGTGCCGCCGAGGAAAGCGTCTGCGTCGCCGGTCTGCACCATCATCATGCCGAAGTAGTTGCGGTCAAACATTTTTTCAAGCGCTTCGGGCGGTGTCACTCCGCGTCGCTGACGCCTTGCGGCAAATTCGGCGGCGTAGCGTTTGCGGCGCGACTCCTCGCGGTCGTGGCGCAGGTTTACAATCTCTATTCCGGCTATGTCAAGCCCGAGCCTGTCGGCGCGTTTCTGAATCATCTCCTCGTTGCCGAGCAGCACCGGTATGTAAGCGCCTTCTTTGGCTCCCATAACGGCGGCGCGAAGCATGTTGTCGGTGTTTGCCTCGCCGAATACCACCCGTTTGGGGTGTTCCTTGGCTTTGTCGTATATGCGGCGCAGGAATTTCTTGTCGTAGCCCATCAGCTTGCGCAGTCGTTCTTCGTATGCGTCCCAGTCGGTTATGGGGCGGCGTGCCACGCCGCTTTCCATAGCTCCTTTGGCAACTGCGGGTGACACCCATGTCAACAGTCTGGGGTCCAGTGGCTTCGGCAGTATGTAGTCGCGTCCGAACTCAATGCGGTTCATGTTGTAGGCAGCGTTTACCACCGAGGGTACCGGCTCTTTTGCAAGCCGGGCAATGGCTCTGACTGCGGCGAGTTTCATAGCCTCGTTGATGACCGACGCCCCGCAGTCGAGCGCGCCTCTGAATATGTAAGGAAATCCGAGAACGTTGTTTATCTGGTTGGGGTAGTCGCTTCGCCCTGTTGCAAAAATGAGGTCGGGGCGCGAAGCCATGGCTTTGTCGTAGGATATTTCCGGGTCGGGGTTGGCAAGTGCGAACACAATCGGTTTTTCAGCCATGGACTGCACCATTTCCATAGTGACCACATCCTTGACCGAAAGACCAAGGAACACATCGGCACCCTGCATCGCTTCGGCAAGGGTGGTAATTGCCCGGTCGGTAGCAAATTCGGCTTTTTGCGAATTGATGTCTGTGCGTGAGGTGGTTATGACCCCTTTGCTGTCGCACATAACAATGTTTTCCTTGCGAACACCGAGAGCCATATAGAGTTTTGTGCATGACACGGCGGCTGCGCCGGCTCCGTTTACCACGAGTCTGATTTCGTCTATTTTCTTTCCCTGTATTTCAAGGGCGTTAAGCAGCCCTGCCGCCGAGATTATTGCGGTGCCGTGCTGGTCGTCGTGCATCACGGGTATGTCGCACTCGGCTTTGAGCCGTGTTTCTATTTCAAAGCACTCGGGAGCCTTTATGTCCTCAAGGTTGATGCCTCCGAAGGTGGGGGCTATAGCCTTTACAATGGAGATGAATTTTTCGGGGTCTTTCTCATTGACCTCTATGTCAAAGCAGTCTAATCCGGCAAAAATTTTGAACAGCAGGGCTTTGCCCTCCATAACCGGTTTGCCTGCGAGCGCTCCGATGTCGCCGAGTCCGAGCACTGCAGTGCCGTTTGAAATAACGGCTACGAGATTGCCTTTGTTTGTGTACTCGTAAGCGTCTTCGGGTCGGCTTTCTATTTCTTTGCATGGGTACGCGACTCCCGGGGAGTAGGCGAGAGCCAGGTCATGCTGTGTGGAGTATGGCACTGTGGGTACGACTTCTATTTTTCCGGGTTTGCCCTGGCGGTGATACTCAAGGGCGGCTTCTTTGGTTACGGTAGACATTTGGTCGAAGTGAAAGATTAAACATTATAGTTGTGTGCAGAGCGAAACAACTCTCAGATATAAACGTATGTGGGGTGCCACAAAGTTCCCGAGTCTCCGGGGTGCAATCGCAAAGTTACGAAAATATTGTATAAATTGCATGCAAATTGCTAACTTTGCGATGCCCCGCGGGGCAAAAGAGACATGAATATTACAAACAACCAAACAATCAACTGATTTCATGGCAGAACTTGAAATAGCGGAGGTGTTTAACGCCGCTAAGGTGCTCAAGGATGTGGCGCGTCATCCGCGCCTGATCGGAGTCACCAAACTCAATCCGGAAGCCCAGGTTTATCTCAAGCCTGAGAATCTGCAGCACACCGGGGCTTTCAAGCTCCGTGGAGCGTATTATAAAATATCGCAGCTAACTCCAGAGGATAAAGCGAAGGGTGTCATAGCATGTTCGGCGGGCAATCATGCCCAGGGCGTTGCTCTGAGCGCCACGGCAAACGGCATCAAGTCGCTGATATGTCTTCCTGCCGGGGCTCCTATTTCGAAAGTGGAGGCGACCAAGGCGCTTGGCGCTGAGGTGTGCATGGTGCCTGGAGTGTATGACGACGCTTATCAGAAGGCGTTGGAGCTGCAGAAGGAGCACGGCTACACTTTCGTACATCCGTTTGACGACCCCCTTGTGATAGCAGGTCAGGGTACCATAGGTCTTGAGATTCTGGAGGAGATGCCGGATGTCGAGGCTGTGATAGTGCCTGTTGGCGGCGGCGGTCTTATTTCTGGCGTTGCGTTTGCAATCAAGTCGCTTAAGCCGGATGTGAAGGTGTTCGGCGTTCAGGCAGAGGGCGCGCCCTCGATGGTCAAGAGCATCAGAGACAAGCACCGCGAGCGTCTTGAAAGTGTGTCGACCATTGCTGACGGCATAGCTGTGAAGGAGCCGGGCGTGAACACGTTCGAGATGTGTGAGAAGTATGTCGACGAGATAGTGACGGTGAGCGACGATGAGATAGCTGCCGCTATCCTCAAACTTATCGAACAGCAGAAGCTAGTTGCCGAGGGCGCGGGTGCGGTGAGTGTCGCCGCGGCGATGTTCAACAAGGTTCCCATCAAGGGCAAAAAGGTGGTGTGTCTTGTGAGCGGCGGCAATATCGACGTTACAAGCCTGAACCGTGTCATAACCCGCGGTCTTGTCAAGAGCGGCAGAGACTGCACTGTGAGCATCAACCTGAGCGACAAGCCCGGACAGCTATCAAAGGTGTGCAGTGTTGTGGGCGACCTCGGTGCCAACATTCTGTCGGTGCAGCATGAGCGCAATTCGACAAACACCCAGATCAACGGCTGTACTCTGCGCGTTGAGATGGAAACACGCAATCACGAGCATATCGCAGAAATCAAAAAGGGTCTTGCAGACGCGGGATTCGAAGTACTCTAAGTTACATAATATACAAGGCGCGGTCGGAACTCAAAAGGTTTCGACCGCGTTGTTTTTTGTCAAGAGCCGTGGGCATGAGGGGGGATAAAAAAGCAGACCGGACACGAAGCCCGGTCTGCAAGTGTATATTAAAGAAACTGTTTACTTGTTGTCAGAAAGTTTCTCTTTGAGGGCTGCGAGAGCCTCAAGGTCGCCGAGAGTGGTTTTCTCAAGGGGAGTTGTGAGAGCGGGAGTCTCTTCGGCACGCTTTGAAGCGCGTTTGGGCTTCTTGGCTGTTTCGGTAGCAGCGCCGCCTTTAGCTTCGTCCTCGAATATGCGGCTGTGGCTAAGGATGATGCGCTTGCTTTCCTTGTTGAATTCGATAACCTTGAAGTTGAGTTTTTCGTCAACCTGAGCCTGAGTACCGTCTTCTTTAACAAGGTGTTTGGGGGTAGCGAAGCCTTCAACGCCGTAGGGGAGAGCCACAACAGCACCTTTTTCAACCATTTCGGTGATTGTGCCTTCGTGAACAGAACCTACTGTGAACACTGTTTCAAATACATCCCAGGGGTTCTCTTCGAGCTGCTTGTGACCGAGAGAGAGACGGCGGTTGTCTTTGTCGATTTCAAGAACCTGCACTTCGATTTCAGCGCCGATCTGAGTAAATTCGCTGGGGTGTTTAACCTTCTTGGTCCAGCTGAGGTCGCTGATGTGGATGAGACCGTCAACGCCTTCTTCAATCTCAACGAATACGCCGAAGTTGGTGAAGTTGCGCACGCGAGCTGTGTGCTTGCTGCCGATAGGATATTTGGTTTCGATATTTTCCCAGGGGTCGTTTTTGAGCTGCTTGATGCCGAGGCTCATCTTGCGGTCCTCGCGGTCGAGGTTGAGCACAACGGCTTCAACTTCGTCGCCGACTTTCATGAAGTCCTGAGCGCTGCGGAGGTGCTGGCTCCAAGACATTTCGCTGACGTGGATGAGACCTTCCACACCGGGAGCGATTTCAACGAATGCGCCGTAGTCGGTCATAACCACTACGCGGCCTTTGACTTTGTCGCCGGCTTTGATTTCAGCGTCAAGAGCGTCCCAGGGATGGGGCAGAAGCTGTTTGAGACCGAGAGCGATACGTTTCTTTTCGTCGTCGAAGTCGAGAATAACGACGTTAAGTTTCTGGTCAAGCTGAACCACTTCCTCGGGGTGGCTTACGCGGCCCCAGCTGAGGTCTGTGATGTGAATGAGACCGTCCACACCGCCGAGGTCGATGAACACACCGTAGCTTGTGATGTTCTTGACAGTGCCTTCGAGCACCTGACCTTTTTCGAGTTTGGCGATGATTTCGCGTTTCTGCTGCTCAAGCTCTGCTTCGATGAGAGCCTTGTGAGAAACGACAACGTTTTTGAACTCCTGGTTGATTTTCACAACCTTGAATTCCATTGTCTTGCCTACGAAGATGTCGTAGTCGCGGATAGGACGAACGTCGATCTGAGATCCGGGGAGGAATGCCTCGATGCCGAATACGTCGACAATCATGCCGCCTTTTGTACGGCATTTGATGTAGCCCTTGATGATTTCGTCTTTTTCAAGAGCCTCGTTGATGCGCTCCCATGAGCGGGCTGCACGAGCCTTGCGGTGAGAAAGGATAAGCTGACCTTTCTTGTCTTCCTGGTTTTCGATGAATACCTCCACTGTGTCGCCGATTTTGAGGTCGGGGTTGTAGCGGAATTCGTTCATGGGGATGATACCGTCGCTCTTATAGCCGATGTTCACAACGGCTTCGCGCTTGTTAAGAGCGATGATTGTGCCTTCGATTACCTCTTTGTCCTTGACGGTGTTGAGTGATTCGTCATAGGTTTTGGTGAGTTCTTCGCGAGACTTGTCGCAGTTGGTTTCGCCTTTTTCGTAGGCGTCCCAGTCAAAGTTGTCAACCGGGGTGCTGGTTACTTTTTCAGTCATTTAAATGGTTAATAAATAAGAGTTTGGGTTTACTTAATAAGTTAGACTATATATTGTTTTTACTTATTGCGGTGCAAAGTTAGTGATTATTTCTGCGAAAGTCAAGAGTTTAACCGTAAAAAAAGGGGAGGTGAAGTTGCCTTCGCCTCCCCTTTGGTCGTGTTATGTATTCGGTCAGTCAATTTTCACTTTAACAGCGTTGCCGTCGGCAGTGCGCACAATGTATATTCCTGCGCGC
>ERZ778511.1516-NODE-1516-length-15395-cov-9.744003_pt1 | contig 15395 bp, 16 predicted proteins | sample MGYA00510347_ERZ778511 | MGnify/ENA primary metagenome ERZ778511 (study PRJEB29527, sample SAMN07138967) | mouse gut metagenome | material: feces | host: mouse | place: China:Nanjing | collected 2016-01-25 ...
CCGTCCGCAGTCGCGGACGGCCGCCGGTGGCGCGCGATCACTCCGATTCGGGGCTCACGGCGATCACGTCGATTTCGACGAGCGCGCCCTTGGGAATCATGTTGTTGCCGAACGCCACGCGCGCGGGCTTGACCGTGGCGGTGAACGCCTTGGCATACACGGCGTCCACGTCAGCGAAATCCTCCACATTGCGCAAGTAGATCGTGGCACGGCACACGTGTTCGAAGCCACAGCCCGCGGCGTCGAGGATGTGCCTGATGTTCTTGAGCGCACGGTCGGCCTGTTCGGCGGCGGTCACACCGTCGAGTTCGCCGGTGGCCGGGTCGATGCCGAGCTGGCCCGAGACGAACACGAAGCCGTTCGCCTTCACGGCTTGGCTGTATGCGCCGAGCGCGGCCGGCGCCTCCGTCGTGGCGATCGCCTGGAGATTTTCGTACATAGCGGTTCCTTTCGTAAGGCTCATGCAGTCGGCATTGTACGGTCCGCATTGTTGCGCGCAAGTGGCATCGGCCACGTTGTGGGCATCCCTTCACCACAGGCAGCGCCCCATTGCAGCAGGTGGTGTGTTGATCCAAGATGGTGGGCTCGATGGGATTCGAACCCACGACCTTTCGCTCCGGAGGCGAACGCTCTATCCACTGAGCTACGAGCCCGCACCACTGCCCTACTTTACACGAACGGCGGACGTGTGCGGCGCACCGTGTTCACTCCGCGCACGGCTGGCAGTGCTTTTCGCCGTGGACATTACACTGGGACTATGGCAATGGACATGGGCGGATTGGGCGATATCGGCGGCACAAGCGACTTTCAGTTCGCACGCCGGTTCTTCTGCCGCGAACTGCCGGACGAATTCGACGACGGCGACGCCCCCACACTGATTGTGCAAAGCTATTTCGTGCACGAAGACGACTATGCGCTGCGCATACGGCTGCAGACGCGCGCGGTGCGCGTGCCGATGAGCGCGGGGCTCGACCCGAAGGCGGTGCTCGAACGGTACCGCGACGATTTCCGCGAAGCCACGCTCACCGTCAAAGGCCCCTCGCGCGGCGGCACGCGGTACGAGGCGCAACGCAGCATCGATTCGCGCGTGGCCGCGGAGATCATGCTGCGCGGCGGCGACCTCATCATCAAGAACCGCACAAGTGTGTGGATCGGCGCAGACGGATGGAACATCGACGTGTTCGGCGGCGCGAACGCCCCGCTCGTCATCGCCGAAGCGGAGCGCAGCACGCCGGTCACGAATCTGATCATTCCACGCTTCTGCATCACCGAGATCACCGACCAGTCGCGCTTCAGCAACGACAGTCTCTCGTGGAGGCCGTTCAGTCAGTGGGGCAGCGAGTTCGAGCGTGAATTGCGCGAGACAGGCCCGCAGTTCCAGCAGGTCTTCGGCACCAACACCCTCGAATGATCGCGGAACGAAGCATGTACCCCTACCGTTTCTTACGGGTAGTGCTTCTGTTGCTACGGGTAGTGTAAAACGCCTACGAATATAACGTTTTTCGATAAAAATACACTACCCGTAGCAAAGAGGGACTCAGTACATCAGTACATGAGGGTGGCGAGGCGGCGGCGCGCGCCGGCCAAGCGCTCGTCGGACGGCTCGGGGATCAGGAAGTACTCGAGCAGGCGCTGGCGCACCGGCTCGAGGTCGGCGCGGTGCGTGCCGGCGAAGTCGAGCAGACGGCTGAACGCATCCTGGATCTGCCCGCCGATCATGTCCACGTCGGCGACCGCAAGCTGCGCCTGCACATCATCGGGATTCGCCGCAGCGGCCTCGCGCACTTCGCGCACGTCCGCGTTCGCGGAACGCGCGAGCAGCAGTGCCTTGGCGCGCTCACGCTGGGCGAGCGTATCGGACGGGTCCGCCTCGAGCACCTGCTCGTATGCGGCGGCTGCACCGGCATAGTCGCCGGACTGCGCCAAGCGGTGTGCTTCGGCGTGCGCGGCCGGGACTTGCGGTTCAGTCTGTTGCGCGGAAGCGCCACCGTCCGAAGGCTCGATGTATGGCGCTGTGCCGGTCACGCCGGCCTGCGCCGCCACCTGCACGAGCTGCGGCAGCACCTGCGAGGTGATCTGCGTGAGCTCCTCGTTGGAAGGCACGCCCTGCAGGATCGGCATGGGGCGTCCGCCGATCAGCGCGAACAGCGCCGGTGCGCCCTGCACGCCGAAAGCTTGGGCGATCGCCGGATTCTTGGCCACATCGACGCGCGCGAGCTGCAACTGGCCGTTCATCGAGTTGACGGCGTCGCCAAGCGCCTGCGCCATGGGGAACAGGCGGTCGTCGGTCGGCACCCACATGAGCATCACGATCGGGAAGGTGGCGGACGATTGCACCACCGATTCGAAGTTGGTTTCGGAGACGTCGATCACATAGCCGCCGGCGGCCGGCGCTCCCCCGGCCTGCCCAGGCTCCGCCTTGACCTGATGCTGGAGCGCCGTCAGATCGACCGCGCCCGCGAGCGAGATGCCCGGCTTGAATTCCTTGTCTGCCATATTGCCTCTTTTCTGCGCGGCGAAGCGTTCGCCGCCTGATTGCACATGTGTCTCAAGTCTACTGGCCGGCCAGCTCAGCCGGTGTGGCTCAGACGGCCTCCACCTTGACCGGCTGGCGTTCGGCGCCCACCGTGGTGATCTGCGCGCCCGATTTGGCCGGCGGAATGTACATGGCGATCACGTTCACGTACGTCACCTTCATCGTGCTCGTGGCCTTGCCGTCGCCGAACAGCGCACGCTCCGAATCCGAGGCGGGCAGGGACTCACGCCCTTCGCCCGCGGTGCGCGTCCACACCGAGTTGATCTGCGCCACGACCAGATCGCCGCCTTCGGAGGAGCGCATGATCTGCATCTGGCCGTCCACCGGCGTGAACGTCTGCTCCTGCGACCCCTTGTTGCGTTCCATGCCCTGCTGCACGGTCTGCGAAAGGTTCTGCAGGTCCTGCCTGAAGTAATCGTCGGCGAAATCGCCCGCGTATTGGCTCTTCGTGCCGTTCTGCAGCACGTCCGCGTAGCGCTGCACGGCCTGCTCGGGCGTCATCACCAGATTCTCGTCGGTGGGGTGCCCCATCTGCGAGCCGATGCTCGGCACGGTGAACTTGGGCATCTCCACGCCTTGGAACAGGCGGGCCACACCCCACAGTTTGTAGTTTTCACGCGCGTCGCCCTGCGTGAAGACGAGCAGGCGCTTCGACTGCTGGTCTTCGGTGGTCGTGGTGATCGAGAACACGCTGCGCGGCCAGCCGTTGTCGGTGGGGATCACGGTCTGCGTGATGTCGGTGGGGATCGTGGTCTTGGGGTCGAGCGTGCCGGTTTTCTGCGCCACCTGCAGTTCACTTGTGCGGATCTCCAGTTCGGGGCCCGACATCGCCTGCCCAAGGTTCGCCGGGTTCTTCTGCTCGTTGCAATCCTCGATTGTCTTGAGCAGTGCCTCGCGCATCTCCTGCTCCTGGTCTTCGGTCAGGTCGGGGTTCGCGCTTGCGGATTCGGTCGGCGCACTGACGGTGGGAATCTGCCCTTCGCACGCCGCCAGCGAGACGGTCATGCCCAATGCGATCACCGCGGCCGCGACAGCCAGTGGACTACGTTTCATCACTCGTTCTCCTTGCCCTCGGATTGGCCTGCACTGGGCTGGTCCTCGACCACGGCCGTCTCGGTTTCGACCACCTCGGCTCCAGCGGGTTCTGCGGTGTTTTCCGCTGTGTCTTCTGCCGCCGGCTCGACGCCCACTTCCTGCGCGAGGCGCGCGAAGTACGCCTGCAGTTCGTCGGCCGAGATGACCGACGTCGTCTCGCCCTCGGCGCCGTGCTCCGCCGTCTCGTCGCCGGCGTTGCGGTTCGCGTGTTCGGCCACGATGTTGCGTGCGCCGGGGTCGACCACGGTGGGCGCGCCCTGCTGCTGCGCGGACTCGTCTTCGGCGGCGCCGGCATGGCGGCCGCGGCGGGCCGAGCCCTTCACCCCCGACTTCTTCGGGCGCGGCTTGAGCGCCGCGAACGTGCCGGCGAGCGCCGCGCCGATCGTCGGCTCATCGGCGGGCTTCGCCGCCTTGGGCTTAGCTTGCGCAGACTCCGCCTGCTTCTTGCGGCGGGTGTGCGGCTCCATCGCGAAGACGGATGCCGAGAGCACTGCGAGCACCGCGCACAGTCCACCGCCGAAATACCACGGCAGTGCGAAGTCGGGCACGCGTTGGCGCACCCAGTGCATGCTGAGGTCCGCGTTCGGGGTCTTGGTGCCGAAGTCGATGAGCATGACCTGCGCCGGCTGTGCGCTGTTCAAGTGCATGGATGCGGATGTGCCGCCACATTCGACCTGCGACCACATGTCTGAATCCGCGAACGCGACCTGGTTCTGCGACGCTGAAGCGGTGCCCTTGGCTTGCTCTTCGCTTGTGGAGAGGTCCTGCCATGTGCTCAGGCCGGTCACGCGCACGTATGGTTCGCCGGCGAGCCACCCGGACACGTCTTTCGCCGACCCGACCGCCATGCACACCTGCGGTTCGGTTTGGGCCTGTTGGTCTTGCGAAGTTTGCTGATTTTGTGAATCTTCTGACGCGTCTGTGCCGGATTCGGCGCCGTTCGACGACGCGGTTCCGCCGTTGTCCGCGCTCACGGTGACGGCTGTGTCAACGAGGTCGAGCACGCCCGGGTCGATGACGACGTATTGCGTGCTATGCGCCTGCGCGGTGGCGGTGATGTTGCGGCTGGGCTTCCAAACCGTTGAATTCAGTACGCCAAACACGATGCATGCCACGGCGAGCAATCCGAAGATGGGGGTGACGACGCCACGCATGATCCATGCGCGCCGCGTCGGCTTAGTGTGTTTGCGTGGCTGTTCCTGCGCCTCTTGGTCTGTCATCACGTGTCCCATTCTACAAAGTCGGTCCGGTGCCGATCCGCGGCATGGCGGTGCGCACAAATCATGCCGGGACGATACTGTTATGGCTATGCATTCAACTTCTTCTTCCATAGTAACTGTTCTCACGCGCGCCGCCGCAGCTGTGTGCACCGCCGCGATGTGTATTTCGCTCGCGGCGTGCGGCGGCGATGATGCGAAGACCTCTGCCGGTTCGCAGAAACTGCCGCAGCTCACCGGTGTGACGGCCAAGGGCACGCCGGGCAAGAAGCCGGAAATCTCGTTCAAGACTCCGCTCTCGGTGGAAAACAACGCGACCGCGATCCTGCAGGAAGGCGATGGCGAGACGCTCAAGAACGGCGACCGCCTGTGCATGCAGCTGACGCAGTACAGCCTCAAGACCGGCGAAGAGGTCGCCACCACGTGGGACACCAATGTGCCGGATTGCTCGCTCGTGTTCAATGAGTCCGACGAGCCGGGCAGCACCGAAAGCGCCACGCTGGCGCAGATTGCGAACTCTACGCTCAAGGGCAAGAAGATCAACACCACGTTCGGCGTCGGCATCAACGACGGCAGCGGCGACAACCAGAACTACCTGCTCGTGGCCACCCCGGTCTCGCAGTCGAAGGATCTCGAGAAGGCCGAGGGCAAGAAGGTCAAGGACGTGCCGGCCGACCTGCCGAAGGTCACCACGGCCGCCGACGGCAAGCCGTCGATCGACATGAACGGCTACAAGGGCAGCGACAAGCTCGTGGCGCAGACGCTCATCGAGGGCAATGGCCCGGAGATCACCGACGACACCTACGCCGCAGTGGTCAAGTACACCGGCTGGCTGCTTGACGGCAAGCAGTTCGATTCGTCGTGGGACCGCAACGACACCTTCACCGCCACGCTCAACGGCGGCGTGATCCAAGGCTGGACCGAAGGCCTGCGCGGCAAGAAGGTCGGCTCCCAGGTGCTGCTCGTCGTGCCGCCGGACCTTGGCTATGGCGACAAGGAGCAGGGTGAGATCCCCGCGAACTCGACGCTCGTCTTCGTCGTCGACATCCTCGCGAAGTACTGATCTGCACCAATCTGCACCAATCCCCTCCCCTCACGACTCCCTGCGTCTGTCAGAACAGACGCAGGGAGTCGTCTTCTACGCCACGCATCTCGTCGTAATCCAGCAGCAGGCATTCAAAACCGCGGTCCGTGGCGAGTGTGCGCGCCTGGGGGGTGATCGTCTGGGCGGCGAAGATGCCGCGCACAGGCGCCAGCAGCGGGTCGCGGTTGAGCAGTTCGCAGTAGCGCGTGAGCTGTTCGACGCCATCGATGCCGCCGTGGCGTTTGATCTCTATCGCCACATGCACGCCGCTGCCGTCAATCGCCATGATGTCGACCGGTCCGATCGCCGTCGGGTATTCGCGGCGCACGAGCGTGGCGCCTTCGCCGATGCGCTCGATCTGCTCGGCGAGGTAGCGCTGCAGGTGGTCCTCCACGCCGTCCTTGATCAGGCCCGGGTCCTCCCCCAGGTCGTACGTCTCGTCGGAGTAGATGTGCTGCAGCGTCACTTCGAGGATGTCGGTGGATTTGGTCGCCGTCGCGCGGATCACCTTCTGCGGCACCTCGGTGGCGGGGTCGTCGTCGGCGTAGTCGGGCGTGATGTCGGTGATCGTGCACGGCGACGCCATCCAGTTGAGCGGCTTGTACGAGCCGAGTTCCGAGAAGATGAGCAGACTGTTATCCGCCTTGATCAGCAGCACGCGGCGTGCCATGGGGAGTGTGGCTTGCAGACGGCCGGTGTATTCGGCGCTGCAGTCGGCAACAATGATTCGCATGAGGCACCACCATAGTGGAAGAGCCGCACATGCAAAAGGCGGGCGTTGGATTCCCTACGGATTCCAACGCCCGCCCCACATCATGCACACAGCGGCATGTGCGTCACTGGATGCCGGTCTCATCGACCGGGATGTTCTGCATCGACCGCCCCTGCTCCACGACCACGGTCAGCTTGTTCGAATCGAACGAGATGAACCCGTCGGTCACTTCGAACGAATGCTTCCTGCCGTCCGGTTCGGTAATAACGAGCGGGCCTTCCTGGATGACCGAAAGCACCGGTTCGTGGCCGGGCAGAATACCGAGCCCGCCCGCATAGGCGGGCACGAGCACCGCCTTCGCCGTGCCACTCCAGATGGGGTGCTCAGCGGAGACGATGTTCACGTCCATCGTTGTGCCGGCCATGATCAGTCACCGTATTCCTTCTGCATCTTGTGCCACTTCTTCTCGAGGTCGTCGATGCCGCCGATGCCGGAGAACGCCTGCTCGGGCACATTGTCGTACACGCCGTCGCAGATGCGCGTGAACGCCTCGATTGTCTCCTCCGCGGGCACGTACGAGCCGGGCACGCCGGTGAACTTCTCGGCCACGTAGAAGTTCTGGCCGAGGAACTGCTCGATCTTGCGGGCGCGGTTGACGATCGTCTTGTCTTCCTCGCCGAGCTCGTCGATGCCGATGAGGGCGATGATGTCCTGCAGTTCCTTGTTGCGTTGCAGAATCGCCTTCACGCGGTTCGCGCAGTCGTAGTGTGCCTGGCCCACATAGCGCGGGTCGAGGATGCGCGAGGTGGAGGCCAGCGGGTCCACGGCCGGGTAGATGCCCTTCGACGCGATGTCACGCGAAAGCTCGGTCGTCGCATCCAAGTGGGCGAAGGTCGTGGCCGGGGCCGGGTCGGTGTAATCGTCGGCGGGCACGTAGATCGCCTGCAGCGAGGTGATCGAGTGGCCGCGCGTCGAGGTGATGCGCTCCTGGAGCGAACCCATCTCGTCGGCGAGGTTCGGCTGGTAGCCCACGGCGGAAGGCATGCGGCCCAGCAGCGTGGAAACCTCGGAACCGGCCTGCGTGAAGCGGAAGATGTTGTCGATGAACAACAGCACGTCCTGGTTCTCCACGTCGCGGAAGTACTCGGCCATCGTCAGTGCGGTCAGCGGCACGCGCAGACGGGTGCCCGGCTGCTCGTCCATCTGGCCGAACACCAGTGCGGTCTTCTCAAGCACGCCCGCCTCGTCCATTTCGCCGATGAGGTCGTTGCCCTCACGTGTGCGTTCGCCGACGCCGGCGAACACGGAGACGCCGCCGTGGTTCTGCGCCACGCGCTGGATCATCTCCTGGATCAGCACCGTCTTGCCGACGCCTGCGCCGCCGAACAGGCCGATCTTGCCGCCCTGCACGTACGGGGTGAGCAGATCGATGACTTTGATGCCCGTTTCGAACATCTGGGTCTTCGACTCAAGCTGGTCGAACGCCGGCGGGTTGCGGTGGATGGGCCAACGTTCCTTGATCACGATCTTCTCGTCGGGCTTCTTGTTGAGGATGTGGCCGGCCACGTCGAACACATGGCCCTTGGTCACATCGCCGACCGGCACTTCGATCGGGCCGCCGGTGTCGTGCACCGCGGCGCCACGGACCAGGCCGTCGGTCGACTTGAGCGCCACGCAGCGGGCGGTCGAATCGCCCATGTGCTGCTCGACCTCCAGCATGATGGTGACGTGGCTCTGCTCGCCTTCCTCCTGCTGGCCCATCTGGTTGATCTCCACGGTCAACGCATTGTAGATATCCGGCATGTGACCGACAGGGAACTCCACGTCGATGACCGATCCCTGGATACGCGTCACGTGACCGACGATGGGCTCGACAGCCTCGTCGGAAGTCGCTGTAGTCTGATTCTCAGCCATTTCGCGTTCCTACTCTTCCTTTTTGTTCAACGCATCGGCGCTGCCGATGATTTCGGTAAGTTCCTGAGTGATCGACGCCTGGCGCGAAGCGTTGAGCTTGCGGGTCAGGTCGTTGATCAGATCACGTGCGTTCTCTGTTGCGGTATGCATGGCATTCTGCCGGCAGGCCACTTCGGAAGCCGCGGCTTCCAGCAGGCATTCGTGGATGCGCGAACGCACGTACCTCGGCAGCACCGCATCGAGCACCTCATCAAGGCTCGGCTCGAACGAATACAGCGGCATGACGTGCTGAGACTCCAGCGTGTCTGGACCGCCTGTATGGTGTTCGTCCGACTCGATGATCTCCACGGGCAGCATGCGCAGCACGCGCACCTTCTGCACCACCATGTTGATGAACTCGGTATACACAATGTAGAGCTCAGAGACACCGCCGTTGTCGGCGGGTGTCATGTACGCGTCCAGCAGGGCGCGTGAGATTGCGTCTGCGACTTCGACGCCAGGCTTCTCGGTATCGCCTTCCCACGTCTGCGCCATGGGGCGGTTGCGGTACTTGTAATACGACACACCGCGGCGCCCATAGACGAACAGTTCCGGCTCCTTGCCTGCCCCCTCCAGTCGGTTGAGCAGATCTTCGGTCTCGCGAATGATCGACGAAGTGTACGCGCCGGCCATACCGCGGTCCGCCGTCAGGGCGAGCACGGCAACGCGGGGGTTGTCGCCTTCCTTCCTGACGATCGGATGCGCGATATGGGAGTGAGATACCAGTGTCTGGACGGCATCGAAAATCGCATCAGTGTACGGCTTCGCGTTGAGCGCCACCTCACGGGCCTGCGCGATATGCGAAGCCGCGATCATCTCCTGGGCGTTGAAGATCTTCTCCAATGAACCCGTGGAGGCGATTCTGCCCTTTAATGCGAGTTGCGATGCCATAGGTTACTTCTTTTCTGCGCTCTTGGCCGCCTGTGCCTTGCGGCCCTGGGCCTTGATCTGCTCCTGGTCGACCGGCGTGGTGCCTTTCGGTACCGGCTTCTTGTCGACGAGCGGCTTGCCGGCCTTGGTGACGTACGTCTCACGGAAGGCATCCACGGCTTTGTCGAGGGCCGCTTCGGTCTCCTTGGTGAAATCACCGGTGTCGCGGATGGTCTTGAGGATGTCGGTGTTGCTGCTCACGTATTCGAGTAGGCCGCGTTCGAACGGGAGCACGTCGGCAATCTCCAGATCGTCGAGCTTGCCGTTCGTGCCAGCCCACACCGAGACGACCTCCTGCTCCATCGAATACGGCGAGAACTGCGGCTGCTTGAGCAGCTCGGTCAGGCGCGCGCCCCGGTTGAGCTGGGCCTTCGACGCCGCATCCAGATCGGAGGCGAACATGGCGAAGGATTCGAGCGAGCGGTACCGTGCCAGCGAGATCTTCAGCGTGCCGGAGACCTTCTTCAGTGCCTTCGTCTGTGCGGCGCCACCGACTCGGGAGACCGAGATGCCCACGTCCACTGCTGGGCGCTGGCCGGCGTTGAACAGGTCGGACTGCAGGAAGATCTGGCCGTCGGTGATCGAGATCACGTTGGTCGGGATGTACGCGGAAACGTCGTTCGCCTTGGTCTCGACGATCGGCAGACCGGTCATCGAACCGCCACCCAGATCGTCGGAGACACGCGCGCAGCGTTCCAGCAGGCGCGAATGCAGGTAGAAGACGTCGCCCGGGTACGCTTCACGCCCCGGCGGGCGGCGCAGCAGCAGCGAGATCGAACGGTATGCTTCGGCCTGCTTGGACAGGTCGTCAAACACGATCAGCACGTCTTTGCCGTGGTACATCCAGTGCTGGCCGATGGCCGAGCCGGTGTACGGGGCGATGTACTTGAAGCCCGCGGAATCGGACGCCGGGGAGGCCACGATCGTGGTGTATTCCATCGCGCCGGCCTCTTCGAGGCTCTGCTTGACCGAGGCGATCGTGGAGCCCTTCTGTCCGATGGCCACATAGATGCAGCGCACCTGCTTCTTGGGGTCGCCGGACTCCCAGTTCTTCTTCTGGTTGATGATCGTGTCGATCGCGATGGCGGTCTTGCCTGTCTGGCGGTCGCCGATGATGAGCTGGCGCTGGCCGCGGCCGATCGGCGTCATCGCGTCGATCGCCTTAAGGCCGGTGGACATAGGCTCATCGACCGGGTGGCGGTGCATCACATCGGGTGCCTGCGCCTCGAGAATACGGCGGCCTTCGCTCTTGATCTCGCCAAGGCCGTCGATGGGGTTGCCCAGCGGGTCGACGACACGGCCCAGGAACCCGTCACCGACCGGCACCGAAAGCACTTCGCCGGTGCGGCGGACTTCCTGCCCCTCTTCGATGCCGACGAAATCGCCGAGGATAACCACGCCGATTTCGCGGGCGTCCAGATTGAACGCCAGGCCAAGGGTGCCGTCCTCGAAGGTCAGCAGCTCGTTAGCCATGCAACCAGGCAGCCCCGTCACATGCGCAATGCCGTCACCAGCGGTGGCGACGTGGCCCACTTCCTGGGTCGGCGTGTCGGATGGCTTGTACGAATCGACAAAGTCATCGAGCGCCTTGCGTATCGTGGCGGGATCAATGGTCAATTCTGCCATGATCACTCCTTAGTGTTGTGTATACATTCGCTTGCGGTCCGCGCGTGGCGCAGGCCTGCATGACGCGCTGCGGCGTCAGTCGTTGGTTCCGGCTTTCACCGTACGCTTCAGATTCTGCAATTGCGCGACCACCGTATTGTCGGTGACTTCGTCGCCCATCTGGATGCGCATGCCGCCCATGACTGTCTCGTCGACAACAGAGTGGATGTGCACGGGGCGCCCGACCTTCTTCGAATAGATCTGCGCGAGCCGTTCGGACTGCGCGTCGGTCAGCGGCGCCGCGGTGGTCACTGTGACCATCGATTCGCCCATATGCCGGGAGAATTTGTTGATGAGCCACTGGATCGTCTGGAGATAGCGGCGGTTGCGCGGGTTGCGCGTGCTGTGCGTGGCGAGCCTGACCGTGATCTTGTTGAAGTCCTCGTTGCCGATGAGCGCGTGCAGCAGGTTGTACCGGGCCTGAATCGGACTGTCCGCGTTGGACAGGTCCGCGCGGACGACCGGCAGGTTGAGCAGCGCGGATTGCAGTTCGGCAAGTTCGACGGACACACGCAGCGTGACACCGTCCTTGTCTGCCTGGTACATCATCGCATCCACCGCGAAATCTTCCGTGGCGTTGTCGATGTCATACGCACGGCTCCAGCTGCGCGAGACGAGATCGGTCATGATCTCCATCGTCATCGGCTGCACTTTGCCACCGATGAGCTCGTTGAGCAGCTTCACCTTGTCTGCCACAGGCCGGCCGGGGTCGGTCAGCGCGCGCTGCAGACGCGGATTGTGGTCGAGCGTGCAGGTAATGCCGAACAGTTCGTCGCCGATCTGCCAGGCGTCGTCACCGGATGCGCGCAGTTTCGCGGCAAACGAATCACGCGATTCGCGATCGGCCACTCGTGATGCCTCTCCTCGCATCTGGTCACCTCCCTTCCTTGCGGATTGGCGCTACTTGTTCTCGCCCTGCTCCATGTCGGAAATCATCTGGTCGATCATGTCCGACTGCACGGCGCTGTCTTTGAGTTCAGAACCAAGAATCTTCTCAGCGAGCGAAGTCGCCAACGTGCCGACTTCACCCTTGAGGCTCACCATGGCCTTCTGCTGCTGAGATTCCAGCGAACGCTGGGCGTTCGCCGTGATCTGCGCGGCCTCGGTCTCGGCGCGCGAACGCGCGTCGGCGATGATGTGCGACGCCTCAGCGCGCGCATCGTCGCGGATCTTGGAAGCCTCCACACGGGCGGTGCTCAGCTGGGCCTGGTACTTCTTCTTGGCTTCGTCCGCGTCTTTCTGGGCCTGCTCCGCCTTGGCGATGCCACCCTCGATCTTCGCGGCACGTTCATCGAATATGGACTGGAACTTCGGCAGGAAGAACTTGTAGAAGAACGCGGCCACGATCAACAGGATGATCAGCGACCACACGATGTCATAGACCTTGGGGATGAACAAATCAACGCCTTCGGCGGCCATGGTCACCATGATGCCCTCCTCCTTTCATGTCCTGGTTGGAATTGCTTCGTGTCTCAGATCCGTTCGATCACTGGAAGATGAACGCGGCGACGAAGCCGAGCAGTGCCAGGACCTCGACGAATGCGAGACCGAGGAACATCAGCGTCTGCAGACGGCCGCCGAGTTCAGGCTGGCGCGCCGTGCTTTCGATCGTCTTGCCGATCAGGATGCCCAGACCGATGCCAGGACCAATGGCTGCGAGACCATAGCCGACGACGTTCAGGTTGCCCGCAACCTCAGCGAGGGTAACGATATCCATGGTTGTTTCCTTTCTGGTTATTGCCGTGTGGCAACACATTTGTTATTGGCCGGCGGTCAGTCGATCTCCGGGTAGCTCATGTTGATGTACGCGGTGGTCAGGATCGCGAAGATGTAGGCCTGCAGGCACGACACAAGCACCTCAAACAGGTACATGAACAAGCCTGCCGCGAACGTGACGACGCCGAACGGCATCATGACCTTGTTCACCACGTCGATCAGGAAGTACTGCGTGGCCGAAAGGCACAGCGCAAGAATCAAATGGCCCGAAACCATGTTGGCGAAGAGTCGGATCGTCAGCGAGAACGGGCGGATCACCAGCAGCTCAAGCAGCTGGATTGGGCTCAGCAGAATGTAGATCGGCCACGGCACGCCCTTCGGGAAGAGCTCGTCGCGCAGGAAATGGCCGAGGCCCTTTTCGCGGATGCCGGCGATCCAATACTGTACGAAGCACCACATGGCGAACACGAGCGGCAAGGTGATCGTCGCACTTGCTGCGATGTTCATGCCGGGGATCTCACCACACAGGTTGAAGACGAGTAACGTGAGGAACACGGTCGTGATCATCGGCACATAGCGCTTGCCACGCACTTCGCCCATCACCTGGTACACGATGTCGTTCTTCACGAAATCGATGACCCATTCCACGGCGCTCTGCCAGCGGCCGGGAATCAGCTTCGCGCGCGCCGCGGTGATGCCGAGCACCAACAGCATGATGATCGTGGCGAGGATGCGCACAAAGATGATGCGGTTGATAGCGAACGGGGTGCCCTCGAACAGAATCTCCGGGGGAAGAAAGTCTTCAATGCTTGGCATTTCCATCGATGCCTCTGCAAGCGTGGCTGCGCCCGCGGCGAATACATCAACCATTCATGCCTCCTGAATCCGAATGTTCTGCTGTTAGTCTAATCCAAGTTGTTCCGGGAACGTGACGGCAAGATTTCCGCGCAAGGCGCAGCTGCGTCTCGCGGCGCGCCGGACGGGCGCGTCGTTCATCTTCTCGTCTTCACAGTTCTTTCAGAACCCGTCGCAACGTGATTATTGGCTCGCCAGTGGACATCTGGCGCAATGGGGAACGTATCGCCGCTCTTAGCGAACGATGAGCCCATAGCCGTCGTCGAGGAACGGCCGGAAGCCGTCTTCGCGCGGCGGGCACGGCGCATGGCGCACCACATGGTCGGTGCCGAGCTTGCCCTGCGCGCGCAGGTCGGGCACTTCGGTCAGGTCGTACGGCGTCATCTGGTACACCCAGTTGAGCCAGTTGCGCCACAGCAGATTCGCATGCGCGCGCCACGAGAACAGCGGTGCGGTCGACGGGTCGTCGTGCGGGAAGTAATTGCGCGGAAACGGCACATTTGTCAGGCCGCGCTTCATATCGCGCTCGTATTCTTCTGCAAGCGTATATTTGCCGTACTCCCAATGGCCGAGGGCGAACACCTCGCTGAAATCGCGCGTCGAGATCAGGCCGGGCCCGGATTCTGGGCCCCACGTCAGCACCTGCAGTTCAGGGCGCGCCGCGAGATCGCGCTCGTCGACGCCGGCGACGCGCGAATGCGGCTGTAGCGCGATCTCGTCGAACCCATTGGTGAGGAAGCAGTATTCGTCTTGGAGGAACTGCGGGAACACGCCGAACAGTTTCTCGTCGAGGTCGACCTTGCGCACGCCGTAGCGGTGGTGCAGCGCTCCCATCGCTCCCCAGCACAGGTACATCGTGGAGAAGACGTGGCTCGCGGCCCAGTCGAGGATGCGCCGGAACTCGTCCCAGTAATCCACCTGTTCGAACGATAGGTGCTCCACGGGCGCGCCGGTCACGATCAGACCGTCATAATAATTGTCCGCGAACGACTCAAGCGGTTCATAGAACTTCACGAGATGATCGGCGCTCACGTGCGTCGATTCGTGCGTGCTCGTCTTCATGAAGTCGATCTCCACCTGCAGCGGGGACTTCGAGATCAGGCGCAGCAGCTGCGTCTCGGTCTCGATCTTCTTGGGCATGAGGTTGAGGATCACCATCTTGAGCGGGCGCACGCGCTGACGCTCAGCCTCGGGCTTTTCGAGCGCGAAGATGCGCTCGGAGTCGAGGATCGCGCGCGCGGGCAGACCACCGGGAATCTTGATAGGCATGCTCTTCATTATCGGCGCGCGCCTGACGAGCGCCCGGCGAGTGTTCACTGCGCGGACCGAATGGTGGAATATGGCGCGACACGCCGAGTATTGACATAGCTGCGCATCTGAGTATGTTTAATAGAGCTGTTCAAAACAGCCGGCGCGGGGTGGAGCAGCTCGGTAGCTCGCTGGGCTCATAACCCAGAGGTCCATGGTTCAAATCCATGCCCCGCTACTAGCACAGACCGGGAATCCTTCGATTCCCGGTCTTTTCGTTTTCCGCGGCGTCCTTTGCACGCGATCCGGCGTGTGCATACCGCATTGTTGGGCATATAGGTCATTTTGTGTTGATTTAGACTCCTAGTCGGTGGTGTTGGGGTA
>ERZ778511.1522-NODE-1522-length-15351-cov-4.629838_pt1 | contig 15351 bp, 12 predicted proteins | sample MGYA00510347_ERZ778511 | MGnify/ENA primary metagenome ERZ778511 (study PRJEB29527, sample SAMN07138967) | mouse gut metagenome | material: feces | host: mouse | place: China:Nanjing | collected 2016-01-25 ...
CGGTCGCTCTCGCTCACGTAAATCTATCCGCGGCCCTCCGGGGCTCTGCTGTGTTGGGATTCCAGTTCCGCAGACCCCCTCCCTGCCGCTCACAGGGATAGATTTCCGGTCGCTCTCGCTCACGTAAATCTATCCGCGGCCCTCCGGGGCTCTGCTGTGTTTGACTTGCGTTCCGCAGAAGATTGGTTCTGAATTTCTCTCTGTAATCTTATTCTTCATCCCTGTCATCTTCGCTCTCTTCTTCGTCTGTTTCTTCTTCATTGGCCTCTTCGTTTTGCTGTTCGATCAGTACTGCCATCCAGGCAATGAAATCTTCGTCTCCATATGGCATATCCAATGCGCCTCCCGGTCTGCTCTCCTCACTGTCCGTCTTTCTGTATCTTAATCACGCCTCCGCCACAGGAACAGATCGCCATGGAATCGCTCGTCAATGCCGGCATTCCGCCCACCATTACATTGGTTTTCCCATTCAGCCAGGTTCCGGCAATCACAGGGGTACAGGGCACGGGGGGCGCCATTTTGGCACAGGTGCCAAAGGGTTTGATATTCACCATCGGCTTGCAGTCACCGATATTCGCCTTCGCCTTGCCGCCCACTTCAACCCGGTTCATTGGCAACACGGTCAGGGTGGACGGCGCCGCCCCCAGAACGCATTTTAAAGTAGCTCCATTCACAACATACGATTTCCCCATTTTAAAACCTCCTGTTCCAGTTCCGCATCCGCCCTGACAGCCACAGCCAAAACAATAGATTGCAGGCTTCGCCAGCAAACCTATTGTCATGAACAAAAGATTGCAGGCTTCGCCAGCAAACCTATTGTCATGAATACACTTGAGGATGCCTACACATCCGGAAATTGATCCGGGGCCTTGGGACTTCTGCTGTTTTTGTTTCCTCTTTGGGAACATGTTCCCGATATATAAAGTTCAAAAATACTGTGTTTTCCGAACTGTTCTGCCACGCCTCAGTCTATAATCGTCTTGCCGGTCATGCCCCTGGAACGCTGGCGCACTTCGCTGCCGGAGACAAGTCGGGTATAAATGCGGGCAAGGCTCTGATACATCTGCAAATTGCCCCGGGGGCTTTCTTCGCCGTGTTCTCTGGCTGTTATGTAATTGCAGATCAGCTCCGCGGAAATCATGGGACTGTTTAAGCAAAGAGCTGCGAAGGACAGATCCAGCGGCGCAGCTTTTGCAGAATGCAGCACGCCCTTTCCATACAGCCTCAGAATACAGGGCGACAGAGTGCTGTTATGTTCACATGCAAAGGGAATATACACAGGATTTAACGTATTGAATCCGGTCATAAGATCATGAAAATCCTTATAATCCTCATATGTCCGCAGTCTCGCGCCCTGCTCCAGAAGAAAGCGTCCCAGTTCGTATTCTCCCGGCCCCAGCGCCCGCACCGGCTCCAGGGACAGACCATAACGCTGGGTCTGAAAATCCGCTGTAGCACTGCCGCCCAGTTTTCGCAGCAGAATCTGCACCATCTGACCCTGCATCGTATATTCCAGTCCGGCTTCTTCCCTCATGCAGAAAAAGGAAGCGCCACTTTTTAAAATACCGGGACTTACCCGGATCTCTCTTCCCTGTCCATAAATCTGAAATCCTGCCACCACTCCGTCTCCGTATGCCCGGAAAAGAAGGGAGAAAAAATCCGGCGCATAGTCCCGAATCATATTCAGCGCATCTTTTTTCAGAATACGCCCCTCTTCAAATAAAGGATAAAACTGTTGTATCTCCATATCGTAACCTCCGGCATCAGAAAGACCCGCAAAAATAATCCACATGGTCATCATCAAAGAGAAACCGGCTGGCCTGACCCACAGACAGCGCCCCCTGTCTTCTGGCCACAGGAAGCACACAAAAATCCCAGTTTTCCTCCCGGTAGACAAACAGACGGATCTCATCATCCCCGATAGAGTCAAAGTCTCCCTGAAACGCCTGAAACGCGGGATAGGCCATAAACAGTTCCTCATAGGTCATCCGTGAAAATGTGTGAATATCCAGTTCCACAGTCCGCCTGCCCGTTTCATTGCCCAGTCTGTCGCATATGGTAAACTCCACCGTCCGGGTAACCCCGTGCCGCCTCACATAGCCAAAGACTTCCTTTCCCAGCCCTGCCTGAGACACAATCCTGACTGTTTCTCCCTGATGAGATTCCACCGTCACAAGATAGGAAATCTCCGCCTCTTCTTCTGTGATCTCCGGAACGATACGCCCTGTGCGCTCCATCCGGCTGCGCAAAATGGCCCCCTCCAGTGCGCGGAGTTTCAGCCCTTCCACATTTCCCTTTTTCAGTCTTGCCCTGCGCCCCACTGTGAATTCCCGCAGTGCATCACGAAAAATGGGAAGCTGACAACTCATGCCCGTAAATTTGATCCGATACCCCATCAAAATTCCATACTCATTACACAAAGGCTCGATAAAACGTTTTACAATCCTGTAAATCTCCGGCGACATCACCAGCTCCAACGCATCTTTGTGAATGGTAAAGGCAAGCCGGTATTCCATTCTGCCAGACTTTGTGACTGCATTCACGGCACAGAATTCTTCAAATTCTCCCGGCAGCTCAATGGTATTCACCGGATCACCGGAGAAAAACGCCAGCTTTAAATGCTCTGCCAGAAACCACAGCCTGTAGAAATTCTGGCGCTTATAAAGATCGGCCTCCTCCGCCTGCCCAAATCTGGTAGGGACGATTCCTTCCGCCTGTTCATATAACCCGTCAAACCGCTCATAGACCTCCCTGGTCCCGCCATACTCGTCCACGCAGGAATAAGGATCCTGAAATCTTTCCCCGAAAATTTCCTCCCCGCTCTCTGTAATGGCAAGCATCACCCGGATTTTCAGATACATGAAAATCAGACAGGTCAGACGATTACCGCCAAATCCGCTGTCCCCGTTCAAATACCGCTCCTTTATCCGCACCTGGTACGCCACACTGGTATTTTCCACCTCATATTCACAGGCTACCAGGGAAGCCGATCCCGCACCACAGTGAAAAGCCAGCTCCGTTACCACCTCCGGGCCCTCATAATCCGCCCGCTGAATGATCTCCTGATACACACTGTTTACCGATTCCGAACGGACCCCCTCCACCTCATAATCCGGCAACAGGCTGCGCAGTCGTGTCAACGCCAGAGCCCCCCTTTTCTCCGGTGTCAGAAAACAAAGTCTCTTATAATTTTTCCCATGCTCCCCTCTGGCAAGAGAAATCATATAAGCAAAAAACCCCCTGAGCAATTCATCTGATGAAATCCGCGCCACGTTTCCGTCACTGTCACATACATCCAACTGTTTTTCTTCATATAAAAACAGTCGCAGATTATGAAAAAACGTCATGCCACAGCCATAACCGTCCCGTTTGATCAGCCGCAAAGCTTCATATCCAAAGCAAAACGACGCCTGTCCGTCCCGGCACCGCTCCACTGCCGCCACGCTGGGACAGAGACGGCTGCCATCCTGAAAGAGCACCTCCCGGATCTCATCCGCGCCTTCCTGCGCTGCCGACGCTGTGGTATATCCCGCCCCAAAATCAATGACCAGCGGCTCCACGGCATCCTCTGGCTGCATAATGGAAAAAATCGGGAGTTTTGCCTTTGCCGCGATCATCCCACGTTCCCTGAGCGGATCGCACTTCTGACTGTTGTAGGCCCGGATCACTTTCTGGCTGGATACCGCATCGAACAATAGCACCGTCAGATCCTGCCAACTGCCGATGGGAAGCGTCTGTAACACACGTCCCGGCGCAAGACACATCCGCCCTCCGCGCACCTCAAAGACAGCCATCACATCCTCCGATGCATCACAGAGAATGCCCACAAAATGATCCCCTGTAAATCCATGCCGAATCAGCACGTCTCCCGCCTCCGAAAGCGGCACGTCCTTCTGAATCTCTATCTTATAAGGAACCTCCAGCTTTTCCGCAGCCAGAAGCGCCCTCCGGGACAAATCCTTTAAAATCTCCGCCGACTCCGGGGACAGATCGTCTGTCAGATAATCCTCTTCCCTGCCCCTGTACCGAAACAGCAGTGCAATCAGCTCCGCCCGATCCAGACGCCGGGGATCAACCCCCGCCCACCGGGTCATGATCTTTTCCCTGACGCAGATATCCCTGAGCAGAAAAGTGCCCATATCTCTCAGTTCATGTAATGTATAACGGCGGTTCTCCTGCTCTCTGCCGTTTTTATAAAGTCTGTATCTGTATGACATATATGTTTATCCCAGTTTAAAATATACACAAAGGTTTTTGTTCCTGTCAGAATAATACAAAGTTTCCGATGGTTGTCTCGCCGCATTCTATAATGCCCGGCGGAATATCCCAGAAGATACGGCAGGTACGGCCCGCCTGTAAAAAGATGCTCCGCATGGCATCCACCCGGCGTTCGTCCGCTGGCGACGGAGGGTGGTTGACAATCAGCACCACACTGCCTTCTTCCCGCACATTTACCCACGCATTCCGATACAGACTGCGCATGACATCACAAAAACAGCGCTCCTGGTTCCCCGTCCGGCACAGGCGCAGATAAAAATAGGCAATGCTCCGGATCTCTTCTGCGGTAAAATCCTCCAACGGCAGTTCCACTCCGAAAGCCCCCTGTAAAATATCCTGCTCCAGAAACCTGACCTGAAATGCATCCCGGCTCATCCCGGAAAAGGCATCTATCTCCCACAGATGATGAAGCAAAAGATCACATAAAAACTGTGTCAGTCTGGGAATCCTTCCCGGTTTTATCACCGGGCTGAATATGGCTTCATAGCTGTAATAAGGATTGACGGCAATCCTTCCCTCTGATGGCCCATAAGGATTGTACGCATTTTTAACCGTTGCTTCCCCATAAGGCGAGCTTGTGTCCGTCACATCAAAAAACAGATCATTTTCCCGTATTCCGTTTTCCAGGGCCTCCATTGCGGCCTGCCATAAATGTTTCATATCTTTCGTCCCGCAGAAACCTTCCAGCCCCTGTCCGAAACAGATTGCCAGTCATTCCGGAGCCGTAAACCCATCGGCGGGGACTGGGAGCTGTCTGCATTTCTGCCCGATTGATTTTTTGTACCATTCCCGCCAGCCCCTGGCCGGAAGTCAATCCGCTGCGGCACTCATGCGTTTGTTGACTGATTCGGGACTGTCTGGAATTTTACTGTTTTGGGGTTCGTTCATCAGTTGCCCGGTAATCACAAACTGTGGGTAATCATTCTGTACCTCCTGCACGAGAAAGGATACCTGGTCCTCCAGCAGGAATCCGTCCTGACGGGCCCGGAATTTCAGGAGAAACTGTTCCCGTCCTGCGGGGCTGTAATGATACAGGCCATCTTCCCCGCCGATGGGGCCGCATTCGCCCTGGCTGATTTCCAGAAGTTCCAGATTCTCTCCGGCCTCATAACTTGTGACAATCCGTGCCATCTCCGCCCTGGTGCGGGGGCGGAAAAGAGCATTGTCCGCCTGACGGTCAATATGGCGCATCCGTCTGAAATTTGATGTCAGGGGATAATGAGGGATATTAATATCTCTGCGAACCGCAATCCTGTACAGAGAAAAATCTCTCTGCACCTTCTCCTCCGATATGACTTCCAGACCGGCCTGGCTCATATAGACATGCTTGACCGCCTGCTCCATTCTCACCACATAGCCATCCTGTACAAATGGCAGTCTGAGTGTGTGCCGGTAGTTCCATTCGTCGATTGCCGGAACGGGAAAAATAGTACATTTCAGGCTGATGGGTTCTACATTCCACAGCGGGATCAGATCCATTCTGACCGGAATATCCCTCCCTTTGAAAGAGATGCTGTGTATGGGTGTTTCCGGCTGAAATGTTTCACAGAATACATCCCCAAATCTGTCCACGTAAGGCAGATGCGGCGTCCGCCAGTAAACGCCGTTATCATAAAAAACATTTTGCAGCTCTTCTATTTTCCGCTGAAAACGCCTGCAGGGCCTGATGTGGGCAGTGATCTCAAAAGTTCCTTCTTCTGTCAAAACCACCATTTCCTGGCTGCTTTCAAATAATTCTTCCATTTCAGCCCTTGAACACTGACAGAAGATAGTGGCAAGCCTTCCCTCCACCGGCTCTTCTTCCGGCAGCATGGGAAACAGAAAATCATTGATAATCGACGCGTCCCCCGCCGGCGCCACGGCTCCATACAGATAAAATCTCTCTGACACATCCCTCAGTTCTCTGCGAAGACTCTCTTCCAGTTCCTGCAATGCGTCCCTGTTATAACGGACAATCTCCTGAAATGCCTTGCTGATATCCCTGTATTCGGAACGCTCCACGCCACTGCTGAGAGCCTTCAGCCGTTCATAGATAAAACTCTCATCCATCCGTATTCCCTCCGGCCTCCGCCGTCTGCTCTTTGGCCTGCAGCTTTTCCAGTCCTGCCACCATGGCATCCATCTGCGCGGCTGTTTTTTCGTCTCCGTACTCTCTGCAAAGCGCCGCTATTTTCCTATAAGATTCTATGGCCGAGACAAAATCCCGGTTGGCCGTATCTTTGAGCGCTGTTTCCAGAATGGGCGTCATAGCCTGTTCCAATGCCACCCGCCCCATCTGATCCAGCGGATTGCCCGTCCCCTTCTCTTCCTGCACCGCCGCCCCTTCAGGCACCTGTTCCGGTATGGGAACCGTTTCCGGCACAGGAGGCACCTCCTCTTCCGCCGGTGCTTCCTGCCCCAGAGAAGCGATGATATTCCCGATCTCCTCTGCCTTTTCTTCATCTTCCAGCGCAAGATATGCTTCCTGGACCTTCGTATACAATGCAAGAGCCGTCTGTGTATCGCCCGCCAGAACAGCCTCAAACGCCGCGGCCTCATCTGCGTCAATGTTCTCCTGGGAAAGTTCTCCTGACGCTCTGGCCTGCTTTTGCAGAGAAAGAATGATCTGCGTCGTCTCCTCCGCCTTTTCATTCTCTTCCATCTCTATGTAGGAATCCCGGATCTTCGTATATGCTTCCAGCGCTGCCTCAAAATCGCCTGCCAATATGGCGTCCAGTGCGGCCTGTTTATCCGCATCTATGATCACTTCATCCCTGTCCCGCGCTCTCTCATCCTTCTCTTCCTGCGCTTCCTGCCCCTGTACCCGCAGCAGAGCAAGCTGGGCCTCCTTCAGCCATTCCGGATCATCCACAATCCGCAGCATGGCCTCCGCTTTCGCATACAATGCCCTGGCCATAGCCAGATCACCCTCGGCCTCCTTCATGACAGCGCTCTGCATATAATGATCAATTTCCATGCCGGTGCTGACCAGCTTCTGTTTCTGCTCAATCAGACTGATCAGCGGAGCCAGCTCTCTGTATTTTTTTGCCAGTTCCAACGCCTTCTTGTATTCTGCCCTGGCCGTTGTATAGTCCCTTGCCTCATATGCTGATACTGCATTGTCCAATAAGGTGCTGATATTGACCTTTTCGGAAAAAAGCTGCTCCATTTCCAGGCGCTCCGCATTTTTATTCAGCTTCTTGCTTTCTTCCGCTGCTTTCTCATACTCCTGTCTTGCCAGCAGACAATTCAGATCGGCCATATAGGTATCCCCTGTATCTTCATATACGGCCATCGTACTGCGTACTTCCCGTTGTTTACGCTGCCTGATCCGATACCATATGACCACAACCGTGGCCACAATGGCCAAAATCAATAAAATAACAAAGGTCCAGATCAATATCTTCTTTTTTAAAGTTTTGTTTTCCTTATAGGTCTTTTTAATATCCACGGCTGCGATACAGCAGCAGGGAATGGAATCCACACTGCCGCGCAGGTACAGTTCCTGCAAATCGCCCATAAACTCATCCACTGACTGAATGGATTCATAGGCGTCCAGTATCTCCACCCGGTTTACCCGGCCCCAGAGTCCTTCTGTGGCGGCCAGAAGCAGATCCCCGTCTGCCAGCCGTATTTTGCCCGAAACGGTGATGCCTGCCTTACCACCCAGATAATGATACAGGTTTCCCGTCTCCTGCTTGGGGCCGGTTCCCTTTTCCGCTGTCTGGCCCTGAACCTGCATCGTCTGGTACACCGTATGGGTAATACTCTGATGATAAATCCCGGCCTCACGCAGCGCAAACAACATGACATTGCCACAGACACCATACCGAAATCTGGTATAATCCGAAACCAGCAGCAGAATCCCCGCTTTCAGCCGAATCCGTATACTCTGCCCCATCAGGCTTTTATGGGCCTTTTTAATACACGCCCGTATCCGCCCCGCTGACATCCCCGGCTTTTGTACAAATGCCTCAATGGCCGCATCCACGGCCAGCTTTGCACTCTCCTGCCCGCCGTCTCCATCGTATCCTTCCGCTACTGCCATACAATAATAACGGTCCATCTCCACAAAACCATAATATGTCCCGTTCTGACCGCCCAGACCTGCCTCCGATACAAAGGTGGTCACAAACTGGCTGTTTAATTTTCTCATATGGTACCTCATCTATAGAAACGGCAATTCATGTCACGATTACCGCCAGTGCACTTCTCTGGTCTTTCAGATTTCTGCGGTTCACCGCTTCGATCATATTTTGCGCTTTTTTATAGGGATGTCCGCCCCCTGAAAGCAGCTTTTCCACATCAATCTCTGACAGTGCCTGCCAGATACCCGGACTGCAGAGCAGCGTAAGCCGCCCCCGTTTTTCCATCTGCCCGGCACCCTCCTCCATGATGGTCACATGTCTGCCGTCAAAGTTTACCAGAGACAACTCGCCCACACTGCGGTAAACCATGCCATCACCTGCAAAACAGGCGGCCAGAACCGACATCCTGGGCATGCGTCCCTTATACAACCGCTCATGCAGCAGCGCCGCCGCTCGGACAAACTGCCGTTCCAGTTCCTTTTCCGCATCTTCTGCGGCTGTCATACCCTTTGCAATACTCTCACATGCCAGAATGGCCCCATACGCTCCTGTGACACTGTCAATGGTGCCGTCTGCCAGTACAGCCAGGAAACCGTCCCGGAGCTGTTTTGTCATAAAATAGGTATTCTGATATACGTTGCTGCCGATTGTCTGGGCATTGCCGTACCGTCTATTCATCTTCCTCTTCCCACTCAAAATTTGCGCCACACAGAGGAATAAACAGCAGCTTGCTCTTGCCCAGCTCAATCTGGTCAAACGCCTCAAGCTGCGTTGGCGCATAGACCGCTTCCCCGTTCAGATACACCAGTCCCTGCGCATCACCAGGCAGCAGGAACGTACTTCTCTTCTTTGCATCATAAGAGACGATGGCGTGATTCTTATAGGAAATATTGTTATCCCCCAGAATCCGGATATCCATTTCCGGACTTCTGCCGATAAAATTTTTTTCCGCAATCATCCGATAATCTTTGCCTTTGGACGGCCCTTCAATACAGACCAGCCATCCCACCACAGGATGCATTACTTCCAACTCTTCCAGATAGGTCGTGTCCCTGAGGACGCCATCCACATCTTCTCCTTTTTTTCTGGCTATATTGACAGCCGTGCTGCAGTAAGGGCAGATGGTTCCATACCGCTTCTCACTGAATAAATGTCCGTTTTCACATCTGATCAAACCCATGATAAGCTCCTGTCCGGTATCGTTTTATCAGATCATTCTCTGATTTTCCTATTGCAGTACAATCTTCTCATAAGAGATATATATCATATCGCCCCGCTGAATCCGGTAAGGTATGCCGCTGCGTAATTTATACACCACGTTCCCTTCCTTCTGCCGCAGTCCCACCATGCCATTTTTCGCTCTGGCGCACACGTACCAACACGATCCATAACGCACAAGAGCCGCATGTTCTTCCTCAATGGAAGCTGCATATGCGGAATCGGAGAAGTCAATATTTACCATCTTCGCAGGCGTGGATTTTCCAATCAACAGTTCTTTCTGTTTTCCCAACTCATGCGTATCCCTTACCCCACCCTGGCCGTCCATGACCAGCGCACGGATACGCGTCCTTTTCTTTATGTATTCCGATATATGGATACAGGTAAGCCAGATCACAATCCCCCATAAAGCGATCGTGGAAACCACCAGGAAAATACTGAGTGTACTCTGGTCTGCCATAGAATCCTCCCACCTCTGACGACTGATCCGCCCACTGCGCGGATCTGCACTTTACGTAAATCATACGTTACTTCAGGAGAGAATCCATACTGCCCGATTCTCTCCTGCACTGAACAAATAAACTTATAAACTGATGAAATGCCCTGCTATGTGAAATTTGGCTGTTGTTGATTATTCTACGGTTATATCTGCCAGCCTGTCTTTCTTCTGTCTTACTACCAGTGTGAATTTCTTCTCCTGGTCAGCATTCTCTTCCTTGTAGGAAACAGGGAAAGCGTGGCTGAATTTGTATTTGGTGGTCACATCGTTATGTGTGTAGGAAACTTCCACCGCTTTGTAGCAGTCCGCACTGTTGGATGCTACCAGAGACCACTCCAGCATCTTCTTGGACTCGTCTCCGAGGATCTTCTTCTCGGAATCCATGTTGATCACACCCTGGATAACCAGTGTGCAATAGATGTCTGCAGAACGTGCGTAGGAGCGTTCGTCAATGGCAGAGGTAAACTCCACATTGGAGATTCCTTCCGTAATTTCTGCGATGTCTGCGATTTTAAGGCTGTTTGCCTGTACTGTTAAAGCCATATGTATCCCTTCTTTCTCATAATTGGATCCAAATCCCACATGCAGGGCATGCAACTTTCATATGCTGCACACCGCGCCGTTATTCATTTTCCATGATATTGATGGAAAAGCTCTCGGATACGCCCTTGGACTCAATACGGATATCACAAAGTCCGTCTGCGATATTTTCCAGTTCCACACTTTCGCCTTCCCGTATGATGGAATTGTCCCAGGTGCCGAACTTCATCCACTCGCTGATCTGGCCGCTGGCCGCGAAATATGCGCGGATGCTGCGCTCGTCTTTGTTGCGCAGCTGCGCCGCCATCATACGTTCTATGTATGTACGCCTGGTCGTCTGGAAAATACTCCTGTATGTCCGGCGGTCCATGTGCATGCTTCTGGCGCTCATAACCGTTACGCCGCTGATGGATTTGCCGTCCAGTGTATAATTATCCGAAGAAAAGACAAAGCCAAACTTGTTCTGGTCAATTTCTTCTTTTACATCATTGGTAAAGCCGGAGATCTCCTTGGCAAACACAATGGGCAGCCGCAGAGAATTCTCATCCTCTTCCAGGTCAAAACGCACACCCGGAAAATCCGGATATACTTTTTTCAGGTATGTCTTGAGATAGTTGGGACACTGGCATGCTGCCACAATCCCTGCCGCCACAAATTCCGCCCCGATGTAGACACCCTTCATCCAGAACTTCACATCGTTTTCCATGCCTTTGGGGAACTCCACGCCGCCTGTCTCATTGAGCCGCGCACCTCTGGAAGTCACCACTCTGGATTTGTCTTCCGGCACCACCGTCATATTGGGGAAGCAGGCAATGGCATATTCGTCATATACGCTGCCTGCGATCTCCTCCGCCTTTTCCATAAAGGAGGAAGCGCCGTCGGTGGCCATCCTGGAGAATGTGCTCTCTTCCCCGGTCTCAAAGCCGAAGAAAGTCTGTATCTTATATTTTTTAATCCCGTTTAACAGATTCTGCAAAGTATCCATGGATGAGAAAAAGACCATATCGTCCTCATCGTATTCCCCTGCATACCCCCATTTCTCTGCAAAATCCACTGTCATTTCCGTAGAGTAATCATCCAGCGGCGCCTCTCTCTGCAGTTCGATTCTGGGCACAATGCCAAACCAGATGGTATCCGTATAGTCGGTCTTATTGTTGACAGTCTCCAGATACAGCCGCAGCTTATCCATGTTCTGGGATTCCACCAGCTCTTCAATGGGCAGGTTTGTCACCAGCAGGGAAGGCGCCATCCCTTTGATCTTGGGAGAATATGCGTCAAAAAATGCCTTAACCCCCAGAATACGCTCAAATACCGGCTTCGCCACCTTGATGAAATCTTTCTGCCAGGTATTGTACAGGGCGCTGTAATTGTTAAACAACTCCACTTTTTTCCCGGTTTCCATCACAGCCAGCTTAGAGGACATCTTATTGGTAAAAGCGGAGACAACCAGTTCCTGCATCAGAGAAGAAACTTTCTCCATGCCGGTCTCCTGCTCTTCTTTAAAGCCCACTGCCGCCCGGCGGCGCTGTTCAATCAGATTATATCGTTCCTCTATCTCGGACACCAGAAGCTGTGTGGCCTGATCATCCACTTCCAGAAGCGGTATATCCTCGCCCGGTTTGAACGCGATGGTCTTCATCTCGCCTTCTCCGTCGAAATAGGGAAGCGCCGGAGCGGGTGTGCCGCCGCCTGCTTTGCCTGCCGCTTCAATGGCTGCCAGATTTTCACGGATCGTCCCGATCATCAGTGCGATCTGCGTGGGAAACTCATTGTAAAAATTTTCTGTCTCATTGATCTTCTTGGAAAGCATTTTGAGACGTTTTAACTTGGCAGGAGAATCGCTTTCCAGCTTCATACTCTCCTTTGCCAGATAATTCACATCCTTATTCAGACGCTTCATGTCATTGAGCGTCTTCTGGGGAGACAGCATTTCCAGCATGGACTCATAGTTAAAGGTCACATTCGGCTTGTTGGAACTGCGCTTCTCATCGATCAGCCGTATGAATGTCTTCAGGAAATTGTTATTGCGGTCGATCACGATCTCTTTTACAAACTGGGCCGGAATCCCCATGGGCCGCTCCAGTGTATACACCATACGCTTGCTGTCGGCATCAAAATAGCTGTAGATCGTGGGTGCGAACTTTCTCAGGAACTCGTCAAAACTGCGCACCAGCAGATGACTGTGGATCTCTTTGATCTTCTCGTCCGTAAGACTCTTGTCGGTCGTCTCGATTCCCGCCATCAGGTTGATCAGATCCAGACATTCCGGATTGATGACGTCAAAGAGTACGGTTCGGTTGGTTTGATTGATAATTTTCATTGGTCTGTTCCTCACGCTTTTGGAGTCTGTCCGCCTGCCATATCCGGCAGACAAAAATACTGTCGATATTTGACGACAAGATACAATTCTGCAGCGTATCTTGTGTAAATTGTAGCATTTTGGATCATTTACATGGGAAAATATGACCAATATTTACTAAAATTTTCTAATAATTCCGTCTCTGTGACTTAATTCCTATAAGCATTTAAAAACGTCCCTTCCCCCTGTGAAAAAGAGCCGGCCATCCGGAATTCCTCACTTTACAAATGGTCCGGCAGCTGCCAAAGAACCGGCAGCGCATCCAGTTCCTTCTGTGTGGCATAGCTCCACTCCAAAAACTTCTGTGTCACTGCTTCTGCCTGTGATATACCCGGAAGCAAAATATCCAAACCGTCACGGATGGTTTGCTGCGTAGTATGCAGCAGATAAAATTCCACCTTTCTCCCGCAGAAGTCAATTTTGCGCACCTTTCCTTCTGCATTCAGATACCCTGACCGGTCTCCCACCCAGTAGCTTCCCGACTCTTTTACATGGTTCCGATAGAGCAGCAGATACCGCGTTGCATCGCGCAGCAACAGAATGGAACAGTACCGCTCCTGTTTGTTGTCCCAGCCTGCCTGCAGCATGGTAATACGGCCATCGAAATAATCCGAAATCAGCTCCGGCAGCGTCTGCTGAAATCGCTTCCAACCCTGATATGTCGTGGCTGTTCCCTCCGCATCCACCGCATACATCCAATCCGGGGAATGAGGCGTCTCCATTCTGTCCTTTGGCTTATTTCTGGCTGTTTCATCCTCAAACTCTCCCCACTCTCTTTTCGCCCGCTTAAATGCCACCACATCCCCTGTCCGCACCGGCAAAAAACTCCACTGGGGAAAGTCCATGGAAGCAGACCCGGCAGACCCGATCTGCCGCAGCAGATTGTAAACCAGTCCCACCAGACGATCCCGGTTGAGATAGACAAAATATCCGGGAACAGGACGGCCTCCAAAGGTGTCCATTTCATGATTGCCACTGGCTTTGTATAAATCCCTCCGTGCCATGGCGCCATATATGGACAGATACTCTCTGCCCGCAAAATACAGAGCCATATACCTGCCGTCCTTTTCCAACAATACCAGAGAATCCCCGGCCTCCCCGGTTCCCGGTTCAGCCATCCGGTTTCCCCAGCTGAGTTCCAGGCGGGTTACGCGCTGCATGGCCGCGGGATGATCTTTCAAAAAGTGTTCCACCCAACAGGCCGTGGATTCCGGTGTCACTTCTTCGGGTCCGCTCAGACGGATGCCCGAATCACCATAACGCGTAATGCAAATGGTATCCGGCAGATGTTCCCATGGTAAAAGCGGCGTGTCCTCATATAGCGACTCCATCACGGCCAGCCACTCCATCCCCTGTTCCACGGCTTCCTGTACAGTTGTATACACCTGTCTGTACTGTCTGTTTTCATGCTGTCCGCAGAAACATCTCAGCATCCTGTTCTGATCCACCAAAAAGCTGTACAGTACCCCATGGATTTCCCGGCGGGCCATATGCTCATTCCGAACAGTTGCCGCTCTGTGTGTTAAATACCCGGTCAGCAAAGCGGCTGTTTTTTCATGCCTGCAGCCCGGCAGAAGAAGACGTGACAGACGGCGCCGTATTTCCGGCTCCATCTCTCTGCTTTGATCGGCATCCCCCGATGTCAGAGGAAGGAAAAACCAGAACAGGATACTGTCCAGACACCGCACCCATTCCCAGTCAAACAAGGGCTGCCATACCGGCTCATCATCCAGATAATATTGCAGATAACTCCTGTGGAACTGGATGTGCAGAAATCTCTTTCCCGCCGGTATGGAAATCATCCGTCCCAGCACAGGTAAATCCCCATCCGGCATGACAGCCAGCATACGCTCCTCCCAGTGCAGGGGAGGCAGATCCTTTTCCATCATATCCGCCAGATTCCGCCCCGATGTATCCGTATCGTCCATGCTCCGGATAAAAGCCACCCGCAGGAAATACCACCAAAAAGGGCCGTTTTCCGGCTGAAACAGCGCGGTGTCCGGCCGCATTTCCGCTACCCTGCCCTCTGTCAGCAGCCGCTTCGCCTGCAACAGTTGCCCACACAGAGGCGCAATCCGCCGGCAGCTCTCCGCTTCCGGATGACTCCGGCAAAAATCCTGCAAAGTCACAAGGAATTTGTCGGTCCTGTGCACATTCATCCAATAGGGAAAGATATAGTTCCTTGCAAACTCTCCATCCTGCAACGCCAATTTAAAATTTTCAAAAGAAAACAGCTTTTCCACACGCTTTGCATCCGCTTCATCATCTATACACTGACGGTCAAAGCTCCATGTCCGGTATCCGTCATACGCCCGCAACGCCACCTGAAAGCTCTTCTGCTCCTCAAATTCCAGCCGGCAGCGCCAGGACAGGGCGTCCAGGAAATACTT
>ERZ778511.1523-NODE-1523-length-15351-cov-4.172267_pt1 | contig 15351 bp, 13 predicted proteins | sample MGYA00510347_ERZ778511 | MGnify/ENA primary metagenome ERZ778511 (study PRJEB29527, sample SAMN07138967) | mouse gut metagenome | material: feces | host: mouse | place: China:Nanjing | collected 2016-01-25 ...
AATCCCGCCATCAGAAAGGGTAAAAAAGGAATTTCTGTCTTTCTGTAAATCTTTCCCACAGCAAACAAGATCATTGTACAGAATGCACATAATAGGAGTCCCATGCAAAACAGACTGACCGCTCTTCTTTCTCTCAAATACAATCCTGTTATTCCGATGACAAAACCATCTCCATATCCAATCTGTTCTCCGGACAGCCTGCTGAATACGAACAGACATACTCCGGGCAATATACTTTTCAAAATCTCCGGAATAGAACTTCCAAACAAAATATTGAACAGCATTCCTCCGACTCCAAACCAGAAGAAAATCCTGCATGAGATTCTTCCTGTTCTCAGATCCTGCCAGGTACAAACAACCAAAAAAATAGCTGTTACCACGTAGCTGCACATCTGCTGCATCCCCTTCTGCCTCCTGCCTGTGAAATAGGAACTGTATAAACTGTCCTTTTTAATCCGCCACAACTCAAAGATGTGTGATAACGGTCACCCTGATCTGTCAAAAATACAATTCCTCCTGTTCCTTTCCCGCAATGTTCACATGCATAATACCTGCCTCCTCCCTGATTTCTCAAAACGTCCAGACTGTCTGTTTCCACAGGACGAATGGAAAGCATCAGATGGGTACAGTTTTTACTCTTATGATACACAAAACCGGTTTCTGTTATATACACCATCTCCTCCTGAGTTTCTTGCAATACTCCTTCTGTATTTACCTGATAACCTGTCCATGCTTTCATGCGGCACCGGTTTGCCATAGTAAATCCTGAAAATCCCAGAATATCGACTACCGGTTTTACCCGATAAGAAATCACTACATCCACTGTATCTTGTTCACCTGCTTCTTCAGTATACAGAATGTGGATTCCACTGCTGCCTCCCTCTATCATGGAACGATCCAGATATTCTTTTCCTGTTCCTGCAATCACTCTCCTTCTGAGTACAGTGTCTTCCACAATACTCCCCACGCCGGAACTAATATCTAATCCCATTTTTTCATAAGCATAGGCTTCCAGTGACGCCTGCGCCACTTCCTGATGTAACGACGCTTGCAGTGCACTATGAAGCTGAATCAGACTGATCAGGCTGATTAACTGTATACAGAAAAACAGGAACAAAGGCAGTGCAAAAGCAGTCTCAACCGTAATGCTGCCCCGGAAAGGAGGAAGCAAAGACACGTTCCTTTTGGAGTGAATGATAAGACGTGTAATATTTGCTTGCTTTTTTTGTTTGTGATACCGAATAAATTCAGAATTAAGTGAAATATTTGGACATGATTGGGGGCTTGTCCAATAGAGATATTTTGTCAGAACTCCTTTCCAGATTATTTTCATATTCCAAAAGAAACGCATCTTGGCTTCCTCCTTTCCCGGTTATTTTATACAATAGAAAACACGCTTCGCGAACTTTCTATTGTCGTGAACAATAGAAGCCACAATTCGCTAATCTTCTATTGTCATGAACAATAACTGACTGTCCTTTTGATCATACAGTCATGTCCGTTATCAGAATGTGTCATTATAGTTGCACGAAATCCATGAATACAATGATCCATACAAAATGTTTCATTTCCCTCTGTCTGCCGTATATCCATTTCCATCAAATCCATAAAACGGAAATTTCTTATCTTTCGATCCATAACAGCCAATAATGCGTGAAGATATTCCTGATAGGAAAGCCCCTCTCCGCTCTGTTCCGTTTCATCATCTACGCGCAGACGCAGGGCATTTTCCAGACTCAGACGCCAGCTCTCACTGCTTTTTAACAGAGGTACCTTTCCCCCTTCCAGCAGTATTGTTACATCATTCACACTTTCTCCATAGGCCCATCCGATCAAAATGGACAGTTTCACCAGATCTTTTAATTCAGGGAAAAGGGTCACTGCTGCCACAGTCATGGCAAGTGTTTCCGCTTCAGCCTGTTTTTTTGAATCTGACAGAAGATAGAGAAAATTAGCAGCTTCACGTAATACCAGCAGTCTGTTAACAACATATCTGAGATTTTCCAAATCAGTATTTTTTCCTGCCAATAGGTATTCCATTTGATAGGTGAGATAAGAATTCTCTTTTCTTTCAGAGTAACATCCACATTTCTCCATCAGATATTTTTGAAACAACAAATCTTCTACTCCTGAAATTCTCGTCTCACCCTGCAAAAATCCATCCCTCTCTATATAATTTCTGTGTGAAATGTATTCCTGCAGATTTACTTCCTGATCAGAAATCCCTTCTTTCCGTGTAACAGTCTTTAAAATTCCAAGACTTCCTCTCCGGCTGTTCACCGCATCCGCCGGATTGTTAACCGGTATTTTATGTTTTTTACCATCTTCATCTTCCACTGTGGTATCCACATCATCAATGGCTCTTTCATTTGCAAGCCTTTTTTCTTCCATCGAGTTTTCCAGAAATCCTTCATCCTCCACTGTCTGGAATATAGTCTGTATGACAGATCCATCCAACAATCCATACCGGTCCAGCATATAATCCACAGCTTCCCTTTCCATAACAGATCCATCCAAATCAGCCGCACCTGACGCCTCTGTAACAACAATGGTATCAGCGGTAAGGCGAAGTAAATCTTTGACAGACCGGATATACAGATCATCCTCCACACAGAAATTTTTCTGCATATACTCTTTCAGATGTTCTTCCAACAAAATGTATCCGCCTTCCTCTGTGCCATATCCAATATCCACAAAAAACAGATCATACTGTTCCAACACCTCTCTGTGATATTCTGCCAGAGCAGACTGCAGAGCCATATCCGCTACACATTCTGTCTGAAAATCCGCTCCGTTGTCTCTGGCTGCTTCTATCACCGTAAACAACAGCCCAAGCAGAACAGCCAGAACAAGAGACAGAAAAACCGTAATCCCACCCTTAAACGTCTTCATCAGTAAATACTGCTGCTTTTGGATGTAATCTGAGAAAAAATATCATTGACCAGATCCGTTAGCTGATCTTTAAAAATAATGACGAGTGAAATGAGAACAACCAGTATCAAAATCATTTCCACTGTCCCGATGCCATCTTCTTCCTTTAAAAATTTTACGAATGCATTCATTTTAATTCCTCCTGTTATTTGCTATATTTCATTTCATGTCTCCGTTTCCGGATGTTTTCTGTTGATCATACTACATTCCAAATGACGTGAACGCCGGTATCATAATGAGAACCATAATCAGAATCAACATCATAGTCATAGGCAGCAACAGTTTTGTACCTGCTTCCTCCCCTTTCCTTTTTGCCCTTTCCTGCCTTTCCCTGAGCGCCTGGCCTGTTTCCTCATGAAGCGCACGTTTTAGTCCTGCCGTTCCACTCTTTGTATATTGCACCAAAAGCGCTGAAAATCTCACCATACAGGGCTGCCTGCACCTGGTTCCCAGATTTCTGTACGCCGTAGCTTCCGGTATGCCTGCCTCCATTTCTCTGCAGGTAATCATCAATTCTTCATACAATGGTTTTTCTGTCTGCTGCCTGCGCCTGCCATATTCCCCGGCAATCCTTTTAAATGCACCTGAAATAGTCATTCCGGCTCCAATCAACATTGTCATACGACTTACCATCTCCGGATACTCTCTTGTCAGTTCTGTTGTCCTCTCCTGTTTTTTCTTTTTGTCATCCTGTTGCTGCCCCACTGCTATACACACTGCCCCAACCAGAAAAAGAAAAAAATATGTGCCGCTTTGATCTGACTTTTTTTCAAGAAATATCAGTTTCTTTCCTTCAAAGCTCTCTGGCAGGATATAAGTGTCCGCACCTCTGGTAGACATTTCCTGCTTTTCCAACAATCCTTCCAGCCGTTCCCAGAATGCCACGCCGCTTTTTTGTGGAAACAGAGCCGCATAAAACACATGCTCCGCTTCAAATTTGCTTTCCGTATTTGAAATTTTCAGCCTGATTTCCACAAGGACACCTTCTTTTGGTATTTCACTGCCAATTTTTCCATCACTCGACAACAACTTTAAATTATCTGTGGACCATTCAAGATGAAAGGGATAATCTTCCATATACTCCGGAAAGTACATATCTCCTGTGACACAATCCAATGTACCCTCATTTCCGGTTATTTTCCTCTCCAGTTCATCAATCAGATTTTCACTGAGCCTCCTGAGTTCCTCTCTGCTATAGGCCTGGGACCCCACCCGCATCCGTATGGTCTTTTTCTCTCCTTCCGCATCCGCCTCCAATTCCACTATGGTCTCTTTTCCGTCCTTATCCTGACGCCGGATTTCCCGCAAAGCCATATCATCTTCTTTCATCAGTGACACCATCCACAGAAAAGAGGACACCACACTGCCTGCCAACAACAAAAAAGCAGATTTTCTCATGGTTTTCTTCTTTAACAGGCAAAAGACAGAAACAAATGCTCCCATTATGTAAAAAAATATCATATTCATACCTCAATGCGAATTATACGAAGAGAAATCCAGAGAGAAAAAAGATAAAAAAGCAGGCAGGCCGTCATCATGCAGATTCCGGCGGGATTATGGTAAAGAGATGAAAAATAACCGGGTGAAGACAGGCTGATATACGAAATGATTCCAAAGGGTATGAAACACATCATTTTCTGCTCCATTACTTTGCCATGGATCATTGTCTGTATTTCACGTTCCACATCTGTTTTCATGGCTGTTATCTCACATGTGTCTGAAATCATTTCCCGCAAATTGCCGCCGCTTCGTTTTCCTGTGGCAAATACATCAGCAAAATTCTGTATATTTTCTGCCTGACTTCTTTCTCCAAAATCATACAATATTTTTTCCAAAGGAATATTGTTGGCAAGCAAATGCTCCATGCTCCGTATTTCTCTGTGTATGTCAGCAGCGCTGTCGTACAGATAGGTAAGCTCCCTGCCCGATTTTACAAAAGCATTTTCAACGGAACAACCGGCCTGTAAATGACCCGAAGCGCTGTCTATCCAATCCCTGAACTGTAACTCCAATCTGCGCCTCCTTTTTTCACCCAGTTCTTTTCCTTTCCACTTACAGTAAAGAAAAGCACAGGGAATTGCCATGCCAATTACATAGACCGTCTGATAAAAAAAATACAGAAAGAGAGAACCGGCCAAAAATCCTGTCAGACCATATTGCATTTTTTCTTTTTTAGAAAGCCTGTACATCCGGTAATCCTGCTGCTGCCAGCTTTTGTTTGTGATATAACCCCTTTTTAAAAACAAGTTTTCCATGCACCTCCTTCGTTTCTCTGACGGAATCTTCCTCATACTGACACAATGTTTCCAGCCTGATTTCTTCCCCGTCCATTCCTACGACTTCTGCAATTTCCAATACCTTCCGTGTCCTGTCACGCAGCCTGCCCAAATGGATAATCAGATCAATACCGGAAGCAATCTGGCGGCGAATAGCGGAAAGGGGCAGATCCATCCCCATCAATACCATTGTTTCCAGCCGTGAAATCATATCTCCGGCACTGTTGGCATGTCCTGTGGATAATGATCCATCATGGCCCGTATTCAGACATTGAAGTAAATCTACTGCTTCTCCTCCTCTGACTTCACCGACAATCAGCCGGTCAGGGCGCATTCTTAAACTTGTACGGATCAAATCCCTGATTGTAATTTCCCTGCATCCCTCTGCATTAGCATTTCTGGTTTCCATACTGACCAGATTGGGTGCCCCTCTGATCTGTAGTTCCGCACTGTCTTCAATGGTAATGATCCGTTCATCTTCCGGGATATATTCCGACAGCGCATTTAGAAAAGTTGTTTTCCCCGAACCGGTGCCACCGCTGATCAGAATATTGTAACCCGCCTGAACCAATGACCGCAGCCACATTGCTGCTTCTTTTGGTAAAGACCCAAGTTCAATCAATTTCGCCATACTGACAGGCTCTTTCGGAAAACGTCGTATTGTCAATATCGGGCCGTTCAATGCGATTGGCGCCAATACCACATTTACGCGGGATCCATCCTCAAGCCGCGCATCAACAACAGGCGAGGCTTCATTTACAACCCGGTTACATTTTGCCGTAATCTGCTGTATAATATCTTCCAGTTTTTCTTTGGAAGAAAAATGATTTTCCCAGGGGAATAAGCGCCCTTTTTTCTCGATAAAAATATGCTCAGGCCCATTGATCATGATTTCCGTAATTTCCATATCTTCCAGAAGCTCCTGTAATATATCCAGTTTCCGGATGGCATGGAATAGCTCTTTTCCCAGTTTTTCTTTTTCTTTCAGGGAAATAAACGAATCCCTTCCGTACTCTGTCAGGCTTTCCGCAATCAAATTCCGGATTTCCGACTCTTCCATTTCTCTGGAATAGTCGATTTTTTCATGGATTGTCTGCAATAGCAGTTCTCTTTTAGGATTCATACAGTTCCTCTTTCAACAGCTTTCTGGCATGTTCCGCCAATTCCCCATAAGTCAGTTCCTGTACATCAAACGACAGATTCCGGATAAACGGCAGTCTGTACTTTCGTGTTTTTTTCATAATGTCTTCATAATCCGCTCTTTCCAGTAATTTCTCATAATGATACAGTTTGGCAATCGCCCCGTCATCTTCCCGCACCAGTGTAAATATCTTTTCACACATACGCAAAATATCAAACAGTCCCTGTATATGCTCGGACAGATCAAGGATCACATATTCATATTCCGTATGTTTTTCCAGCTCCTGAAACATGGAAAGCCATTGATCCAGTGTAATACGTGCCAGATCCATACAGGAGAACACGGGGGGAATATAATCCAGATTCTGAAATGTCCCTGTCATACCTTTCAGTTTATAAAATAGCGCTTCTCTGGCGTTGGACACATAATAAATCAGATCCGACATATCTGTCATAAACTCCCGGTCAATCCGTCTGGAAAAACCGGAAAAACTTTCAAAGTTCAAATACAGTGTTTTATGATTCTTTGCCAGAATTTCACCCAGTGTCATGGCAAAACCAGTCTGAAGACATCTGTGAACCGGCGTATATAAACCAATCATATGCAGATTCCCGTACCGCCTGGGTTTTGGTATTTCTTTAGATCCTTCTGCTGTACAGACATTCATAACTTTTCTGAGAACGGATTCACAGGACTGATATTTATAGATTTTTTCATCTTCCTCGGTTTCATTGTCGCTTAAAATTAATACATCACCTCTGATTTTTTCCTTTAAGGACAATTCAAAAATATGTTCGGAAATCAGAAGTACTTTCACCTCTTCCTCCTGACAGAATGCTTCCAGTGTCTCTCTGGACGTAAAGGCAGCAGCTTCAAAAGGAAATGTTTCCTTTTTGTTGATATAATCACAGAAACGTCTTACATAAACCATTTCCGGATCACAGACTGCAAAAATCTGTTTTTTCAAATATAACCCTCCTTGTATAAAACCAACAGGATACCTCCCAGAATCGGGCCTGACATGGGAATTTTATTACCCACATATGTTTTCTTGCTGAAAATCAGAAATGTAACAGGAATGAGAGCAAAATACATGCCTGACAGAAAAGCCAGAAGCGCATGGCGACAGGATAAAAATATAGCGGTAATACTCAGTAATTTGATGTCTCCCGCTCCCAGAGATCTGCAGAGATATAACGGAAATAAAATGACAATAACCAAACACGCCTGAAATAAAGAAAATAAGAGATTATAAAACCCGTTTTGTCTGATTTGATAAAGAACTGCACTGATCAGTGCTGCTATAATAAGAGAATTGGAAATCTTCTTTGTATGGTAATCTTCCCATACGGCAAATATCAGAAATAATAAAAGACTTACAATACACGCCACCTCCTTTTATATGGCCGGTGAGGTTTGTAAGTCGAATTATAGTACAGGTTATTTCTGCTGTCCATTGGTAATCTTCTACAAAAATTTCAGAAAATGAATGCCATAAAGCAGTGCAACACCAGGTAATCCGAGGATTGCGCTTGTCAAAGCTGTCCATAAATTAACGCCTACCATAGTGGAAAAATTCTGTGTAGCCAGCATTTCATTGATAAATACGATTGATATAACACCCGTTATTCCACGCAGCATAAAATTGAGCAGAAATTCTGCTTTTTTCTTTAAAGCAACTACGCATAAAACAATTACACACATGATTACGATCACAGCCTCACCCGTAATATCCTTCATCTTTCTGTTCCTTCCCGCCGTTTCGGATATCTGTCCTCTTTCTATATCTTATTCTCATAAGAATTTAATATTACATGAATAAATTACCAGTATAGGACCATACTCTATATAAAGCTGCTGGCAATCGAAAAGTTTTTAAAGGAAAGGCGGAACGTTATGAAATCTTATTTCAGCAAAAGCTCTCATGTTGAGAAAGAGGACAACAGTATTTTAAGCGACATAGCAAAGACCCGTTACGCATTGGAAACGGCCTATGCCGGTTTTGACAACGCAACGGATCCCGATCTGATTGACTGCTATATTTACGAAGTGAATGCCATACAAAAGCGCTATAAATACCTGCTGCAGGAAGCTGCAAAAATGAATACGGCTGCTGAAACCCCGAAACAGGAAAGCCTATACAAGGAATCCCCGATTCCCCTGGTGAGACAAACTTTCCGTGAGTTCCCCTTTTCCGTAGGTTAAGCCGGCATATACTGTCTGCGTATTTTCCATAATCGGCGGAGAGGTGTCCTGACGGCTCACTTCCCGATATGCCGACAGAAGTTCTGTCATAATTTTGCGGCAAATTTTTAAAGGTTCCACACTACAGCGCGCATCTGCTCCTGCCATCTCCTTAATCACATAAATATAGAGCTGGAGCAGATGATTGGCCGGTGCATACCTGAAATCCAGTGAGCGGATCAACTCATCCACACACCCCCTGGCCCTGCGCAGACTTTCCCGCAATTTCACTTTATCATTTGCCGCCTGTCTGGCATCATCCAAATATGCAAGATACATTTCATAAAGAATTACAACCAGTCCGCTCTGATTTGCCTGAGTGATACGCATTGTAAAATTTTTTCTGACCTCATCTGTCATATTCCGTCACCTCAGATTACTTGAACAATAGATTGCAGGCTTCGCCAGCAAACCTATTGTCGTGAATAAAAAACAAGCAACAACCTGTTATCAGACCCATGCAGCAGAGCGCATGGGTCATACAATTTACTGTTTACTGCAATAATTGAAGCACCTGGGAAGGCCTCTGATTTGCCTGCGCCAGCATAGACGTACCTGCCTGGCTCAACACCTGATCCTTTGTATATTCCGTCATTTCCTCTGCCATATCTGTGTCCATAATTCTGGAATACGCGCCTGTCAGATTTTCATCCGTTACGTCCAGACTGGCAATCGTATGCTCCAGACGGTTCTGATAAGCTCCCAGACGGGATCTGATTGCTGAAAGATTATTGACGGCCCTTGCCACCCGGTCAATGGAATTCTTTGCTTCTTTCTGTGTGGACACATCCAATTCAGCAACACCCAGCGTTTTACAGGATACAGTGGGAATCCGGATATCCAAAACCTGACCTTCATTTGCACCGATCTGCGTGGTCATAGGCCCGATACCGGTCAGATCCACATTGATGGTCCTGCTGATGGGATGGGTCTGAGGTGGTGTTATAAATTTATCCAGATCAATATCCAGAGTCAGTGAAAAACCATGATCGCCGGTAATTGTTATTGTATGCGGATCATCCAGAGAAGCAACCATTTTCTGATTCTCGACTGTTTCCAGAACCACATCTTTATCATGTATCTGTGTGGTGGATGAAGGAGATATAACCGCGGCCGTTACGCAGGGATATTCATAGGGCACCTCTACCGCCTGACCGGTTACTTCATCTATTTCTGTGCGCATTTCTACCTTCATGGCTGTTTCTATCTTTACTTCATAAAATCCGATTTTCGCTTCATCCGAATAAGATTCTACTTTAACGGATAAAGTATCAAATGTATTATCCGTCTCATTCACGGATTTTTCCACATATCCCTTCAAATCATATGTGCCGTTAATCAGCTTTCTGCCATTAAACTCCGTCGAATCTGCAATGCGGTTGATTTCTTCCAGCATAGCGTCAACTTCTTCCTGAACGCTTTCCCGGTCGCTGTCTGACATAGGTCCGTTGGACGCTTTGACACTCAGCTCATTCAAACGCTGTAACATCTCGTGTACTTCTGTCATGGCGCCTTCTGCCACATTAATAATAGAAATACCGTCACTGGCATTGTTATTTGCAGATTCCAGGCTGCGTATCTGTGCGTGCATACGTTTTGCAATGGCAATACCGGAAGGATTATCTTTCGCATGATTCAGTTTAAAACCTGAAGATAATCTTTCGATGGAATTGGATAATGCATTTTCAGATTTGTTCAGATGGTCATTGGAAAGTACTGCTGACATATTATAATTTATTTTCATGGCTTTAACCCCTTTCTATCTCTCTGTGTATGGCAATGATAACGGCTTTTGCAGCCCTGTACAATGTTACCATAGAAGCCAGCTGTCCGGCCTGTTTCTGTTCACCGGGCACATATCCCGTTCGCAGGTTTTTCCTGATTCCCACATGCATGTTCTCAGCATCAAAACCCATTTGAGACAGTGAATCCTGTGCCTGCTGCCTGATTGTTTCCAGTTTTTCCGTCCCTTTTTCCTGGGAACCTATGAAAAATCCTTTTACAACCCCTTCTTCAAGCTGTAGTTTCACAGAAATCTTTCCATACTGTTCCGTATCCATGGACGCTTCTATCGTTCCTTTGTTTTCCCCGGAATGTACGATTTCCACGTGCAGCGCCATCACTGAATCTTCTGTAATCACAGGTATATCATATTTCTCTGTATCAGCCAGTTTTGCGGTAAAAGAAACCTGTTTATATACCAGTCCCAGTTCCCGCATATCCAGAGAGGTAATTCCCTCTGATTCATACATGGCTTTTTCCAGTATCTGTTCCTGTGTTTCCGTCAGTGCCCTGTATGCGGCAGAAGCCTCTTCCACATTATTGAACTGATCTTCCAGCCGGGCAATACTCTGTGCAAATCTGTCTGTTTCCCCGCCTTCTTGTTTATCGGCTTCTTTCCGGATCTTTGTAAATGCTTTCGCACTGTCTCTGATATATTCATTCATCGCCTGCACATGTTCCGGTGTAACAGGCTCCTCCAACATATGCAGCATATCCACTGTCTGCTTTTCCGGCCGGATTGTCCGCAGATACTCTGCCTGTTCCCGTATATACGCGGCATTCAGCTTTTCATCCTCTTCTGTCTCACGAAGCTGCTCTGTGAATTCTTCCAGTCCCATCTCTTCATCCGGGCCAATCTGGGCTACTTTATCCCCATCCAGACCGCTATAGGCTTCATGCCCTAATCTTATGTAATATTCTGTTTCTTTTTCTTTACCAGAAAAAGCACTTTCTATCTGACTGTCAATCCGATTCCCTGTTTCCCGAACTTCCTGCAATGTTCCAAGCTGATCATCTACTACAGTGTCAATCCCTTTTGCCTTGCCGGTTCGTAAAAAGGTCAACAGATTTTTAAAAGATAAATCCGCACCCTGGTTAAGCAGGCTGCCAATTACTGCTCCATCTGATTTTTCCACCTGACGCAGCAACCTGAAAATACCTATACAGGATTCTTTTTCTTCCTGGGTTATCTCTTTTTTCTGTTCCAGTTTATATAAATACTTGCTGAATTTTTCCTGTTCCTGCTCCGGATTCTGCTGTCTTTCATTCAAATAATCATCCAACTCTGCAACTGTCATGGTCAGAGGGTTTTTACCCTCCCGGATCATTTCCAACGCAGCAGCAGGCGTACATTTTTTCACAACGTTCCGCAATTCCTCATCAGCCGCTTTCACAGTCATCAGATTTTCTTCTGTTATTTCCAGATGATTATAACCCAGAATACGCACGGCACGTCTGTTGGCATCTGTAGGTTCCAGTCCCATTTCCGCCAGTAAATCATCTACATTCCGAAAGGCTTTTTTCATGGAATCCCCCAGATCTGCACGGGGAGCAGTCTGGAATGTTTCATAAGTTTCATTTGCTTTTTTATAAGAGGCTGCCAGCGCTTCTCCGGATTCTTTTACTTCATGGAGATTAAAATCTCTTTTCTCTGTGCTGACAACTTTTCCCACTGCCGCCAGAGGCATATGGGGAATATCGGAAACTGTACTGACCGTCTCCGAATACAGCTGTGACCGTGACGCCGTTTCCTCCGGCGTTCCTCCGCCAAACAATATGCGGTTATAGTTCTGTTCCACATCCCGCAGCGCTTCGATCACCTGCTCAAGTTCCGTTGTCTCTATGGAAAATCCGCTTTTCAACAATTCCCGGTTGGCAGCGATTGTCATCTGTAGCCTTACTTCTTCCAACTGTCTCCTGGCTGCCGCATTTTCCTGTGTAACATTCTGATAACCACTGTCAAGCAGCCGCTGCGCCGCTTCCAGTGCATTCAGTGTCAGCCTTCCTTTGGTGGCTGCCGCCACATCCGCTGCTGCATCTGACAGATTTCGCACCCTGTCCCATATCTCATACGCCTGATCCCAGAGAGATTTTGCACCCGTCAGATTCGCCTGCCTGGGGCTCTTGCCATCTGATACGGCAGTTGCCATTGCCGACAGCAATGCTTCCTGATCTGCCGGGAGAGAAACTTTCTGTAACTCCATATAGGAGGAAAGAGTATCCCCGGTCAGGGGAATACCTGCACTGATCAACCATCTGGCAGATTCTTCGGCTCCGGGTACATCTGAAAAACCGGCTTCTTCCAATACACGTTCGATCTGAGGCTGCAGGCTTTCCCAGTTCACATCATCTGCCATTTTTGTAAGATAACCGTTTGCATCCTGGTAATATCCCTGGCCCTGTCTCCCATGATCACCCGCGCTGCTGTACTGAGCCGTATAATAATGTTCGATAACCGGCTCTTTATCATGCAGAACCATATATTTGGTAGCATCTTCCGAAGGTTCTTTCAAAGCCTCTGCTTCCTTCAAAGCCTCCACTGCCTCTCTGGCAGTCTCTTCCGTAAGAGGAACACCTTCCTGAGAAAAGGCATCAGACAACTGTTTTGCCAGTCCCGCATCCCCTGTAATCTCTGTGAGTGTATCCATATCCAGTGTATCCGTATAACCTGAAATGGACACACCCGCTTCCAGCATGGAAGCCTTTATCTTATCTACAATAGTAACAGCCGTTTCCACTTCCGTGCTGCCTACCTGATACCCATTCTCCTGAAGTTTCGCAAAATCTTCCTCGGACATTGAATTTGACATAACTGTCATATAATCACGGGTCAGGTCCACATTCTGCCTTCCTGCTTCCATCATAACATCTTCTGTTGTCTTTCCCTGTTCCTGATAAACTTCATGATTTGCGGAAGATCCGGAAATGTCCAGCATGTATCCATATCCATTGTCCGTTCCCGTTTTCATACCGGAAGACTCTCTCTGCGATGCCTTCTGTCTCTCTATCGTTTGATTCGTATCTGTGTGCTGAAACGTAATACGCATATACTCTCCTCTGCGTCAGGATTTCTCCAAAACTGCCGTTATCAATACTCAAAATCATCTGTTTCATGTGTTCATGAAATAAAAGGTGAATGCCTTTTTCCAAATGCATTCACCTTTTATTTCGGCTCTCTTTTCAGTTTACTTAACCTCAGAATGAGAAAACTGCGGAAGACCACGGCGGCAGGTCAAAACTGATAGAATAATCCCGGTAATCGCAGGGTATTTTCTCTGCCGGAATGACTGATGGTATCTCTCTTCCCTCTCCGCCATATTTTATATCGTCACTGTTCAATACCAGTTTATATTTCTTTTTCTTGGGAACGCCTACACGGTATTCCTTACGCTCCATGGGTGTCATATTCATAACAAAGAGCAGTCTGTTTTTGCTGGACGGACATTTCCGGATAAAGGCATACGTGCTTTCTTCCACGTCATCCGCTTTTACCCATTCAAAACCTTCCCAACTGTTATCCACTTCATACATACAGGGGTTTTTACGGTACAATTTCAGAAGATCCTTCACATAACTCTGCATACCTTTGTTGAGTTCTTCATCCAACAGATACCAGTCCAGTTCACGCTCTTCACTCCACTCCCGTTCCTGACCGAATTCCTGTCCCATAAACAACAGTTTCTTTCCTTCATGGCCAAACATATAAGTATAACCTGTACGGAGATTTGCATATTTATCCTTCTGATACCCAGGCATTTTATTCAGCATGGAACATTTCAGATGTACAACCTCGTCATGAGACAAAGGCAGGATATAATTCTCACTGTCATTATAACTCATGGCAAACGTCATAGCATAATGATTCCCTTTACGGAACAGAGGATCCAGTTTCATATATTCACAGAAATCATGCATCCAGCCCATATTCCATTTATAAGTAAAGAACAGGCCGCCTTCCTCAATGGGCCCTGTTACTTTAGGCCATGCCGTAGACTCCTCAGCAATGGTCATAACACCCGGAAATGTTCCCCGGATAACAGAATTCATATGTTTGAAAAACTCGATTGCTTCCAGATTTTTATTATCCCCATATTTATTTGCCACCCATTGTCCGTCCTGTTTTCCATAATCCAGATATAACATGGATGCCACTGCATCTACCCGCAGGCCGTCCACATGGAATTCCTTAATCCAGAACAAAGCGTTGGCAATGAGAAAATTCACCACTTCAGTTTTACTGTAATTAAAGATTTTCGTTCCCCAGTCAGGATGCTCTCCAATACGCGGATCCGGATGCTCAAATTGTGCTGTTCCGTCAAACTCCGCCAGACCATGGGCATCTCTCGGAAAATGGGCCGGAACCCAATCCAGAATTACACCAATATTATGCTGGTGCAGCGTATCTATCAGATACATAAAATCCTGCGGTGTTCCATACCTTGAAGTAGGTGCATAATAACCGGTCACCTGATATCCCCAGGAACCGTCAAAAGGATGTTCCGCAATCCCCATTAACTCCACATGCGTAAAACGCATCTTTTTCAGATACTTTACAATCGCATCCGCAAACTCTCTGTAATTATAGAAACCTTCATCTTCTCTGCACGGATGGCGCATCCAGGAACCGATATGACATTCGTAAATGGCCATTGGCTCCGCATTCATATCCTTACGCCTTCTGGCATTCATCCATTCCTCATCTGACCATTTCATATGGGAAATATCCGTAATAATAGAAGCCGTATTAGGCCTTTTTTCCGCATAATTTGCAAAAGGATCTGATTTATACAGTTTCCGGCCATCCTGCGCTGTTATGAGAAATTTATACATTTCTCCCTCTTTTACATCCGGGATAAAGCGAGCAAAAATCCCAACAGGCCCTATTTTTTCAAGCTCATGTATCTCTTCATTCCAGCCGTTAAAAGTACCAATCACATTCACTTTAGCCGCATTTGGTGCCCATACGGCAAAATATAC
>ERZ778511.1528-NODE-1528-length-15325-cov-7.822593_pt1 | contig 15325 bp, 10 predicted proteins | sample MGYA00510347_ERZ778511 | MGnify/ENA primary metagenome ERZ778511 (study PRJEB29527, sample SAMN07138967) | mouse gut metagenome | material: feces | host: mouse | place: China:Nanjing | collected 2016-01-25 ...
AGTTGTTAATTGGGCATGGTCAAGTACCCACCATCATGCCAGAAGCCTCTTATTTTTAATGACTATTTGGCTGCTTTTGATATTGAAATCAAGCAACATCTGAAGTTGTTAGAATATAATTCGTCTGATAAATTCATAGATTTGGCAAAGACAATAGATAGTTATAAAAAAGAGGATTTTGAGAAGATAATTAAACAAATATCAATCCCATATGAGGTAGAGCCTTACTTTGAGTTTAATTGTGAGAGTGATATTCCACCTTCTATATTGATGAATAAAACATATCGTACTCTTTATGTAGAAATGATTCGCAGGAAAAGAAATGTTAATTTCAGAAGTGAGGTTACATTTACTTTAGAGTATGCAATAGATTTATTAGCATCTTCTATAGAGTATCCATCTTATCAACGGATGAAGGAATGTCTGGTAGGCGCATTATTGAGGATGCTGGATACTAGTGTGGTGGGTAACGTGCTTCAGTATCAAGATGGAAAAATTGAGAGAGGATTTCATTATGGCGAAAATAGTGACGTTATGATGCCGTATAGTAATAAATATGTTTTGTGTGCCATAGAGCAATTTTACTGGCGGTTAGAAGAGGAATTTACGGAAGAGAAAGAAACTAAAAAATGTAATTTCGATAATTTCTGGGCGGATTTTCTAATGTTTTTGGATCAAAAATATTATTTAAACACAATTATAGATCCCAGGGATTATAAGCAACTTCGACAGCATTTTGATGTTGGAATGGAGAATATAGGGAAGCTTATAAGAAAACTTCATTTTAAAACAATATCTCTAAAACGAGATGATGTTTATAGTGCGATTAATAGATTCGTACAAAATTACACATGGTCATTATAAACTGCTTATGATGTATGAGGAGAACTCTATGACAAGAAAAATAATAGCACAATTTAATTGGTTAATCTATCAAACTTATTGGCAATTAGAGGACCAGATCGAGGAGTATAATGATTTTCTCGATCTGGTGTTTCCAATAACACTCTACAAAAAAATGTTTTCATATTGTTTCCCGGATGAAAAATTAAATGACGATGACATAAAAAGATTCCAGAAAACAGGTGGAAAAATCGAATTTTTTTTGTAAAAACATTACATTAGATGAAAATGTTGATTGGATACAAATTGCAGAGCGGAAAAATAGCATTTTGCACCAATGCGATATAGATGAATTTTATATTAAAGCGGGTCTTCTTTTTACATATGGATATAAGGAATGGATAAAAGACTTTACATCCGAAGAGTTAAGAATGTTATATATAGTTATATTCGAGGACAACGCAAGAAATATAGATGTAACGGTGTTACACGAATACTTAAAAAAAAGAAAAATGGGCGATGCCATAAGAGAAATGGATAACTTAATTAAAAAAATGGAAAAGAGCATAAACTGTCAAAATCAACAAAGACACAAACGGCGTACAGAAAAAATAGGAAGTATTATCACTGGATTATATAACCGAATTGGTAGTGCAAGTCTGACGAATGATTTGGGACCGAAGGGGGAACAACCAAATGAATAATGAGAATATGAATGGTCGACTTTTCAATCCAAATGGTAAGGCATACATGTGTGGAGGGCTGGACACTTATACTGAGGAGTGTTTGTATATACTATGCTCAAGCAGTGGGGAAAAGATGGAAATATTTTATGCATGGCAGGCAAACAAGACTAAATTTATTAGTGTTCTATCCACGATTGAATTTGAATTTCAACATTATAGCCTTCATGATCAAAGCCACGCTCGGGCAATTATTGAAAGTATAGAAATGTTTTTAGGAAAGGATAGAATCAGTCATCTGGGTATAGGGGATCTCTGGTTGCTTCTTAATTGTGCATATAGCCATGATATCGGTATGGCTATTAAAAATGAAGAATTGTTAAAGATATGGTGCAGTGATAAGTTTAAAGAGTATGTACAAAAGGAACTAAAGAATTCGGAATCTTCGTTAAAGAAAGAATTACATTATTTATATCAACTCGATAACATTATAAGAAATAGTGCTCAAATGGATGGGCTGGACCAAGAAACGGTGGGGAAGCTTGAATACGCAAACGATTGGCCTGTCCATGTGCGTAAGTATGTTGCCAATATTTCAGCTGAATATATTCGTTCAAGACATGCTGAACGAAGCAAGGAGTATTTGGATGATTTTATGAACAAATATAGGGATTCTCTGGGTGCCCAGGTCACGGAAAAAAGGTTATACAATGTTATGGGGGAAATTGCGTACTCTCACTCAATGGACGGGCAATATATATTGGAGCATTTGAAATATGAGACTAATGGCTTTGGCAATGAGAAGATTCATCCCCAGTTCATTGCAGCATTATTGGGGCTGGGTGATCTATTAGACATGGATAATAATCGTTTTGACAAAGCCAATATAGAGCATTTTGGAGAATTGCCTGCGCTTAGTGAAACTCATATGAAAAAGCATCTGGCTATTTCTCACTTGCGTATTACAGAGTATGAAATCGAAGCTGTTGCAGAGTCAACAGAGTTTGACGTGTGTGTTGAGGCGCAGAAGTGGTTTGACTGGCTGGAAAAAAGTGTAAAGTTTATAACTGCTAACTGGAATAAATTAGCCCCTAAGGAATTAGATGGTTGTATATTTAGGGATTGTTCTTTGAGCATATTCTTAAATGGTAATAGATTTGAAAATGATGTTTCGAAAAGATTTTCTATAGATCAAAAAAAGGCGTTTAAACTTTTTATTGGTGATCAACTTTATGGGTCAAAACAAGTATGGATCAGAGAATATATTCAAAACGCATTGGATGCTACTAAGATGATGCTGTGGATCAGAGGAAAAGAAGGCATGGGTGTATTTACAGATGGAGGAAAGGAACTCAAATATGTTTCTCCATTGGATCTTAATCAAAACGTTTTGAATGATTATGGAATAACAATAAAGCTGGAATTGTTGGGAGCGCAACATGGACAAAAGGAAGAAGACTTTTTTCGAATCAGTATTATTGATAAAGGAATTGGTATTGAGAAGGAATGTATTCAGGCAATCTCGGAAGTGGGAGCGGGATGGCGCAAGCGGACATCTTATCAAGAAGAAATAACAGAGATGCCGGAATGGCTAAAGCCAACGGGTGGATTTGGAATAGGTATTCAGGCTGGATTTATGGTATCGGATAAAGTGCATATAGAATCCAGTGGCTTGAGGGATAATAAAGGATATCAGATAGAATTACATTCTCCTAAAACGGGAGGGGATATTAGCATAATAGAAAAGCCCAGACAGCAGGTTTGTGGGACAACCATCAGTCTGGAAATGTCAATTGAGCGAGCTTCGGAGTGCTATGGATACAATGATTCTGTAGAAATTATAGAAAGTGACGGGGAGTTTGATTGTTTTAATTACAATGAATTGCTGCATAAAATGTATTATAGCATTTGTGAAGAAGTAGGTAAAACAGTGCGCAATAGCTTGATTCCGATCAGTATAATGGCCTATGAAGAAGATGGAAATAGATACAATCCCCAAAATAGGATTCAGAGTAAAGAATATGTTAAATCATATTTGAATATCGTTCAAAGCGATTTGATGAAAAAAAACTTGATGTTCACCGAACCTATTTTGGAAAGTAGTTGTGAAATAGTTTATGATGATAAAGAGGCGTGGATATGGGATGGTGATAGAGAGATTCTATTACAGTTAACTTACTCTGATGAGCGAATAGCTGATAGAAATTGTAGTATTGATAAGAAAGAAACAAACGAGAAATTATATAAGTGTACATATTTTTTTAAGGGAATATATACTTATTTTTATGAACAACCCAAAGTGGCACGAGTTCCTCAAATAGGCATAAAAATTGATTTTTTGGGATATCAAGCGGGAGATTGTCTGCTTGCCAGCAGAGATGCTTTTTCTAAAGATTTTAAAGGCTGGATGAACATAAGAGAGTATTTGCATTTATTTTGTAGATTTCTAGCGGATAAATGTGAGAGGCATGATACCTATGCTAGAATGATTGCAAAATATGATGGAATACAATATCTGTTTGTGTGGGATGCCCTTTTCTATGGTGGAAATACGCATATTGAAAAATTAGTAAGTTGCGATATAGCTGTAAAAGCCCAAAAATTGATGCCTTCTGATAATTATGCTATAGTTGAAAGTAAGGATATAACACTTGATAGTGTATACAAAACGCTCAAAAATAAAAATGAGTTAATAATTTTTGGATTTAAAGGAAATGAAAAAGCAAGAGATGAAAGTATATCTGTTTTTTACAGAAAAGAAGAACTTAAATCATCAGGGAATGAAAAGAAACAAGAAGGGCAAGTAGGTGTTTGGTATGATGAGAATGTGGAAGATACTTTAATGGGAGGTAAAGTATACTATACTAGTCAGCTTATTTATGAGATGTTGTTAGAGTATGAACAATTTCAAGCCAGAATAGTAACGCTTATTGAGCAACCTGTTCGATATTGGTATATAAAGGAGTGGACGCGTGAAAGAAAGGGTATCGGGAATTCACTATCAACCGCATTAGTAAAGGCATATAACGAAGAGCAAATATATATAGTGGTTGACAAGGAAAAGAATAAGTTTTCTGAAATAGCAGTTCAAAGTCCGCCCTTATATCAAAAACAGGCAGATACAAAATTGTATAAAGAAGCAGATGTCATTTTATTACCTTTTATTAAAAGTGCATATCTTATGCTAGGATCAAGAAGTGGAGCAAAGATTGTAAACAAGGAAGAATTTATACGCCGAGTACAAGAAGGGAGACAATGGCTAAAAGCTGTTAATTGGACAATGCATAAACACAAAGGAAAAGCATATATTACCAGATCTCAGATAGAAAAGAAATATACAGAACTCTGTGAGATGTTGTATGATATTGCGGAATTTGAAAACCGTAAAAATATCAATAATATTAATGCAACATAAAATATTATATTAGCGCCATAGTCATTCAAAGAGGTGTTTAGTTAATAATGTTTGTGGATTAAACGTTCGATGGATAAGAATATACAGTTGCCTTCAATTAAAATGGCGATTAATCGAAGAAAGGTGGTGTATATGATTAATACACTTTAACAATAGATGCCACGCTAATGCACTGTGATGTTTTTGCATTAATCTCTGTTTTAATATTGCAAGGAATTGAAATGGAGAAAGTAGGAATGGTAGATATATTAGGCCACTTATAATTGATTTTTGACGCAAAATGGCAAAATTTCTGCGTAAGAAAAATAATTATGCCAAAGCAGGTATAAGCACAAGGCTTATAACGGTCAAGCCGGCAGCGATGATCTCTTTGCCGTAGGCTGTAGCAAAATATTTATAGGTGCCTTGTACCCGTTCAATGATCCCATGGAGGCGAAGCCGTTTAAAGTTCCTGGACGTGGTTGACGGATTGATGTTTTCCAGATGCTGACGGATATCTTTCCCCTGCATTCTGAATGTCATATATTCGCCGCGGCCGATTACTTCCAGTACTTTCAGGCCATTGTCTGCGAAAAAGTTGATGCTGCGTTAGGAACGTTCGTTTTCTTTTACGAGACTGGTGACTTTGGTCAGGTTTCCATTGCCATTGCTGTGGTCATCAAAGGATGAGATGAATTCCAGGTACCTGTAGTTGGCCGCTTTCATGATCGTGAACAGATGGCAAGACTGTAAATGCTTTTTTCAGGGGATGATGCACATGAAACTGCGGAACGTGATATCCTCCATTTCATCCAGCAGGCAGAAACAGAGTTCGCATATCGTCTTGTCATCCTGGTTTTCACGTTGCGCCACCGACAGCATCATATAACGGGCAAAGACAATGGCGACATGGGTGCCCATGGCATCATAAGAAATCCCACGGTATTCCTTCACAAGTCTCAGATAGGATTTGCAGGCTTTGAAAAAGACCTTGATGTCTCATCTTTTTCCATAAACACGGATGATTTCTTCCTCGGAAATGGAAACGTCCGTACTCACCAGTACCAGACAGTCCTTCCGTTTGCTCTCCACCTTTTTGGAACGGGAACGGTCAAACAGGTTGCCATCAACGATAGAAACATCTTTCCGTTTTTCGTCAGTCAGCGGCTTCATGAAGCGGCAGATGATCTCGGCGGAAAGCAGTATCGTGAATCGCTGCCAGTTGATCCTTGCATCGTTCAAGAAACGGTAGATGGTATTTTTTGAGAATGCCCCTTCAAATGTGCCGGTCTTCATCTACATATAGATGCTCCTGTGGGAAAACATTATGCAGAAGAGATACCGGAAGATATCCATGACTGGGATGCCTTTTTCCTTCCCGGCATTACGTATGAAAAGCAGACGGTTGATGTGGAGAAGCTCTTCATAAATTTTGTGGCAAAATCCGAAACATTGTATCCGTTATCTGTGAGTTGTGGTATACTTCACAAGGCATAAATCACCTTGTTGTGTAATTTTTTTTGCAATTCAATTATACCATATGTAGGCGGTTTGTGCCCTTTTTAAAGTATTGATTTTTTAAGGTTCAACACACCAAAACAGTGTGAGAAGTTTGAGTTTCTAACTATAAGAAAGAGGCGGAGGAATTCTATAAACATCTGAAAGGTAGGATGGAACATTTCAGAATGACTCTGGAAGAGAGCAAAACCAGCAGGAAGAAATTTACAAAGAAATGCATAAAAATACACCGTCTGATTCGGGATATGAGGACAAAACTTCTGAAAGCCATAATAAAGAAAACGAACGAGATGATTGCTGTCTATTGCTATCACTGCGGAATTACGAGCAGCATCCAGAGTTTGAGCAACCTCCGGTATCGGATGATGAAAAGCCTGTTTAAATGGCTGAATCGTAGAAGCCAGAAGAAATAAGGGTTATGTCTATCTGACCGAATTTTCTGTAATTAAAACCATATTAACAAGGTCTCTTTTTGGGACGAGGTTTTGTTATAATAAAACCATATAGGCGGGCAGTTTGCTGGTCAAGGTGGGTTGTACACATAAAAAACCGAATATTGATATGAAAAAATGGGAAAACGTCAAGGAGAATATATGAGTGAAAACAGATTGGTTGCAGAGATATTGCAGACAGAGCTAAATAAACGTAGATTTATAACGGAGAAAAGCATTACAGTAGATGAATTGTTTCAACCGAAAGCCTTGAAGGAATGGACAAAGAGATTATTGGGAAATGACGGAATGTCAGGATTAGCTGGGCGGATTGAAGGTGCGTCGCATGAACGGCTGGAGCATACAGTTGCGACTTATCTGCTGGGAATTGCGATAAAAGAGGGGCTGAATCTGAAGTTTGATTCCCTTCCACGGATTTTCACCAAAGGTTCCTATGGAGATGCATTCTACTTTTTTTGGTCGGTAATTTGCCTATGCCATGATTTGGGATATCAGTATGAAAATGGGGATTATGATCTGGAAAAGATGGGAACTTCAGACGGACGCTGCGAGTTGTTTGATATTCAATATGATATGCTGCAGTTGCAGAAAGAGAATTTGGCTGAATTTGGAATAGCATCTGATAAAAAAGAAGGACAATGGATTTTAAAGTCTTTGGAGTTGGCAAAAAATTATAGCCGTATAAGGCGAGATAAGAAGGAGTATATTGGAAGGAAGGCTCAAATAGACCATGGCATTGCAGGGGCATTAGTCCTCTACGATGCTTTGATAAAAGAATATAAGCGTGCAGAAGCAGAAAACCAGTTGGCAGAAGAAATCAGGCATAAGGCTTCAAACCTTAACGCGGGGAAAAAGATATCATCAGGAGAGTTGTCTTCTAACGTATCCAATGTTCGGTTTGCTGCATGTAGTCTGCTGATTGCATGTACAGTGGCTCGACATAATATGTGGAATGCGGAGAAGAAGGACGAAGCAAAATATCATGCTTTTGACTTGGATTTGTTATGCCCGGGAAGTCCTGACTCCATCATCAGTACAGAACAGTCCTTGGATCAGATGCTCTTCTTGCTTGATTTCATGGATACCATTGATTTGGTGAAGGGGATTTATACCAGGGAAGCAGAGGCAGGGAAGCCAAAGGAAGTGTTGGATAAGCGGCTAGAGTTTTTATTACATAGAATTACAATCTGCTTTATGAAAGAAAAGTCTGACCAGTATCGATGGGAGTCTGCTTTAAAGTATCGGGAATTTACGATTTCCATGAAGGGAGGTGAGGTAAAGGAGAAATTCGATGAGGAGGTTTTTGATAAATATGTGGAAAGAATCAGTGGTCTGACGAAGTGGCTGGATACCAAAGCGCCGCGTTTTCATAAGGGTGAAGCAGGAAAGGAACCCAGTAGTGTTACACTTTATTATCCCAATTTTCCGGTGAAGCAGCAGAAATGGATTGGCGATATTACGGATTGTGAAATTACGGCGCTATGCCTGTATGAAGGCAGTGGCGGAAACGGAAAGGCTGGTTTGTTTTACCAGTACCACAATGCTTATCAGACTTTTAATCTGCTCATGATGGATGATTTGGAAGGAGAAAAGGTACGGGTCTGCGTGGAAGGGCAAAATCCATATGGCTTATACATCGAGGAATGGAAACGGACGTTGGAAGTTATGACAGATATCTTTACTGCACAGTGCAAATATATGGATAGCCAATGTGGGGAACGAAAGGAAGAGATGCGTGTCTATCGTGTGGACCGTAAGGTGAATTTCGACATGATGGAAAAGCATGGCGGGACTTTCGCATTTACCTCTACTTCCAAGACGGGCTACTTGAAGAACATTGCGAAAGGGAAAAAGAATCTTATCCTTCTGGAAATAATTTTGAAGGAAGGGATTCCATTTGTAGATTACGGCGGACTTTTTGGGGAGATGTATGTATACTCAGATGAGCAGGAAGTGCTGTTACCACCGTTTTTGAAGCTGCGGACTTTTCCAATGGAGGTTTCACTTAATGTAGACGAGAGGAAGGTTGCCACTACGGAACAACTTGGCTCCATGAAAAAATATGTGGTGGAGTTGGGGACTTTTGAAATCAGGAGAGAAGAACTGGACGAGTCTGCAGTCATTGTCCGATTAGAAGAAAATAAGAAAATAGCGGCAGAAGTTTTGGAGCAGATACGGAAGACACGAAAGATTCCAGAGGAAAAAGAGAAGGTGGAAATCTATTGCAGGTGGAAGAAGGATTTCCAGAGCCTTGTCAGATATTGCCTGTATAATATAGGGATAGTATATGGGCTGAAGGAGAAATGAAGATGTGAGGAAGCAAGTATGGCAGATACAGTAAGGATACCGTTGACAATAGAAGAACAATTGGAGCGGTATGTGAATGCCTCAAAGCATACGCACCATGAGAGGTATGAAGTATTGTGGCATGCCTGGAACCAGAATAAAAGGTGGATTGCGCAGCTGTTACAGGGGACGATGCTGTCCTTTTCAACTTTTAGCAGGCACGATGAGAGCCATGCTCAGACAGTATTGCATAATATCGAAATGATTTTGGGTGAGAACCGGGTCGGGTTACTTTCTGCTTCAGATTGTTTTTTGATTCTTCATACAGTATACATCCATGATATCGGAATGTTGATTGCTGCTTCTGAACAACGGGAAATCATCGAAAACGATGAGTTTCTTAAAATGGTTGATTATTTGGAAGAAGAAGGCGACGGCAGCCTGAAAAAAGCAGTTGAGGCATTAAAGTGTAGGGAATATCACTATGATATAGACGACAAATACGAATACAATAGAAAACTGTACAAAGACAAGCTGGAAATATACTATGCTTTTACACATTTGCTTGCTACCTACAGGCGCAAGGAACATGGAGAAAAATCGCGGAACCTTTTGTATGAATGGACGAAAGAATCGGATAAATTGGGTGCAGGTTTTTCTCTGGCGGGGATTCCTCAGAGGATTTTCCTGACAATTGCAGAGTGCGCAAAAATGCATACGGAAGAAAGCTTTGACAGTATTATGCAGCTTCCGCAGGAAGATGATGGATATGTTTTTGATTATATTCATCCACGCTTTGTGAGCGTTTTGTTGGCATTGGGGGATATCCTGGATATGGACAATGACAGGTTTCATCCCCTGGCTATGCTCAGTGCGGACAGTATACCGGAGTTGTCGATGGCACATTATCAAAAGCATTTGTCTATCCGCAGGCTTCATATTCGCCCGGATATGATAGAGATAGCGGCAGATTGTGAGAATCAGGAGGCGTTAAGGCTGGTAAGACGGGAATGTGATATGTTGACCAGTATGTTGCAGCAGGCCGGTTATGCCTGGCCGGGAATATGCCCGGAGGATTTCCCGGGTACACTTCCGACGATGGGGGAGGTTGAGTTGCGCCTGGTAGACCAGAAAATTCCCAAAGAACTGGTTGCTGCAAGGTTTAACATTCCGCAGAAGAAAGCGTTTGAGATTTTGGAAGGAGCCAACCTGTATACAAATCGCTTTATTTTCTTAAGGGAGTTTCTCCAGAATGCCATTGACGCTACGAAAATCCAATATTGGAAAGAATATAAAAGCACTGTTCTTTTTCACAATAAGAAAGATAAAAATACAATCAATTCACCATACGATATGGAAAAATATGTCTCTACTGCCAAATTTCCGATAGAGGTTGAGATGGAAGTGTGTAAACGGGATAGGGAAAATGAAGTGAAAGCTCTGTCGATAAAGGATATCCGCAAAATCGAAGAAAAAGGATATACCTATGGCGTAAATGTGAAAGTCAAAGATTTGGGAATCGGGATAGGAAGTGAAAGTATCCTGCGTATTGCTTCTGTAGGAACAAGCACAAACAAGGAAAAAAAAATTATCAGTGAAATGCCTGGATGGCTGAAACCAACAGCAGAATTTGGCGTAGGGTTGCAAAGCGCCTTTCTGGTGGTCTCGACCTTTAAATGCACCACACATACCCGCAGCGAAGAATGTTACGAGATTACATTCGGTTCGGGAGCTCTGGCGCAGTATGAAGGATATATTAATGTAAAGCCTGTAGACTTTGAAGAGAGAGAAGATGCCTATGGAACCTGCTTCGAAATTTTCGTTTCGGAAGATAAAAAGATGAGCCGGTCAGAGTTCTCTGGTAGTTGGGCTGGTCAGGATGTTTTTAGTGAAGATTATGCCAGAATGCAGCCGATTAGGCATTCTGTAGAATTAATGTTCCAGATGATACTATATTTGGATTCCTTGATAGGAGAAGCTTTATTCCCAATCCATGTGAATGTAAGAGAAGTGAGGGGGATTAAAATGTCACTTGGAATGTTACAGGATAAAGTTCATGGTGTCCAGTTAAATATTTTGAAGGAGAATGAGGAATAGACGTATGGGGAGCGTTGATAGCGACAGACCGTGGAGAGAGGAAAAACGTTCTTGGATTTTTTACAAGGACAAGATAGAGGAGAAGATAGAGCAGGAGGATGGAAAAAAGGCAAAGCGCAATCCGAATATAATCTGTGATGAAGTAGATGGGAATATGTTTCTATTAGATTGTGATACAGCTAGGTTATCCATATGGTCCCGGGAGTGGCAGACCTTTACGGATGTAGGTGTAAGTGCCCTGATTGGTCAGGTTGACAGGAATGGGGCATGGGATAGCCGGGAAATATTCAAAGAAACAAAAATTTATTATAAGGGAATTGAGTTACAGAATAAATGCATTGGGGTAGATGCAGGAATTCTGGAGTTCATCGACATTAAAGGAGAATTAGATCGGAAATATATCAATATTAACCGGAATGGGTTTACGGAACAGGGGGAACAGTTCTTTGAGGAACAGCTTTATCCGGGGTTGCTGGAAGCGATTCATAAGGTTTTGCAGTATCTGGAGAAAACAAAACATCTTGACAGGTTTTGCGAAATTGTTGAGAAAGCATGTAAGGAAGACATAGATAGGCATCAGCTGATTCACTTGGTTGTATCTGTAACTGTGCTGGCATATTATGCAATGAGGGAAGAGTGGAATCTGTCAGAAAAGTTGAAAGGAGCAGAGAGACAGAAGGAAAACGGTTGGGCAGAGTTGCTAGGGAAGCTGAATGAAATACTTTCCAGAAATGAAGTGCTATTGGCAGACTTGAGGAAAAAGACACGTTTTTTCTATATTGATACTTGTACTATGGAAGAGTCTCCGAAAGGGCAGCGGAATGGTACAAAGCAACAACAGGATTTTAACTTTCTTCAGATTTTTTTGCCAGAGAATCATTGGGCAATAGTGCAGGAGAGAAAAGATGATTACGGCAGTTGGATAGATTATCTTGTGCTGATAGAGGGTGGAAAGGAACACTTTAGGTCACAAGAATATCAGAAAATAGTATCTGTGCCGCATTTGGAAGAGGATGATGAAAGATTGGAAATATGGGGCAAAAGGCTTTGCACGGTTCGTTCAAGTTATTTAAGCAGAGGAGACAGTGGACAGCAGTTGATTTTGAATTGGCTCTTGAAAAATGTTCCTACAGTTGGCTTATTTGCCAATGAAGAGGGAAATATAAGGGTCAATGTCCTTGCTAATAAGGTGTTTCCCAGTATCTATATGAACGAAAACTTTAAATTTCTTTTGCTACGCAGGATGATGGATCAGGCTGAAGAGAAAGGGAGCCAACGCTTCTCTACGATTGTGTGGCAGAGAAGGGAACAGTTAGCCTGTCGGAAATTGCCTTTTAGCATTTACTTTATAAAGAGGGGGTATCTGTCTGGCTATACATATCATAAGGCGGTAGTGCCCTTTGATGGCGAGTTATGGAAAAAATGGAAGAAGGTGTTAGATAAAAAAGAAGGTAAAAACGGAAAAATGGAAGCTCTTTTTTGTATTCTGGATGCTATGAATATAGAAGGGGTACTGGGTAGAAGAGAATACTGTGAAGACTCGCTTAAGTATTATTTGCAGAAAAAATCCAGCGGAGAATTAATGAACATAGCCTCAAAAGTGTTGGATGATGTCCTTAGAGAGATATTATCACAGGAGCTTAAAATGGATTTTTCGGTGGAAGAAATACTGAGGCGTTCTTCCGAAATTATTCGGCAATGGAGCCAGATTTACTATAATGCAGTAAGCCAATATATCGGCAATCAATCGAAAGCGTTGGGCTCAGAGACAATTGGGCTTGAGGGTTCAGGGAGCGATGCTAAGGAGTTACCAGGTTTTCCTGAATTATGTACGATGTGGGTGTACTGCTATCAGAAACCGGATGAGATTCTGGCGACAGTGTGTGAGGTTAATCGGATTTATGAGGAATACATATCTGCAGATGAGTATAAAAAGAGGGAAAAGATAATGATCGATTATCTTACAGACAGGCTTTATTTTGAAGCGAAAAAGGAGGTAGTGCAGGAGAGTGTGGAAAGCTATAAAGAAGAATTATTGAAAGTGATGCAAAGGATGGAACGTCTGGAATTGCAGCGTAAGGTGGATGGTCTTAAGAAAAAGTATTCCATGTATCTATATGGTCTGGGGATGTATATAACGAGAGAAGATACCAATAAGGAGAAACGTAATGGGCAATGGGGAGATACGGTCAGAACAATATAACATAGAAAAATTGGGGGAATTCATTGTGACCGCAGGAAAAGAATTAAATCGAATTTCAAATGACGGGGCGATGGGAGAGAACTATCTCATTATATGCGCTTTGGCATTAGAACTTCTGGATCGGACACTTGTAGAAGGATATGATTTTCCAATAGATATCAAAACGATGGCGGAGAGAATGGAAATCCATGTTTTTTATCGGTCCTTGAGCAACGAGGAATCAAATGGCCGTATCCACAAAATGGTAGGAAAGCTGAGCAAAAAATGGAGTGTGGCGATAAATGCGCATATCTGTGGAATTATGATTGATGAGGAATCAGACAGGGAGACACAGCGGTATGGGCTTGCTCATGAGTTGGCGCATTATCTGATGGAGATGGAAAAAGAAAGTATTGATAATGAATATCATATTATGCCAATGCTGTTTAAGGATATGGGGGAGATGGTGGCAGATATTTTTGCAATCTTTCTGCTGATACCACTGCCAAGATTTCTGAAGGAGTTTGTGTGGTATATCGGGGAGGATAATGTCCCGGTGCAGACATCTGATTGGCTGGAATACCTTGGGCGAGTAACGGAGGTGCCCTATGAGGAAGTGGCAATCGGATATCAGAATATCAGATATGTTTGTGGCCTTATATATGAGATTAAGAATACAGGAAGGGCATGGCCCAAGATGGAAGATAGTGAAATTGAGGCAATAGTACATAAACAGATAGAAAAAGTGATTGCATGTCTGGATGAAGACGGAATTGAAGGCAAATTATTTTGCTAAGGTTTCATGATAACATGAGAGTTGAAAGTTTATACCACTACCTGCCACTAAGAAGTCAGAGGATTCCAGTGTTCTTCTGATGTTTCTTGTAATCCACAAATTATTTGTGTTATGCATAATTAGTGTCTATAATATACCCAAGACAGTGGACACGGGACGTTTTTAAATTGTGCTTACGCGGCAGCAAGTGCTAAAATATTTTTCCGCTAAATTTAAAAAAAGTAGCAGTTTTTGTATTTATAGTGTATTGTTAAGTTACCCCTAACCAAACAATCACATAAAACAAAGACTGCTATGATTAGTTTAACACAGATTTTCGGGCCCTACAACTACATATTTGATTTTTTTATCCGTCCCCCTCCTTTGGCGGTGTCCTGTATTCCATCAACCTGACACTATTCTAACAAGGAGGTTCCATTATGGACAATTATCTAACCACTTTCAGGGAGATGCTCTCCCTGCGCGGTCTTTCTGACCATACCCTCAAAGGATACTGCGCTTACATCCGCGCTTACCTTGGCTATCTGCAGGCTGTCCTCCACAAGCTTCCGGAGGACGTCTCCTGGCAGGAGATGCGGGAGTTCGTGCGCTGGCTCCAGAAGGAGCGTTCCCTTGCTGACCGCACCATGAACTGTGCCATCTCACAGCTGCGCTTCTTTACCATCTACGTCCTGCATAAGCCCTGGGACGATTCCCAGCTTCCCATGCGCAGGTTTGATGAATACCTATACCTATGACAGGGACGGAAATATCAGCAGTCTGGAGACCAAAGCAGGAGAAACGGTTCTGCTCTCCTTTGCGTACCAGTATGACGGCAACGGAAACCGCACGGCGAAAGCAGGTACACAGGCGAGTGCGGCACCAGGCGGCATCACTTCCGAAAACACCGCAGGCAGTAATGCCCTGGATATTTCCTATCATTACGATGTCCGCGGGCAGCTTTTGGAGGAGCGGCGCAATGGCATCTCTGTTTCCTATGTCTATGACAAAGCGGGAAACAGAATCAAAAAGGCAGATGCCCAGGGGGCGACCTTATATCAGTTCAACAGGAAAAATCAGCTTATTGCAAAAGAG
>ERZ778511.1535-NODE-1535-length-15307-cov-5.532914_pt1 | contig 15307 bp, 16 predicted proteins | sample MGYA00510347_ERZ778511 | MGnify/ENA primary metagenome ERZ778511 (study PRJEB29527, sample SAMN07138967) | mouse gut metagenome | material: feces | host: mouse | place: China:Nanjing | collected 2016-01-25 ...
GTTGATCAGGTCGATGAGGCGCCCGGGGGTGGCCACTATTATCTGCACGCCTTTGCGCAGAGCGCGGATCTGGCTCTCGATACTCGAGCCGCCGTAGACGGGCAGTATTTCAAGTTCGGGCACGTATTTGGCGAAGTCGGCGAGGTCGCCGGCAATCTGCAGGCAGAGTTCGCGGGTCGGAGCCAGCACAAGAGCCTGCGGACGATGGTCGGCGGCATCTATGAGCTGAATCAGCGGCAGGCCGAAGGCCGCTGTTTTGCCGGTGCCGGTCTGGGCGAGCCCCACCAGGTCGTGGTTGCCGTCGAGCAGGCGTGGAATAACTTTTTCCTGCACGGGCATGGGGTTTTCGAATCCCAGTTCGGAGATTCCGCGAAGCAGGTCGTCGCGGATTCCTAATTCTTCAAATGTCATATTGCTTTTGTTGTTATGCAAGTGTGGTGCCTGCAGGGTATTCCCTGAGGGCAAAGGAGGTGTCCGCCGGGTCGAACACTCCGTAGGTGTGGCGGCTGATCCAGTCGCCGAGAACTATCAGACGGCAGTTTGCGGCAACCGGCTCGTCGACGGGCACATGGTGGTGGCCTATTACTATATATCGCAATTCCGGGTGTTCAGTCGCCAGTGAACGGGAAAAGATTTCCAGAGAAGTGCGCACATTCGGGTCGAGTGCCGTCGGTGTGGAATAACCCTTCCGGCTGTGGTTGCTCCACCTGTATGCGAGTGGCACGGTGAGTCCGGGGTGTATGGCCGCGAACAGGCGCTGGCAAAGACGGTTCCTGAACAGGCTGCGTATTATCCGGAAGCCCGGCGACCGATAGCCTATGCCGTCGCCGTGGCCTATGAAGAAGGTGGTGCCGTCGACGTCGATGAATTCGCCTCCGGGCTTCGGATCACGTACGTCTACTCCCAGTTCTTCTCTGAGATAGCCGAACAGCCATATGTCGTGGTTGCCGGCATACCATACCACTTCAACACCGCTGTCGGCCAGTGCTGCCAGCGCGGCCAGGAAGCGCACATGGCCTTTGGGAACCACGTGGCGGTATTCGAACCAGTAGTCCAGCACGTCTCCGACAAGATAGAGACGGCGAGCTGTAGGCGCTATCCGCTGCAGGAACCCGACTACCCGAGCCTCGTGGGCGCGTGAGTCGGCCATGTAGCGTGCGCCAAGATGAAGGTCGCTTATGAAATAGGTGAGAGTGCGCCCTGCGCTCATAGCAGACCCAGCTCGAGTTTGGCCTCCTCGCTCATCATATCGCGGTTCCACTCGGGTTCGAACACAATGTTTACGTTCACCCCAGTGACTCCGGCCACACTTTCGAGTTTCATGCGCACGTCCTCCATTATGAAGTCGGCCATCGGGCAGTTCGGCGCCGTGAGAGTCATGTCGACTGTCAGTTGTCCGTCATCTGCCACATCGATGCGGTACACGAGCCCCAGGCTGTAGATGTCTACCGGAATCTCTGGATCATAGACGGTGCGGAGCATTTCCACTACCTGGTCTTCTATCTTTAGTCGTTCTTCATCTGTCATAAGAGCACAAAGGTAGTAAAATTTATCGGAACATCCCGTTATAATCGTTTTTCCGCCCGTTGTAAATCATCCGGCGAGTCGATGTCGATGCTGCGTTCGGAAGGCATTTCCACGGGGATGCGTCGCGGGAACTCGCCTAGAGGCATCTGTCGGAGCGAGGAAGGGCGAATCACGTACACGGCGCCGTTGATGCGGAATACCTTGGGAACGTCCTGCCTGCGGGTGTACAGTCCGTGGCCTTTGCAGATGTGTAAAACACCGTCGGCGTCGGTCTCGAAAAGGTTGTAATACGGATTGTCGTCGCTGGGTGTAACGGTAAGGGCCATGTCGGCTTGCGGGTCGTTGTCGTAGGCCTTTATGGTGGCCATGATGTCGGCGGCATTGCGCAGTGGCGAAGTCGGTTGCAGCAGTACTACTGAGTCGAATACTATGCCTCTGGCGTCGGCCCAGTCCATTGCGTGGATTATTGTCTCCCTGCTTCCTGCTGTGTCGGTGGCCAGTTCGGGAGGGCGGCGGTAGCCGACTTTAATGCCGCAGTTCTCTGCTGCTGCGGCGATATTGTCGTCGTCGGTGCTCACCAGAATATATCCACCTGTCTGCTGCTGCGCTTCGAGTGCGGCATCGATGGTATATGCTATGAGCGGTCTTCCGGCGAGCGGAGCGATGTTTTTGTGCGGTATGCCTTTGCTGCCTCCGCGTGCCGGGATTATGTAGAGAGGTATGTTCATGGAAGGTCGTGGAATCGTTTCAGTGTCGGGGGATTTTCGAGGAATTTCTCGATTGCCGCCGCCATTGTCGCAGTGGTATCGGATTTCGAATATGGGTTGGACGTGTTTTTCGCTTTTTCGCGGAATGCGGGTGAAAGAGCCTTCTCTATGGCGTGGGCAATGGAATCGGTGTCGGGATTGCAGTGGATTACAGAATCGGCGGCAGTGCGCCCGCGTTGGCGTATTCCTATGTCTACGGTAGGTATCCCTGCCGATGGCACTTCCACGATGCCGCTCGACGAGTTGCCGATTACCAGTGCCGCTATTTTCAGCATCGAAAGGTATCTTGTGGCTCCAAGGCTGGGAATCAGTGCCACGCGTCCGGGGTTGTTGCCGGCATATTCAGTAAGCAGCGGTATGGCGGAGGCACCTCCGGTGTCGTTGTTCGGATATGTTATCACCAGTTTCAGTTCAGGGAATCGGTCGAGGGCTTTGAGCATGTCTGCGGTGCGGGTTGCGTGGTCGGCTCCGGTGTCGAGAGTCGCCGGATGGTAGGTCACCACAGCAATGTCGCCCGACAGGCTCATGCCTATGTCGTTTTGAAGTTCTTCCCGGGACATGCATCGCAGGGACAGCAGGTTCTGCACGCCCAGAGCGCCGGTGTCGAACACGGTGTCGGGATGTTCGCCGAGCTGAATCACCCGCTTCCGGTAGTCGGCGGTGGCGGTGAGGTGCAGCGACGACAGTTTTGTGATGGCGTGGCGGAACGAATCGTCGGCGGCGCCTTCCGATATTTCTCCGCCGGCTATGTGCACCACAGGGATGTGCATCAGCGCTGCCGCCGACACCGCGCCGAGCATTTCATAGCGGTCGCCGAGAGCCACCACGGCGTCAGGCACTATCGATTCCAGGGCGCGGGCGATTCCGGTGGTGCATATACCCATGGCGGCGGCTCTGTCGGCTGCGGAGTCACCGCCAGGCAGGGGCACCGCGAAATCGATAGCGAATCCGTCGCTCTCGATTTCGGAGGCGGTGGCACCGAACGCCAGGTCGAGGTGCATGTTGGATGCTATTATTCTGATGGTGTGTCCTCTATGGCGAAGCAATTCCGCAAGAGGACGCAGCAGCCCCCAGTCGGTACGTGTGGTGGTGATGAAACAGATTGTCCGGGTCATATACTACGAACACGGCGGCGCCGGTCATGGTCAAGACCGTCGCCGCCGGAATGGTGGATGTGCAGGTTATTCGAACTCGATGAGAACGGCATCGGTGCCGACAACGTCGTCGGGTTTCACGAACACACGTTTAACAGTGCCTTCGCGATCGGCCATTACGTCGTTCTCCATCTTCATGGCTTCGTACACCAGAAGGGTTTTGCCTTTGGCAACCTTGTCGCCGGGAGCTACGGATACGGAGATTATGCGTCCGCCCATAGGAGCCTTGAGTGTGGGGCCGGTGATGGGGGCGTTGTTGTCCACAGCCTTGGTTTCGGCTTTTGCAGTCTCGTCTTTTGGCTTGCTGGCCTCGTATTCTTCCTGGCGGCGTTTGCGCAGGAAGTTCTTGGCTACAGAAGGCAGGAGCTCGAGCAGAAGTTCTTCCTCGCGGTTGGCGGCGAGTTTCACTCCGCCGAATTCTGCCACGACTGGATTTTCAGGCTTCTTGTAGGAGCTTACGTCGTAGGGTTTTTCCACGGGGCTTCCGGTAATCTGTTCGCGGAATGCGGGGTCTACGGGGACAGGAGTCTTGCCGTATTCGCCTTTCACCAGAGATATGAACTGGTTGGAGGGGTTAGTGTAGTCCGGATTACCTTTTTTGCGGTTGAGGGCTACGGTAACAGCCTGGGAGCCTACAATCTGGCTGGTGGGAGTTACAAGGGGAACCAGGCCGGCGTCGCGGCGCACCATCGGAATGAGGCGCATGGCATCGTCGAGAAGGTCGGACGCTCCAAGCTGTTTGAGCTGGGCTACCATGTTGGAATACATGCCGCCGGGAACTTCCGCATGCTTAACGATTTCGTTCGGTTTGGGGAAGCCGAAGTATTGCTCGATGGCATGGCAGGCAGCCAGCAGGGTTTCTTCGTCGGAGGCCTTTGCGGCAGCTACAGCCCGGTCGAGCTGAGCTTCGATTTCGGCGGGGAGTTTGTCGGTCAGGGGATCGAAGTCGCGTGGCATGGGAGCGAGGTCGAAATCCTTGAGGCTTTCGCGGGCGCCTCTGAGGTGTTTGCGGATTTCACCCACGGCTTTCATGTCGGCTTCGATTTCAACGCCGAGTTTTTTTGCGAACAGGTACACAAGCTCTATGGCAGGAGCTGCGGAACCGCCGCCGAACCACCATATGTTGGTGTCCAGGATGTCCACGCCGTTGATTATCGCCATCACCGACGACGCCAGGCCGTAGCCGGGTGTACAATGGGTGTGGAAATCGACAGGAACTTTCACGGCGGCCTTGAGTTTCGAGATAATGGAGGCGGCACGCAGAGGGCTTACCAGGCCTGCCATATCCTTAAGAGTGATTATCTTGGCGCCGAGACGTTCCATTTCGCGGGCTTTTTCCACGAAGTATTCGTCGGTGAATATTTTCTTGGGCTCTTCCGCCTTTTTGCCGAAGAGCTTGGCGAAGAAACCGGTTTTCTGCGCAGGTTCGGTCTTGGGGTCTACGGTGTAGCAGACGGCGCCGTCGGCGATGCCGCCAAGCTGGTTGATGAGGCGGATGGACTCGCGGACGTTGTCGATGTCGTTGAGAGCGTCGAATATACGCATCACGTTGAGGCCGTTGGCGATAGCCTCTTTATAGAAACCTTCGAGAACGCTGTCGGGGTAGGGCACATAACCGAAGAGGTTGCGGCCGCGGGAAAGAGCGCTCAGCAGGGATTTTCCTTTCATTGCCTTGGAGATGGTGCGCAGACGATTCCATGGCGATTCGTCGAGATAGCGCATCACCGAGTCGGGCACAGCGCCGCCCCAGACTTCCATGATGTAGAAGCCGGCGTTTTCGTAGTAAGGCAGCAGTTTGTCGATTTCTGCCTGGCTCAGACGAGTGGCGAACAGCGACTGCTGACCGTCGCGAAGGGTAAGGTCGCGGATTTTGAGCTTGCGTGATTCCATAAGGGAAAGTATAGATTGGGTAGTATGTTTCCGCCGCAAATATAATGCAATTTTTGATATTAAAGAATTTATTCCGTAATTTTAGAAAAAAAGATTGCGAATCCGGCAATCTGCAGCGTCCGTCCTTTCCGTTATATTCCGTCCGTCTCGCTGTCGGAGCGAGAATTGGTTTAACCGGAGGCGCTGAGAAAGAAAAACTTGCACGGACAAAAAAATAAGCGTAATTTTGCGGCGCTTTTCAGCATCCCGTGTGATGGGAAATTAAGAGCACTTAATTTTTAGTAACACAACAAACAACGCAACAATGCAAGTATTCCAACTCAGCGCAAGCCCCCGCGTAAACCTGGGCAAAAAAGCAACCAAGGCACTGCGTGCCGAAGGTCTCATCCCCGTGGTCCTCAACGGCGGTGCAATCGTGGAACTCCCTTATTCGGGCAAACTCGAGGAAGGTGAGAAACTCGTAGAAATCGGCAACGGCAAAGGTCTCGTCACCACCGACCTGGTTGTAAGCAACGACGCCGTACGCAAGCTTGTGTACACTCCCGACGTGTTCGCAATCGAACTCGAGGTCAACGGCAAAAAACGCATGGCCGTGCTCAAGGACATCCAGTTCCACCCCGTAAAAGACACCATTCTGCACATCGACCTGCTCGAGGTTAGCGAAAACAAACCCGTTGTAATCGAAGTGCCTGTGAAACTCGAAGGCCACGCCGAAGGTGTGAAGGCCGGTGGTAAGCTCACTCTGAGCATGAAGAAGCTCAAAGTACGTGCTCCCTACACTGCCATCCCCGAACGTGTTGTCATCAATGTCGACAGCCTCGGTCTCGGCAAGAGCCTCGCTGTGGGCGACCTCCACTTCGAAGGCCTCGAACTGGTGAATGCCAAGAACGCCGTCGTATGCGCCGTTCAGCTCACCCGTGCCGCCCGTGGTGCCGCCGCCGCAGCAGCCGCCGGTAAATAATCCACCGACTGCCAATGAAACACCTCATTGTCGGCCTGGGCAATATCGGCGACGAATATGCCCGCACGCGCCACAATATAGGATTCATGATATTGGACGCCTTCGCACAGGCGTCCAATATTTCTTTTTCCACATGCCGTTACGGCGATGTGGCGCATGGACGCATCAAGAACCAGCAGGTGGTGCTGTTGAAGCCCTCCACCTATATGAACCTGAGCGGCAATGCCGTGCGCTATTGGAAAGAGCAGGAAGGAATCGATATCGACCGTATTCTGGTGGCTGTCGACGACATCGCCTTGCCTTTCGGGGCCATACGTATGCGGGCTTCGGGTTCCGATGCCGGTCACAACGGACTCAAGGACATTGCCAGGGCTCTTGGCTCCAGCGCCTATCCGCGCCTGCGCTTTGGAATCGGCGGCGATTTCCCGCGCGGTTGCCAGGTGGATTACGTTCTGGGAGAGTTCCCTCCGGAGCAGGCGCGCGAATTGCCTGCGAGAATCGAAGTGGCCGTTGATGCCATACGCGAGTGTGTGCTTGCCGGAATGGGCAGCGCCATGTGCAAATTCAACAACAAGTAGTGTTATGCAGGAGGTACGGATCGACAAATGGCTGTGGGCGATGCGAATTTTCAAAACCCGCACTATCGCCACCGATGCATGCAAGAAAGGCCGTGTGGGCGTGGGAAACGCCCCGAGTGTCAAGCCTTCGAGAATGATTTCGGTAGGCGATGTGGTGCATGTCCGCAAGCCGCCGGTTACTTTTTCGTTCGAGGTGCTTAAACTCACCGAAAACCGCCTGGGAGCGCGGCTCGTGCCCGACTATGCACGCAACGTTACGGAACAAAGCCAGCTCGATTTGCTCGAAGTTGTGAAAATATCGGGTTTCGTGAACAGGGCCAAGGGCCTTGGCCGTCCCACAAAAAAAGAAGGGCGTCAGCTCGCCGAGTTCGCGGACAGTGTAGGTGACGACGGCTGGGATTTCGATTCCGACGATTTCGAAGGTTTCGACGACTGACAGCTCCGGAACAGTTCACCGGAAAGTTTTTTGAGACAGGAGTACAGGAGAATCAGGAGTATTCTTCGTATCTTTGCCGTGTGCCGGCTGAATCGTAATCCGATGGTTCTTTTTACGGCCATATTTTAATAACGACATGAACCGCATTATCCAAAAGGAACAGTTTTCTGAAAAAGTTGTAAAACTTGTTGTGGAAGCTCCCGAAGTGGCCAAGGCGCGCAAGCCGGGTCATTTTGTAATAGTACGCTGCGGCAGCGGTGGCGAGCGTATACCGCTTACCATCGCCGATGCCGACGTTGCTGTCGGCACCGTAACGCTTGTAGTGCAGAACGTTGGCGTGTCTACGGCCAAAATCTGCGCATTGGAGGTCGGCGACAGCCTCACCGACCTTGTGGGACCGCTCGGAAGAGCGACCGACATCGGCAGGCGCGACGGCACCGTTGTGTGCTGTGGCGGTGGTGTGGGCGTGGCTCCGCTGCTGCCCATAATCAAGGCTTTCAAGGAAGCCGGCAACAGGGTGGTGAGCATACTCGCCGCCAGAAATTCGCAGCTGATAATTCTGGAAGATGAAGTGCGCCGGTATTCCGACGAATTGATTGTGATGACCGACGACGGTTCCGCAGGTGCCAAAGGTCTTGTGACAGATGGCCTGAGGCGTGTGCTCGACGGCGGCGATGTGGCCGAGGTAGTGGCCATAGGTCCGGCTGTAATGATGAAGTTCGTGGCGTTGCTCACAAAGGAATACGGCATTCCGACAGTGTGCTCGCTGAACACAATCATGGTGGACGGCACTGGCATGTGCGGCGCTTGCCGTGTGAACGTGGGCGGCAGGATGCGATTCGTTTGCGTGGACGGCCCCGAGTTCGACGCCCATCAGGTGGACTTCGACGAGATGATGATGAGAATGAAAGCTTACGATGCACAGAAATAAGGCGATGGAACAGAATGATACCGTTGGCGGACGTGATTCCGCCTGGCGCGGGCAGCTTCGCGGAGCCATGCCGGCAAAGGAACGCACCGCGATACCGAGGGTGGAAATGCCTCAGCTCGACGGTGCCTACCGTGTTACCTGCAACGAAGAAGTCAATCAGGGGCTGAGGCCCGAGATGGCTGTAACGGAGGCCTCCCGCTGCCTGGATTGTCCTAATCCGACATGTGTAGAGGGCTGTCCGGTGGGAATCGACATTCCAGGTTTTATCAAGAACATACAGCGCGGAAACATTGCCGGTGCATATTCTGTTCTGCGGCGCACCAGCGCTCTGCCTGCCGTGTGCGGGCGAGTTTGTCCTCAGGAAAGGCAGTGCGAGAGCCGTTGCATCTACAACAAGATGAAGAAAGCGCCGGTGGCTATCGGATATCTCGAGCGCTTTGCCGCTGACAGCGCCCGCGAGGCAGGCGTGCCTGCCGGTGACATGCCTCAGTCCAACGGCAAGAAGGTGGCGGTGGTAGGCTCCGGCCCCTGCGCCCTTTCTTTTGCCGGCGATATGGCGGCAAGAGGTTTCGAGGTGGATGTTTTCGAGGCTCTTCACGAAATAGGCGGCGTTCTGAAATACGGCATTCCCGAATTCCGTCTGCCCAACAGTGTTGTCGATGCCGAACTCGATGGACTGCGTGCGGCTGGCGTTCGTTTCCACACCGATACTGTGGTGGGCAAGACTCTGAGCTATGAGCGTCTGCTCGAAATGGGCTTCGACGGCCTTTTCGTGGCTTCGGGCGCCGGTCTGCCCAGGTTCATGGGTATTCCCGGTGAAAACCTCATAGGGGTGATGAGTTCCAACGAATATCTCACCCGCATAAACCTTATGGGTGCCGGCCGTCCCGGCAGCGACACTCCCGTGCCGGCGGCACGACGCGTGGCTGTGGTCGGCGGTGGCAACACCGCCATGGACTCGGTGCGCACCGCGCGCCGAATGGGTGCCGAGAAGGCATTCATCGTGTATCGCCGTGGCGAGGAGGAGATGCCCGCCCGAGTCGAAGAGATACATCATGCCAAGGAAGAGGGAGTCGAGTTCATGACCCTTGCCAATCCGGTGGAATACGTAGGCGACAAAACCGGACGTGTTACGGCAATGCGCGTCCAGCGCATGGAACTTGGCGAGCCGGATGCTTCCGGCCGTCGTAGCCCGGTGCCTGTCGACGGCGCAATCGACACTATCGAAGTCGATCTGGTGATTGTGAGCGTAGGGGTTAGTCCGAATCCTCTGGTTCCTGATTCTATCGAAGGGCTGGAAGTTACCTCCCGCGGAACTCTTGCCGTGGACGAGAATCTGCGCACATCGCTGCCACTTGTCTATGCCGGCGGCGATATCGTGCGTGGCGGAGCCACAGTAATCCTTGCCATGGGCGATGGCCGCAAGGCTGCCGCCTCCATGGCCGAAAGCCTGCTGAAATGAATAGGCGGGATGTCGGCATAATGGCCGTCGGAGCCTTGCTGATGGCAGGAGCTGCAGCATGCGGTGGCGGGTCGGAACACGCCGTTATGGCGGTGTCGGTACCGGCTCAGAAAGCCATTGCCGAGCGTTTTGGCGGAGGGGTGGAAGTGCTGGCGCTTGTCAGCGGGGATGTCGATCCTGAAAGTTTCGAGATTTCCATACGCACCGCCGCCCAGGCCTCGGGTGCCAAGGCATATTTCCCTACCGGCGCCCTGCCGTTCGAACGCAACTTTGTGGAAGCCCTCCATGGTAGCGTGCCGGTGGTGGCCACAGGCACTGATATCGAGCCTATCGAGGGCACTCATGGCGAGCATGGAGGTGTCGACCCACATGTGTGGACGTCCGCCGGATTCCGTCGCGCTTTCGCCGACGGCTACTTCCGCGAGCTTTGCCGTCTGTACCCCGACAGTGTCGACAACTTCAGCCGCAGAGCCTCCGAGATACAGAACATGTTCGCCATGCAGGACGACAGCATCCGTCGGGTACTTGGGGGCAGAGAATATGCATTCGGCATAATGCACCCGTCGCTGAGCTATTTCGCCCGCGACTGGGGCTTGCGCCAGATTGCCTTCAATCCGGAGAACAAGGAACCGGGTGCGATGGCTGTCCGCCAGCTGGTCGACAGTATGCGCGCCGCAGGTGTGAAGGTTATTTTCTATGAGGACCCGGGTTCCGAAGGGCAGGCGCGGCTCTTGGCCGACGAGGTCGGAGCGCGTGCTGTTGCCATCGACCTCATGAGTGGCGACATTGGTGCCGAACTTGTAAGAATTGCCAATGAAATTGCCAGGCCATAGCCCTGCCTGCAGGTGCGGCCATTGCCACAACGGGCAGGGCTCGCCCCTGTTCAGTCTTTCGGATATCAGTTACAGCCGGGAGCGCCGTCCGATACTTGTCGATATCAACCTAACGGTTGATATCGGCGATTTCATTGCCATAACAGGCCCGAACGGCGGTGGCAAGACCACTCTGCTGAGGCTGATTCTCGGCCTGGCGGCTCCCGACAGTGGCAATATCAGTTTCTATGCGTCCGATGGCAGCCGTATCCAGCGTCCGCGCATTGGCTACCTGCCGCAGAAAAGCGCCGTGGACAGCCATTTCCCCATAACTGTGGGCGAAGTGGTGGCTTCCGGCCTGCTGGGAACGAAAACGGCACTTGCAAAGTCCCGTAAGAAAGAGATTGTGGAGCAGGAACTGCTGCGTGTGGGACTTGAAGACCTTGCCGACAGAGCTATAGGTAAACTATCAGGAGGCCAGCTGCAGAGGGCCTTGCTCGCAAGAGCCATAGTGAGCCGGCCGGCCGTATTAGCTCTTGACGAGCCGCTGAGCTACCTCGACTCAGTGTCTGAGGACAGATTCTATACAATCCTCGAAAGCCTTCGCGGGAATACGACAATCCTGCTGGTCACCCACCAGATGAGCCGCGTGGCTGCCATGGCAAACCGCCATGTGATTGTGGACCACACACTGCGCGAATGCACAGCCACTGTACATTACCGACCCGAGGACTGAAAAGACCTTGGCGCCCATAGAGAAAAGTGACCACAGAGGCCATAGAGGAATGTGATGTAAAAAAACATTTCAAGTGCATTTTTTTGCGGGAAGGTGCGTTTTTTTTATATTTTTGTCAGAGAAACACTATTCCATCTATATTATGCGCAGAACAATACTTATAGTTTTCATGAGCCTGCTGGCTACAGTGGCATTCTCCCAGCAGAAAGCCGACATTATCGCGAGCTATCAGGAGTCGTGGCGTGACTGGCAGTCCGATACACTGAAAACTGTCGGGATGACACTCCTTGCCAACAACAACGAATCGAAGTATTTCAACGATCTCAGCCTGTGGAGCGATTCGCTTTCGTCGACCCCAGACGGAAAAGCGCAGCTGCAGCAGATTATCATGGCTGCCTGTATGACACAGCACCCCGATGGAAGCATTTCTGTCGATTTACGAAAGGGACCTGTTAAACGAGTCGATACATATGTGTTCTCCAATCTTGCCGATGCCACGATTACATGCTACGACAATTTTGCCGGCGAGCTGAGCTGCTACACCGAACCCATGGACGAGATGCAATGGGAAATCGGAGACTCCAGCAGAGTGGTTCTGGGTTATGAATGCATGCAGGCGACCACCGACTACCATGGCCGCCGGTGGACTGCCTGGTTCGCACCTGAGATACCTGTCTTTTTCGGGCCGTGGAAACTGCACGGGCTGCCTGGGCTGATTCTCGAAGCTGTCGCCGACAATGGAATATCATACCAGGCCACCGGCATAGAACCCACCGAACGCACCATTACACCCATGTATTCCTCCGATTCGTATCAGCGTGTCGACCGCAAGAGAGCCCTCGCCGATGAGGAGCATTACAGAAACAATATGGAAGCGATGGTGCGTGCCAGATACGGGGCTACTGTAAAATTCGAAAACATCACTGAGCGGCCGAAATACGATGCACAGCGATACGCTGCGGAACCGGATTACGCCGAATGAGAGCTTTTTTAGTATCGCTGTTGGCGGTTCTTGCCGTGCCATTCGCCATGGCGCAGGTTGCCGTTACGGGTTCGGTTCTGGAAGCTGACGGCAACGAGCCGGTTGCCGGTGCATCGGTGATTGTAAAAGGTGCCGACGGCAAGATAAAGAAGTTCGCATCGTCGAAGGCCGACGGCGGATTCGCCATGTCGGTGCCGACAGTGGCCGGCTGTCGCCTGGAAGTGTCGATGATGAGTTTCGCCAGAAAGTCGATTCCGCTCGACAGTGTTTCCTTTCCACTCACTGTGTATCTCGAACCTGGAACCATACAGTTGAAGGAAGTGGCAGTAAAGGCCGACCGCATCCGTGAGCAGGGCGACACCATAACATACAACGTGGGCACCTTCTCGCGGGAGGACGACCGCACTATCGGCGATGTTCTGCGCCGAATGCCGGGCATCGACGTGGCACAGAACGGAAAGATACAATATCAGGGAGAGGACATCAACAAGTTCTATATCGAAGGCTCGGATCTTCTCGGTGGCCGCTACGGCATAGCTACCAACGGCATAAGCCATGATGATGTCGGCGCCGTCGAGGTTATGGAGAACCACCAGCCCATGCAGGTGCTTTCGGGAATATCTTTTTCCGACAAGGCGGCAATAAACCTTAAGCTGAAAAACAAGGCCAAGGCCACGTGGTCGTTCCACGGCGACGCCGGCGGCGGTTACAGCCGGCAGCCGGACGGCATGGTGTGGGACGGCGAGATTTTTGCCATGGCGGTGATGCCTTCATTTCAGAATATCACCACTTTCCGCACCAACAACACAGGAGAGAACCTGTCGTCGTCGGCCACTGATTTCTTTGCCGGCCGTCGCCAGACCGGATTGAGCCGCTATGTCGGTGTGGGACTGCCGGGAGTGCCATCGCTCAGCGACAAGCGTACGCTTTTCAACCGCTCCTTTATGGTATCGACCAACAATCTTTGGAAATTCGGCAGAGGCGAGTTCAAGGCCAATATAGACTATTCCTTCAACCGCGTTACAGCAGATGCATCGAACATAACTACATATTTTCTGGCAAGTGCAGGTACCGAAGGCGGTAATCCGGGTTTTGGAAACCGCGTAATCACCGAGAACAGCAGCGGCAAGGACCGCACGCACTCGATTGGCGGCAAGTTCATTTACGAGCTTAATCAGAAGACCGCATTCATCAACAACACGCTGCAGACAAACATCGACTGGGACGATGTGGGACTCGCTGTGACAGGTTCGATTCCCAGCAGCCAGTCGGCCAGGCTGCCCGATTATTATGTGGCAAACAGGTTCAAGATGATAAAGCGGTTCAACCGCTCCGGCAAGACACATCTGGTTACATTCCAGAGCAACAACGAATGGGAGTCGATGCCGCATACACTCGATGTCGGTACCGGGGACGGTGCTTTCAGCCAGCATGTCTCCGACCATGCTTTCTACACCCACGAGAGTGCGGCATATGCATTCAACATAAAAGGAATCACCGTGAGTCTCGAAGGCGGACTGAAAGGCTATCTGCGCTCGATGCGTTCGCGACTGCCGGATCTGCCGCAGGAATTGCCGGGGCTGACCGAGAATGTTGTGAATACCAACTATGTGACAGTGTATGCAGTTCCCAGGCTCGAATACTGGGTAAGGCGTGTCAACCTTTCCCTGGATTTGCCGTTGAGTTATGCCCACTATGCCTTCGACAAGGCGATTGCCGACCGCGATGAGGTGTATTTCTCGCCGTCGATGAGTTTAAACTGGAAACCGAACAACAGGTTCTCAGGAACCTTGCGAGGCGGCATGGGACGTTCGCCCATGAATCTCAACCTTATCCATCCGGGACTTGTAATGACAGACTACCGCACTCTGAAAGCCGGAACGGAGCAGTTCTATAATTCATCGTCGCAGAACGTGTCGGCCAGCATAAACTACAGACACACCCGCCACGGACTGTTTGCCAACGCTATGGCTATGCAGTCGTGGACTCATGTTCCCTACACCATGGCACAGCAGCTCTACGGCGACTACGTGGTCTACAGCTATGCCGACGCCAGGAACGACAGCAGGATGCTGATGGCCCTGGGAAACATCGGCAAGACTCTTGACTTTATGCGCGGCAGCTGCAATGTCAACGGATCGTTCACCCGCAACGAATCGCAGTTGCTGTCTCTTTCCGGTAACGACAACCCGACGGCGCGGTCGCGGTTTGTCAGTTCGGTGAGTTCCGTGTGGAGTATCGGTGGGAAAATAAGCGGCAATCCATGGTGGTGGCTGGGTTTCGACTACAGCATAAATTACTCCGACAGCCAGCTGGCCATGAACGGGCTGGGTGAATCGTGGCTTTCGACGCTGAGGAACCAGCTTAGCATTATAATAACCCCGCATCGCAAATGGCAGTGGACGGTAAGCGCAGAGCATTACCGCAACGAGCTGACCGCCCACAATTTTAAGAACGTGCTGATGCTCGACACCGGGATATCGTTCCGGCTCAACAAACGGATAGAGCTTGCCTCCAGCCTAACCAACATTCTCAACAGGCGCAGCTACAATTACACGGCATATTCAGAACTGTCGTCTTTCGAGAGCAGGCGCCAGCTTCGTGGTCGCCAGTTCCTGCTTTCGGTTACACTCAGAAAATGAAACAGACAATCACAATTCTACTTTTTTGTTTTATGTCGACTGCCGCAATCGCGCAGTCGCAGGAAGGACTTATGGTGAGCTACAAGGCACATACACCCAATATGCGCAACGGCGTCGACGACCTTACAAACAGTTTCGTGCTGCTTGCCAATGCCGGAGAGTCAAAGTTCTGTGTATCTTGCCGATGAATATGAGAAAACCGAACGTGTAAAATTCCTGAAGTCCAAACGAAGCTTCCTCGACAATCCTTTGGGCAAGATCAACGCCCAGTTCGCAGGCGATATGGTCGTCGTTAAAAACGAAGACGGCAGCGATGCCGCCGGACGCCTTTTCGCACCACGTGAAACCGTGGACCTAATCGAAACGGATTATTAAAAATTATTGCTGTCCGATAAAACTTTTTGAGGCAAAACAAAATTAGGACTGGCA
>ERZ778511.1543-NODE-1543-length-15241-cov-4.323917_pt1 | contig 15241 bp, 12 predicted proteins | sample MGYA00510347_ERZ778511 | MGnify/ENA primary metagenome ERZ778511 (study PRJEB29527, sample SAMN07138967) | mouse gut metagenome | material: feces | host: mouse | place: China:Nanjing | collected 2016-01-25 ...
GGACGGAGAACCGCACAATACCATTACGCCCATTGCTCATTACAAGGACGGTAAATTCCAGTTGGATCTGGTACTGCGCAACAACATTACGACAGAGGAACATCCGCTGGGGGTATTTCATCCCCATCAGGAGCTGCATCATATTAAGAAAGAGAACATCGGGCTGATAGAAGTACTGGGGCTGGCCATCCTGCCTTCCAGGCTGAAAACGGAGATGGAACTGCTGGAGGAAGCCATTTTACAGGGGAAAGATATCCGCAGTATGGAAGACATTGAAAAACATGCCGACTGGGTGGATAAATTCCTTCCCAGGTATGAACATGTGACAGAAGAGAATATTGCCGGAATTTTGCAGAAAGAAATCGGGCTGGTCTTCTGCCAGGTGTTGCAGGATGCAGGCGTGTTCAAGCGGGATGAGGCCGGCATGGCAGCATTTCAGCGCTTTACGGACAGCTTGTCATAAATAAGGAGTTTATGAAGTGAAGGTATTGCTGGTGGCAGTCAATGCCAAATATATTCATTCCAATCCTGCCGTATATTGCCTGCGGGCATATGCGGCAGAGTTTCAGGAATACATTGAAATAGCAGAATATACTGTGAATAACAGGGCGGAAGCAATACTTGCGGATCTTTTCAGGAGAAGACCGCAGGTAATTGCTTTTTCGTGTTATATATGGAATTGGAAGGTGATACAGGAACTGCTTCCGGAAATCCCCAAAGTAATGCCAGGGATACATATCTGGCTGGGAGGCCCGGAGGTGTCTTTTGATGCGCCGGAGATTTTGGCGTGCTTTCCACAGCTTACCGGCATTATGCTGGGAGAGGGAGAAGAAACATTCCGGGAATTGATGGAATATTATTGCAATAGCAGTAAAGAACTGACAAATGTGTCAGGTATTTGCCTGCCAGGCAGCGGGGCGACCGGGACACGGGCATTGGGGAATTTGGACAGTTTTCCTTTTCCCTATGAGAATATGGAGGAATTCCGGAATCGGATCCTCTATTATGCGTCTTCCAGAGGATGTCCTTTTCGCTGTAGCTATTGCCTCTCTTCGATAGACAAAAGCGTCCGCCTGCGCAGCCTGGATCTGGTAAAACAGGAGCTGCTGGTTTTTCTGGAACAGAAGGTGCCACAGGTTAAATTTGTGGACAGGACTTTTAACTGTAATCATGCACATGCGCTGGGCATCTGGCGTTTCCTGAAAGAACATGACAATGGTGTCACTAATTTTCATTTTGAAATTGCCGCAGACCTTCTGAATGAGGAAGAACTCTCCCTGTTGGAGACTTTGCGGCCGGGAATGGTGCAACTGGAAATCGGCGTACAGTCCACCAATCTCCAAACACTGCGGGAAATCCACAGAACAGCCGATTTTGAACGGCTGAAAGAGGCTGTCCTGCGGATTCGTAACGGAAAGAATATCCATATGCATCTGGATTTGATAGCCGGCCTGCCTATGGAAGATTACGACAGTTTTGTCACTTCTTTCAATATGGTATACTTTCTGGGGCCGGATCAGTTACAGCTTGGCTTTCTGAAAGTTCTGAAGGGATCCTGTATGTACGAAAAGGCGGAAGTCTATGGCATTTCTTACCATAGCGCTGCGCCGTATGAAGTGTTATACTCCAAATGGCTTTCCTATGAGGAAGTGTTGAAACTCAAACGAGTGGAGGAAATGCTGGAGGTATATTATAACAGCCGGCAGTTTACGAATACGCTGCGGGTTCTGGAACAGGTTTTCCCACATCCCTTCCGACTGTATGAAGAATTGGCGTCGTATTATGAAGCGCAGGGATTTGCGGTGAACAGCCCGGCCCGGAGCCGCCGGTATGAAATCCTGCTGGAGTTTGCGGTTTTGAAGGATGGGCAGCGGGAGGCATTGTACAGGGAACTTCTGACATTTGATTTGTATTTGCGTGAAAAATGTAAAAGCCGCCCTGCCTTTGCCACAGACAGGGCACCTTTCCGGGACGCGCTGCGTTCCAGGGAAGGAGATAAAAAAGAGCATGTGGAAATCTTTTTTTACCCGGTTTGGGAGAGCGGGCGGGAAACGGCGGAAAAACGCCGGCGGGAGCCATATTTTGTCAGGTTCTGTTATGAAAAAAGAGATCCGTTGAGCCATAACGCGGAAATTACAATCCTATGACAAAGCATACAAAAGAAATTCCGTCGTATTTCCAATAAACCGGAATTGGGCGCGCGGAGACGATCCGGTCAAACCGGAATAGGATCTGATGAAGGTATTGCCGAAAGAGCACCGGATACGTTATAATATCCAAATCATCCGCCTGGGCCGGGAAATCTGCAGGGCGCCGGTGCCAAAGTGCAATCTCTGTTTTCCGGCAGGCGGCTGTCCCTTTTATGAAAAAGAAACAGAGGAAAGTGGTGGAACCGGAAAACGGACGGACAGGAAAACGGCTGGCAGAGTAAAGGCCGTGTGAAAGGCAGATACAAAAAGCAGATGGATACATATGTGGCGCTGGATCTGGAAATGACCGGATTAAAGCCGAAAGAGGATAAGATTATAGAAATAGGCGCAGTGCTGGTGGAAACAGGAGAGATCAGGGATACATTTTCCACGCTGATCAATCCGGGACGGGCGCTGGCTTCTGAGATAACAGAACTGACAGGTATAACGGATGCGGCTTTGCGGGATGCACCCCGTATAGAAGAAGTTCTGACAGAATTGTCAGAATTTATCGGAGGCCGAAATCTGCTGGGCCATGGAATCGGGTTTGATTATGCGTTTCTGAAAAGGGCCTTTGTCAATGGTGGGATGACCTTTGAGAAATATGGTATGGACACGCTGAAACTGTCCAGAAAATTTTTGCCGGATCTTCCCAGCAGGCGGCTGCAGGCGCTGTGCGCACATTATGGGATTGTACAGCAGGCACACCGGGCTCTGGAGGATGCCAGGGCCGCCCATTTTCTGTATCTGAAACTCAGAGACCAGTTTTATACGGAAGAGGATTTTTGTTTCCGGCCGCTGATCTGCCGTGTGAAAAGAGAGTGTCCCGCGGGCAGGCGGCAGATCGACCGGTTATTATCTCTCATGCAAAGGCATAAATTACCCATAGAGAGAGATGTGGAATCTATGAGCCGCAATGAGGTCAGCCGTCTGACGGATCAGATTCTTGCAAAATACGGACGATGATATTTTTGGAAGCGCCATTCAGCGTCCGGGCCACTTCCAGCAGGTATGCGTTCTTTTCCGGCTCACCCGCGGCGCGGTAAATAGAAGAAAGCAGGCGGTAGGTGCCGCTTACATCCGTGTGGGTGGAAACAGCAAATTCCAGTATGGTCCGGGCCTGGGCAATATATCCCTGCCCGTGGAGGAGCGATGCCCATTTCTGCAAAGTGCGTGCCAATAGCGTATAATTCTGGTCGTAGCAGGTGAGCGCTGTAATATTGGGGGCGCCGTACATCAGTTTTAAATCCGTATTGGTATAGCCGGTCAGATTGACAATGGTCTGTCCGGAAAGTGTTTGGATGATATCCAGACATTCTTTTACAGCCTCATGGTCGGCGCAGACGTCCATGGGCAGGGTGTCCAGCGGGATCGTAATATAGTGAAGTCCGTCCAGAGACTTTTTCCGGGTACGGTTGGCCTGCTTTTCACGTTCCCAAAATGCCTTTTCCTGATTTTCCATGATCCGTCTTGATCTGGTGATGGTGAAGGAAAGCCAGACAATAAAGACGATAAAACTTGCCAAAAACGGTAATTTCATATATAATATCCTTTCAACGGGGTGATAAAATGTTTCATAAAAAAAAGAAAAAAATAATTTCCACGATTATTATCGTGATTATTGTACTGGCAATGATTTTGCCTGTACTGTCTTATTTTATTGTATAATACAGTGAAATGTCAATTCTGAGGGGAAAATTGTTGCGTAAATCATCATCGTGCAGATTGTCTGTACGGTTACGTGCTACAATATTTTGGAGGAAAGTATGAAAAAATGGACAGGAATTTTAGCTGCGGCAGCTGTGTCGGTTGTGTGTGCTTTTTTGCTGCAGGCAGGCGCAGTGGCAAAGGGTAACGGCGACGACCGTATACAGAACGGGATTTTTATCGGGGATATTGACGTATCGGGTATGGGGATGGAAGAAGCCTCTGCGGCGGTACAGGGATATGTGGACGGTCTGCGCCAGGTGAATATCACAATGAATGCCGTGGGTGGCAACCAGATCACGGCCACAGCGGGCGATATGGGAATCCGCTGGGAGAATCAGGATGTATTGCAAGAAGCCTTTGGACTGGGAAAACAAGGAAATCTGATCCGTCGTTATAAAGAGCTGAAGGATCTGGAGCGAAACAATAAAAAGTATGATATAGAACTTACTTTTGATAAAGCAGCTTTGCAGACACTTTTGACGGAGCAGTGTCCCCAGTATGATGTGGAAGCACAGGATGCGTCCCTGCGCCGGGAGAACGGGCAGTTTATAATCGAGGGTGGACAGACCGGAGAAAAAGTGGATATAGAAGCCTCTGTGGCGGAATTGGAGAAGTTCCTTGCAGACGGATGGAATAAAGAGGCGGCAGAAGTGGACCTGGTAGTGACGGTAGACGAACCCAGAGGCAGCCGGGAAGAGCTGGAAAAGGTTAAGGATGTGCTGGGTACATTTACCACCAGCTACAGTTCATCCGGTGCAAGCAGGAGCGCCAATGTGTCCAATGGCTGTGAGTTGATCAACGGTACCACCGTTTATCCGGGAGAGGAATTTTCGGCCTATGGCGCTGTCAGCCCGTTTACGGAAGAGAACGGGTATCATCTGGCTGGATCCTATCTGAACGGTATGGTTGTGGAAAGTCTGGGAGGCGGTATCTGCCAGGTATCCACTACATTGTACAATGCAGTACTGCTTTCGGAACTGCAGGTGACAGAGCGGCACAATCATTCCATGGAGGTAAGCTATGTGCAGCCCTCCGCGGACGCAGCCATTGCGGAGAGCGCCGGAAAGGATTTCCGGTTTGTGAACAACCTGGAATATCCGATCTATATAGAAGGACATACACAGGATAAAAAGATTACATTTACCATTTACGGTGTGGAGACAAGAGCACCGGGGCGCACCATCAGTTTTGAAAGTGAGATCCTTTCCGAGACAAAGCCCAGTTCCGAGAGTGTGATTGCGGATGGTAAACAGCCTATCGGCTACGTAAAAGTGCAATCCGTACATGTGGGACGGACAGCAAAACTCTGGAAAGTCACGAAAGAAAACGGCACGGAAGTCAGCCGGGAAGAAGTGAACAGCAGTAGTTATAAAATGGTTCCAAGGACAGCTACAGTGGGTACGGCTACATCGGATCCGGTGGCGGCACAGTTGATACAGGCGGCTATCGCCACCAGCGATATTGATTATATCAAAGGCGTGGCTGCACAACTGAAAGCAGGCGACACAACCCTGGGCGGAACCGTCGTTCCGGCAGTGCCGGAGGTTCCGGGCATACCGGTGGTTCCGGGTGCTGACGGTACGGGGGTTGTCCCGCCGGCCGGCACGGGCGAGGTTGTACCACCTGCCGTGCCGGAAGCGACAGGCACAGAAGGTGCACCTGCCCCAGGCACAGCCGACGGCACAGTAGCGGCGCCGGCACAGTAGACCCAGAGCTGTAAAGCAGGTACGGAGATAAAAAATAAGAGTTAGAAGGCTGTAAAAGATGAAGATTGGAAAAGTACCGGAAAGCGTATTAAAACGTTCTATATTAAATCAGATTCATACAAAAAGAGAAGAAGTGTTAATCGGCGCAGGCGTAGGGGAAGACTGCGCCGTTTTAACGTTGCCGGAGGATGAAGTATTTGTGGTATCCACAGACCCGATTACCGGCGCGGAGAAAGGCGCAGGTAAGCTGGCTGTACAGGTGACTGTGAATGATCTCGCCAGTTCCGGGGCGGATCCGGTGGCCATTCTGGTATCTGCGCTTTTGCCGCCTGAGACGGAAGAGGCTGCGCTGCGGGAACTGATGCATGAAATGGAACTGGCCTGCAATCGCCTGCAGGTGCAGATTGCAGGGGGGCATACGGAGATTACGACGGCGGTCAACCGTCCGATTCTCACGGTTATGGGCATTGGTAAGGCGAAAAAGGACCGGGTTATTACCACAAAGGGTGCGAAGCCGGGGCAGGATATTGTTTTGTCCAAATGGATCGGACTGGAGGGGACGGCGATTCTTGCCAGAGATAAGGAAGCAGAACTGCGCACCCGATACCCGTCTCATATGATAGAAGAAGCGAAAGCCTTTGACCGTTGGCTGAGTATTGTGCCGGAGGCCGCTACCGCCGTGAAGTCCGGCGTATCGGCAATGCATGATGTAACGGAGGGTGGTATTTTCGGTGCCCTCTGGGAGCTTGCGGAGAGTTCGGGCGTCGGACTGGAAATTGATCTGAAACAAATTCCCATCAGGCAGGAAACCGTGGAGATATGTGAATTTTTTGCAGTAAATCCATATGAGCTGATCTCCAGCGGCAGTCTGCTGATGGTGACGGATGACGGTCTGGAACTGGTAAAAAGGCTGGAAGAGGAGCATATTCCGGCGAGGGTTATCGGAAAAATCCGTGCAGGCAATGACAGAGTTGTCATAAATAACGAAGAGCGGAGATATCTGGAGCCGCCTAAATCAGACGAGTTATATAAATGTATCAGGTAACAATAAAAAGGAGAGGGATAAATGAGAGAACAGATTTTGGCAATTCTTGAGAAAAACAGCCGCATTGACCTGAAAGAACTGGCAGTGCTGCTGGGTGTGGAAGAGCTTGACATTGTAAACGAGATGGCTGCCATGGAAAAAGAGGGGATTATCTGTGGCTATCACACATTGATAGACTGGGAAAAGACTTCCATAGACAAGGTGACGGCACTGATCGAAGTGCGTGTAACGCCGCAGCGAGGACAGGGATTTGATAACATTGCGGAGCGGATTTACAAATATCCGGAAGTAACGGCAGTGTATTTAATTTCCGGCGCATATGACCTGCTCGTTACTCTGGACGGCAAAAATTTGCGGGATATTTCCAGATTCGTATCGGATAAACTGTCTACCATGGATTATGTGCTCAGTACGGCGACCCATTTTATCCTGAAAAAATATAAGGACCACGGAACAATCCTGGCAAAGAAATATGAGGATGAAAGAGAGAAGGTGTCACCATGAGAAATCCGTTAGCAGATAAAGCGGCGGCACTGAAACCGTCAGGTATACGGAAGTTTTTCGATATTGTCAGCGAGATGAAGGATGCCATTTCCCTTGGTGTGGGCGAACCGGATTTTGACACGCCGTGGCATATCCGGGATGAGGGTATCTATTCTCTGGAAAAAGGACGTACTTTTTATACGTCCAATGCAGGGCTCAAAGAACTCAAGGTGGAAATCTGCGCATATTTAAAGAGAAGATTTTCCGTCAGCTATGCGTATCAGGATGAAGTATTGGTTACAGTGGGCGGTTCAGAGGCCATTGACCTTGCCCTGCGTGCCATGTTGAATCCGGGGGATGAGGTGTTGATTCCCCAGCCCAGTTATGTGTCCTATGAGCCGTGTGCCATACTGGCAGATGGTGTTCCGGTGATTATCAATCTGAAGGCAGAAAATGAGTTCCGGCTGACAGCCCGGGAACTGAGGGATGCCATTACAGACCGGACCAAAATTCTGATACTGCCTTTTCCAAACAATCCCACCGGCGCCATTATGGAGCGGAAGAATTTGGAGGAAATCGCAGAGGTGATCCGGGAAAAAGATATTTTTGTGATTTCGGATGAGATTTACGGAGAACTGACCTATAAAGAAAAACATGTGTCTATCGTCAATATTCCCGGGATGCAGGAACGGACGATTTTAATCAATGGTTTATCCAAATCTCATGCCATGACAGGCTGGCGCCTGGGGTATGCATGCGGCCCTAAAGAGATTATTGCGCAAATGCTGAAAATTCATCAGTATGCCATTATGTGTGCGCCCACAACGAGCCAGTATGCGGCTGTAGATGCTCTGAAAAACGGGGATGAGGATGTACAGCAGATGCGGGAAGCCTATAACCAGAGGCGCCGTTATCTGATGTATGCATTCCGGAAGATGGGACTGGACTGCTTTGAGCCGTATGGTGCTTTTTATGTATTTCCGTGTATCAAAGAGTTTGGCATGACCAGTGAGGAATTTGCCGAGCGGTTTCTGGCTGAGGAAAAGGTGGCGGTGGTTCCGGGAACGGCCTTTGGCGACAGCGGTGAAGGATTTTTGCGTATTTCCTATGCGTACTCACTGGAAAATCTGAAAGAGGCAATCGGACGGCTGGAGCGGTTTGTACATAAACTGCGGGAAGAGCAGAAAAAGGGATGAATATTGTGTTGCATCAGCCGGAGATTCCGGCCAATACAGGAAATATCGGACGAACCTGCGTGGCTGCAGGTGCCCGTCTGCATTTGATAGAGCCCCTTGGATTCCGGTTGAACGAAAAAGAGATCCGGCGTGCCGGGATGGATTACTGGGAACATCTGGATGTAAGGCGGTATATGAACTATGAGGAGTTTTTGGAGAAGAACCCGGATGCCCGGATCTGGTATGCTACAACAAAAGCAAAACAGGTATACAGCGATGTGGATTTTGGGCCGGATGATTATATTCTGTTCGGCAAAGAAAGTGCAGGCATTCCGGAAGAAATTCTGGCCGCCCACAGAGCGCAGTGTATCCGTATACCCATGCTGGGCGGTATCCGTTCTCTGAATCTGTCCAACAGTGTCGCTATCGTGTTGTATGAAGCGTTGCGGCAGAACGGATTTTCCCAGATGGAGAGAGAAGGGGAATTGCATCACCTGAAATGGGAATAGACAGACAAAAGTGGATGACGATAGATCAATCTTCTTCGTCATCCACTTTTGACAGAGTGAAAATAAATTCTGTGCCCACACCCTCAGTACTGACCACATTGATGTGCTCACCGTGGGAGTGGATGATTTCTTTTACAATGGAAAGGCCCAATCCGGTGCCTTTTTTATCTTTTCCACGGGACAAATCTGTCTTGTAGAAACGATCCCAGATCAGTTTCAGGCTGTCTTTGGGTATGCCGATTCCATTGTCTTTGACGGAAACCAGTACTTTGTTGCTTTTTTCGGTGGTTTCTATTTTAATAATCGAGTCGTTATGACTGAACTTGATGGCGTTATCCAGCAGATTGTACAATACTTGCTGGATTTTGTCATAGTCTGCGTGAACAATGAGTATTTCTCCGGTGAGCACCAGTTCGATTCCGATCATTTTACTGGTGCAGATGCCTTCAAAAGTAGCGGCAGTATTGCGTATTACCTGATTGATATCGAAATCTGTGCGCTCCAGCAGCATTCCCCTTGTATTTAAGTTGTTTAACTGTAAGAGCCCGTTTGTCAGTTTGGTGAGCCGCTTAGTTTCATTCAGTACGATATGCAGGTATTTTTCATGCATTTGTGGCGGAATGGTGCCATCCAGCATAGCCTCCAGATACCCCTTGATAGAAGTCAGGGGGGAGCGGAAGTCATGGGACACATTGGCTACAAATTTTTTCTGATTGTCCTCACTTTTGGCGATTTCGTTTGCCATAAAGGAGAGGGAAGCCGCCAGATACCCCATTTCGTCGTCGCTGTCTATCTGAAACTCATAATGCAGGTTGCCTCCGGCGTACTGTTCAGTGGCATAGGTGATTTTCCGCAACGGGATATATACCATTTCCGTAAAGAAAAACAGAATAATCATGGACAACAGCAGCATGATAAACAACAGAATGTAGGAAATATTCAGCAGGCTGTCCGCTGATTTCCGCAGCGCACTCATGGAAGTATGGATGACTACATAACCGCTTACTTTGAAGTTGGAAGTGATCGGTGCAAATACGCTCAGGGTTTCTTCTGAAAAGGACTGGAAGAAATTGCCTATCGTATAGCAGGACCCTGCGGTGATGGTAGGGTCAAAATGTTCTACTATCCGCGGAGTGTCAATGTCTACCGGCGCCGAGGAATCCAGTATGATACGGCCGGATGGGTTGATAATCCAGATGGTAGCTGACAGATAGGTGTCCATCAGATCCAGCTGGGTTTTTACAGCATCCAGGGAAGCCTGGTTGTTATAAAGGTCGGAAGCATAGGTATTGGCAATTAATGTGGCTTCCCGGTACAGGGAATCTGCTTTTTCACGGCGGAGATGTTCCATTGTCATACTGGATACGAACGTGGCCACTGCGATAAAGCCGAAAAACCCGAAAATCAGGTAAGCCAGCAAAAATTTCAGGTACAGTGTTTTCCGCATCTCAGTTCTTCACCTCGAACTTATAGCCGATGCCCCAGATGGTAGCCAGTCTCCAGGAGGCATGGTCTTTGATCTTCTCCCGGAGACGCTTGATGTGGACGTCTACTGTCCTGGTATCCCCCGCGTATTCATAGCCCCAGATCTGATCCAGAAGCTGTTCTCTGGTGAATACGTGATTGGGTGAGGACGCCAGAAAATAGAGGAGTTCCAGTTCTTTGGGCGGCATTTCCACGGAATGGCCCATGTAGATAACGGAATAATTGGTCTGGTTGATTACCAGATCCGGGTATTCCACACATTTGATGTCTGTCTTTTCGGAAACGGCAGGCGCAGCTTTGTAGCGGCGGAGTACGGCTTTGACTCTGGCAACCAGTTCTTTGGAATCGAAGGGCTTTTCCATATAATCGTCGGCGCCCAATTCCAGACCCAGCACTTTATCGAAGATTTCTCCTTTTGCGGAAAGCATAATGATGGGGATGGCGGATTTTGCCCGTACCTCCCGGCATACCTGATAGCCGTCCATGCCGGGAAGCATCAGATCCAGCAGGATCAGGTTAGGCTGGAAGGTGTCCAGCGTGGGCAGGACGGATTCGCCGTCATTGACAATCATTGTTTCAAAACATTCTTTGGTCAGATACAGGGAAATCAGTTCCGCAATATTGTTATCATCGTCTACGATCAGTATTTTCTGTCTGCTTACCACGATTTACTCCTTTACTTAAATGTTGCTATTGTGACGCCGGCGTCGCCTTCACCAAATTCTCCCAGACGGAATTCTTTGATATTTTTCATACGACGCAGATGTTTGTGGACAGCGTTACGAAGGGCGCCCGTTCCTTTGCCGTGTACGATGCGCACGCTGGGCAGATGGGCCAGAGAAGCGTCGTCCAGATATTTATCCAGTTCTGACAGGGCTTCGTCAACCGTCTTGCCCAACAGGTTGATTTCCGTGGATACGGAAGCGGATTTGGACATTTTTATTTTGCCGGTGCCGGTGCGCTGCAGGGAAGGGGCGGTAATGGTGTCCTCCTGAATCAGGGCCAGGTCGCTGATATGAACCTGTGAGCGGATAATGCCGCACTGCACGAACAGATTCCCTTTCCGGTCGGGCAGTGAATTCACAATACCCCGCAATCCCATGGAAAGTACCTTTACGGCATCACCTTTTCGCAGCTGACCGGGTTTTAATGTTCCACTGTCCGGTTCTTTTGGTTTGATGGACAGTTTTTCATTTTTTTCATGTATTTTACTTCTTACTTTTTCTCTGGCTTTTTCCAGATCTCTCATAGAAGCGCCGGGACCTGCTTTCTGGAAGGAGCGGATTGTCTCGTCAGCCACTTCCTTAGCTTCCTGCAGGATTTCCCGCGCCTGTTCGTTGGCCTGTTGCAGGACCTTGTTCCTGGAAGCCTCTATTTTTTCATTCTTTTCCTGGAGCCTGTTTTTTAGCGCCTCGATTTCTTTTTTATAAGAAGCGATTTCTTCGCGTTCTGCTTCGATGGTTACCCGGCTGGTTTCCAGGTCGGCCAGCAGCTCTTCAAAACTTTCTTTTTCTTCGTCAATCTGGCTTCGCGCCTGTTCGATAATGGACTGAGGAAGGCCCAGTCTGGCCGAAATGGCAAAGGCGTTGCTTTTGCCGGGAATGCCGATCAGCAGTCTGTATGTGGGGCGTAATGTTTCCACGCTGAATTCGCAACAGGCATTTTCCACAAAAGGTGTGGTCAGGGCATATACCTTTAATTCACTGTAGTGAGTGGTGGCCATAGTCCGGATGCCCCGTTCATGCAAATGGTTCAAAATGGCAATGGCAAGAGCGGCGCCCTCTGTGGGATCCGTACCTGCCCCCAGTTCATCAAAGAGACAGAGGGCATTCTCATCGGCCTGTTCCAGAATGCGGACCGTATTGGTCATATGGGAAGAAAAAGTGCTGAGGCTTTGCTCAATACTCTGCTCATCCCCGATGTCCGCATAAACTTCCTCAAAAACAGACAGCTCTGAACGGTCCAGGGCCGGAATATGCAATCCCGCCTGTCCCATCAGGGTAAAGAGTCCCACGGTTTTCAGAGACACAGTTTTGCCGCCAGTGTTGGGGCCTGTAATGACCAGCAGATCAAAATCGTCCCCCAGACGAATATCAATGGGGACGACCGCTTTCGGATCAATCAGCGGATGGCGCCCTTTGCGAATGAGGATGCGGCGTTCCTGATTCAGTAACGGCCGTGTGGCGTTCTGGCGAAGCGCCAGGGCACCTTTGGCAAAAATAAAATCAAGTTCTGTCAGTATATGCTGATTGGAGAGCAGTTCACCGCTGTGCTCTGCCGCCAGAAAACTCAGATTTTGCAGAATCCGTTCGATTTCTTCCTGTTCCTGTAATTCCAGCTCCTTTAACTGGTTGTTCATGGAAACGATAGCAGCTGGTTCGATAAACAGGGTGGAACCTGTGGAAGACTGGTCGTGTACCATGCCGGACACCTGATTTTTATATTCTGCTTTGACCGGCAGGCAGTAACGGTTATTGCGCATGGTAATTACCGCATCCTGGAGACAGGTGCGGTAGGAACCATTTACCATTTCATTCAGCCGTGAATGGATTCTGTCGTTGATGGAACTCTGGCTTCGGCGGATACGCCTAAGCGCCGGGCTGGCGTCGTCTGCAAAGGTATCCTCTTCCGGCATACAGCGGCGGATTTCATTGGCTAGGCCGGTCAGGGCAACCAGCAGGGAAAAGCGCTCGGTCAGGGAATCTGCCGCTTCGTCGTCTCTCTGTGCCTTGCCATAGGTTTTGATCCGGGCGCTGCATTCCAACAGAGAAGCTATTTTCAGCAGTTCTCCGGAAGAAAGAGATGCACCGATTTCCAGGCTTTTTACCATATAGGTCAAATCCCGGTTGCCGGAAAAGGAAGGGGCGCTCTTTTTGAAAATGCGGTTTAACGCGTCTTCCGTCTCTGCCTGTGCCTGCTCGATCTGCATCAGGTCAGAAACAGGCAAGAGCGCGGCGCAGACTTCCTTTCCGGGCGGGGAAGATGCCAGCTCTGTGAGCATATGGATTATCTTATGGTATTCCAGTGTGTTTAATACTTTTTCATTCATACCGACAGTATACCATAAAGAGAGATGGGATGAAACAAAAAACTTGTCAGCTTTCCTGGCATCGACTATACTGGGATAAAGAAGGTGAGATAATACGATGGAAGAACCCCGGAAAGAATTGGAAAAACAGGAACTTCCCCGATTTGAGTTTATGAAAGAGCAAATCAAGGAACGTCCCCTGAATAAGAAAAAACTGTTGCGCCGTACCGTTATGACAGTATCCATGGCCGTGCTGTTCGGGCTGGTGGCCTGTCTGACAGTTCTGGTGCTGGAACCGGTATTCAATAACTGGTTATATCCGGAAGAGCCGGCGGAAAATATTACGTTCCCCCCGGACACAGAGGAAATATTGCCGGAGGATATGGCGCTGGATGATGCGGAGCTGGAGCAGGAAACCACGGCGGAAGTGGTCGCGCCGGCGCCGGAACAGTTAGATGAACTGGAATTATACCGCAAAACCTATGGCCGGCTGCAGAAACTGACCGCGGAAGTGTGTCGCAGTCTGGTAACGGTTACAGGCGTTACATCCGACAGGGACTGGTTTGATAATATGTATGAGAGCAAGGGCCAGGCGACAGGTGTGCTGATAGCCAATAACGGCAGGGAATACCTGGTGCTGACGGCAGCGGAGCCGGTACAGACTGTGGAGACAATCAGCGTGACATTCTGTGATAATTCCCAGGCCAAAGCAGAAGTCAAAATGACAGACCCGACCACGGGTCTGGCCGTACTGGCCATAGAGAACAAGGAGATTGGAGACGGGACGAGGGACGTGATTACAACGGCGGTATTGGGCAGTTCAAATTATGCGTCTCTGACTGGCAGCCCGGTCATTGCACTGGGCAGTCCTGCCGGTGTAAAGGGGTCTGTCATATATGGGGTGGCCACATCCAGCGGAAATCTGCTGAATACAGTGGATTCCAGGTACAGGCTGATCACGACGGACATATATGGAAGCCATAGCGGCAGTGGTGTGCTGATCAATCTGCAGGGGCAGGTGATCGGCGTGATTGACCAGGGGTATAATGCCGACGGTATGGAAAATATGATTTCCGCGCTGGGAATATCGGAACTGAAAACCACTATAGAGCGCCTTTCCAATGGAAAAGCACAGGCGTATATGGGGATATATGGGACAGATGTAACTCCTGAGGCAAATGAAAACCTGCAGGTGCCTTATGGTGCATATGTGACAGAAATCGAAATGGATTCTCCTGCCATGCAGGCAGGTATTCAGAGCGGGGATGTGATCATCAGTCTGAATGGACGAATGGTGGGGAATTTTGACGAATATATCAAAGTATTGTCGGAAAGTACGCCGGGCAGTACCATTTATGTAACATTGATGCGGATGAATCAGGAAGCGTACCAGTCAGTCAGCTTTCCGGTTGCTCTGGGAGAACTGAAATAAAGGGAATAGAAGGAGAAACAGTATGAAATTTATCAAAGACTTGAAAGAAGGGGACCGGGTGTCCGATATTTATCTGTGTAAACATAAACAGTCTGCTGTAACCAAAAACGGCAAGGCTTATGACAATGTGATTTTGCAGGATAAAACGGGCACAATAGATGGAAAAATCTGGGATCCCAACAGCGCCGGTATCGGAGAATTTGAAAGTCTGGATTATATAGAGGTGTTTGGGGAAGTAACCAGTTTTCAGAGCGCATTACAGGTAAATATGAAGAGAGTCCGTCTCTGCCGGGAAGGAGAATACAATCCGGCGGATTATCTTCCTGTCAGTGGAAACAGCATTGAGGAGATGTATGGTGAACTGCTCACCATCATTGACAGTGTGAAAAATCCGTATCTGAAAGAACTTCTGAACAGTTTTTTCAGAAAAGACGAGAAGTTTATAAAGGCTTTCAGACAGTCTTCCGCTGCCAAAACGG